>WNFU01007241.1_pt1 | contig 13177 bp, 10 predicted proteins | sample 5400121 | NCBI WGS metagenome assembly WNFU01 (sample SAMN13153360, study PRJNA577476) | soil metagenome | isolation source: 100 cm soil or saprolite under grassland replicate 1 | place: USA:California | collected 2016-06-15 | reverse complement strand
TCGCGCCCGAGGCTTCCACAGCGCCGAAGCCGCCCTCGCCCTCGTCATGCTCTCCTGCGGACCCGTCACCCTGCAGCTACCACACGAGCGCTCCAACAATCGCCGAGAATGACCCACACTCATGCCGGGAGAGCCCCATTTACACCGCTCCTGGGCCGCGACCCGCACGGCGTCAGTAGGGTGCCAGGGTGCGTGCTCTGAGTAGCTCGAACGCTCTGGCCGTTAGCACATACGCGACCAGCGTGGCGACGTACATCATCTGTACGTGGGCAGAGATCCGCATCAGCTTGATGCCCGGCTGGACTTGTTCGGCGACCGCCGTGGCGAGGAGTCCCAGCGTGGCGCTGGCATCGCCGTGCGCGAGCCCGCTGCACATCCGCCACGTGGCCTCAGCGGACACAGCACCTACCGGTGGGGTCAGTTCGCCGGCCCGCCGCACGACATCTACATAGTCCACGCTGCGAAGCGCAGCACGGGCAGCACGGGCGGCAGCGACGTTTGCGTCCTGACCAGCCGGGACCGTGTACGGCAGGTTCGCCGCCAGCAGCAGGTCGATCAATTGCTGCTGGCGCTGCTCAATCGTTCGGGGTGGCTGGTTTCCGGCCAGTTCGCGGAGTCGATACGCTGGCGTGAGCTCCTTCCACTCCAACCCGAGCCGGTTGATGATGCGCTCCATACGCGACGGTGGACCGAGCAGCCAGATCGCGCAGCAGGCGTTTTCCACAGCACCGCGGAGCAGCCCCATCTGGGCGTAGGAGTGCAGCCGGACGCTGACACGGTCCTCGCGGAGTTCCTGGATCAGGCTGCGGCGTAGGCAGTGCAGAAAGTCCACGGCCACGGTGATGGCCATCCACGCCCGGTGGCTCACACGGTAGGGATGCGTGCGCCGATCGTCAGTGGACAACGGGCTGCGATCTTGCACGATCCACACCCCAGACGGTTCATCGGAAGCCACGACCTCCAGCCACGGGTCGATCTTGTCCAGTACCCGCAGTAGCTGGCGCAGATCTCGAAGCTCCGCCTCGTCGAGTTCTTCCACCGGTCGAGGCTATGGAACCTCCGGCAAGCTGGGCAAACAGGTTACAGCTCGTCGACGTAGCCGGCGGCGACATCCTCGGGCGGCTGGTATGGCACATTGATGGGATGTAGCCGCTGGGACTGGTGACCGCGGCAGCGCTGTCGCTGGTGGGTGTTGTTAGCCGGCACTAGGGCGTTGAGGGGCAGGCCCCGCCTGGTTGTGTGCCCACGACGCGGCACGCCACATGGTTCGGCGACAGGCACGACTCCTGGCAGAACTAGACCGGCCGGCCACCCGGCGGCCAAAGGGTCGCCGCCGGGTGGCCGGCCGTCCTGGAACGGCTGCATGATGGCCGTTCCCCGAGCTCGACCTCAGTACTCAAGGACGCCAGCCGTCACATAACAGGTTCCGGTGCTGGGCAAAGCGGTGCCGGCATTGACGTCGGCGGTGCGGACAACACTTCTGTCAGTACCGCTTGATGCCCGGTCGCCCTGGCCCAGCGGTCGGTACCCCATTCGAAATGCCACCACTCGCTGTCGAGGCCGACGAACCCGGCGGCTTCCATGGCCGCGCGTAGCAGCGCTCGATTCCGCGCCGCGATCACATCCGCTGCGGCCTGTGGAGGGTGCACGGCGTACCAGTCCCGGGCTGCTCTGGTCTCGAACGAGTCGAAGCCTGTTCCCATGTAGGCCCGTTCGCCATCAATGAGGACGGTCACGTCGACCGCCCCGCCCGTACCATGCGGAAACACCGAGTCGGGATCACTGACGAAGCGCTTTGCCTGGTTGATGGCGCTTGCCCGGTTTTTCCCGTTCGGAACCAGCAACTGCTCAACATACCGGTCGAAAATCGAGCGCTGCGTGAGGCTGCTCCGATGCGCGTCCCAAACAAGCAGCGTGAGGTCGTGCCCTGGTCCTCCGCTGCGGGATAGATGCGCGGCCGCGACCGCGAGACGGGCGGCTGCCTCAGATTCGAGTACGAGGTCGCGACGGGAGCCGGCAATTCCGTCCATCCAGTAGCGCGGTTCCACGCAAACATATCGGAGGGGTACCAGGCGTGAGGAAAGGTACATGTCGACGCCGCCTAGCGTTGATCGGGCTGTGGCTGTGGTCTTGAGAGGATCACTCCACGATCTGCGTAGAAGCGGCCGAAGTCGTGCGTGCTGACGATGGCGAAGCGTTGTGATCGGCCAGGTAGCCCGGAAGGGTTGTGCAGCACCATGCCGCCGGTCGTCACGCCAACAACGAGAACGAGATGGCCCCCGCGGGCGGGAGGGTCCGGGGCGAGTTCGCGGATGCTTGGATGTACAGACGCCATGACCAGGGAGCCGTCCTGGACGTGGCCCGTGAGGTCGGCCAAGTGCAGGGGCGCTCCCACGTCAACCCGCAGCCCCCAGCGTCGCCTGACGTAATGGGCGAACGGCTCGTAGAGTAGGCCGTCTACTCGCTGCGCATCACGCTGGACGTATGCACCAGCGGCGAGACACTCCTTGATAAGCACCAGCGCTGGCGGCGGTTTGACGCACCAGTAACTAAGCACCATGCGCAGGCAGGCCACCCCGCATGCCCGCCACGACCAGAACTCATACTCCTCGGGCGACACAGCTCCCGAGGAGCGCCAGAGCGGATCCCGGGCGGCTGAAATAGTTCCCGCCAGCAGCGCGGGAACTAGGTCCGCCGACTCCCACTGTGAGAAGTAAGGTACGTCCGGAATTGATGATGCCTCTTCGCTCCGGCTCATGCGTTCGAGCCGCGATGTGAGTAGTTCTTCATGAGTCATGTGTGAAATCGCTCCATGCGCCCGCCGACACGTTTCCGCCCGATACTACGCACAGAACGCCGCGTCGCCGGTCGGGTTCCCGTAGTGCCGCCGCTAGCGCCGCCGCTCCGGCAGCTTCTGCGCGGATACCGGCCTCGTAATAGAGGATCCGCATCGCCTGCCGTAGCTCATCGTCGGTTACCGTCTCGACGTGCAGGCCGTAGTCATTGCACACCGCGAATGTCAGCCGCCCGACAGTACGAACTAGCAGCCCTTCGGCGAGTCCGGATGCGCGCTCCAGCGTCACTCTCCTTCCCGCGGCAAGAGACCGGCGCATTGCCGGCGCATCTGCGTGTTCCACTCCGACAAGCCTTACAGGCCGCCGACCCCACTCCGCGATCGCGGCACTGACGAGACCGCCGCCACCGATGGGCACGAACGCGGTGTCAGGCAGGCCGACCACAGCGTCGACCTCCCGGAACAGGGTGCGGTGTCCGGCGATGATCTCTTCGTCGTCGAAGCTGTGCACGAAGCTGGCGCCGACGGCATGTGCATACGCTCTGGCGTCGGCTTCGCAGGCGTCGTACCCACCCTCCCTGATCGAGACGGTCGCTCCCCAGCGGCGGACATTGGCAATCTTTGTATCAGGTGTTGTGTCGGGGAGGAAGACGACTAGTGGCCACTGCATGCTGGCTGCGACCCGGGCGAGGCCAGCGGCGTGGTTGCCCGTCGATGCGGTGACCAGCCCTCTACCGATAGCGGCGTGCCTGAGCTTGTGGAAGCTGCCCCGGTATTTGAACGCTCCTGATATTTGCTTCGTCTCGTCCTTGACCAGCAGCCGCCGCCAGCCGTGTCCGGCCAGTTCCACTACTGGAGTCAGCACCGGTCCGACCGCGGGAGCCCCTTGCCGTTCCGCCAGGGACACCGTCAGCCGCCCCGAGACATCGTGCACACTGGCCAGTACGTCGACCTGGCGCTCAATCTGTTCCACTGTCGTCAACCCCTCACGCCGGAACGCGCGTTGACGTCTGGTCGCGGTCGATGTCGTAGCGCAGTTCCTTGACGCGCTGATTGCGGGCGGCGTATGCGGCGGGCGTCATGGCCAGCACGTCGGCGACCGTCAGTCCGACTGCGTGGAGCATCTGAGGGAACAGGCTGTGCCGCATCATCCCGGGCAGCGTGTTGACCTCTAGGAAGTACACCTCGTTACCGCGCACGATGTAGTCGAACCGTCCGAACAGGAACATGTCGAGTGCGTCGAATAGGTTCTCGGAGATTGCCCGCAGGTGACGGGACATGGAGTCGTCCGGCAGCACGTGGACGCTTGCCGCGTTGTGCTGGTGTTTCGCCTGATGCCCGAAAAAGGCGTCTGGGGTATCGATGCGTAGTAGCGGAAGCCGCACGAAATGTGTCGGCGCGCGGAGTACTCCACAGGTCATTTCAACGCCGCGGATGTATTCCTGGATGAGTACTTGGTCGTCGTATGGGAAGATCGTAGAACAGCACCGCAGGAGTGTGCGTTCGTCGTAGTCGGTGAGTAGGCTGGTGTGCAGGGAAGCGCCCATCCGGTTCGGCTTGACCACTACCGGGGCACCGTCGAGCGCGGCTGCGATGCTCGGGATACGGGCCGGGTCGCCCGGGCGCACGAGCCAAGACCTCGGCGTACGGATATTGGGTTCCAACCCGCGAGCCACGATGGACTGGAGTAGTTTGTTCATGCCGAGCGCTGACGGCAGTACCGGTCCGAAGCTGCCTCGAATATCGAGTATTTCCGCCAGGCCCTGCCAACAGCCGTCCTCGCCTTCGGTACCGTGCAGAAGCGAGAAGACGTGGCCGGGCGCGTGGCGGAGATATTCCAGAGCGGCGTCGAGCGGGAGGGAAATTCCATTACGGAGCGTCGCTTCGTCGACCGGCCACGGAGGCTCCGTGAAGAGTCGAAATGACAGATCCCGGCCGACGTACAGCACGCCCGTGAGCGATACAGCGGCTGAGGCCGTAAGTTGTTCTAGCACATTCTCGTAACCGCACACGGAAGCGTCGTGTTCGGTGCTCCGTCCTCCGACAAGGAGCACCATCTCGTTGTTCATCTGTGGACCCTCCAGACAATTCCGTTGAACCTGCAGCCTGCTCGCAGACGCCGTCTGTCCCGTCCGCCCCGTTGTCTGCGACCGCCTGGGCCCTCGGACCTGCGCCTATCGAACTGTGCCCACCACGGTGACGGGTGGTGGCTGTCGTGGGAACAGGAGCGGAAATGCCCGTACAACCCCGTACGGGAAAGGCCGAAGGGCATCGGCATCACCAGAAGGTTCGTGCGCATCTTACCGCCGGCGCACCGATGCGCCGCAGTTAGCGTAGCCCGTTCAGCACCGCCATGGGCGGCGGTCACTTCGCGCCAGCTGGACGGACGATAATCAGTATCGACAGGGCGGACGGTACGACAGGTCCGGAACGTACTTTTCCCATTCGGCTTTGGTTACAGGGTCGCCGGCCACGCTGCAGATGTAATCTGCCACCTGACCGGGATCTGTGTTCCACAATCGTGCGATGCCGTCAGCCCCCCCGGTCGCCAGGATCTTGCGATTTGTATCGAACGCGACGACAAATGTGGAGCCGGAATGTGCCGCAAGCTTGGCGAGCAGATGGGGGTCACGCCTGTCCGCGACATTCCACAACCAGATCGCACCGTCGCCGGCGGCTGCCGCGAGTGTCCGCCCATCAGAGCTGTATGCCAGGCTGTATACGTAATTGCTGGGACCAGTTAGCGTCTTTCCAATTGGCAAGGGACGACTTGGATGGGACAGGTCCCAGAACCGGATGGTGTTGTCTGCGCTACCGACCGCGAGTGTGTGTCCGTCCGGGCTAAAGGTCACCGCGAACGCGCAGTTCGTCGGACCGGATAGGGGCGTCCCAAGAGGAATTGGTTGGGTCGCATTCGTAATGTCCCACAACCTGACCAATTTGTCGGCGCTGCCGGTGGCGAGGAGATGACCGTCAGGGCTGAACGCGGGCGAGTAGACGTAGTTGGTGAAGCCCCTGAGGTTGGCACCCAGGCGGGCTGGTTGGTAAGGCTGCGTGACGTCCCATAGCGAGGCAGACTTGTCCTCGCTGGCCACGGCGAGGAGATGCCCGTCGGGGCTGAAGGACAACGCCTGGATGCCTGCCGTATGGCCGTTCAGCCGCGTCGGTATTGCGTTCGGCGACCCTGGGTTGGTCACGTCCCAGAGTTGTACGCTGCCGTCGACGGCGCCGATTGCCAGGGTGTGAGCGTCAGGGCTGAGCGCTGCTGCCCCGGAGGCGCGGTCGGTGTTGCTCGCGTGGGTCAGGATGGCGCTGAGTGGTGTCGGACTCCGAGGATCTGAAACGTTCCACAGCTGCGCAGTATTGTCGTCGCTTCCTGTTGCTAGAACGTGGTTCCCCGTACCGAATGCCGCACTGAACAGTCCGCCCGTGGGGCCAGTCATCGTGGGCCCAGGGAGCCCCCAGATTCGGATCACTCCGTCGGCGGCGCTGCTGGCCACGGTGTTGTCATGTAAGAACACAGCGGAGGTCACGGGCGCGGGGTGGGGCAACTGTGCGATAACACGCCGGCTGGCCGTGTCCCAAATCCACAGCTTGCCATCCGAACTGGCCGCTGCCAGGCTCCGTCCGTTGGGAGCGAACGTCACCCAGTTCACCCAGCTCTGGGGTCCAGTGAGCGGAGAGGCGATCAGGGTGGGAGTGTCCGGCTTCGTCACATCCCAGAGTCGGACCGTGTCATCGGCGCTGCCGCCGGCGAGGGTGTGTCCATCCGGACTGAACGCCACGGAGAACACCGCCTTGCCGGGCCCGGTGAGTGGTTGCCCGAGGGGGATGGGCGCGCCCGGATTCGCAATGTCCCACAGCCTGATCGTCCTGTCGCGGCTGCCTGCGGCGAGGATGCGCCCGTCGGGGCTGAACGCGACCGACTGGATGTAGTTGCTGGCTCCGGTGAGGGGCTGCCCCAGAGCGACGGGCGCACTGGCGTCCTTCAAGTTCCAGAGCCGGGTGGTCCTGTCCGCACTGCCGGCCGCCAACAGGTGACCGTCCGGACTGAACGCGAGCGAGTACACCGTGCCGCCCAGCCCGGTCAGGGGCGGCCCGAGGGGAGCAGCGTTGGCGGGTTGCCTGACATCCCAGAGCCGGATCGTGCTGTCCCCGCTTCCGCTGGCCAGGGTGCGGCCGTCTGGGCTAAACGCGACCGAATAGATCGTGTCCTTGTGGCCGGTGTGGGGCTGACCGATGGCCTTGGGCCGACCCGGGTTCGTTAGACTCCACAGGTGTACGGCGAAGTCTCCGGCGCCGGCCGCAATGACCTGCCCATTTGGGCTGAGCGCAACCGACTGGATTACGCCGGGCGGCCCCAGTATGCGGGTCACCGACGGCGTACCGAAGGACTCCAGGAGGCTGGACCTTGCCTCAGGGGTCTGGGCGACCCTGTAGGCGGCTAGCGACAGTTGCATCGCCAGCGCCACGTCGGTGCCCCGGAGTTGATTTGCCACGATCGCCATCTGGCGCGAGACGGCCATGTCCCGTTGCGTGTTGGCAGCTGTCCGCTGTCGGAAGGCATAGACAGCAGATGAACCAGCTACGAGGAAGAGCACGGTCAGCGCCGCGAGAAGTTGCTGCAGACGGCGTGTCCGACGCCGTTCAGCACGGCGTTCCGACATCTGCTGCTCCACGCTCGCGTCCAGGAACTGCCGCTCCAACGGGTTGAGGTCGGCGAGGCGGGCGGGCTCAGCGGTCCACTCGGCGGCCGTGGCCAGATGCGCGCCGCGGTACAAGGTGTTGGGGTCGTGGCCAGTATCCCGCCAGGTCTCTGCCGCCATGGTCAACTGGCGGTGCGTACGAAGGCCGGCCCGGTCGATATCGATCCATTCCCGCAGCCTTGGCCAGGCAAGTAGCAGAGCTTCGTGGGTGATCTCCAGCCATTCTGTTGCTGCCGTAATGAGTCGTTGTTCGACGAACTTATCCAGTACAACCTGCGCGTCGGTGCTTGCCGGAAGCTCGGCGCGCTTGACTCTACGGCGGGTGTCGGCGACATCGTCGGCGATGTTGACCATCCGGAGAAACATTCGGCGAGCGAGATGCTGTTGAGCGGGCGTTAATGCGCCGTAAACCGCCTCGGCGGTGGTGGCAACAGCGCCCTGGATTCGGCCCGTCTCGCGGTAGTTCGCGACGGTCAACCGGCCACGGTGCGCGCGCTCCCAGGTCGCGCGTAGGGCGTGCGACAGCAGAGGGAGGGCGCCCGCATCGTGGGCGGCGAGGATTCCGCTATTTGCGACCGGTGCCAGATCGCGCAGGAGCAGTTCGACAAGCCCTTCCTCGATGTCCAGATTGGCCCGGCGGGCGGGTTGCACGATGGCTCGGCGCAACTCCGACTCCGTCATCGGGCCGACGACGACCTGTGCGTTCTGCAGAGCCGGTGCCAGCTGGGGGTCGCGCAAACGCAGGGCGTGGTCGTAGAAGTCCGCACGAAGCCCCAGCACCACGAGAGCCGCCGGTGAGACCACGGGATCGTCCTGTGCTGGGGGTTTGTCGTGGGCGCCGGTGCCTGGTTCGGACAATGTGCACAATGCGGCGATGAACGCTTCGCGCTCGGCGTCGTCGGTATGGGCGGTGAAGACCTCTTCGAACTGGTCGACCACGATGACCACTCGGCCGCGCCGGCCTTGGCCACTTCTAGGCGGCCCGGTATCACCGGCCGCGGCCAGCGAAGTTCGGAGTTGGTCGGCAACGGACGTTCCAGCGCCCCGGAGACGGTCGGAGATATCCGAAACATCACCATCCATGACCGAAGCAAGCTGCGTGCCGAGCTCTCGCAGGGGCGTTGTCCCGGGGGTGAACAGCAGCAGCGGCCAGTCCTCCGCCCCTAGAATCTCCAGCGCCCCCGAGCGCAGTGCGGGAATCATACCGGCGCGTAGCAGCGACGACTTGCCTGATCCGGACGGCCCGACGATGATCACGAGACCACCCGACGCGTACCGACTGTAAAGGTGCTTGATCAGTGACTCGGTGAGCGCTTCCCGCCCGTGGAACCACTCGGCGTGTTCAGGCTGGAAGCTCTCGAGTCCTCGATAGGGAACCGGAGCGTCCGCCGGGCGCCTGCCCGGGGACCGGCGGATTCGAATGAGAAGCTCTTGCCACTGTTTGATGGCCTCGGGGTCGGTGAGCCCACATACGGTCAAGATTTCGCGCAGCTGATCGGGGGGCTTCACCGGCGGAAGATGTCGGCCGGCGAAGTACCCGCCGACAGTGGCCGAAGGGATACCGGTCCTCTTGGAGACGTCTCGCACAGTCAAGCCAGCGCGGACCCTGACGGCGGTGAGCGCGTCCGCGAACTCTTGTCGGGTGTGGATGCTGAGAAGATCAAGCTCACCAGGCGAATGCGTCGGGCCGTTGGCCATCGACCCTTCCTTCCTCACGACCTGTGGGTGCGGCTGCAAGGGTCGTACGAGTATCTCCTCTGTTCTCTCAGCGTTGGGACGGTCTGTCGGCTTGCTGACTGCCTGAGCCCGGGGGCTGCTGCCGCTCTTGACGTTTCGGCGGGCCACTCAGCGGATGTTCGCCGACGGAGGGGCATCGCTGTACGGGGATGTACGGGCATTTCAGCGCACCTATCGCAGCGCCCTGCAGACCTGCTCAGCTACGGGTGACGCGACGAGACGGGTCGCCCGTAAGCGGACGGGAGACTCCGGGGCAGCAGCGGGTCGTTCAGTCCCAACATCAAAGCGCTGGGCGCGTCACGCGGATGGCCCACGTTGGAACGACCAACCTGGCCAGCAGAGGAAGGCACGGCAGTTCCTTCATGGAAGGGCGGAGAGACATGTACGCATCAAGGAGACTCTTGACCGTGGCGCTTATCACCGCTGCGATCGGATTCGGGATTATGGGAGTCGCCGATCCGGCTTCTGCCGGAACCTATCAGGGCGGCGTCAACATGCAGAGCGCCTGCGACACCCAGTACCCGGGATGGGGGACACGCGCGACGGTATTGAATCAATCTGACGCCTACAGTTGGCGCTGTGTGGCCGGCAATGGAAGCGCCTACAGCATCAACGTCAACCTGGCCTGCCGATCCCAGTACGGGGGCGGCTCGTACGCCGGTCTGGGAAGCTCGACCAACCCGTACAGTTGGTACTGCCAGTACGCAGGCTGCTACGGGGCCAGTTGCGTCCATGTCGATCCTGGCGCGACGGACTGCGGCGGCGTGAACTCCGCCTCAATTGAAACGGTTACGGTTCCCGGTGGCGGCGCCCAGGTCGCGTTGAAGTGGTCTGACATCTGCCACGCGAACTGGACCCGATGGGTCAGCGGCGTGTCGGACCCCGCCTACTGGAACTACTGGGTGGAGACGTCCGACGGCCACCGGGAGTACAAGACGTTCAACCAGAGCGCGTGGACCTTTATGGTGAACGGCAACCTCCTGGCCCGCTCCTGTATTCAGGGGAACTGGGACCCGACGCCGGCATGCACCGGTTGGCACTGATGTGCCCTGGCGAGTTTTGCAATTGCCGCCTCGCGTGTGACAGCTTCACTCGGCGTCGATGGCAGATGCTGGTCTGTTCAGCGTGAGTCGTGGGGAGGGCCTTCGGCGGGCCTCCCCACGACCGTTGCGCGGTCCACTCGGTGAACCGGTTGTGCACGGTCGGGCGGCTGACGCCGAATCGCTCGCCAGCAGCTTCCACCACGAGCGGCTGACTGGGGATACACGATGACGGTCAGCGCCGCGCATCGACAGCGTCCGACAGGACATCGCAATGCTGCGGACCCCGGACGGCTACGGACGAATCGAGCTGGCGATGTTCCACACGCCGAAGGCGATCAGCGCCGAGCCGAAGGATGCACCGGCGAACACCCTGGGCATTCGTCGCATCATGTTCGCCGTCGACGACGTCGAGGACATCGTTGGCCGCCTGCGCACCCACGGCGCCGAACTCGTCGGCGAGTTGGCGCAGTATGAGGACAGCTATCGGCTCTGCTACGTCCGCGGCCCCGAGGGCATCATCGTCGGATTGGCCGAACAGCTGCGCTGAAGGCCGCCGAAGGGACCGTGCACGCAAAGCACCTCCCGGGCACACGCCCGACCGCCGATGGGCCAAGGCCACCAGCTGAGACACCCCCTTGTTGCCTTGCACCCCTGGCAGGGCACCAGTCTGCGGTCGGCGGGGACGGTCGGAGTGTCAGCGAGAACGCCGGGCGGCGGCCTCGCCGGTGTTTCTACGTTAGCTACCTCGGGCCAGTTCTATTCGACAGTCCGTCTTCCACTTGCTGCGTTTGATCCGGCACACTGCGTATATGTCGCTGGATCAGGATGCGGCGGCTGCTGCCTCGCCAACCGTGCGCCTCGCTTTGGCCGCCGCTGGTGATGAGGCGGGCATCGCGGCGGCGATCGAGCTGGGCAACCAGGCTCGCGCGACGCTGGGGCATATGCCGTACGCGGCGTACCGGGAGGCAGCGGCGAGCCACACGCTGCTGCTGGCCTACGAGGGGGAGCAGGTCGTCGGGTACGCGCTGTACGGGTTGACCCGGCCCCGGGTGCGGTTGACGCACCTGTGCGTTGATCCGGCGTGGCGGCGGCGTGGAGTGGCACGGCTGCTGGTGGGCTGGATCAGCGAGCGGCACGCCGGCTTTCCGGGGATCCTGGTGAAGTGTCGGGAGGACTACCGGCTCGGTGAGATGTGGATACGGCTCGGCTTCACCCAGATTTCGGAGCGCCCCGGCCGGAGCAGAGCCGGCCACGTGTTGATCGGCTGGTGGCGTGATCATCACCATCCGAACTTGTTCACACGCGACGACGACGGCGTATTGGTCAAGGCCGGTATCGACCTGAACATACTGCGTGATCTTGCCGAGCCCGGGCGAGCGGACGCCGACGAATCTGGCGCCCTGATAGCCGATCAAATCGCCGACCGGCTGGAATTGGTGCGCACGGCGGCGCTCGACGGCGAGATCAACCGGATGGCTGGACCGTTGCGGGCCCGGTGCATCGCCCGCGCGCAGCGGTTGACCTCGCTTCGGGCCGATCCGGCCCGGGTGGCGCAGGTCAGTGCCGCGCTACTTGCTGGTGCACAGACCACGGACCCGGGGTATCCGCACAACGAGCAGGACCGGTTCGATCTGGCTCACATCGCGGAGGCGATCGCGACCGGGCTGAATGTGTTCGTCACCCGCGACGAACACCTGGCCCGCATTCTCGGGCCCGCGGCGGAGCAGGACCACGGGCTGCGTATTCTGCGTCCGGCCGCCGTCGTGGTCCACCTCGATGAGTTGGCTAGGGCTGAGGCGTACCGGCCGGCCGCGCTGCTGGACACGAGTTACCGTCGCCTGCTCATCGGCGTAGACAAAGAAAGCGACCTGACCGTTCTCGTTAATCAGAGTGCGGGGGAGCGGCCGCGTGATCTGGTCCGTACCGTCCGGGAGCTGGGCTTGGCCGGCTATGACCGGGTCGGCATCTACAGTCCCCAAGGACAGCTCGTGGCTGCGGTCGCGACAGCGCGCCGCGACAGCGTGCTGACGGTGCCGCTGCTGCGGATCGCCAACACTGGTCTGGCGGACACGTTGGCGCGCCAGGTGCTGTTTCAACTACGCCAGCAGGCCCGGGAGGCCGGCGCCACGATCATCAGGATCACCGACCGGTACCCCTCGGCGTCCGCCCGGCTCGCCGCCGTCAGCGACGGCTTCCACCAGGCCGGCGACCAGTACTACGTCTTCGTCGTGGACGAATGTGGGCCGGCGGCACAGGTTGAACATCGTGTCACGGTCGCGGCCCGGCAAGCGGGCGTGCCGGAGCCTGTCCCGTTAAGATCAGATATGCCTGCCGTCGCCGCCGCTGAACTGGAACGCATCTGGTGGCCGGCGAAGATCACCGACAGCGGGTTGTCGACCTACATGATCCCCATCCAGCAGGCGTTCTCGGTTGACCTGCTTGGCGTGCCGCACGCCTTCGTCCGCCACGACGCCCTCGGGTTGGCCCGGGAGCATGTCTACTACCGCAGCCCGAGAGGTCTCCGGCTGCAGGCCCCGGCGCGTCTGCTCTGGTACATCAGCGGCAGCGGTCCCGGCGTGGCGTACCAGCCAGGTGTCGTTGCCTGCTCACAACTTGACTCCGTCGTCACCGGTACTCCGGAGGAGCTGCACAGCCGGTATCGGCACCTCGGCGTTTGGGAACTGGGCAAGATCGTGCAGGCTTCCCGCGATGGCCAAGTCCAGGCCCTGCGATTTACCAACACCGAACCGCTTGCGCACATCCCGTTGCCGCGCCTGCGCAGGATTGCAGCCGCCCACGGACACCTCGCACGACACCCGCAAGGACCGCTGCGCGTGTCGGCCGAGCTGTTCGCCGCCCTCTACCAGGAAGGCCGGCCCCGGTGACCAACCACAGAA
>WNFU01009763.1_pt1 | contig 13180 bp, 18 predicted proteins | sample 5400121 | NCBI WGS metagenome assembly WNFU01 (sample SAMN13153360, study PRJNA577476) | soil metagenome | isolation source: 100 cm soil or saprolite under grassland replicate 1 | place: USA:California | collected 2016-06-15 | reverse complement strand
TGAGGCCGTGCTTGCGGACCAGGTAGCCGACGCCGCCGCCCAGGGTGATGCCGCCGATCCCCACCGAGCCGGTGTCGCCGAAGCCGATGCCCAGGCCGTGAGCGCCCGTCGCCGTGCTGAATTCGGCCGCGGTCAAGCCTGTGTCGGCCCAGGCGGTGCGTCCGGCCACGTCGATGTCCAGCGTCTTCATGTCGGTCAGGTCGAGGACGATCCCGCCATCACACACGCTGTGACCGGCAAGGCTGTGGCCGCCGCTGCGGACGGCCAGCGGCAGGCCGGTCTCGCGCGCCAGTATCACGACCTTGGAGACGTCGGTCCCGTCCGCGACCCGGACTATCACTGCAGGGCGCCGGTCGATTCCGCCGTAGAACACGGTCCGCGCCTCGTCGTATTCGGCGTCGTCCGGCGCGATCACCCGCCCGGTGATCTCGGCGCGCAACTCTGCGATCGAAATGGTGGCGGGGCTCGAAGCCGAAGTCTGCATGGGAAGACCTCCTTGAATCTGTTCCTGCTCGTCAGACCGGCGTCCTGACAGAACTCATCGGTTCTGGCGTCCGGCCTCGTCGATCCGGGCATCGAGCACGCGCGCCTCGAGGTATCGCCGTTCGGGGATGCTGGTCGGGCGGCGTGCCGCGCTCGTGAAGGTACCGGAGCCAGCGGCTTGCCGTCCGTTGCGCTCCGCCCACGATTGGAGCGTCTGAGCGATGATCAATCCACCATCGCATGCACCACGGAGGAACGACATGCGATTCCACACGACGATCCTGCAAGCCGGCGGGACGGCAACCGGCATCCGCATCCCGGACGAGATCGTGGAGGCGCTGGGGGCCGGCAAGCGTCCCCCTGTCCTCGTCACCATCCGCGGCTACACCTATCGGAACCGCTCCTCGAGAGGTGACCGTGCCGGCAGACTTCGCCGCGGCGCTCGATTCCGAGCCGGATGCGCGGCGCACGTTCGACGGCCTGTCCTACAGCAACAAGTCGTGGCACGTGCTGCAGATCGAGGACGCCAAGACGGACGAGACTCGACAGCGCCGGATCGCCAAGTCGGTGGCAACCCTTCGCGCGGGCCGACCTCGCTGAGAGAGCCGCGCCGGGACATTCTGGGATGTCGAGCACGGGGCTCCGGCTCCGACCAATGGACGAGATGACGCCGACGAAGGCGCCGAATAGGGAGATCGACATGACTGACGCGGCTTCGACACTGAACCACGTGACGTCCAGGGACGGCACCACGATCGCGTTCGATCGGCTCGGCGCGGGGCCGCCGATCGTCCTCGTCTGCGGCGGGTCGGTCGACCGCACGTCGAACGCCGGCCTGGCGGCCGAGCTCGCGTCGGACTTTACGGCGTTCAATTACGACCGCCGCGGCCGAGGCGACAGCGGCGACACGCTCCCGTACGCGGTCGATCGCGAGATCGAGGACATCGACGCGGTCGTCGCCGCAGCGGGCGGCTCGGCCTTCCTCTACGGAACGTCATCCGGCGCGGCGCTCGCCCTGGCGGCCGCCGAGAAGCTGCCCGGCAAGATCACGAAGCTCGCCGTGTGGGAGCCGCCGTTCATCCTGGACCCGAACGCACGGCCGCCGGCGGACACCGCGAAGACGTTTGCCGACCTCGTCGCAGCCGGTCGACGAAGCGACGCGGTCGAGCACTTCACCGCGAAGGTCGTCGGCCTTCCGCCGGAGTTCGTCGCCTTCGCCAAGACGCAGCCGTTCTGGGCGGCGCAGGAGAAGATCGCCCACACCCTCGCCTACGACGCGACCGTGATGGCCGACTACTCCCTGCCGCTCGAGCGGGCAGCCAAGGTGACGATCCCGACGCTCGTTCTGGCCGGTGGCGGCAGCTTCCCGTTCATGCGTGAGACGGCTCAGGCGCTGTCGGAGGCCCTCCCCCATGGCCAGGTCCGCGTGCTGGAGGGCCAGGAGCACAATGTCTCGCCGGAGGCGATCGCGCCAGCGCTCAAGGAATTTCTTGCCGGCTGATCCGGGCCGACCTCGCAGCAAGGTGGAATGCGCGGAGCCGGCGGTCTGTGGCCGCCGGCGCCTGCATGTTCGAAATGACCGAAGTCATCGCCGGCCCTTCCCTGGGCCGGAATTCGTGAATTCGTGTGGTATGGTGGGTGCTCGCCGCACTCCGTGGCGAAGCTCCGCGTGGTCGACCCCCTTCTCGAACGGACCGTGCGTTCTGCGATCCGTGTTCGGGAAGCGTTGGAGGTCTTCATGACCACCGGAACCATCAAGAAAGTCGTCGCCGACCGCGGCTTCGGCTTCATCGCCGCCGAGGATTCGAAGGAATACTTCTTCCATCGCGGCGGTCTCGATTCCTCGCTCGATTTCGACCGGCTCACGGGCGGCGAGCGCGTCCAGTTCGAGGTCGAGGCAAGCCCCAAGGGCCCGCGCGCCACTCAGGTGCGCTCCGCCTAGGCGAATTGAGCGGCCCGCCCACCGGCGGGCCGCTTATCCATTGAGGGCGGCTTAGAACATTCCGGCCTCGTTGGGAGAGTCGGCCGGCACTGGCTGTGCCACATCCCAGAACTCGTACATGCGTCCGTCCTCGATCCGGAAGACGTGGACGACTGCGAGTGGGGCATCACTCGGCTTCAGCTGCACGCGAGAATGGACTGCCACGAGCGACCCTTCGGCGATCGTGCGCATGATCTCCATGACCTTGTCGGGGTTGGATCGAGCGTTCTCGTCCATCGCCGCTGCCAGCGTGTCGGCGTCGTTCCCGAAGTACGGGTTGTGATGGACAAATCGAGGAGCCGCGTACTTCCTCATGGCGTCACGCGCGTGGCCGGCGGACGCCTGCCTCAGGAAGTCAATGGCGATCGCCCGGTTCGCCTCGATCTGGTCAGCCGTTGTCCGGCTGTCCGTAGCGGTTGGGCTCGAGGTCATGTCCAGTTCCTCCTTGCGCGTTCACGGCGCGGCTCGTGCCCGCGGATGACTGGCAGCTAAGCACCGTCTGCCCCTGAGGTCAAACGACCTCTCGGCCCACAGATACTGCCCGTCCATACCCGCCGCACAGGTAGAGATCGCTCTTCGCGCCGATCGACGGCTCCGACGAGGGTCCCTGAGCAGTACGGCCCGGCCTGGGCACCGTGCGCACCCTCGAATCCTCGAGTCCCAGCCCTGAGGGTCCCCACCGTCGATCCTCGAGCAGCTTGGTTGCATGCTCCGTGCCTCACCAGCCAGGGATCGAAGGAGAGGGCGATGACCGCAACCACGACACTCGGTGGCAGGCAGCCCCGAGCCTTCGCCGGACCAACGCTGCCGGGAGGCCTGGCCGACGCGCTCCGTCGAGGCGTCGCCGTGGCCATGGCAGGCCTGGTGATGATCGTCCTGATCGGAGCCATCATGGCCGTCAACCTGGGGCTTGGCTACGAAGGCTATTCGAGCGGCGGCCCGGATCGACCGTCACTGCATGTTGCTCCCGCGCCAGCGCCCCCGCCGGTCCTGCCGTGATCCTCGTCCTGACGCGATGAGCCCCCCGCGGGGACGTTCAGCCGGCCGCGTAGCGCTCCTCGATCGCCGCACGGATCCGGCGTCGGCTCTCCTGCAGGTCTGACTCTTTGTCTTTCTCGATCACGGCGGCCGAGGCGCTCGTCGAGCCTGGCCAGATCGTCATCGAGCAGGGCCTCGATGAGCTCGATCACGCCCTCACCATGCTCGCCCTCCGTTACCAGGTCGGCGCGCTCCTTGACCGCTGGCAGCGCATTCGCGACCGCCACCGAGGCCTCACAGATCGACATGAACGCGTGATCGTTCTGCGCGTCGCCAATCCCGACTGCGTTGTGGGCGGAAAGCCGCAGCTTCGCCAATGCAGCGGCCAGCCCGGTCGCCTTGTTAACTCCGCTCGGCAGGACCATGACCGCACCCTCGTTGAAGATGATCTCGAGCTCGAGGCCGAGATCGCTGATCGTTTCGAGGACGAAGGTCTGGTTCGGCTCCCTCGTCGCGACGATGACCCGGCCGACGCTGAGCGGTGAGACGCCCCGGTCTCGGAGCGCCCGCACGAAGCGCTCCGCGGCCCGCTCACAGAGGACGGTTTCATCGCGAGAGTCCGGATCGAAGAGAACGGCACCGTTCTCCGCGACGACCAGATCGAACAGGTCGAGACGGTCGAAGACGTCGCCGAGGTCATCGACCTCGCGGCCGGTCACGAGGATCAGCCGCCGGCCGGAGGCGCGAAGGCGCTCCAGAGCGGAGACCGTCTCTTCGCTCACTCGGCCCTCGTGGGCGAGCGTGTCGTCATAGTCCGTTACGAGAGCGTGATACCGCATCGCTCGACGCTACACGCAGGCGCGGCGACTGGGCACGACGTCGCCCAGGCCTGATCCGACAGGAGGGTCGCAAAAGGCGCCAAATCGCCGCGGGCTCGTCCGGGTCACGTCTGCCGGTCCGTTACCATCGACCGCCTTGGATCCTTCGCCAGTCGCCGATGTGAGCCTCGGGGCGGCCGACCCGGCCGAGGGTCTCGTGCGCCCATGGCACATCCAGATGACGGGACGCGATCCGGATGAGAGGCACCGTGTCGCAACCCCACTCGAGCTCCTGTTTGACCTGTGTTTCGTCGTCGCCGTCGCGGAGGCAGCCTCCGAGCTCCATCACGACCTTGCCGCAGGGCAGCTCGGCCACGGCATCGTCAGCTACCTCATCATCTTCTTTGCGATCTGGTGGCCCTGGGTGAACTTCACATGGTTTGCCTCGGCCTACGACACCGACGACGTCCTCTACCGACTGTTGACCTTCGTCCAGATCGGCGGCGTGCTCGTGGTGACCGCCGGCGTGCCCAGCGCGTTCGAGACGCTCGACTTCCGAATCGCCGTTATCGGCTACGTCATCATGCGGATCGCGCTCGTCGGGCAGTGGCTCCGCGCCGTTCGCGAGGATCCAGCGGGGCGCTCGACGGCCGTGCGGTTCGCCATCGGGATCTCACTCGTCCAGCTAGGCTGGATCGTTCGACTGGCGATCGGCGGACCCCTCGGTTTCATCGCGATCCTGCTCCTTGGCCTGGTCGAGCTCGCGATCCCGTTCTGGGCCGAGCGGTCTGGACGGCCGACGCCCTGGCACCCCGGGCACGTTGCCGAGAGGTACGGCCTGTTCACGATCATCGTTCTCGGGGAGGTCGTGCTGGCGGCGTCGACGGCCATCCAGAGGGCGCTTGCGGCCGGCGCCCTGTCGGTGCCCCTTCTCGGCGTGGCGATGGGTGGGCTGCTGCTCGTCTTCGGGTTGTGGTGGGCCGCGTTCAAGCATCCGGCCGGGATCGGCCACCACCGATCGCTGCTGTCGATGCTCGCCTGGGGCTACGGCCACTACGTGGTATTCGCCGCCATTGCCGCGCTGGGCGCGGGACTCCAGGTGGCCATCGACACGACTCACGGGGCCACCGCTGTCTCGCCGGCGGTGGTGGCCCTGACGGTCGCGATCCCGGTCGCCGTGTTTCTCTGTGCGGCGTGGCTCATTCATCCCCAGTCGGCGACGCGGCCGAGCGCGACGCCTCTCGCAGTCTCGGTGCTCTTGCTCGTTCTGTCGGCCCTGTCAGCCCCGTGGATCGGCGTGCCGCTGGCGGTCGTGGCGATGGGTGTCGTCCTCGGCGGACTGGTCGCCGTGAATGTGCGGGCGATGCAGGTCGTGCCGTCCTAACGAGTGGCGCGGCAGCCGGGCGCGACGACGCCGGGCGCGAAAGTGGGCCCGGCGTCGAGAATGTGCGTGGGCTGGCCGGTCAGTCGCCCGAGCCGGACTCCGGAGTCGGCTGGAAGTAATGGTCCAGCGCCCAGTCTGCAATCTTCGTGCCCATCTGGCTGGCGACCACGTCGGCTGTTCTGAAATGGATCCCAGACCATACTCGGGCATCGATGGCGTCCTTGTTCAGTTCCGCCGCGGTCGCGTAATGTCGCGTCAGCGGCGAGCCCGGGGTTCCGGCCGCGACCGAGGTGATGTTGAGGTCAATGGTCCCGTCGCCGAGCACGCGCGTCAGGCTGCGGCTGACGGCGCCCATCAGGTTGCAGAGGCCGCTCGGATAGTCCGGGTACGGCGGCGTGTTGATCAGCGACTCCCACGCCGGGTCCGCCGCGGTCGCGTCGTTGCCGTCGTCGCCAGCCAGGCGAATCGCGGTGATCGGCCGCCACAGGCCGAAATGCATCTTGCCGTCCCACGCAGCGATCCCGCTGTCGCTGGCACTCAGGTCGGCGGCCGCGAACAGCCGGGCGCTGTCGCTGATATCCAGCCCGCGCCGCAACGTCAGGTCACGCAGCGCGGCCTGCATCGGGCCGATCGCGATGTCCGAGAAGAACAGGGCGGTTTGCGTCTGAAGCGCCGTCCGTGACGAGCCGGTCTTTGCGCCGAACTCCTTGACCTCATTGAACTCGGTCGTGTAGGTCGCGGACGTCAGGGCGGGTGGCGCCGCCGGGCGAAACTGGCTGGGGGAGTTCGTGGTGAACGGGGTGACCTGAGAAAGCCACGGTACAAGGAACGCCCCGTTGCCGGGAGGTGTCGGCCGCCACACGCCGGGCGCGAGAGGCATATCGAACACGATCGGGGCGTTGCGACCGTCGCCGGTGCGGAGCTCGATGAGCCGGGCCGCGGCCCGCTCGCCATAGCTGATCCCCTGCGACTCGGCCGTTCCATCCGGGACCCTCGCAAGGGACGCTGCGTACGCCGTGTTGAGCCGGCTGGCCGACGCCGGGAAGTAGTGCATGAGCACCTGATACGCGGCCGTCGCGGCGGCGGCCTCTGGCGACGCCGCCCGTGGACCGCGGACATCCCACTTGTACAGCTCGTAGCGGTGGGTGATCCCCTGGACGGCGTTGTAGACGGCCGCCTGGACGAACGAGTACCAGAGGATTCCCTCGGCGTTGCCCTTGCCGGCGTCCGTGACGATGGTCGCAACCATCGTTGCGTTCCAGTCTCTGATCACGGCCGCGTCGGCTGCGCCCCGAGCCCCGCTGGCGGTGCCGCCGACGGTTGCCGCGAGGAGCGCGGCGGCCATGAGCGCGGTGGCGCTCTTGCGCCTCCAGTGACGGCCGCGGAGACCTTCGGGTTCGGCAGACCACATGGCTTCACCTCTTCGAAGCGGCTGGCGACAGGCCCCCGAAGCCTGAACCCTAGTCCGGGCGCATCTTCTGAACGTCTCGCACCGGCGCTAACTGTCGAGCCGTTCCCGTGCCAGGGCTGTGGCGAGCCAGTCCCGATATCGCTTTGATGTCCACCAGAGGATGCTCTGGCTGGGGCGCGTCTTCTCCGATCAGCGCTGGGAGATCCATCAGGTCATCGGGGAGGGCGATACGGTCGTCGTCTTCTGTACCTACCACGGCCGGCACACCGGCGACCTGATGGGGATGCCGCCGACGAGTCGCGAGGTCGCCTACGACTACGTCCGCATCGTCCGCTTCCGCGACGGAAAGAGCGTCGAGCACTGGGGTGTACGGGACGAGGCGACGCTCATGCGCCAGCTCGGTGTGACCCCGGAGCGACCGGCGAGGGTGCCCGCCAGCGCTTGACGGCCCGCCTCAACGACCTGTGTGTCGAGGCGGGCCCTGGCTGCCGCCGTCAGCCACGCGATGCTCGCGGCTCCCCGGGCGATTGGCTGCTCGTAGCCGAGCGGAGAGGGCATGTTCGATCTGGGCAACGACAGCCGGCGGGTCGAGCCGGTCGACATCGATGGTGACTGCCGCCATGGCCTGGAAGAGCGGGTCGCGGCGAGATGCCTGCCGGAGGAGCACGGCTCGCGGATCGGAGCCGAATCGGGGTCGGTGTCCCTCACGTGCGAAGCGAGCCGCCAGCGTGTCTGGGCGAGCCTTCAGCCAGACGATGATTGCCGCGGAGCGACGAAGCGCCGCCCGGCAGGGTTCTCGCTCGATCGTGCTCGCGGCTGCGCAGATGACAGCCGGTCGGCGCATCGAGAGTGCCTCGAGGAGGATCGACGCCTCGCGTGCGTGGAGGGCCCTCGTCCCTCGCTGATCGCGCCACTCCTCCGCGTTCAGACCGCTTGCCCGCTCCAGCTCGAGGTCGCTGTCGACAACCGGCCGGTCAAGCCTGTCGGCCAGGGCGCGAGCGACCGTCGATTTGCCGGCACCCATCAGCCCCACCAGAACGATGTGGCGATCCGAGGACGCGGCGTCGGCATCCTGCCTAATGATCGGCGTCCGTCCCGACCGAACGACCTGGCGTCCGCACCTCGGCCTCGCGCGCCTCCAGCCAGGGCACGGCGAGCTCCGCGCCGAGGTCGACGGCCTGCTCCGAGGACAGGCCGCGGGCCCGGAGCGCGAAGAACGTCGGTGGACCGATGACCGCGGCCACGACCGCGAGCGCCCGCTCGTCTGCTGCCAGCGGACCGAGGGCCGCCCGCATCAGGTCGTCGATGTCCCGGTAGTAGCGATCCACCCCGCTGGACCATGCCTCGATCAGCGCCGGCTCGCGCTGGTAGGCCCGCCACCAGGGCTCGCTTCGCTCATAGAAGGAGGCCAATTCCGTTGCCAACAGGCGGATCCGATTGGCGATCCCTTCGGTGCCGTCGAATATCTCCTGGCCCGGCGGGCGGAGTTCGACGAGCACCTCGTCGAATACCGCGCTGGCGAGCTGGGACGGGTCGGCGAAATGGTTTCGGATCGTGGCCGGCGCGACATCCGCCGCTCGTGCGATGGCCAGGTTCGAGGCCGCCGCCATCCCCCGATCGCGGTAGATATCGACCGCGGCGGCGATGATCCGAGCCCGCGTGTCGGCCTTGATGTCGGCGCGCTTCCCGAGCGTGTAACGGCGTGGCATGCCACCTCACAAGTCTATTGACTAGCGTTGGCATCCAAATTATAGTCCGGATGTCGACCCCGCCGATGAGGTAGCCCGAATGATGATCGAGAGCGCAGCGCTTTACCGGGCGGCGGGCATATCGGCCGTCGTCGCGCTCGTCGCCCTGGTCGTGTCCGCCATCGCAATTGCCCTCTTCTTCGCCGGGGCGGGTCAGGTGTTCGGTCCGATCAACGATGTGTTCGTCGCGGTCACGCTGATCGCCCTGGTCCTGCCGATCCTGGCCGTCGACCGTGTTGCTGGCGCCCAGGCGGGGCTCTGGCTGCGGATCGTGACTGTCGCGGCCATCACTGGGGCCGTCCTCGCTGCCGTTGGCCAGCTGATGCTCGTTGCGGGCGTCATCGACCTGCAGACGTCGTTTGTGACCGGCGGCCTCGGCATCGTCCCGGTCCTGATCTGGATCGTCGCCCTGGTCGTTCTCGCGGTTCCAGTGGGAGTCCTGCCAGTCTGGATCGGCTGGCTCGCCGCTGCTGCGATCGCCCTCATCGTGGTGGGTTCGGTGATCGCGATGGCGACGACGGGACCGGTGGCGTGGGTGACGTGGGCGGCCGTTGTCGTTGTGCTCGTCGCGTGGCTGGGCAGTCTCGCGGCCACCTTCATGAGCCGGACCACGGCATGACGACCCAGATGGCAACGGACGCCATGTTGGACCGAGGAGGTGAGTGATGGCCAGAGCGGGTGTGTCGAGGGCTTCTCGCGGCATCCGCACCGCAGCGGTGATGTACATCGCCCTGGGGCTCGGCTTCGGTGTGGGAACGGTCATTACGCTTGCACACCTCGCGCGCGAAGGCGAACTTCCGATGACGCCATGGGGCTTCCGTTCGCTGAGCGGGCCGTTCGAACAGCTCGGCCGGGAGCCGTTCACCGCGCTCGGGGTCGGGTTGGTCGGCGTGTGCGCCCTCGACGTGGTCGCGGGGATCTGGCTCTGGCAGGGACGGCGTCGAGGGGCCCGGCTGGGACTCGCCACGACAATGCCGGCGCTTGCCCTGGGTGCCGGATTCGCACTCCCGTTCCTCCTCGCCGGGGTGCCCGTTCGGGTGGCCCTCGTTCTGGCCGGGCATCGAAACCTTCGCTGAAATCGGCTCAAACGCGAGCCTGAAGTCGCGCGATGACGGCCTCGTCGAGCCGGCGCCTGATCAGGCTCCGGCTCGACGTCGCGTCGCTCGGCGAGATCAGTACGACACGGTCCCGCTCATGTGGACCACTGGACCATTGGGGCCGACAGTCCCCAGGCTGGTCGGGCTCCCGCTGATCCCGCTGAACTCGCCGGTGCCACCGGTGATCTCTCCAACGGCCGAGAAGAACTGCGGGAACTCAGAGGGGCTGAGGCTTGGGCAGATGACGCCCGATCCTACCGTCGTGATCGACCCTGTCGCTCCGACCAGGGTGAACTCGATCGGATCGAGGGTGGAGCAGGGGCTGGTGGTGAAGTCCCAGGTGAACTCGACGCTGACCGTCACCGGTCCCATGAGGTTGGTGAAGCCATAGCCGTGCGACTCGAAGTCGCAGACGCCGTCGACGCACGTCCCGGCGGGCGCGCTGAAGTGGTGGAGCTCGGCCTCGAAGGCCACGTTGTCCGCGGCCGCGACCGCGGTCGCGGATCCCAGTGCGATGAGCAGAACCGCGGTGATGACGATGATCCGTTTCATTTTGTTCCAACCTCCTTGGTTGTCCATTCCCAACGACTTTGACCAGGTCTTGTTGATGTCGGCGGCGGGTCGACCCCGGCCACGCCGCGATCCGTCGCCTTGTGCGGTCCGCGGCGAGTGCCGGTCAGCCGAGCAACAGCCAGGCGACTCGTGTGCTGGACGAGCGCGCCGAGCCGATCTTGATCGTGAACCGGTCGTTCGTCGCATCGATCGTGAACCAGAGGGCGCGACTGCCGATGTTCGCCTTGGGGGTGAGCAGCACGAACGAGCCGGTCGTGACGTTCACCCCTGGCGTGACGGTGACGCTCGTCCTGCCTGCTGCGATGCTGGCCACGCCACTGACCTTCTCCGCCCGCAGGCGGCCGCTCGTGCGCAGGGCGTAGCCCGTGGTGGCGGCGCCGTAGAGGCCGCTGCCGCTGGTGGCCTGGCCGTAGACGCCCAGTCCGGCGTCAGCCCGGCCCCAGACCCCGCGGCTGGCGCTGTCCTGGGTGGCTTGCCCATAGACGCCGGTCTTGGCCTGTGCGGCCGGGAAGTTTCCCGAGCCGCTATAGCCCACGACCCCCGTGCTGTTGGCAAAGCCGCGTCCGCCGACACCGATCCCAGCCGGGCTGTTGCTCCGGCCGAATGCACCGATGGTGGCGCCCGTAGTCGCCGTGGCGAGACCGAGGGAGCCGATTGCGTCTGCGCTGACGCCTCGGACGCCGATGCCGAGGACGCTCTCGCCGATGACGCCGTTGGCCTCGCCGTCCTGGTTGGCAAACCCGTAGACGCCGGTCTTGGCTTGTGCGGCCGGAAAGGTTCCCGAGCCGCTGAAGCCGAGCAGGCCGGTCGAGGAGCCGAGGGAGTGACCGACCATCGCCGGGTTGGTCGACGCAAAGCTGTAGCCCATGACGCCGATGCTCGAGTGGCTGCTGCCGAGGACACCGATATCCGAATTGGAGGCACCGTAGACCCCCGTTCCTGAGTCGCTGTCGCCCGCGACGCCGATGCTGTCCGTGGTGCCGACGCCTTGCAATGCGACGTCATAGTCTCGAGGTGGCGATGTACTCGCCGCCGACGAGGACGGTCTGGCCGTCGGCCGCCCGCACCGGGGCGGCCCGGCCGAGGGCATTTGCGACGAGCGCAGCGGCGCCACCGGCGACGGCCGCCAGGACGGCTCGCCGGGAACGTGGAGTGGCGGTATCCAGCGCGATGGATGATCCGTCTTCCGGCCTTCTCTCCTCGATCGGGTCCATTCCCTGTCCTCCTGTCCTACCTTGATGCGGTGCCCGACGATGCCGCCTGCCGTGGGCTATCCCGCCGGGCAGACCGGGCTGGGCGGGACGTGGTCGGCGTTTGCGAGCAGGTCGGCGGTCCGGTTGAAGATCGTGGCCGACTCCGCCCAGACCGCCCCGGCGGCCTCGACCTCATCCGGGCCCGGGCTCTGGCCGACGAGATCGGCGATCCGGGTCAGGCGCGCGTTCGCCTGTCCGAGGACGGTCGCGACCGCATCCAGCTGCTTGACGAGGCCATCGCTGGAGACATCCTCGGCACGGGCGTCGTCGTCGCTGATCGTCTCGCCCCCGGCCGCGGCGAGCGCGCCCTGGCTGGCGCAGACAATGCCGCTCGAGCTGACGAGCAGCGCCGCCGCGGCATCCTGGACCGAGACCAGCCCCGGGTAGATTGGGCTGGGCGGGACAATCGGACTTGGTGACGTGGATGTTTCGATCCGCATCAGGCGGCCGTCCATCATCGCGGCGACGTTCGCGACGGCGGATATCCTGTTCGCAAGGGCGGCCAACTCGTCGTCTCGCGAGGACACGGGTAGCCGGTCGATCGCGACTGCCGTGCCGACCGACATCAGGCCGAGTGCGCAGGCAACGACCCGGATAACCAACCTGCGCGAGAGACGCCGAAGCTGCATGTCCTTCATCGGTCGGGCTCCTTTCGCTCCATATCCCCAGGGCTGAATGCCCCTACGCGGTTTCTCCGGGCAGCAGTACGTGCTCTACGCTCGGTCACTTCGAACAGCAGGACCAACGGGCGGAGATTGGCGAGCCGCTCTCGCTCCGCCGGGTGGCGCTTCGACTCTGCTACCACGGCCATGACATCGGCGAGCGCATCGAACGAGGCCTCGAGCACCCCCCCATTCGGCGGAGGACCACCCGGGCTCATGATCGCGTCGTGGCTGACTCGAACCGAGCGCAGCCCGGCCCCGCTCGTGATCTGCGGGATGAGCCGCTGCGCGAGGAGCTGGTCGACAGCGCCGAGATCGCCGTCCCGGGGAAAGAGGAACAGGACTTCGAACATCGAGATACCTCAGACTGCGGCTGCTTCGAGCGTCGGGACGCCGACCGAGTGAGGGATGAACTCCTGGAGCGTGCGGGCGATGGCAGCGGGCTCGTCGAGCCAGGGCAGGTGCCCGGCACCCTCGAGCTCGATGAGGCGTCCAGTCACGAGCTCCGCGAAGCGCCTGCCGACCGCCACGGAGCCAAATGGGTCACGCGATCCCCAGGCGAGCAGAACTGGCTTCTCGATCCTGCTGACCTCCTTCTCGCCAAGCGCCCAACGCGGGTTGGCGCCCGTAAGCGTCAGCGCGTTCCCGAGCATCCCGATCCAGCTCTCGGTCCAGCCCGGCACCTCGACAGAGGCGACCATCAGATCGACCAACGCCAGACCCGAACGCTCGACGACCTCGCGCGATTCACCGAGCCTTCCGAGCAAGCGAGCGGCGCCCTCGCGGCCGCCG
>WNFU01007239.1_pt1 | contig 13181 bp, 12 predicted proteins | sample 5400121 | NCBI WGS metagenome assembly WNFU01 (sample SAMN13153360, study PRJNA577476) | soil metagenome | isolation source: 100 cm soil or saprolite under grassland replicate 1 | place: USA:California | collected 2016-06-15 | reverse complement strand
CTTCAAGCGACCCGCGAATTGCTTGAAGAGATTCTTGAAGAAAATGAAGGGATGCAGCCTGAAGAGGTTGCCAGCGCCATCTTCACCGTGACAGATGATCTCGCCTCCAGCTTCCCTGCGCAGGCCGCGCGTGAAATGGGCTGGGGGCTCGTACCGATGCTTTGTGCGCGCGAGATACCTGTCCCGGGTAGTTTGCCAAGAGTCATCCGCGTGCTCGTTCATTGGAATACCAATGTATTGCAGTCTGAAATTACACATGTTTACCTGCGTGACGCCGTAAAACTAAGACCCGACTTGGTTGCGGCGCAATAACAATCAAACCTCGGTGGTTGAGTAGTCCTACGTGTTTGTCGCAGGGCGTATCGAAACCACAAGTAACAAATAAGAAGGAAATAATTTGGAAACGTGTGGTCTCGATACGAGCGAGAAATGCACTCGTTCTACTCGACCACCGAACTCACAAAAAAGGAAGAAGAGACCATGCTAATCGTTATGAAACCCAATTCCACCCCTCAGCAAATTGAGAATGTAATCAAGCAAATCAAGGACGCGGGACTCGCCGCGCACCTCTCCCAGGGAGTCGAAACCACACTGATCGGCGCCATCGGTGAGACGCATGACATCCCGACTGAGCGCTTCGAAGTGCTGGATGGTGTTGATATGGTCAAGCGCATCACTCAGCCTTTCAAGCTTGCGTCCAGGCAGTTCCACCCCGAAAACTCCATTTTCCCGATTGACGGTTTTCAAGTTGGCGGCAATGATATCGTCGTCATCGCAGGTCCATGCGCCATCGAATCACGCGCCCAGATTCTCGAAACGGCGCAGGCTGTGCGAGAAGCAGGCGCCAATGCACTGCGTGGTGGTGTCTTCAAACCCCGTACCTCACCCTACTCATTTCAAGGTCTTGGCGAAGAAGGGCTCGAATACCTGGCTGAAGCCCGCCAAGCGACAGGCATGCCGATTGTCGTGGAGATTATGTCGCAGACTCAGCTTGACCTCATGGTGAAATACGTAGATGTCCTTCAAGTGGGGGCGCGCAACATGCAAAACTTCAACCTGCTACGGTCGATCGGTGAGACTCGCAAAAGTGTATTGCTCAAACGTGGTTTGAGCGCGACAATCGAAGAACTTCTCATGTCGGCTGAATACATTCTGGCGGGGGGCAACAAACAGGTTATGTTATGCGAGCGCGGCATCCGTACCTTTGAAACGTCCACGCGCAACACGACGGATATCAACGCGATCCCTGTCCTCAAAAACCTCACGCATCTTCCCGTTATTTTGGATCCCTCCCACGCAACCGGTCACGCTGATTATGTCACTGCGATTGCACGGGCTGCGATCGCTGCGGGTGCAGATGGACTGATCGTTGAAGTCCACCCTGACCCTGCGCATGCCGCCTCGGACGGTAAACAATCGCTCAAGCCAGAGACATTTGTTGAAATGGTGAAGCAGGTCAAGGCGATCGCCGAAGCGATGGGGCGTCGCATCGCTCCGATTAAGAAACCTGTTGTGACTGGGTGGTAAGCAACATGGAGGATGGCTTTCGATTACAAGACTCAAGGATTGCGATCGTTGGTTTGGGATTGATGGGCGGTTCGCTCGCGATGGCGTTGAAAGGGAAGTGCGCTGTGCTCTTTGGAATCGATTCGGATCACGCGACGCTCGAACTTGCTCTCGATAAACAAATCGTTGACCAAGCCGAATCTGATCCCGTTAAACTCCTCTCACAAGTTGACCTCGTTATCTTAGCTACTCCTATTCTAGTAATCATAGACCTTATCCGAAAATTACCATCGTTGATACAAACACCTTGTATCGTTCTTGACCTGGGTTCAACCAAAAAAGACATTGTACAAGTTATGTCCGCCCTGCCCGAACTTTTTGACCCTATTGGCGGGCATCCCATCTGTGGCAAGGAAAAACTCGGCTTGGAACGTGCAGAGGGAAACTTGTATCAAGGTGCGCCATTTGTGATCACAGCTCTGGAACGTACCACCCAAAGAGCGAAATCTGCTGTGACCCAAATCATTTCAGTCATTGGTGCACATGTGATCGAAATGTCCGCCGCAGACCATGATCGTATCCTTGCCTCAACCAGCCACTTGCCATTTCTTATCTCTTCTGCGCTGGCACAGGCAACTCCTCAAGAATTTGCAACTCTCGCAGGACCAGGCTTCCGTTCTACAAGCCGCCTGGCAGGGACGCCAGCGCACATGATGATGGGAATCCTCAAGTCTAATAGGGGTAATATTTTGAATGCCATACAAAATTTCCGTGGGGCGCTTACGGAACTTGAATCTGCACTGCAACATGAAAATTATTCACAGCTTGAACTCCTCCTCAATCAATCTCATCGCTCCTATTACTCAATTATCGAAAACTGATTACTTCTTTTCTCTCTCATGCTGACCACTCTGCCTTCCCTCCAAATAACCCCAATAAATCATCCTCTCTCTGCCACGGTCCGTGTCCCAGGCTCAAAATCGCTGACCAATCGCGCCCTTCTCATCGCCGCGCTTGCAGACGGAACCATCCGCTTAACCAATGCGCTCTTCTCAGATGACTCACTGTATTTTGCGAAAGCCCTGCAAACTCTTGGTTTTGATGTTCAGCTCGATGAAGTCAATTCTGAAATGACCGTCAGGGGCTTGGGCGGCAGAATCCCATCAAATAAAGCCGAACTTTTCATTGGCAACGCGGGGACCGCGGCGCGCTTTCTCTCTGCTTTTCTAACCTTGGGACATGGTGAATATATCCTGGATGGTGACTCTCGTATGAGAGAAAGGCCCATCGGAGATTTGATCGATGCTCTTCATCAATTGGGTGTGGAGTTGGAAGCGACAAACAATTGTCCGCCGGTCCAAATATTTGCAAAAGGTTTGCCGGGCGGGAAAACAAAAATAGCCGGGAATATTTCATCGCAGTTCTTGTCCGCCTTCTTGATGGTTGCGCCCTACGCAAAATCTTCCGTTGAAATAGAAGTTGCTACTGAATTAAACTCGAAGCCCTACGTAGATATGACTATTGCTATCATGAAAGACTTTGGCGTGGAGATTAAGCGTCACGGCTACGAACGTTTCATCATCCAACCCTCTTTCTTCTTTCCTCTTTCTACTTACTCAATTGAATCCGACGCCTCCGCTGCCTCCTATTTTTTCGCGGCACCTGCCATCTGTGGTGGGACAGTTCGCGTCGAAAACATCTCGCGCAATTCGAAGCAAGGAGATATTGCCTTTCTCGATATTCTTCAACAAATGGGCTGCATCATAGGAGAAGATCACGACGCTATTACGGTCATATGTACGAACCCATTAAAGGGTATAGACGTAGATACGCGTGATTTCCCTGATACCGCTCAAACTCTTGCAGCCATTGCCCCCTTTGCCTCTTCACCGACGAGGATTCGCGGCATTGCTTCTGCGCGCCTGAAGGAAACAGACCGTATCCATGCGACCTGTACTGAGCTTGCCCGGCTTGGCGTGCACGTGGAAGAGCATGAGGATGGCATGACCATTTATCCATGTGACAAAATTCAGCCTGCGACCATCCAGACTTATAATGATCATCGCATGGCAATGGCTTTTTCATTGATCGGCTTGCGCATTCCCGGAATCACGATTGAAAATCCAGCGTGTGTTTCCAAGACATTTCCTAATTTTTTCGATGTACTGGATCATTTACGATGATCAGGCTTGGCTTGATTGGTTTTCCTCTGAGCCATAGTCTTTCTCCAAAAATTCACACCGCGGCACTTCAATCGTGTGGCTTGGAAGGGGACTATTCGCTGTTCCCTATTCATCCGGATGACAAACAGAGTTTGAAAGATCTGCTATTTCGAGTTCGCTCCGGCGAAATTCACGGACTTAACGTCACTATTCCGTATAAACAAAACGTCATCCCATTTCTTGATGAACTGACACCAACGGCTAAGTCCATCGGTGCCGTCAACACCATTTATTTGCATAACAACAGACTCATCGGTGATAACACTGACGCGCAAGGGTTTTTGTTAGATTTGAAAAAGTTTCTAACCACGGAGACACAGAGACACGGAGATTTAAATGCTTTGGTGCTTGGGGCAGGAGGTTCCGCGCGCGCGGTCGTATATGCTTTAGTGAATGACGGTTGGGACGTCACTATTGCGGCTCGTCGAATGGAGCAGTCTCAAGAATTAGCGCTCCAATTTAGAAAGGCTAATGCAATTGAATTCAACCCTCAAACGTTCCAACGTTCAAACCTGCAACTGATTGTAAACACTACACCCGTAGGTATGACGCCCAACATCGACGGATCTCCATGGCCGGAGAATCTACCTTTTCCGAAGAATGCAGCAATTTACGATTTGGTCTACAATCCACGTGAGACGAAACTTGTGCGGGATGCCCGTTGCCAAGGATTGAACGCAACGACAGGCTTGGGTATGCTCATCGAACAAGCGGCTCTCTCATTTGAAATCTGGACAGGTTACAAACCACCCCGTGAAGTTATGTTTGAGGCTGTCGATCAAACTGCTTATTGATCACTGGATACTTTTATGTCACTCCGTTTTCTCACTGCCGGCGAATCTCATGGACCCTCCCTCACAGCCATCCTGGATGGCATGCCGGCTGGTCTCTCGATTACACCTGAAATGATTGACAAGGAATTAGCGCGCCGTCAAAAGGGTTATGGTTCGGGCGGACGCATGAAAATCGAAAAAGATATGGTGCAAATTTTGGGCGGCGTGATGGCTGGTGAGACGACTGGTGCACCTATTGCCATGTTCGTAAAAAATGCAGACCATATTAAGTGGAAAGGCAAAGCGATTGAGCCGATGACAGCGCCACGTCCGGGTCATGCCGATTTAACGGGCGCGGTGAAATATGGTTATAAAGATTTGCGTCCTGCGCTGGAACGCGCTTCGGCTCGTGAGACGACCATGCGTGTGGCTGTCGGCGCAATCTGCAAACAATTTCTCTCTCAATTTGGAATTATCGTAGGCGGGTATGTTACTTCCATAGGCGAGATCCAGACTGACTTTGGTGACATGCCTTATGAAGAACGTTTTGTTCGTGCCGAGGAATCGGATGTACGTTGTCCCATCGAATTATCTGCGGATCAAATGCGGGCTGAAATCGAAAAAACAATTCATGGTAAAAATACGTTGGGTGGCATCTTGGAAGTTGTCGCATTGAATGTGCCTGTGGGTCTCGGGAGTTTTGCTCAGTGGGATAAACGCCTGGAAGCAAAGCTTGCCATGGCTATCATGTCTGTGCAGGCCATCAAAGGCGTGGAAGTTGGCGATGCGTTTGCAAATGCACGGTTGCCTGGAACACAAGTCCATGATGCCATAACGTTAGAACGTTCAAACGTTCAACGTTCAACCAATAGGGCAGGTGGCACAGAAGGAGGTGTTAGCAATGGACAGCCGATCGTCGTCCGAGCCGCGATGAAACCAATCGCCACGACGCTGACCCCCCAACAAACAGTCGATCTGGCTGCCGGAGAAAACGCGCCTACGAAATACGAACGCTCCGATTTCTGCCCGGTGCCACGCGCTGTTCCGATTCTGGAAGCGATGGTCGCTTTTGTGTTGGCAGATGCGCTCATCGAAAAGCTCGGTGGTGACTCAATGAATGAAATGAAGCCGCGTTTTGAATCACTGCGTAAAGCCAGGCTCGAAGATTTGCAAATGGACAACACCCCGCACATATTTTGGGAATAGTTATGTCGTTGCGAGGGCGTTCTTTGCCCGAAGCAATCTCCTCCTTGTATGGGAGGACTGCTTCGTCGGGACGCTTCGCGCACCTCCTTGCAATGACACTTAAGGAATTTCATGTCACACATCTTCCTCTACGGTCCTCCAGGCACGGGCAAATCTACGATCGGAAAAGTACTGGCGCGCAAGCTCAAATTGCCATTTATTGATTTGGATCGTGTGATTGAAACGAATGCGGGCATTTCCATTTCACGGATCATGGAAGGACAAGGCGAAATTGCCTTCCGTGATATGGAAACAGTTGCGCTGAAAGATGCGGTAGGTTACGCCTCCGGTGTGACATCACAAGTAATCGCACTCGGCGGCGGTGCGCTTTTGTGTGAAGAAAATCGCAAGCTGGCAGAAAGCACAGGCGTTGTTGTTTTGCTGGTGGCAAGACTTGAAGTCCTATTGCAGAGACTCAAGGCAAGCTCGAACAAACGTCCTTTGCTCGCTGGAGATTTGCATGAGAAATTAACCTCTCTGCTTGCCAAACGCAAAGAACACTACGATTCGTTCCCTCTGCGTTTTGACGCCAATCAAGCGCCTGAAACAATAGCCTGGCAAATTCAAGCTGCATTGGGACGTTTTCATTTATCTGCGATGGGAGAATACGATGTGATTGTGCAAAATGGCGGGCTTGATCATCTCGGCGAAATGCTTAAGTCGCGTGGGCTGCAAAATCCAATTATTGTGACGGATGAAAATATCGCGCAATTCCATGCGAAACGTGTGAATACTTCTTTGAAGAATGCAGGGTTTGATTCAAAAACAATTACGATTCCCGCTGGGGAAGCCTATAAAAACCTGGATACTATTTCCAAGCTATGGAAATCGTTTCTCGAAAATGGAATGGATCGCAAGAGTACAGTCATTGCCTTAGGCGGAGGAGTCATCGGCGACATGGCTGGCTTCGCCGCCTCGACGTATATGCGCGGTATCTATTGGGTCTGCGTGCCGACGACCTTGCTTTCTATGGTGGACGCCTCGCTGGGGGGGAAAACAGGCTTTGACTTGCCTGAAGGGAAGAATCTGATCGGCTCCTTTTATCCGCCAAAACTTGTCCTGGCTGATCCACAAGTATTAAGGACTTTGCCTGAAGCGGAATTTGTTTCCGGCTTGGCGGAGGTGGTCAAGCATGGAATTATTTCTGACCCGGAATTATTTGAAATATGTGCGCGTGGAATGGATTGTGTGAAAGATAATCTTGAGCAAATCGTCAAACGCGCCATGGCAGTGAAGATAAAGATCATTGAAGAAGATCCCTACGAAAAAGGGTTTCGCGCCGCGTTGAATTTGGGACATACCGTTGGTCACGCTGTGGAGTTGGTCAGCAAATTCCAACTGCGACACGGTGAAGCTGTGGCAATAGGGATGATGGCTGAGGCGAAATTGGCAGAGCGCTTAACGGTGGCAACCAAGGGCTTGTCTGACATAATTGCTGATACATTATCCGTTTTGGGATTGCCTGTTCATATCCCACAGAATTTACGGCGCGAAGAGATTATCCAGACAATGAGAGCGGATAAAAAGAAAATTGCAAAAGCAATCCGCTTTGCTTTGCCTGCGGAAATTGGGCGAGTTGAATTGGTAGATGTGATGGATTTGGAGAGTGTGTTGGAATAATATGCGCTTCGACTACGCCCCTTCGGGGCTCCGCGCAGCGCGATGAAAATTGGAGGACTGATGAAAATCCTGGTTTTACATGGACCCAACCTGAACCTGCTCGGTACGCGCGAGCCGGACATCTATGGCTCGTTGACATTGGGTGATATTGACACAAAGCTGCTTGAATTAGGAAAAGAGTTCGGCGCGGAACTAAAATGCTTTCAATCGAATCACGAAGGGGCATTGATCGATGCGTTACAGGATGCGCAGATGTGGGCCGACGGAGTGCTTTTCAACCCGGGCGGGTATACCCATACATCCATTGCTCTGCGCGACGCGATCGCTGCGATTGGAATTCCCGTGATCGAAGTCCATTTGTCGAATGTATATGCGCGGGAGGAGTTCCGGCATGTTTCGATTATTTCAGCCGTTTGCAAAGGAAAAATTGTGGGCTTTGGCTGGCGCTCCTATTCATTGGGATTAAGAGCCTTGGTTGATTTATTGACGGATGAAGCAGCGGGGAAGTAACGTCTGTTAAATGGTGGCAGATCGCGCTTAGGTTGGAAGCGTATAGCATTCGTTAGGTAATTAATTTATCCTTCAGTGCATCCTTTTTTTAATTAGAAAAACACTTTTGTGTTGCTCCTAATTCTTCTCATAAATGTCTAATCGAAAAGTTTCATATTTGCCTGTAAGATTGATTTTGGTAGAGTTCCCTCAGCTGTTTATTGAATGATTGTTCCGAGTGGTACAGTTTGAAATGAATGGATGTTTATGAACGAACCGTCTTTATCGGTAATGGATAAATTACGAAATCAATTTGGGCGCTTGCGTGAACGCATCAAAAGGATGTTCCCGTTTGCTTCGGGCATCCTGGCGACTCTGCTGGCGCTTTTTCTTTACAACTTCCTTTTCCCCGGATCAAAACCATTAACTCAAAAAGAAATGAATGCTGTGATTGCCAGTGCGATGGCATCCGCAACGCCACGCCCTCCATATTCTGTGGGGGTCTATCAGGTCATACAACCTTCCCTGCTGTTGATCGAATCGGAAATTCCTGGTGAGAATGGGGGTGTGAATACCGGGCTGGGATCGGGTGTGATCATTGATAACTTTGGCGATATTCTCACCAGTCTGCATGTGGTTGCAAATTCAAGAAATATCCGAGTTACCTTTGCAGATGGCACACGCTCTCGGGCGCGCATGGTTTCTTCACAACCGGAAAAAGATATCGCGGTATTGCAGGCTGAAACCATGCCACAGACGTATGTTCCTGCTACGCTTGGGAATGCGAACTCGTTACAAGTGGGGGATGATGCTTACGTAGTCGGGAATCCTTTTGGATTGTATGGCTCGATGAGCGCAGGCGTGATCTCGGGCTTTAACCGGACCTTCCAACCGCCGAACACGAGGCAAGTCATCCAGGGACTGATCCAGGTGGACGCGGCGATCAACCCTGGCAACTCGGGTGGTCCCTTGCTGAATCGTTACGGCGAGGTTGTGGGGATTGTCACAGGGATTGTCAACCCAACGGAAGAGAGTTTCTTCGTCGGTATTGGTTTTGCTGTGCCGATTGATGTTGCTGCGGGCGGGGCTGGATTACCGCCATACTAAGAAATGCCGCCACGTACGGCGGTCTGAGCTTAAGATGCCAATTTAAGAGGACAAGGAGAGAGTGAATGCTTCAAAACGTAAAACCCGAAAACCGTACCCCGATGGAAAAAGTTTTATACGAAGTAAAGAAAGTGATCGTTGGACAGGATCATCTGCTCGAACGGATGGTGGTTGCGCTCCTAGCGCGTGGTCATATCCTGGTGGAAGGTGTGCCGGGGCTGGCGAAGACGATGGCGATCAAGACGATCGCTGAGTCGATCGGTGGAGAATTCAAGCGTATCCAATTCACGCCTGATCTGGTTCCTGCTGATTTGGTGGGAACGCGTATCTACAACCAGAAGACTGGTAAATTCGACACCTCGCTGGGTCCTGTTTTTACAAACCTCTTGCTGGCTGATGAGATCAACCGCGCGCCTGCCAAAGTGCAAAGTGCACTGTTGGAAGTGATGCAGGAGCGACAGGTGACCATCGGTCGCGAGACATTCAAAGTTCCCGATCCATTCCTCGTTTTGGCGACGCAAAATCCCATTGAGACGGAAGGCACGTATGCACTGCCTGAAGCACAGGTGGATCGTTTTATGTTGAAAGTGCTGATCGGTTACCCATCAGCCAATGAGGAATTTGTCATCGTGGAACGGATGACCGGTATGCTGCAACAAGTGCAAGAGGTTTTGAATACAGATCAACTACTTGAATTGCAAAAACAGGCAGACCGCGTGTATGTGGATCCCGCGTTGATGGAATATGCAGTGCGCATGGTCACCGCGACGCGTAATCCGCAGGAAGTGGGCTTGAAGGATTTGCAGCGCTATATTATGTTCGGCGCGAGCCCGCGCGCTTCGATCAATTTGATCTTAACCGGTCGCGCCCTTGCCTTTGTACGCAACAGAAATTATGCCTTACCGCAGGATGTGCTCGATATGGCACTGGATGTGATGAGACATCGTATTGTCCTCACCTATGAAGCGCTCTCCGATAATATGACCGGAGATGATATCTTGGCGAAAATTCTGGACCGTATTCCGATCCCGGTGGTGCCTTTACATGAGCATGCCAAACGCTACGCCGATACCAATTCCTGAAGCGACGCCTGAGCGCGTTCTCTTGCGCCTCGACTGGAAAGTCATCCGCAGGCTGGATGGCTTGTTGCAGGGCGATTATCGGACGCTGTTCTACGGCTTCGGTGTGGACTTTGCCGATCTGCGCGAGTATCAGCCTGAGGACGATATTCGCTATATCGATTGGAATGTGACGGCGCGGATGGATACGCCGTACATACGGCAATATTCCGAAGACCGCGAACTGACGGCCTGGTTTTTGCTCGACCTAAGTCCCTCGGTGGATTTTGGCACGCTACAACATCAGAAGCGTACGATGCTCGTCGATTTTGTGGCGGTGCTGGCGCGCTTGTTGACTCGGCACGGGAACCGTGTGGGGGCGATGATGTTCAATGGTGGTGCCCAGCATATCGTCCCAGCCCGGAGCGGGAAGACTCAGGTCCTGCGTCTCATTAACGATATGATGCGTCAACCGCGTTTGCCGCGCGCACCGTTTACGGATCTTAGTCTGTTTTTAAAGAAGGCGCTGAATTCGATCCGCAGGCGGTCACTGGTCTTGATCATTTCGGATTTCATCAGTGAACCCGGCTGGGAAAAGCCCTTGAGTTTGTTAAACCAGCGCCATGAGGTGCTTGCAATCCGGTTATGGGATCCGCGTGAAGTGGAACTGCCCGACATCGGTGTAGTGATGATGGAAGACTCAGAAACTGGCGAGCAGTTGTATGTAGATACGCATGATCGAAAGTTCCGCCAGCGTTTTTACGATGCAGCCTTAAAGCGTGAAGCGGTATTGACTGAATCGTTCAAACGCGCCGGTGTGGATGCGTTATCGCTTTCCACAGAAGAAGACCTGGTGCGCGCAATTGTGCGCTTTGCCCAGCAGAGGAAACAGCGCCGCAGTTAGTGGAGTCAACGACTTATCATCCCCGAATGGGGACCCGTCATTGGTATTTCAAAGTCAGGAGACTTTGACTCCATTCTTATTAAAGAGAATTATGAAATTTATCTGGCCCACCCTCTTAGTAACATTACTTTGTGTTCCGCTTTTAATATTGCTCTATTTTCGACTCCAGGCCCGACGGAGCAAATTTGCAGCGCGCTACGGAAGCATGGGTTTGATCCAGGATGCCAGAGGCAGCGGAATGGGAGTGCGCCGTCATATCCCTGTCATGCTATTCCTGGCAGGCATTTCTGTGCTTTTATTCTCGCTGGCGCGACCCCAAGCCACGGTCAGTGTGCCGAAGATCGAAGGCACCGTCATTTTGACGTTTGATGTGTCCGGCAGCATGGTGGCAGATGATTTGAAGCCGACCCGCATGGAAGCCGCCAAAGCTGCCGCCAAACAATTCGTCGAGAAGCAACCGACGGGCATTTCGATCGGTGTGGTTGCCTTCAGCGATGGAGGCATTTCGGTCCAGGCTCCTACAGACAACCGGGATGAGACACTCGCGACCATCGAGCGCCTGGTGCCGCGCCGCGGGACATCCATTGGGAATGGAATTTTGGTTGCGCTCAATACCATCGCGGTGGATGCGGGAGATGCGCCAATTTTGAAGAGTAATGGTCCATCAGACCCGAATGCTGAGCCAGCACCTGTACCTGCACCGCAGGGATGGTATCCCTCAGCAGCAATTGTTCTGTTGACGGATGGAGAAAATAACCAATCTCCAGATCCGGCTGCAGCGGCTGACCTCGCCGCGGATTTGGGAGTGCGCGTCTATACGGTTGGCATCGGCAGCGCGGCAGGGACGAATATCGTTGTGGAAGGTTTTACCGTTCATACGAGTCTGGACGAGCAGATGCTGCAATACATCGCGAGCACAACCGGCGGGGCTTATTACAATGCAGGCGACGAAGACCAACTCCGCAAAATTTATAATGATCTCAAACCCAAGTTGTCCATCAAGCCGGAAGATATGGAATTGACTTCCATTTTTGCAGGCCTGGGAATGATCACTTTCTTATTCGGTGGCATGCTTTCGCTTTTCTGGTTTGGGCATGTGCCATGATTGCCGAAGGCCCCGCGCGAAGCGTGGATAAAGTCTTATTCGTAACTGGGAGCGTGCAGCGAGAACGTAAATGAGTTTGATCTGGCCTGGCTTTTTATACCTATTCTTCTTGATTCCGCTGACTGTTGTGGTCTATATCTTGCTGCTGAGGCGGCGAAGACGATTTGCAGTTCGTTATTCGAGCTTATCCCTGGTGCGCGAGGCAGCCAAGGGACAATCCTGGCTACGCAGACATTTACCATTCATTTTGTTTTTGTTTGCTCTCGCCAGCCTGGTGTTTGCATTAAGCAGACCTGTGGCAACTGTCCTTATCCCATCCAATAAGGCGACCGTCATCCTTGCCGTTGATGTATCGCTAAGCATGTGCTCAACAGATATTCCGCCCAATCGCTTGGAAGTTGCCAAGGATGCGGCCCTCAACTTTGTTCGGAATAACAGCTCAAACAGGCAGGTGGGGATCGTTGCGTTTGCAGGCTTTGCGGAATTGATCCAGCCACCCACTACAGATCCTCGGTTGCTTGAGAGCGCGATTGGATATCTAGCTCCGGCGCGCCGGACCGCCATTGGCAGTGCGATCCTGCGATCATTGGATGCCATCGCCGAGGTGGATAATCGGGTCGCACCCAGTGAGTTGCGGTCAGCTGCTCCAGCTAGTCCGGCACAACCACCCAAAGAATTATCGCCACATATCATTGTTTTGCTCACAGATGGGGCGAGCAACGCGGGACCTCTGCCTCTTTCTGCGGCAGAACAAGCCGTGGAGCGCGGCGTTCGCGTATATACCATTGGATTTGGCACGATGCATAATACATCACCCATGAACTGTGGAGATGGTGATCCGTTTGGCGGAGCTTTTACTTTTGGTGGTAATCCATTCGGCGGAAGTGGAGGCGGCTTCCGGCGCGAGATTGATGAAGCTACCCTGACCCAGGTCGCGGATATGACCGGAGGCAAATATTATGCCGCTACGAGTGCTGACGAACTTCAGCATGTTTTCGAGAATCTTCCTACCTATGTGATTGCCACCCGCGAAACCACAGAGATCAGTGTCTTCTTTACCGCCTTTGCTGTCTTGATGACCATCCTGGCGATGACGCTGGCGTTCCTGTGGCATCCGTTATCTTGAGAACTGGTTCAAATGTTTGGGATCTT
>WNFU01007976.1_pt1 | contig 13182 bp, 15 predicted proteins | sample 5400121 | NCBI WGS metagenome assembly WNFU01 (sample SAMN13153360, study PRJNA577476) | soil metagenome | isolation source: 100 cm soil or saprolite under grassland replicate 1 | place: USA:California | collected 2016-06-15 | reverse complement strand
GATCGCGCAGAAGATCGCCGGAGAGTCGAAGGAAGGGAGGCAGGCCCAGTCGATGGACGCATCGCGCCCGACGAGCGCGGCGGAGTGGCAGTCGCCGATGAGCGCGTAGTCGGCGATGCGATTCATCGCGCGCTCACGATTCCGTACCCGTCGTCGACCTCGCACGCGAACGTTGCGAGGACGGCGGAGAGCAGCACACGCGTGCGCCAGCGGCTCGCCACCGCGCCCTCCGGAGCAGCGACTCGACGATCAGTGTGCGACGGGGGGGCGTCCGGCGCTCTGGTTTCGTCCCGCGACCCGCTCGCTCGCCCGGTGATGGAGCCGGCGAGCAGGCGCGTCCCGCGTCAGTGCACGGTGCCCGTCGGTCGGCCGCTGCCCGAATACGGCGTCTTGCGCCACCGTGACTCGCGGGCACGAGCGGGAGCCGGTACACCGTCAGGCCTGCTACGTCGTCGGGTTCTGCTACCATCATGGTTCGCTCGGTCGCCGCAGGGGTTCTCGATGCAGGCAGGACAACGCCGGTTCGACGCTCCGCGGTGCTGCTCGCGAACCTCCTCGTCCTGGTCGGGACGGTCGCGCGGGCGGACGATGCACCGGAGACGCGTACGCCGCGCCTCACGGGCCTCGGGAACCTCCTCATCGGCTACAACGAGCCGAGACCGGTCCCGTTTGCCGGCCGGGGTGGCTCACACAATCTCGTCGTGGGTCCCCTGCACGACTACGGCAGCTTCGGCGGGTTCGTGGCGGGATCCGAAAACATCCTCGTCGGTCCGCACTCCAGCGTCAGCGGTGGCGTCAGCAACGTGGCCAGCGGCCCGGAATCGAGCGTCAGCGGCGGTAACGTCAACACGGCGAGCGGCGGCGGCTCGAGCGTCTGCGGGGGGCAGTTCAACACCGCCAGCGGGCCCAACTCCAGCGTCAGCGGGGGCCAGCTGAACACGGCCAGCGGCGCCTACTCCAGCGTCAGCGGGGGGCTGCAGGGGGAGGCTCCGGGAGAGTTCGACTGGACGGCGGGAGACGCGTTGTTCTCGGACCAGTGACCGACAGGCCCCGACCCAGGGGTCGGGGCCGTCACGAGGACGATCGCTGACGCGGGTTGAGCGGGCCGCCCCTCGCGGGGTAGAAGCGCGCGCCATGAGCGACCTGCCCAGCTGCCCGAAGTGCCAGTCCGACCTCACCTACGCGGACGGGAACCTCCTCGTCTGCCCCGAGTGCGCCCACGAGTGGTCGGCCGCCGGCGCGGCGCCGGTCGCCGCGCCGGAGGATCAGGTGCGCGTGGTCCGCGACGCGTTCGGTGTGCCGCTCGCCGACGGGGACTCGGTCACTGTCATCAAGGACCTCAAGATCCGCGGGTCGTCGTCCGTCGTGAAGGTCGGGACCAAGGTGCGCAACATCCGGCTCGTCGACGGCGATCACGACATCGACTGCAAGATCGACGGGATCGGCGCGATGGGGCTCAAGTCGGAGTTCGTGAAGAAGGCGTGAGGCACCCGGTCATCGCGCTCAGCGCGGGCTTCGTCGCGGGGAGCGCCGAAGTGCCCGCGGTCCAGCATCATCGAGGCGGCGCTCCGTTCCTGCCGTGAGCACCGGTCGGTCCGCCTGGAGCCGCTCGAGCGCCGCCGCCGGCCGACGGCCGCGCAGCCCCGGCACCGTCCGACGGTGAGGGCGCCGGAGCCCGCGCACGCGGCGTGGCCCGATCGGTGACGTGCCCGTCGTCCTCGAGGAGTTCGCGCTCGGCGGCCAGCGGGCGCGCGGCCTTCTCGAGCACGCTGTCGAGCGTCGTCATGAGCTTCAGCTGCAGGAGCATCTCGTCCGACATGAGCTGCGACAGCTCGAGCCCACGCTTCGCGCTCTCTATCGGCCCCCCGCCCTGCTCGCGGAGCCGGGCCGTGCGCTGCTCGAACTGGGCGATCTGCGCGCGCGCGTCGCGCGCGGCCGCCGCGAGCGCACCAGACATCGCCTCGCGCCGCTGCGTGATGCCGGCGAGCAGGTCGTGCGCCGAGGCGCCATCGCGCCCCACCGCGAGCGCGACAGCCGAGCGCAGCCTCGCGTACTCGCGCCACGCGACGACCGCGCCGACGGCGAGCGCGACCAGCAGCGCGGCGACGAGCGCCACCAGCGCCGTGAGCAGCCGCACGAGCCGCTGCTCTGCCGCCGATGCCGGGATCGGTTCCATGGCCCCCCCACTCGAAGCTGCGCATCGGCCGCGAGCGTCGCCGTCCTTGACGCTCGGCGCGGTCCGCGGCAAGTAGGACCCGAAGACCCGACGCGAGGAGCGGCACGTGCCCAGGAAGGCATTCAGCTCGCCCGACGCGGTCGCGGTCGGGCCGTGCTCCCACGGCGTCGAGGCGGGCGAGACCGTCTACCTCTCGGGCCAGGCGCCGCGTTGCTGTTCGGCCGATGCGAGCGGAAGGCGCACGACGAACTCCGCGCCCTTTCCCGGTCCTTCACTCGACGCCCGCACGGAGCCGCCGTGCATCTCGGTGAGCTTCTTCACGAGCGCGAGCCCGAGCCCGAGGCCACCATCGGAGCGCGCCAGCGTCCGCTCCGCCTGGACGAACGCCTCGAAGACGTGGGCCAGGAGATCCGCGTCGATCCCCACTCCCGTGTCGGTGACTAGGATCTCGGCCCACTCCCCGTCTGCCTGGAGCGCGAGGGTCACCTCGTCGCCGTCCCTCGAGAACTTCACCGCATTCTGGAGCAGGTTGCCGACGATCTGCGTGAGGCGGCACGGATCGCCTTCCACCCACGTCGCCTGCGCGGGGACGCGGACGTGGAGGTCCACGCCGCGCCGCTGAGCGAGGGCGTGGTGGTCGTCGCCCGTTCGGCGAAGCAGCTGGCGCAGGTCGATCCGCTCGCGACGGAGCTCGATGCGTCCGCGGGTGATCCGCGTGACGTCGAGCAGGTCTTCCACGAGCCGCGTGAGATGATCGACCTGACGTTCGACGATCGTCAGGATCTTCTCGCGCCGCGCTGCGTCCCCAGCCGGATCGCATCGGCGCAGGAGGAACACCGCGTTGCGGATCGGGGCGAGCGGGTTGCGGAGCTCATGGGAGAGGACGCTGAGGAAGTCGTCCTTGCGCTGGTCCGTCTCCGCCAGCTTCTCGGCGATGGCGCGGTAGCGCTCCTCGCTCTGCTCACGCGCACGCTGAGCCGCCTTCTCGGAGGTGAGGTCGATGACGAAGGCCGCGACGCCGTCTTGCTGGCTCGAGAGGCCGACGAGGACCGGAACCCGGGTGCCGTCGCTCCGAACGTACTCGGTCTCTCGCCGCGCCCCGAGGCCCGTGTGCAGCCACCCGGCGGGCGCGCTCCGCTCCGAGCGGAATCGCTCGGCCTCGAACTCCTCGCGAGAGAGACGGATGATGCGCAGGTACTCGTCGTTCGCGAACTGCACGGTCCCGTCCCTGCCGATGAACACGATTCCGATCGGGGCGTCGCGCGCGAACCGTCGAAAGCGCATCGCCTCAACCTCGATCGCGCTGATCTGGAGCTGCCGCGCGAGCAGGTTTCGAGCCGGCGGGAGCGCAGCCGGCGGGAGCGCAGCCGGAGCCCTGTGCCGCGTTCGGCGCTCCGCGGCCACCATCACCGAGAGCGCGATCCCCATCATCGACGAGAGCACCCACGGCACGATGCCGCTCGCATCCGAAGATCCCTGAACGGACGGCGCGAGCGGTGAGGTCGCGAGGCTCATCACGGCGGTCGCGAGCAGGCCGGGCCCGAGTCCGCCCTGGAGCGTGCTGAACAGGACCGGCGCCGCGAAGAGCGCGAGCGAGGGCCCCCTCGGCGCCGAAGGGTCCAGGGCCCAGGCCGCCAGCATGGTGAGCGACGCGAGGGCGATCGCGAGCAGGTAACCGGTCGCGTCGCTCCGCCGCGAAGCAGGGCGGAGTCGCGCGACGGACGCTTGGCCGGATCGATCGGGGTCCATCATGTGCGGTGAGCGTCGTCTAGCGCGGACGGTGCGCCAGCGCTCGGCCGGAGATGGGATCCGCGCCTCCGGTCGCCGTGAATCCTCCGCGCGCGCCGGTACATTGATGGGAGCCATGAGCCGGAGCCTGCTGGAAGTAGATGAGGTCGCGGTCCTGATCCGTCGAGGAGAGGCGCTGCTCCTCGCCGGGGACGAGGGTCCACTGCAGGCCCTGCCCAGGGGCACGTGGATCGCGGGCACGATTCCCTACTTCATGAGCGACGAGGGCGGGGTCACCGACCGTGACCACATCTTCGTCGAGCGGCTGCCGGCGGGCCTGAGCTGCGTAGGCATCCGGCGCTACTCCGAGCGCGACATCTCGCGCGTGTACGCCGACACACCGCCCGGCGCGTTCGCGGTCATGATCGCGCCGAGCGCGAGCCGCCCGCACGTGTCGTTCGCGCTGAACGCCCCGAGCTACGAGAAGTTCGCGGCTTCCCCGCTCTTCGGCTGGATCTCGGGCGTTCACCTCTCCGATGTCGGCAAGGTCACTCCGAAGGTGTTCGACGGCACGAGCGGAGAGGCGCTCGAGCAGGCGGCGGTCGTGATGCACGTCGCGTTGCCTCGCGGCAAGGTGGCCGAGCTCGCCATCCTCAACATCTTCGAGGAGGGGACAGGACCCACGATCACCTTCCCCGAGACGAGCTTCTGCGCGGCGACCGCCGACGTAGACGGACGACGCGTGAACTTCGTCGAGTACATCCGGGAGACCCGCATGGACACGCGCCTGCCGCTCGTCGCCGACTACGCGGGAGCGAGGGTCAACGTGGCCTTCCAGGACGTCGACGACGCGAAGCGCGAGGTCCGCTTCTTCGGTCCGGTCTTCGCGGGCGTGTCCTATCACCACGCGCGACCCGTGGGCGACTACGTGGACGCGTTCGTCTCTGCGCTCCCGACCGGCCTGAGGAACGAGATCGCGTTCTCGTGCAACTGCGTCCTCAACTACGTCCACTCGGCGCTCGAGGGCAGGAGCATGGGGGGCATCGTGGGCCCGATCACGTTCGGCGAGATCGCCTACCAGCTGCTGACCCAGACGATGGTCTACCTGACCGTCTCCGACGCGTGAGCTCCGGAGCGGCGCCGACGGCACGCCGGCGCGGGCCTCTAGCGGCGCGCCAGGGCGCGCGCGGGTCGCGGGTCGCGCCACTTCTCGAACCCGCAGTGCAGGCACGCGCGCGAGATCGGGTTCGCGACCCAGAGCGTCCAGTGGAAGCACTTGCCGCAGGACGGGCAGCGGAACGCGGCGAACCACCCGAGCGCCGCGACCGACCCGGTGATCCACGCCGCGGCGAGGAGGTTCGCCGGCGCATCGCTGCCCGCGAGCTCGCCGAGCAGGGAGAGCGCTCCACCCGCGCCGAGGGCGAGCCCCGCGACCGCGGCCACGACGGCGCCGAGCCGGATGCGGTAGTCGAGCCATGCAGGGGCGAGGGGCGGGGTCATCGGCGGGCAGGATACCCCGCCTCCCCGCCGATCTCGAAACGGCCGAGTCGGCGCCACCACGGCGAGCGGGGCCCGGGTCGCCCCCAGCCCCGCTCGAGCGAGCGCGCGCGGCGCCTACTTCTGCTCGCCCTTCCGCGCCGCGATCTCCTTCTCGAGCTCGGCAAGCTCGGAGCTCCTCGCGCCTTCGACCGTCGGCGCCTCATCCTTCTCCTCCCCCGGCTTGCCGGTGAAGTAGGCCTCGCCGGCCGCGAAGTGGCCGGGCTGGATGGTGGAGGCGAGCTCGGTCGCGCCCTGCTTCACGCCGCCCGTGACCTTCTTCACGACCGCGTGCGCGAAGAGCGCGAAGCCGATGAAGGGGAGGAACATGAGCGGCCGCATCGGCCGGAACGACGTGACCGCCGAGCTCGTCCAGGAGGTCGCCGCCACGCGCGCCGCGCGCGTTTTTTCGGCGCGTCTTCGGCGCGGCCGCTCGCGCCGGACGCCGAGCCGCCGGTCGTGCTCGGGCCGCCCCGCTCGCGCGCCGCGAAGATGGGTTCCGGCGCGGAGCGGGCGCCACCGCGAGTTGCGCGAGCCGCGTGGCCGGCTCATCCGTTCGTCACCCCCGCGAGATCCGTTTTCCCAACTGCGGGGTGAAGGAGTGGCTCATGGCGACGGTGGACAGGTCGCAGCAGCAGCAAGACACGATGAAGATCAGGGCCGAGATCGAGCAGACGTTCGGGAAGGTGCCGAGCTGGGTCGACGAGATGCCCGATTCGGCGCTGCAGGGATTCTGGTCGATGATGCGGGACTTCCAGCTCGCGGAGACCGCGATCCCGAACAAGTACAAGGAGCTCATCGGGCTCGGGGTGTCGGGCGCGACGCGCTGCAAGTACTGCACCCTCTTCCACACCGAGGCCGCGAAGCTCTTCGGGGCCACCGACGAGGAGATCTCCGAGGCGGCGATGATGGCGGCGCACACGATGGGGGCGAGCACCTTCGTCAACGCGATGCAGATCGACTACGACACGTTCCGCGGCGAGACGCTCGATGCGATTGCCTACGTCCGCAGCCACACGCCGCCGCCGCAGGCCCAGGCGGGAAAGGGGTCGGCCCAAGCTCATGCCTGACCCGCTCGACCGTCTGGTGGAGGACGGGCTCCTCCGGCGCGAGGGGGAGGGCGCCCGCACGACTGCGCGGTGGCAGGCCGCGCTGGCGCGGGCGGCGTTCCAGCTGCAGCGCGAAGGCGCCCCGTGGATGGACCTGCGGCTCCCGATCGCGGCCGCCCTCCTCGAGCGGTACTCCGACGCGTCCGACGAGGAGCTCGCCGCGCTCGTCGAGGCGATGGTGCCGGTGGAGGAGGCGGAGCTCGCGCCGCTCTGGCGCGACCCGTCTGGTCCCGAGCCGTAGCGTCGTGCTGGCCCGGCGCCTTCGGGGCGCCGGGCCACTCGGAGGCGAGTCCCCCTCACCCCGGCCCTCTCCCCGCCGATCCAGCCAGCCGGGCGCCTCATGGACACCTCGTCGGGCTCCCGCCCGGCGGCAGGTCTGTTGTCGGACCCGCTGCGCGTCTGCTAACCCAGGGTCCACCTGAGCGAACCCGTGACCTGCGCGCGCGTGCTGATCGTCGAGGACGACGAAGACATCCGGGAAGGCCTCGCGGACCTGTTCCGCGAGGAGGGTTACTCGGTCGCGGTCGCGACGAACGGAGCCGAGGGGCTCGCCGCGGCGCGCGCGAGCGGCGCCGACCTCGTCCTGCTCGATCTCGCGATGCCCGTGATGGACGGGGCAGGCTTCCTCGCTCGCCAGCAGGCCGACATGTCGATCGCGGACATCCCGGTCATCGTCCTGACCGCCCGGCAGGGCGTGGAGCTCGCCGGCTGCTGCGAGATCCTTCCGAAGCCGTTCGAGCTCGAGGACCTCCTCGCGGCCGCGTCGCGCTGCATCGGCGCGGATGCGGCGCGGTCCGCCGCCGGCCGCTAGGGATGCCCCTCGTGGACCCTCCCTCGCTCCCGAGAAGCGGGGGAGAGGGTCGGGGTGACGGGGGCTGGCCTCGGAAACACGAGCGACGCGACGACGGAGATCCCGAGCATCGCGGCGACCACCGCGAGCGACAGCGCGATCGGGATCGGGAAGACGTCGCTCGCGAGCATCTTCGCCCCGACGAAGGCGAGCACTCCCGCGAGACCGAGCTTGAGGAAGTGGAAGCGGCGGATGACCCCGGCGAGCAGGAAGTAGAGCGCCCGGAGGCCGAGGATCGCGAACACGTTCGACGAGTAGACGAGGAAGGGGTCGCGCGTCACCGCGAAGATCGCGGGGATGGAGTCCACCGCGAACACGACGTCCGTCGTCTCGACGACGGCGAGCACCACGAGGAGCGGCGTCGCGGCGAGGCGCCGTCGCCCGCCGATCTCCTCGCGCACGAGCATGCGCTGGCCGCGGTATTCGGAGGTGACGGGCAGGATCCTGCGGAGCAGCCGGAGCACCGGGTTCGCCTCCGGGTGGACCGCCTCGTCGCGCGAGATCGCCATGCGGATCCCGGTGAAGACGAGGAACGCGCCGAAGACGTAGATGATCCAGTGGAACCGCTCCACGAGCGCCGCCCCGGCCGCGATCATCCCGCCGCGCATCACGAGCGCACCGAGGATGCCCCAGAAGAGGATGCGGTGCTGGTACCTCGTCGGGACGGCGAACCAGGAGAAGACCAGCACGAAGACGAAGATGTTGTCGACCGAGAGCGCCTTCTCGATGAGGTAGCCGGTGAGGAACTCGAGCCCGGCCTCCGGCCCCTTCACCCGCCACACGCCGAGGCAGAAGAGGAGCGAGAGCGCGATCCAGACCGCGCTCCAGGCCGCCGCCTCCTTCACCTTCACCTCGTGCGCGTTCCGGTGGAACACGCCGAGGTCCAGCGCGAGCATCGCGAGGACGAACAGGTTGAAGACGATCCACGGCAAGGTCGATTCCACGACACCTCCTGCGGCGCGGGTGCCCGCGGAACATGGTGTCTGGACGACCCCCCGAACAATGAGAAAGTCTCCGCGTCTCGCTGCGGAAAAACGAATGAGACGCGAACGCGCCCGCCGCTACCCCCGGCGCGCGAGCTCGCGGAGGCCGGGCGCCTCGCGGCCGGTGCGGGCGACGTACTCGCGGTACCCGCCGCCGTACGGGATCGGCCCCTCCGGCCCGAGCTCGAGGACGCGGTTCGAGAGCGCGCCGAGGAAGCGCCGGTCGTGCGAGACGAACAGCATCGTGCCGTCGTACCCGGCGAGCGCGCGGACGAGCATCTCCTTCGTCGCGACGTCGAGGTGGTTCGTCGGCTCGTCGAGCACGAGGAAATTCGGCGGGTCGTAGAGCATCCGCGCGAGGACGAGGCGCGCCTTCTCGCCACCGGACAGGACCCGGCAGCGCTTCTCGATCTCGTCGCCGGAGAAGCCGAAGCAGCCCGCGAGCGTCCGGAGCGACCCGATGGACGCCCGCGGGAACGCGTCCTGCAGCGTCTCCCAGACGGTCGCCTCGCCTCCCAGGAGCTCCATCGCGTGCTGGGCGAAGTAGCCCATCTTCACGCTCCCGCCGACCGCGACGGTCCCCGCGTCGGGCGCGGTCTGGCCCGCGACGAGCTTGAGGAGCGTGGACTTCCCGGCGCCGTTCGCCCCGAGGACGCACCAGCGCTCGCCGCGGCGGACGAGGAGGTCGAGCCGGTCGTACACCGTCCGGCTGCCGTAGCGCTTCACGACTCCCGCGAGCTTCGCGACGTCCTCGCCAGAGCGCGGCGCTCCGCGGAACTCGAAGTCCAGGGTCTTGCGGACCTTCGGCGGCTCGACCTTGTCGATCTTGTCGAGCTTCTTCACGCGCGACTGGACCTGCGCGGCGTGCGAGGCGCGGGCCTTGAAGCGCTCGATGAAGGCGAGCTCCTTCTTGAGCATCGCCTGCTGGCGGTCGAACTGCGCCTGCTGGTGCGCGTCGGCGACCGCCCGCTCGCGCTCGTAGAAGTCGTAGTCGCCCGAGAACGTCGTCAGCTCGCCCGCGTCGATCTCGACGATCTTCGCGACCACCCGGTTCATGAACTCCTTGTCGTGGGAGGTCATGAGGATCGCGCCGTCGTAGGCGCGCAGGAACGCCTCGAGCCAGATGATCGACTCGAGGTCGAGGTGGTTCGACGGCTCGTCGAGCAGCATCGCGTCCGGCCGCATGAGGAGGATGCGCGCGAGCGCGACCCGCATCTTCCAGCCGCCCGAGAGCGCGCCGACGTCGCCGTCCATCATCTCGGCGCTGAACCCGAGTCCCGCGAGGATCTCCCGGGCGCGCGCCTCGAGCGCGTACCCGCCGAGCTCGTCGAAGCGCGCCTGGACGTGGCCGAACCGATCGACGAGCGCGTCGAGCTCGTCGGCGCGCGCGGGATCGGCGAGCGCGTGCTCGAGCTCGTGCAGCTCCGCCGCGACCGTCGACACCGGGCCCGCGCCGTCCATCGTCTCCGCGACCGCGCTCCGCCCCGCCATCTCGCCGACGTCCTGCGAGAAGTGGCCGACGGTCATGCCCCGGTCGATCGCGACCTGGCCCTCGTCGGGCTGCTCCTCGCGCGTCACGAGCCGGAACAGCGTGGACTTCCCGGCGCCGTTCGGACCGACGAGACCGACCTTCTCGCCGCGGTGGATGACCGCGGAGGCCTCGACGAAGAGGATCTGTTGGCCGTGCTGCTTGGAGACGCCGTCGAACCGGATCACGAGGGAGCGGGTTCTCGCACGGCGCGCGGGTCCGGTTCAAGGCGTCGCGCGAGGAAAGGCGAGCGCCCGCCCGTGTCGGCGGCCCCGCCGTGCCCCCGCACGGCCGATGGCCGGAGTCGCGCCGGCCGGCTAGGATCGCCCCGTGTGGTCGCTCCAGGCGAGGGTCGGCGCGGAGCGGTGGCTCGCGGGGGTGGTCTACCTCGGCGCCGTCGCAGCGTTCCTGTTCGCCCAGGAGGCGGGGCTCCGGCTGCGCCGGGAGGAGCGGCGCGCGTGGTGGGCGGGGAGCGGCCGCGACCTCATCAACACCGCCGGCCTCCTCGCCATCGCGGGCGGGCTCCGGCTCGTCGGCTTCCCCGCGGCGGGCGCGCTCCTCGTCGGCGGCACGCTGACGCTCCTGCTGTTCGGCGCCTCCGTCTTCGCCGCGACGCAGACCGGCACCCGCCACCCCCGCGCGTGGGCGTTCGCGGCGGGGCTCCTCCTCGCGGTCCCCGTGCTGCTCTTCCCCGCGGCCGTGCTCGGCGCGTTCGCGCACCTCGCGACCGCGCTGTTCCGGCCGGGGGGCTGACCGCGCGGGGCGCCGCGCGCGCTGACGCGCCCCCGCTGTGCGCTGCGCGGGGGCGAGGGAGATTCACGGTTCATCGGCGGGAGGGGGCATCTCGACGGCCTGCGCGTCCCCCGCCTGGAACACGACGGGCTCCACGAGCGCGTCCGCGAGCTGCGCGTCGGACAGCGATCCCTGCTCCGCCATCTTTAAGAGGAGGTGGCGCACGCGCTCGTCGCACCCGTCCGTCGGCGCGCCGCGCACGAACATCGCGTGGTAGCGGACCGGGTTCGGGATGACGGAGGCGAGGAACACCGCCTCCTTCGGCGTGAGCGCGCGCGCGTCCCTGCCGAACCAGTGGCGCGCGGCGGGGCCGATCCCCCAGAGCCCCGGGCCCCACTCCGCGACGTTCAGGTAGATCTCCATGAGCCGGCGCTTCGGCAGCGACGCCTCGAGGCCGACCGTGACGACCGCCTCGCGCACCTTGCGGGCGAATGTCCGCTCGGGGCCGAGGAAGAGGTTCTTCGCGACCTGCTGCGAGATGGTCGATCCGCCGCGGACGACGCGGCCCCGCTCGGCCCCCTGCGCGAGCGCGTTCCGCAGCTCCTCGAAGTCGAACCCGGCGTGGCCGAAGAAGCCGCCGTCCTCCGCGGTCGTCACCGCGCGGACGACGTGCTCGGGCAGCTCGGCGATGGGCACGAAGTCGGGATTCGCCGGGCCGACGAGGAGCGCGGGGCCGCGGCCGCCCGCGTCGAGCGGCGGCCGGTGGACGAACGGGTCCGCGAGCGGCGACCGCGCGCCGCGCCGCGCCGCCTCCCGCATCCTCCCGAGGTCGAGCGCGGCGGAGATCGTCCACTCCGCGGGCGCGAGGAGCGGCCCCCCGATCTCGAGCCGCCCGTCGAGCGTCCCGACGGCGCGCGGCGCCGAGGGCGGCACGGCGAGCGCGGGCGGGAGCGCCGCGAGCAGGGCGGAGTAGTCGAGCCGGTCCACGCCGACGGCCGCCGAGAACGTGGCGGGCGCACCGAGCACGAGCTCGCCCGCCACCGACGCGGCGAGCGTCCGCTGCAGCGTCGCGGTCCCGTCCCGCAGCGCGAGCCGGCGCGTGGCGCGATCCCACTCGAGCGTCCCGGCGGCCGACGCGCGGAGCGGCCCGACCGGCTGCGGCGCGACCCGCTCACCGGCGAGCACGAGCCCCTCGAGCTCCGCGCGCACCCCCGCGGTCGCGCGCGAGAGGTTCGCGGTCGCCTCCACGTCGGCCTCCACCGCGAGCGAGCCTTCCACGATCCGTGCGCCGCCGCCGCGCAGCTCCGGAGGCAGCGCCCCCGGGCCGACGCCCGCGATGCGCAGGCGCGCGCGCCAGCCCGCGGCGCCGCGCTCTGCCACCAGCGCCGCGCGCCCCCCGCTGCGCAGCAGGAGCTCCGCGTGGAGGCGCGGGCCGTCCGCGCCGCGATCCGCGACGACATTCGCGTCCACGGGACCGAGTCGCGCCCGTCGGGTCCGGGAGTGACCCGGACGTCGCCGAGCAGGACCGAGGCGGGCTCGATCCTCCCGCTCAGGAGCGCGGGGAAGGAGGCGCGAGCCGTCGCGCGGGCGATCGAGACGACCGGCGGGCCGCCGTGCGGAGAGGGGACCTCGATCGGGCCGAACGTGACGCGGAAGAGGAGGTCCACGCGCACGCGCTCGCCGAGCGTGAGCTCGTCGCCGAAGCGCGCGCGGAGGGCGGCGTCGATGCGAGCGCGCAGACGCTGCTCGACAGAGGACGTAGCGGCGACGAGCTGCGCCGCGGAGTAGAGCGACGCGACGACGGCGAGCGCGACGAGGAGGCGGCGGCGGGAGGGCATCAGTGCGCGCCGGGTTTACCCGGGGGGGAGGGAGGAGATCAATCATCCTTGAAGGGCGACCCCGCGACTGCGCGACCTCTACCCCCCGAAGGCGACCGAAAGACCGGTCACGTTCACGGTCACGGTCACGTTCACGGGAACTACCGGATGACGGGAGACGGGAACCGGCCAGCCGTTCGCGCTTCCCGTGTGCCCTTCCCGGTCTTTCCCGTGAACGTGACCGTGACCGGTTTCTCGAGAACCGCCGCACAACGAGAAAGGCCGCCGGGGGTTTTCCCCCGGCGGCCCTCGATCAGCTCGAACTGATTGTAGGGGGAACGACCTACATCATCCCGCCCATGCCGCCCATTCCGCCCATTCCGCCGCCACCGCCCGCAGGAGCAGACTCCTCCTTCGGCTTGTCGGCGATCATCGCCATGGTGGTGAGCATGAGGGAGGCGACCGACGACGCGTTCTGGAGCGCAGAGCGCGAGACCTTGGTCGGGTCGATGACGCCGGCCTTCACGAGGTCCTCGTAGTCACCCGATGCGGCGTTGAAGCCGAACGGGACCTCCTTCGACTCCTTCACCTTGTTCACGACGATCGACGGCTCGTAGCCGCCGTTCGCCACGATCTGGCGCATGGGCTCCTCGAGCGAGCGGCGCACGATGTCGACGCCGAACTTCTCGCCCTCCTCGACGGCGAGCTTCTCGACCGCCTTGA
>WNFU01017994.1_pt1 | contig 13186 bp, 5 predicted proteins | sample 5400121 | NCBI WGS metagenome assembly WNFU01 (sample SAMN13153360, study PRJNA577476) | soil metagenome | isolation source: 100 cm soil or saprolite under grassland replicate 1 | place: USA:California | collected 2016-06-15 | reverse complement strand
TGGCCCGCGAAGTGGGCTCGGAGGGCAAGCTCGGTGGACAGGCGAAGGTGAAGGGCGTCGCCGGCACGTGGAAGGACCTGACGGACTCGGTGAACGGCATGGCGGGCAATCTTACGGCACAGGTGCGCAACATCGCGGCTGTGACGACGGCCGTCGCGCGCGGCGACCTTTCCAAGAAGATCACGGTGGACGTGAAGGGCGAGATTCAGGAGTTGAAGAACACGATCAACACGATGGTGGACCAGCTTCGCTCGTTCGCATCGGAAGTGACCCGCGTGGCCCGCGAGGTGGGCACCGAAGGAAAACTCGGCGGGCAGGCGAACGTGCAGGGCGTCGCCGGCACGTGGAAGGACCTGACCGACAGCGTGAACTTCATGGCCGGCAATTTGACCAGCCAGGTGCGCGGCATCGCCAAGGTGGTCACTGCGGTTGCCAACGGCGATTTGCAGCAGAAGCTGACGGTCGCGGCGAAAGGCGAGATCGCGGCGTTGTCGGACACCATCAACAGCATGATCGACACGTTGGCGACCTTCGCCGATCAGGTGACGACGGTGGCACGCGAGGTCGGTGTCGAGGGCAAGCTTGGCGGGCAAGCGAAGGTTCCTGGCGCGGCGGGGACGTGGAAGGGCCTTACCGAGAACGTCAATCAGCTCGCCGCCAACCTCACGACCCAGGTGCGGGCGATCGCCGAAGTGGCCACCGCGGTGACCCAAGGCGACCTGACGCGCTCGATCACGGTCGAGGCGCGCGGCGAGGTGGCCGCGCTGAAGGACACGACCAACGAAATGATCCGCAACTTGCGCGACACCACGCGCAAGAACACCGAGACCGACTGGCTGAAGACCAACCTCGCCAAGTTCAGCCGGATGCTGCAGGGCCAGAAGGACTTGAACACCGTGGGCCGGCTGATCCTGACCGAGCTCGCTCCCGTCGTGTCGGCACAGCACGCGCTGTTCTACGTGCTCGACTCGAGCGCCGAGCAGCCCGGGCTGACGCTGCTCGCGAGCTACGGCTCCAGGGGTCAGAGCGCGCTCGGCAATCGCGTCGAGCTGGGCGAGGGCCTGGTGGGGCAATGCGCGATCGACAAGGAAAAAATCCTGCTGTCGAACGTACCGATCGACTACATCCGGATCTTCTCGGGCCTGGGCGCTGCGCCGCCGCAGAACATTCTGGTGCTGCCGGTCATCTTCGAAGGCCAGGTCAAGGGCGTGCTGGAGCTCGCCTCGTTCGACCGCTTCAGCCCCACGCACGAAGCGTTCCTCGATCAGTTGACCGAGTCGATCGGCATCGTCATCAATACCATCGAAGCGAACACCCGTACAGAGGACCTGCTCACGCAGTCGCAATCGCTGGCGCACGAGCTGCAGAGCCGGCAGCAGGAATTGCAGCAGACCAACCAGGAGCTGGAAGAAAAAGCGGGGCTGCTCGCGCACCAGAACCAGGAAGTCGAACGCAAGAACCAGGAGGTCGAGCAGGCGCGGAAGGCGCTGGAAGAGAAAGCCGAGCAGCTCGCGCTCACCTCCAAGTACAAGTCCGAATTCCTGGCCAACATGTCGCACGAGCTGCGCACACCGCTCAACAGCCTGCTCATACTGTCCGATCAGTTGTCCAAGAATCCGGCCGGCAACCTCACCGGCAAGCAGGTCGAATTCGCGAAGACGATCCACGCCTCGGGCAACGATCTCTTGACGTTGATCAACGACATTCTGGACTTGTCGAAGATCGAGTCCGGCACGGTCGTCGTCGACCCGACGGACCTGCTGCTCGAGGATCTGCACCGCTACGTCGAGCGGACGTTCCGGCATGTGGCCGAAGCGAAGAACGTCGATTTCTTCATCCGTCTCGATTCGCGCCTGCCGAAGTCGATGCTCTCCGATGCTAAGCGGCTGCAGCAGGTGCTGAAGAATCTGCTGTCGAACGCGTTCAAGTTCACGCACCAGGGCCAAGTCACGCTGACGATCGAACCGGTGAAAACGGGCTGGGATCCGCAGAACGAGAGCCTGAATCGCGCGGGCGACGTGATCGCGTTTTCGGTCGCGGACACCGGCATCGGCATCTCTGCCGACAAGCAGCACATCATCTTCGAGGCGTTCCAGCAGGCGGACGGGAGCACGAGCCGTAAATACGGCGGGACGGGTCTGGGTCTCGCGATCAGCCGCGAGTTGTCCCGGCTGCTCGGCGGCGAGCTGCGGCTCGTGAGCGCACCACGGGCCGGGAGCACGTTTACCTTGTACCTGCCGCAGATCTACATGCCGCAACGCTTTTCGCGCAAGGGCGCCGTCGCGCCGCCGTCCGTTGCCGCGATTCGCGGCGACCTGTCACCGTTGACAGGCGAGCCGCTCGCCCGAGAGGCGGATTCCGGAAAGGACGCCGCGATGCGCGGCGATACTCTCCACGCGGACGAAAACCGGCGCGATCTCTCTTTGGTGCAGCCCGCGCTATCCACGCTGGTCAACGAAGTCGGCGACGATCGCGACAGCCTGACGCTGGGTGCCCCTGTCCTGCTCATTGTCGAGAACGACCTCTCATTCGCGCGCTTCCTGCTCGACGTGGCGCGAGAAAAGGGCTTCAAGGGCATCGTCACGTCGATGGGCGTCTCGGCGCTCGCACTGGCGAGCGAGTACAAGCCCTCCGCCGTGACACTCGACATTTTCCTGCCCGACATCGACGGGTGGCGCGTGCTCGACCGGTTGAAGCACGATCCCCAGACGCGGCATATTCCCGTCTCGGTCATCTCCACCGACGAGTCGCGGGAACGGGCGCTGAACGCGGGGGCGTTTTCGTTTCTGTCGAAGCCGATTCAAAGCAAGGAGATGATCGATGCGCTCATCGATCAAGTGACGGAGTTCACACAGCGGCAGGAGAGACAGCTGCTGGTGGTCACCGCGGACGCCGAGCGGCGTAACTGGCTCGTCGAATATCTCGCCGCAGACGATGTCCACGTCACGGCGGCGCGGGACTACGACGCGGCGGCCGCGCTCCTCGCGGGGAACAGCGTCGATTGCCTGGTCATCGATGCGGAAGGGCTTCACGACGCGGATTCCACGGGCGTGGATACCGAGCCGGCAGTAGACTCGCTGTCGATCGTGCTGTTTGGCGAAACCGGCGACGCCACGCAACTTCACCGCTGGCAAGGTCTTGCCCGGAGCACGGTCGTGCGCAAAGCGCGCTCACCCGAGGACCTGCTGGATCAGACGAGCTTTCTGCTGCATCGGTCGCCCGCGAAGATGCCGGAGGCGCATCGGAAGATCCTCCGCGAGCTGCAGGACGCGACCGAGGTGCTGAAGGGCAAGAGAGCCATGGTCGTCGACGACGACATGAGAAACATCTTTGCCCTGTCTTCGCTGCTCGAGGACAAGGGCATGGTCGTCGTATCCCACGACAACGGGCGCGATGCGGTCAACGCGCTGCGTTTGGAGAAGAACGTCGACGTGATCCTGATGGATATCATGATGCCCGAGATGGATGGGATCGATACGATCAAGGAAATCCGCAAGATTCCCGCGTACAAGCATGTCCCCATCATCGCGGTGACTGCCAAAGCCATGAAGGGCGATCGCGAGAAATGCATGGAAGCCGGAGCCTGGGATTATCTATCCAAGCCCGTCGACGCCGAGCTCATGGTCGGCGTGCTGCGGGCGTGGCTGGGATGATCCCGCGGCGCAACTAAAGCAGCAACCGAGCATGTCTTTTCGATGCCGACCAACGCCTACGCGATGGACAAGAATCGAGAGCGGCAGACGGAGCTCGACCGCGCCGATATCCTGATCGTCGACGATCGGCCCGACAAGCTGCTCGTTTACGGAACGATCCTCGAGGATCTCGGCCAGAATCTGTTTACCGCCGCATCGGGCGAGCAGGCGTTGAAGCAGGTGCTCGAGCGCGACTTCGCGGTCATCCTGCTCGACGTCAACATGCCGGGCATGGACGGCCTCGAGACCGCGGCTTTGATCCGCAAACGCGGCCGGTCGGCGCACATACCCATCATCTTCGTTACCGCCGACTTCAACGACGATCATCACATGGCAAAGGGCTATGCGCTCGGCGCCGTCGACTACATCGCGTCCCCCGTCGTGCCGGAGATACTGCGGGCGAAGGTCAAGGTTTTCGTCGACTTGCATCTGCTCGCCCAGCAGGCGCAGCGCCAGGCGCAGGAGCATATCGCGTTGGCCGAAGAGAAGGTGGCGCGCGCGGCAGCCGAGCAGGCGACCCGCCGCCTCGCCTTTCTCGCCCAGGCGAGCGTCGCGCTCGCGGGCTCCTTGGACCTCGCGGCGATCATGCGCGAGCTTGCGGGTCTGTGCGTGCCGTTCCTTGCCGACGTTTGCGCGCTCGCCCTCGTGGCCGGAGACGGCGAGAGCGCGAGCACCGAAGTCGCGTGGATGAGCGACGATCCGCAGCTGGGGCTGCTCAGGCGCTCGGTTGGGAGCGCCGGTCGCTGCTGGTTCGATGACGCCGTCGAACGCGTCCGGAAGAGCGGCAAGCTCGAGACCTTCGGCAAGCGCCCCGCGGATGCAGCGACTGGCGGGCCGGACGAACCGCTGCTCGCGCGCGACATCGGCGCGGCGGCGGACTTCCCCGTCGACGGCGTGGTCATCGTTCCGCTGTCCGCCCGCGGTCGCACGCTGGGCGCATTGGCGCTCGGATTCGGGCCCTCCGGGCGCAAGCTCGATGCCGACGCGTTATCCATGGCGACCGATCTGGCCGCCCGCGCCGCCATCGCGCTCGACAACGCCAAGCTCTACGGCAAGATCCAGGCAGAAGATCGGCGCAAGGATGAATTCCTGGCAATGCTCGCGCATGAGCTGCGCAACCCGCTGGCGCCGATCAGCAATGCCGTGCATATCCTGCAGGTGAGCGAGAAGGATCCGGCGAAGCTCAAATGGGCGATCGAGGTGATCGGCCGCCAGCTTACGCAGCTCGTCCGGCTGGTCGATGATCTGCTCGACGTATCGAGGATCACGCGCGGGAAGATCGAGCTCAAGATCGAGCCGATCGACGCCGCCCAAGTGGTCGCGGCGGCGATCGAGACCAGCCGTCCCTTCGTCGACGCGCTCGGACATACGCTCACGGTCCTGTTGCCGCCCGAGCCGCTGCTGGTCAAAGGCGATTTCGCGCGCGTCGCCCAGATTCTTTCCAATCTGATCAACAACGCCGCGAAGTACACCGACCAGGGCGGGCGCATCTCGGTGACGGCGGCGCGCGAGGGCGCGAATGTCGTCTTTCGCGTCCGTGACACCGGCATCGGGATTCCGGGCGAGCTTCTGTCCTCCATCTTCGAGCCGTTCACACAAATCGATCGCACGCTCGCTCGCTCGCAGGGCGGACTGGGCATCGGCCTCACGCTCGTCCGGCGGCTGGTGGAAATGCAGGGCGGCCGCGTCTTTGCATCGAGCGAAGGGCCAGATCGGGGCAGCGAGTTCACGGTCAGCCTGCCTGCGGCGGGTCCAGCGCAACGCGCGAAGGGTGACTCCGGCGAACCGGGGCGGACTGCCGAAGTCGCCCTCGATTTATGCGTCCTCGTCGTCGACGACAACCATGACGTCGCGGAAAGCACCGCGGTCCTGCGGCGGCTGGCGGGCTGCGAAGTCCACCTTGCCCACGATGGCGAGGAGGCCCTCCGATTGGTGCCGCGAGTGCATCCGGATGCCGTTCTGCTCGATATCGGTTTGCCGCGAATGAACGGCTATGAGGTCGCCGAACGCATCCGGTCCGATCCCGAGAATCGGGACATCCTGATCGTCGCGGTTTCGGGTTATGGCCAGCAAGAGCATCGGCTGCGGTCCAAGCAGGCGGGCTTCGACCAACATGTCGTCAAGCCGATCGATCCGACGGCGCTGAGCGGCTTGCTTGCTGCGCTTGCCTCGCAGCGCATCGCTGCTTCATCGGAAAACGTCGTCAACTTTCCTCTCCGCAAGACCGCCGACTAGCGGCACCGGGATCGCATGGGTGACGTCGGCGGTCCGCGCGACAGACGTCACCCCTGCTTCGCCTTTCTGGATTCCTAGAGTTGGTGCTCGCCGTTGCTGACCCACATCCGCCGCCTGACGCGGCCGCGGATCAGGACCGCCTCCGCCGGCTTTGATCGCGGCACGGATCGGTCGGTGCCGCGCTTGTGTTCCGCCACGGCGTCGAGCCGGCGTATGATCACGTCAGCCGAGCTCCATGCCGCGCTCCTCGGAATCAAGCTCGAAAGGTCCTGTCCATGAAAAGATTCGTTGCGGCAATGGCTATCGGCGCAATCCTCACGGCGATTTACCCGGCGAGTGCCATTGCTCAGGCGCAGAAGAGCGCGCCGGGGGCCTCCGCCCTGGACCCGGGCGGATGCCCGCGCCTGCCTCGAATTCTCGAACAACCTGCAGATCGTCAAGTGCGCGGAGAAATACCGCTACACGCGGGTGCCCGCATAGGCATCCGGCGCGCAGCGCGCGCGGCGGGTGTCTGACGAATGCGTCGGGTCGTCGCGGCGATCGTCGGCGCCGCGGCGGTAGGCGCCGCCGGGGTCGGCATATCGGGATGCGACAAACCGAAGGAACGGACGCGCGATGGAGCTGCGATCGCCGCTGCGATCGAGCAGGCGCGGCGCGAAGATGCGGAAGCCGATCGGCAGATGCGCGAGCGCGCCGCGCAGCAGGAGCAGGAGCGGCGCGACGCCGAGCAAGTGGCGATCGACGCCCGCGCAGCGGAGGAGGACGCGCGGCGCGCGAAGCAGGCCCGGTTCGAGCAGCAGGTGCGCGCCACGCTGATCGACCCTTCATCCTTCCAGATCCGGGGTCAGCGGCTGACCGCCGACGGCGCGGCGCTTTGCGCCGAAGTCAGCGCCAAGAACAAGCAGGGAGTCTACGCGGGATTTCGTCGCGTCATCGTCACCGACGGCGGCGTCAGCATCGACCAGGATCCGGACGACAACGACCGCCGGCCCGAGCACCGCTTCGCCGCAATCTCGAAGCTCACCGGCTGTTACTGATCGCACCGGCGCCTCACGCGTTGCGCCGCGCGCGCCGTCGCGTCAGCCGCGCCCTTGTGCAGCCAGGAACTCCTGCAGAGCGCTAATCTCCATGGGCTTGACGAAATGAGCGTCGAAGCCCGCCTCGACCGAGCGCTTCATGTCTTCCCGCGACCCGTAGCCGCTGACCGCGATGATAAGAGGCCTGCCGTTGGCGGAATCGCGGCGCAGCGCTCGCGCTACGTCATAACCGTTCATTCCCGGAAGGCCGATATCGAGCAGGATGATCTCGGGGCCGTACTCCGCCGCGATGCGCAGTGCTTCGGGGCCGTCGTTGGCGGTGCGCACGTCGTTGTCCATCAAGCTGAGCAGCGACGCGAGGCTGTTTGCAGCATCGCTATTGTCGTCCACGATCAGGATGCGGTGGCCGGAGAGCGCTACCGGTTGGGCTTTGCTCTGCAGCGCACGATCTGTTTTTGCCCGTGCCCGCTGCCCGGCAACGCTCGGCAGCCGCACGACAAACTCGCTTCCCTTGCCCACGCCGGCGCTGTGTACAGCGACGCTGCCTCCGTGTAGTTCGACCAGAGTGCGCACCAGTGTGAGCCCGATGCCGAGCCCGCCGCGCGCTCTCTCGAGAGATGTGTCCACTTGGGCGAAGGGTTCCCAGATTCGGGAAAGGTCCTCCGGCGCAACGCCGATGCCCGAATCGCGCACCTTGAGCACGGCCTGCCCATCGTCTTGGGTCAGCGCAACCTCTACCTTGCCGCCCTCTTCGGTGAACTTGATCGCGTTGTGCAGAAGGTTCTCGACGACCTGGGTCAGGCGCATGGCATCGGCGTCGACGTACAACGGCTCCCGGGGCAGGCGGACGGTCAGCTTTTTGTTGGCTGCTTCGGCCATGGCTTGAAACTCCGCTACGGCGTCCTTGACCGTAGCGCCGATGTCGGCGGTCTCTCGACGCAGCTCGATGTGGCCGCGGGTGATGCGGGAGATGTCGAGCAGGTCGTCGATCAGGCGCGTCATATGTTCGATGCTGCGCTTGATCGCGTCGCGCGCCGCAATCGCTTCGAGCTCCTGGCTGCCGATCATGTCCAGGACATGGATTCCGTTGCGCAGCGGCGTCAGCGGATTGCGCAGCTCGTGCGCGAGGGTCGCCAGAAACTCGTTCTTGCGCCGGTCGGCGACCGCCAGCTCGGCCGCATTGCTCGCCAACTCGTCGATCATCCGCTGCCGGCCGGTGATGTCGCGATTGATTTCCAGGATGCCGAGCACGTCGCCGTTCGCGGCCCGATACACCACGTGCCTGCTTTCGACGAGCACGCGCGTGCCGTCGCGCCGCGCATGGGTCACATCTCCCTGCCAGCGGTCCAGGCTGCGCAGTAGCGCGTCGATGTCGGTGCCGCCGGGAGAGCTCGATTGCAGCAAAGCATGCGAGACCTTGCCGACGGCCTCGGTAGCGGTCCAGCCGTACATCTCCCGCGCGCCGTGATTCCAGGACCTGATGACGCTGTCGCGGTCGCGGCCAATGATGGCGTCGGACGAGTGGTCGATCAACGCCGCCATCTGCCGCAGGCGGGCGGCTTGCGCCGTCACCTGTTCAACGTCGAGCAGAACGACGACGGCGCCATCGATCCTATTGTCGGCGGTCCGGAAGGGATGGATGCGCAATAAATGATGGCGCCCTTCGCGGTCGAGAACCTCGCGCTCGCGGACCTGCACGGTGTCGACGACCTCGGCAATCAGCGCCTCAAGATCCGGGATGTCGATCGAAGGCCTGAGGTTGCCGATCGGTCGGCCGACGTCTGCCGGCAGCACGTTGAACATCTTGGCCGCCGAGGGCGTGTAGCGACGGATGCGCAAGTCGGTCGAAACCGCGACCATCGGCACGTTGGCGCTGGCGAGCAGATTGTTGATGTCGTCGTTGAGCCGGGAAAGCTCGGTGTTGCGATTCTGGAGCTGCTCGTTGATCGTGGTCAGCTCCTCGTTGACCGACTGCAGCTCCTCTTTCGCGGTCTCGAGCTCTTCGTTCGTGCTTTGCAGCTCCTCGTTGGCCGAAAGTATTTCTTCGTTTGCAGATTTCAGCTCCTCGTTCGACGCATCCTGGTCTTCGATCGCCGACTGCAGGTATTCGCGCGTGGTCGCCAACTCGCGCCGAAGCGACTTCGAGTCCTGCGTTTCGTGCACCGAAGACGTCTTGCCGGCGGCGGCTCCCGCTGCGCGTCTGAACCAACGCGCGACGCGCGCTCCAGCCGAAAGAGCAGCTACATCCTCGAATAGAACGAGAAAGCACTGCTCGCTGCTCCCGGGCGCCTTCACCGGAACGACGCGGAGATCGATCTTGCGCGTTCTGGACTCGCCGCGAACGCGGATGCCTCCGCGCCACACCTCGGCGTTGCGCGTGCGACATTCGGCAATCGCGCTGCGCAGCTCGAGGAGCAGGCCTTCGCGCGCCATCTTGAGCGCGTTGAAGCTCGCTTCGCCCGCCGCGGGCTTGAGGTACGCGCCGGTCTCGCCCCGGAATTGCAGCACGTCGAGGCTGTCGTTGACGAGCACCCCCGGCGGGGCGTAGCGGCCGAGGACCGCGCGGTCGGCCTCGCGCTGCCAGTCGACCGGCGCCGGCTGCGGTTCCTTGTTGCGCGCGCCGGGCAACAGACCGGAGCGACCCGAATCAGCGGCGAAGTGCGGATACGCGCGAGCGGTACTCGTCTTCCTGCAGTAGATCCGATGCTCGCGATCGACCGGCGCGAACAGGTCCGAAAACGCGCCGATGGTCTCCGACGCACCGAGGAGGAGGAAGCCGTTCGGGTTCAGCGCATAGTGGAAGGTCGGAATGACGCGTTTCTGCAAAGCTGGCGCGAGGTAGATCAGCAGATTGCGGCAGCTGATGAGGTCGACGCGCGAGAACGGCGGATCGGCCGCGACGTTTTGCTTGGCGAAAAGGCACATCTCCCGGATGGCTTTGCTGACGCGGTACTGGTTATCCTGCCGGGTGAAGAAGCGCCGCAGGCGCTCGGGCGTGACCTCCGCTTCGATGTTCTCGGGATAGACGCCGTCGCGGGCCCTCTGCAGCAAAGGCTCGGAGAGATCGGTCGCGAACATCTGAATCCCGGGCCGTCCCGGCTTGTCCTCGAGGAATTCCAGAAGCGCCATCACCAGCGAATACGCTTCCTGGCCGGTCGAGCATCCCGGCACCCAGATGCGGATCGGCGCGTCCGCGGGCTTGTTCTGCAAAATCTGGGGAAAGACGCTGTTCTTGAGCGCCTCGAAAGTCTCGGACTCGCGGAAAAAGCTCGTGACGTTGATCAGGATGTCCTGATACAGCGCCTCGAGCTCCGAGCCATCCTTCTCCAGGTGCTGTGCGTAATCGGCGAGATCTTCCTTGATATGAAGCACCATGCGCCGCATGATGCGCCGCCGGACCGTCGTATCGCGATAACCGCTGAAGTCGACGCCGAACGAGGCCCGCAGCAGCTTCAGGATATTGCGCAAGCTCGCTTCTTCGGTGACCGGCAGTGCAGCGTCGGTCGTGCGTGTAGCCGCGATCACGTAAGGATGATGACCGATGCGGGCGAGCTCGCGCGCGATCTCCTCCGGCGGCAGGACGACGTCGATGCACCCGCTGCTCACGGCGCTTTGCGGCATCCCCGGATACTTTGCCGATTCTTCGCCCTGCGCGAAGGTGATGCCGCCCGCCGCCTTGATGTCTTCGACCCCGAGCGTGCCGTCCGAGCCGGTGCCGGACAGAATGACGCCGATAGCGGCGGTCTGCCGGTCTGCGGCGAGCGACTTGAAGAAAGCATCGACGGGCAGATGCGGACCGCGCGCCTCGCCGCGCGGCTTGAGCTGCAGGATCCCGCCGGCGATGGTCATCGTCGTGTTGCGCGGAATCACGTAAACGTTGTTCGGCTGCACCGCCAGACCCTGCGTTGCCTCTTGCACAGGTATCGGTGTCGCCTTGGCGAGAATTCGTCCGAGATTGCTCTCGTGCTTCGGATCGAGATGCTGGATCAAGACGAATGCCATGCCGGTGTTGCCCGGCAACTGGCCGAGCAGCGCGCTGGCGGCTTCGAGACCGCCGGCGGATGTACCGATACCGACCACGGCAAAGGCGGCGCCTTGCGGCGCGTTCGCCGGTGACTCGGTAGTGTCCGCAGTGCCGGCCTTCTCTTCCGGCTGGGACGCCGTGCTGCCGGTCATGAACTAAGCTGATCGAGGTGACGCATTTGGCTGCGTGGCCTCTGCGACGGATTGAAAAGCTAGGATAAGCCCAACCGTTGTCGGATACAACGAATTCGGAGGGCGGAAGTGCTCTCGCGCGATGCCGGGGATCACAAGGACGAGCTTAGGCCTGCATCGGATAGGCGCCTACACGCCCGCCCGAAAGCCCTACACGCGAATCAGTTGATCTCCGATTGTCAGTTAACGCTGCGCTAGCGCAGATTGCTGGCGTCCTATTCCTAACGCAAGGAGGGAAGATGTCCAAGCTGATGATTGCGCTACTCATGACCGCGGGCTTGGCTTTTGCTGGCTGCGCGGCGCAAAGGGAAGCGCCGATGGCCGCGAAGGCGACCCCGCCCGCGCCGATAACGAAGGAAGCTTACGATTCGGCGGTCAGGAACGCCGAGGCGCAAAACAAGGTGGACAAGGACGCCTGCTCATCGAAAAGCGGCAACGCCAAGGACATCTGCCTGGCGGAAGCCAACGGTAAGGAAAAGGTCGCCAAGGCCAATGCGGAAGCCGCTTACAAGGCCACGCCGAAGGCGCGTGAGGACGCGCGCGTCGCGCGTGCCGAAGCGACCCACGGTGTCGCCAAGGAAAAATGCGACGATCTTGCGGGCAATGCCAAGGACGTGTGCGTTAAGGAAGCAGACGCCGCGCTGGTCAAGGCCAAGGCCGACGCGAAGGTCGACCGGGTAGCCGCTGACACGCAGCAGGATTCGACCGCGAAACAGGCCGACGCGCGCCAGCAGGCAGAGCAAGACAAGCGTGATGCGGATTACAAGGTCGCTGTCGAGAAATGCGACAGCTTGAGCGGTTCGGCCAAGAGCACGTGCATCAGCGACGCCAAGCTGCGCTACGGCAAGTAAGCTGCATCGTCGTCAACAGGCATAACCTCCTCCTCTCGCGCCACGCTTGGCCGCGGGAGGAGGGTGTTGCGTAGCTCCAGCAGCGCGATCGCCCGCCCGGCATTCTGGGCATGTATGTCGCGGCCTCATGCCGCGACGAGCTCGACGTTGATCTTGCCGAGGTTGCCGAACTGCACCGTGAGCGGTGTCGCAATGGGTACCTCGAGCGCGCCGGCATACGAGCCGGTGGTCACGATCTCGCCCGCCTTGAGTCCTCCGATCTCCGCGCGTCCAGCGAGAAAATTCGCGAGCCACACGAGCGGTCGCAGCGGATGGCCGTCGGGATGGCGGCCCTCCCCGCGGTACAGCGCACCGGCCCGACCTTCGATCGCGATCGGGAATTCCTCCAGGGGCCGGCTGAAAGCATCGGACAGGATGGGACCCACGAACAGGCCCTGGTTCGATACCTGGTCGGCGAGTAGCTCGGCGAACGTCACAGCCGCAGGGTCGGCGTAGCGGCTGTCGAGCAGTTCGAGAACCAACCGGGTCTCGGCGATCGCAGTGCGCACTTCCGCTTCGCCATAGGATGTTGCACGCGGTGGCAGGTTGCGCCCGAGGACGAAAGCGATTTCCGGCTCGATGCGGGCGATCCCGCCGTGAGCGATGACCGGGCAGGGCGAAGCGCGCGCGATCGTCGGTGCAAAGATCGCCGCGCAGGAAATGGCCCGCTCCTGGGTCGGGACCGAGCATTTCCAGCCGCCCGTCGCGACGCCGAGCAGTTCCTGCACGCGCCGCTGGATCGCGAGCGCGTCCTCGAGGTCGCTGGGGCGGCAGGCATCGGGCAGGCGCGGTCCCGGTTGCCGCGCGCGGCGCGCCGCGAGAAGATGGCGGGCGGCCTCGTCGCGCTGGGCGGTGGTCAGCATGATCGAGGGCTACAGCGCATTGCGCAATAGGATGACACGATAAGCGTCGCCGGCGCAGGCCGGACACTAGCTGTGTCTCGGAAATTAGATCCCCGCACGCGCCGGGATGGCCCATCATACCCGCGCGTCGGGTGCCGAGGAAACCATGAACGAGCGCTTGAGCATTTCCGCATGCCTGCCTGAGGACTGCGATCGGGCGTTGCTGATCGGGCGCGCGTGGGTGCCCGCCGTGGAGGGACCGGCCGTCGTCTGCG
>WNFU01017080.1_pt1 | contig 13186 bp, 15 predicted proteins | sample 5400121 | NCBI WGS metagenome assembly WNFU01 (sample SAMN13153360, study PRJNA577476) | soil metagenome | isolation source: 100 cm soil or saprolite under grassland replicate 1 | place: USA:California | collected 2016-06-15 | reverse complement strand
GAAATGCGGCGAAACTTGGACAATCCTAATGATGGTCGATGGCAAAGAAAAAAACTGGTGCCAAAGGTGCAAAGCCTATCACGACCCGCCGAGCCCATCGAAACAAGAGGGATCTGGAGAAGATCCTTTGAAGTCGAAAGCTGACGACGTAAGAGCGACCAAGAGACCTGAAAGGGGAAACGGATGAATTTTAACCGGGCTTCTGGTCCTATTTTTGCCGAACACAACGCCCGTTCTGGGAAAGCCAAGCACTATTGCTCGAAAGGTTCCAGGCTCGGAAGAAGAAGGAGATACCAACCATGATTGTAAAGATTGTTGACAAGAACGGACTACGGACCATCATCGAACGCAGGTACGACTACGCCAAACCACGCCGACATCTACAACCAGCTCACCGACATCTACAACCAGCTCACCGCGATCGATACCGTCCTGAAGGAGTTCCCAAATGAACCAATGCCCAAAATCCAGTTCAGACCGTCGCCAGATCCAACTGTGCGCCATACGGCTCCTCGCGACTTTTCGACGGAGGATTTCGATTTATGAAGACCTTGTTGATTTCCTGTGTCCTTGTTGTGACGAGTTGCCTGACGAATGGGGCTTCTGCCGATGCCACACCGCCACAAGAGATAACTAAGCATTTCGCGCCCCAAGGCCAAATTGTCCAGTACGTGGAGCTTCAAAGTGAAGCAGGCCCAGTTTACGTCGGAGTGCTCCAATTCCAAGAATACTACTTGATTGCTTATATCTACTGGATTAAAAGCCGCTGGCATTTTGACGACAAGGATCTACTGGAAATCTTTGTTGTTGAAAACAACGTCCGCATCACCATCTGGCGACGCACGCCATGACATCCTCTACGGCGCAAAGCCGAAAAATCTACCGGGGACACTTTCAATGGAAACCCAATCCCCGTTCACCATCTGTCCTGATTCTCTTCTGAAAGAAAGGGATAGAGAAAAGGCTTCTTCTGGCGAATAGATTTTAGAAAGCCCGGAACCCGCCTTGAAATGACGCTCTACCAATTCTTCTCGAAATACACTTCTGATAAAAAAGCGGGTCATTTTGCAAAGTCGGGCCGATATGCGGAAATCGTCGCCCAGGATTCGGGAGGTAGTCCCCTACTCAATTAGCCATCTGCAATAAGGGTCTTTATTCATTAATCAAAAAAATGAGCAAGACAATATTAGGAAATTGCATCCAGCTCGCCGCGCACGTTCTCACCTTGTTTGGCTTTCGCGCCATCTTTTCGGCTTCGTAATGACGCAATACGGCCGCTTAAGGCGCGGCGATCTTACGATGTCCGGAGTGAGGAAAGTTTAATACGCCGGGAAGCACTTTTCCGGCTCTGGACGCCAAGTGAGACTCTAGGCTCCGGTTAATTATCTAAGGCAAAGCTCCCGAAAGGGGGCTTTGCTATCTTAAAAAGGGAGTTTGACAATATTCGGAGAGATTTGAGATTATCAGCATCCTATGCAAAACAATGAATTGCTTGGTTTATTCTGGCTGGTTATCGCGATCGGGTATAGTATTGGGTGTTTAAGCAATCAGTGCCGATCTATCCTCACCGACGGCTAACATTCTGGTGTTTACGCGTTTTTACTTACTGCTTTACTGCGTGGAGTGACAACAACTATTTTGCTGCAATACTTGGAGGTTTTGTCGCCGGATATATTTACTCCCTACTAAGGCAAAACCTGAAAGCACACCATCTTCTCGGTAAAGAAGCTGCCAATCTTTTGATAAAAGAAAGTTTGTAAGGTTGCTATCTTCTCATGGATATAATGCTCGATAGATGACGAGTGTGTACACGACTAGTATTCCCATCTCGAATATTTGCACCAAGTTTGCAGCTGACAAAAACACATACTCAAGAAAAGCTTTGCCGCGACCAGAACGTCGGCCAAAAACCAACGAAAAAAAATACACGATATTTGCGATCAAGAGCATTACTTGGTGAAATACGCTAAGCAGTGTCACCAAAACGAATCCGGCAAACAGCACTAGGGCAAACCACCACGAAACAAATTCAGCGATTAGCACTATAGCTATCATCCCGAAACCGAAAAAAGCAATATTTTTGCCACTATCCCGAACTAAAATGCGGAAGGCGGCGGGTCCGCTCATAGCGGCAATTTCACTTGACGTTGGCATGCTAGTAAATTAATTCGCGCAAAAAACCATTGATCAAAATCGCACCAGCGGACAAACCGAGAACTACGCACACGCCTACAATAATACGCCAAACTGGTAGCAGTTTCATAATAAGCCGCGCTTCTGCAAGTTTGAGTTGGTCTAATTTCGCCGTAAAAGTCTCTGGCGCCGCATTCAGCACCTCATCGCGCAAATTTTTAAGACTCGTGGCTGTAATATACATCTTCGCAGTTTCCCATGAGACAAAACAGAGTATCGAAATCAAGACGAGTAGCGCAGCCCACAACGTTTCTCTTTTTCCCAGATAACTTTTGGTATTTGCCCACACCGCAAAAAATGCAGCATACCCAGCGATGATGACTACGTTAGTGTATGCAACGGCTTTATCATAAAGACTGGCTATTAGCTTAGCGGCGGCTTCAACTCTTTGTTCGTGTTCAGCCGAGAGAGCCATAATCCTGGCCTTATAACACAAAACCATCTTCAGAGAGCAAGTGCTTTCCGGGGATTTGCTATTTGAGAAAAAACGCAACCCAACCGGAAAGGGCGCCGATTAGAGCAGTAAGAGCAATTCCAAACTGCATCCAGTGTGCCCGCTGTTCTTGCCGCCATTTTTCTTCTTTCCGAACTTCCTCTCGTACTTTCGCTATCCCTTGATCCGACAGCCATATTCCTTCGTGACCCTCTGTCCAGTCTTCGCTCAAGTCAAATCCCTCTCCTCATTATTCCATTTGGGATATTTCGGCCGAGGAACGCGCAGACGCCGCGCCTTCTTAAGAAGGCGGTCGCTATACATTGATTCCTGCTCTTCTGCTAATAACCGCAATTCAAAATGGTGGTCATATTCTTTGCTTTGAATTTCATCGCGATGTGCACTTTTCCCCTCGTAATTCTTGGATCTCTTTTTTGAATTCTCGATCCATAAGTTGCTTTATCAATTCCAGACGGTAGCTCCTAGGCATAGGAAAGTATCTAATGCCTTTTCGTATTTTTTGTTCCCACATAACCCACAAGCCTAGTATGGCGCTCCGTTGCCGGTCAAGGTCTTTATCCCCACCGGATCGCCGAACTGTGACAAAAAAATGGGCCCAGCCTTTCGGCCTGACCCATTTAAGATCCATGTCGCAAATTAGATGTTGTGCGACCGATTACAGATCTAAATCAAGTCCCATTTTTGCTCCAGATCCGAGAGTTCCTTCATAATTCCTTCTTTTATAGTTTCCTCTCCTCCGGATATATTCCGTTCTTCGATCTTACTTATTAGTTCCGGTGATAGATGAGACCGAATAGCTGAATACGCAGCGTGTTCTCGAATTTGCGCTCTCTTGAGCGTCGCACCAGCTAAGAAATGTCTGGTATTCCAAATCAACATCCTCCGACTCTCTCTTTTATCTTTTTCAACTTGACTGACTTGTAGTCTCAAAGCTTCAAGATCCTTGCGCTTAATAACTGTCCATGAACGAAGCCAGTGGTATGCTTTCGGGGCGTACTTGATAGCACCGGCTATTGCCCCCAAACCAACAAGGATTTCAACAATGAGTCTGAAAATTTCCATTGCCTCTTATAGCACAGTTTGCCGCTTTATCCCCTCCGCTTCGCCGAACGGTTTAAAAAAAATGGGCCAAGCCTTTCAGCTTGACCAATTCGTTTGTGCGACGTTCCTTCGCTAGTGTGCTGTCTGCGCGGGATTTTTAATAACAGGGAAAACGGGGTCAGAGAACTTTTTCAAATGCACAGTTGCCGTACGGAACAATGTAATGAGGATTGGCAGGAATTGTAATTCTCGGCGGGGAGGTGCCGCGCGAGATCCGAGTGTGAACATGCGTTGGTAAAATCCATCGCCGGATCAATACCTCGTCCCAAAAAAGGTTCTCCGACCCCAATATTTTCCCGATGAGGAAAACTGTGACATCCTTTGCGTGAAGGATCATCAATTTCTTCGAGGAGCACAAAACCGAATATCACGACTGGAAAATGAAACGGATGGGAGAGCAGGCTTTCAATCTTTTAATGGTTCTAGCACACACAACGGGAAAAAGAGACGACACTCCTATTCTTATGTGGCTCAAACAAGAAATGAAAAAGCAATGACCAAAAAACGCTTGGGACAATTGTTAGCCCGCCACCCATTAAATGATTGTCTTAGGCGACAGTATGCGTGCCTCGTTTTTAAACAACTTCATAACAAACAGAAAATTACTGGACACTCGCTCCCCGAAGTAGTATTGCTCTCAGTTCCGGAAGGTAGGAAAAACACGAATGTTTCACAAACATATTTGTTTTCTATGCCGTCGACCCTACGAAGAGGTAGAATCCGGCGAGTGCCAGTACATTCATGACCATCCGTGGGGGAAATGCCCTCAGTGCGAAGACAACTTTGCCGTTACCAAGCCAATCATTTCATTATGACCGTCCGCTTCTTTCGTCGTAATCTTGAACCAATGATTGCCTGACGCGGCTGGTACTTCGCCTGATTCTGCCCTTACGATTTTTGCTTTGTCGCGTAGCTTCTCAGATTCTTCGCAAAGTTCCTTGCTCTGTTTGCACGTAGCCTTCGGATCTTCAATTATCCATAAGGGAGCCGACGCGCTGAAGCGCGCGGCTCATGGTCTTGTTCGGCGTGGACTCGGTAGCGGAGCGTCGACAGGAGCGCATATGCACGCTGCTCTCGGGGATTCGGCGCTCAGGTTTTCATCACCGTGGCCAGGTGTCCCAAATCACTCGCTACGACATCCCAGTCCTCTTCAGGCTCGAGGTCTGAGGTTTGACCTGGGCCATTCTCCAGCGGCCGCGGGACAAAGGCCGTGCGCATCCCGTGCGAGCGGGCTGCCCGCAGGTCGTAGTTATGGGCCGCCACTATCATGATCTCTTCAGGTTCCCAGCCCAGCAACGCGATGGCGCGCTGCGATAGACTTCCGGGTCGGGCTTGTAATGGCGGAAGATCTCAGCGCAGAGAATACAGTCCCAGGGGAGGGCGCCGTATCTGGCCATGTTGACCAAGCAGGCTACATCCCCATTTGACAGAGTCGATAACACGTATTTTCCTTTGAGCCGTGCCAATCCCGCCACCACATCCGGCCAAGGTTTGCACCAGTGCCAGGGACGGTTTAAGCGGGTCCTCTCCGCTTCGCTGAGCCCGGGGATCCCATACTCGCTGAGCAACAAGTCGAGTTTCTTCCGGAAAATGCCATCGACATTGCTCCAGGGGAGCCGCCCTGCACGGATTGCTTCCGTGGTGGGGCGGTAGCAACTTTTCCAGTCATCGACAAAGGCCTCCCAATTAACGGTGATCCCTTTCTCCCGCCCAAAAGCCTGGAACTGTTCGATGATACTCGTGCGCCAATCGACGACTGTACCGAAGACATCGAAGACCAGGGCTTTCACAGGCATGTGATATCCTCGTAGGTTGTACGCGCTGCCAAACGATTCAGATGAGTAAGTTCATTTGCCAACCGCGCCAGCCGCTGAACGCAAAGCTCGGGCGTCGCTTTTAGCGATCGCCTGAAGTGCCAAGTTAGTCCAATAACTCAGGCGAGACACCGATAGTCTCGAATGATTTCTGAGAACTACTTGAAAGGTGAGCGCCCGTCATGCTCTTTTTCCTTTGGTCGCAATTATCACACCCAAATTGTTGGGCTTTAGTTCCAAGCGGTCTGATAGATCGTTTTGATAAAATGCCCTCTCAAATGCCTACTGTTGTCAGAAATCTCAGTCTCATAGAAGGCGACGCCAACTAAACAACAGGTTTTAACACTCCATTGATCGTCTTTTGTTACCTGCAGCCTAACTGCCCAGATTCCGCCGCCGCTAACTCCCTTAAAAGTTCCCGGTACTTTTTCAGAAACTCGATACTCGCATCTTGATTTGATGTAGTCCCACTTCCCTTCTTCAGAGAGACCTCCCACTCCAAGTCCCCCGATAAACACGGTGTGCTTTAGCTGATGATGGATAACGGACCCAGCGATCATAGTCTGGTAGTCGAGTTCAGGAAAGCCAGCGGTTACAATACACGCTCTGTTAGATGATAACTCAATCGCGAAGCTCCAATGTTTTTCATCGAGATTCCAGAATGAAACTATTGCTTTCAGTAAGTCTAACTTCGGTCCAGACAATATCTCGACAAAGGTCAAGTCGGGACCAAACTCGTCCGACTTGGGAATGCCCAAAGAGCGCTCTCTGGTATCCTGAGGATCTAGAATGACAGACCTGCTGCGAGTAACAAATAGTAGCAGTGTGTCTTTCCCATCCGCGCCGATGCGAACTTCTGGGTTACATCTGTGAAGACAATGATGAGCAGTTAGAATGCCATGCATCCCTTCACGTACAACGAAAGTTCCAGAACCAAGCGGTGTAAAGGTATTCGGATTGTTATCACGGACCCGGCAAACTGCTACTGAGTAATCTATCAAAGCGTGGTTTATCTCAAAATCTATTGATCTTGGAACATCCTTCAGAATCAGAGTTTTTGTTTTCATCGGTAACGAGACGCATAAGCTGCGGCAATTCCGCAAGCTCGTAGACAGTCTGCTTCCTTGGGCTGCGCCGCCAGCTTCATGCACTGGCTAGGCAGCGCGCCCGCTCGCCGGACTGCCTCGACGCAGGCCGTCTACGCTCCAGGGTCCAGGCCCTAGCACCGCTAGGGCGAATGCAGCGGCAGCAGCCGAGAAGACCGAAGCGTTCAGGGCCGATTTAATCCCGCTTCCCATGCTCATCCCGGAGGCAAACAGGAGCAGGAGGATCCCGCTCAAGAGTGCGGACCACCTGGTAAACAGCCCGAGGAGAAGCGCCACCCCAAGCACCAGCTCGGCGGCTGTAGCAGCCCAAGCCAGCGCCTTGACTAGAGCGGCTGGTGCCCACGGGTTCAGCTGTCCCGTGTACTGGGTGAAGCGCGCGAAGTCGCCCCAAGCGACGTTCGGCGTGCCGAATTGTCCGCAGAGTCCGAACCGGTCGGCGACTGCCGTCAAAAACGTCACGCCGAGTGCTAGGCGCAAGAAGATTGGGACACAGCGGCGAATCGCATCGAGGAGATCATCGTCAAATGACATAGTGACCCCTCCACTGGTCAGCGGGTTAGCACTTCTGGCCTTCCGGATCCTGCGTAACTATTAAGTGAGTTGGTCGGCCAATCTCGGCGAAACGAATTTGCCATTTCCGCGAATTTTATCGGCGGTATCATTGTTTGGAAGTCTCGATTGGGGCTCAGGCCATTTCAGGCAGATGAATTATTGCAGGATGGATCGAGGATTCGCGAAATCCGTCAACATGCTGATGCGGTTTCCTTCGGTCACCGCATCCTACGTAACTCGCTACTCATCGTCGGGTGAAACGCCTCGTTAGATCGTCTGCAGGTTAAGACGATAACGAACCTCGCGGACGGCAAAACTTTTCCAGTGGTCGTCATCTTTTATGGCGCCGTCCTGTATGAATCCGAACGATTCGTAAAACGAGCGTGCTCGTTGGTTTCCCTCCAATACCCACAACGTAATTTGGTCAAACTTGCACTTTCGAACTTGGTCGAGCGACGCGGACAGCAGTGCGCGACCGATTCCTTTTTTCCATTTCTCTGGGTGAACGTAGATTGCGGCAACCTCAGCTGTGTTCGGATTGGCATCTGCGTCGCGTGAAGGACCCAACGCAGAGAACCCTACGATGTTGCCGTCCCAATCCTCGGCGACGAACACAATCTTGTCAGGATCCTGCGTCACCTCACGCCACATATTCGTGCGCTTTTCCACATCGAGGCCGTCAAGAAACTCGTCCGGCATGTGCCCCCGATAAGCGACCTGCCACGAGCGCACATGGACGAACGCAATTCCGGAAGCATCCTGAGCCGCGGCTTTACGAACCTCTACAATTCGCATCTGTCGACCTAACTATTCGTTGAACCATTAAAGCTCAGTCGCGTAGAGCCGCACAGCGGGTTGGGTTGGCTGAAGCGAGTGGTTAGGCCTGATCGATCTTTAACCATTCGTGCCATCTCTCAAGGCCACGGAATAAGGGCAAGGAGTCTGTCACCAACTCACTCCGCACCTGCCGGAAGCGTCTCTGGAAAAGCTGCTCGGCTTGCTTGTCCGTGAGAGGATAAGGCGGCGGCTCTGGCTGTTGCCCATACAAAAAGATGCCAACCAATCTCCCTCCCGGCAATAATAAGTCTGCCACCCTGTTCGCATAATCGGGCCGGCGGGACGGAGGCATGGAACAGAGAAATGTCCGTTCGTAAAGGAGGTCGAATCGTCCCTGTTCGAAGTTGTACGTGAAGAAGTCTCCAAAAATGACCTTCCCAGCTAAAACTCCCAGTACTCTCTTGGCTTGGTCAATGGCAGCAGGCGAAAAATCAATTGCTGTGACATCGTACCCGGCCTCATGGAACGCTTGGACCTCGTAGCCAGAGCCGCAACCAGGAATAAGAACTCTGCCCGGAGCAGAAGACCTTGTGAGAAAGGACTTCAAGGCCGCTGGGACACCGCCAAAATCCCATGGCGTCTTACCAGCAACGTAACGGCTGGTCCAGAAATCCGGGCGGGTACTATCAACGCCCTTTTCCATAAGATCCAGCGCCGCTCCATTATCAGCGGCCGAGCACGCCGGTTGCTTTTGCCGTATGCGTTGCGATCGCATCCATTAGCGCCGGGGATAGGCAGTCATAGGGCTCGAGCTTTAACTCCTTCAGCCTCGCTCTGACTGCGCCCATATCGGCGGGGTTGGTGCCGGATTCGATGATGGAGGACACAAAGGCCGCGAATTCAGGCGGCGCCCAGCCCTGCTCGGACGATAATTCTGTGTGGATGAAGTCCAACCCGAAGAACGGATGCTTTTCGTTCTCGATGCGACAGTACATATGTACGCCGCAATTTTTGCATGCGTGTCGTTTGATCACCGCGTTCGCATCCACGACCGCTAACTTGTCCGCATTGGCAGTCACACGGACTTTGTCGCGTGGCACGACCGCGACCTGGGAGAACAACGCGCCAGCCGGCTTCCAACACTTGGTGCAGCCGCAGACATGATTATGAGCACACTGGCCGCCAATCGCCACTGCGACTTTCTTGTCAGAGCAGTGGCAGAGTAGCGTGCCACCCGCGAAGTTCGCAGCCGCAGTTTTCATTCCGTTATCAACCGCCGGGTGAATGGAAATTGCATTGGCCATTGTGATTTCCTCCTCTATGTAATTTTCCTCTGCTCTATCTTCAACGTTTAACGACCAGCATCACCACTGCGGCCAGCGCTGCTCGAATTCAAAGTAAGCTCGACCCGCAGCTCCGGTGCATGCAATTGTTAGACTTCACGCACTTCCTTTTCAAAGTCGTCACTTAGCCGGTATGAAAACTGTCCGTCCGCCGATATACGTCGCTTCGAGAGGAAACCCTGCGCAATCAACGACTCAAGTCGGTAGAACAACTCCGGTGACGAGTGAGAGTAACCCATCGTGCTCTCTATCTCGCGTTGCGTCACCTCTGATGCACGCTTGCATTGCTGGACAACATGTCCCAGCAGCCGGGCTTGACCTGCACTAAGTTGATCTCGAACTGTGCGGAGCGATTCGCGACGTGGTATTTCGAGCTGTAGGCCTGAGAAACTTTCGACTACCAATTGAAAGAGCTGTAGTGTGGCTCTGTTCGCCAATGACTCAACTGACGCGCGAGTGAAATCGCTCAGTCGAAGATATAATCGCTCGGAAAATTCCGGTGGCAATTTCTCAGAAGCAACTTCTTCGAGCAGTATCGGTAGGACGAATGTTCTCTTCAATTCCCTTTCACGTTCGATTGCCCATTTAAGCTCCTGTTTGACCCATTCAGAGCTAAGCGCGTCGTTATCCAAAAAGATGATCAGAAAATCAACACCCGACTGAATACTCGACCTTAACTCAGCTGGAAAAGAATCACCCCATGACAGGCTTTCTTCGTCGAGCCACGTATCGAGGAACCTTGGTAGCAGGGATCTGAACTCGCGGACCAGTGCCTTATCTCGACTGCGATGGGAAAGAAATATCCTCATGAGCGGACTTCCTCAGTTTTAGGCCTAACTGGTGAATAGCTCGGTCTGCCAATTACCGAAGTTAGATTTCGATAACGTTGTCCGGTTTGTATTGTCAAAAGGATGGCTTGTCAACTTTTTCATCTTGGAGTTCTGCCGAACAAGATAGACCGGTGTTTCCCCGATAGGGCTGACAATAAATCGTTAGTAACTCATCATCGCGCTTGTCTCGCGCTCATGTTGACGCAAACGATAGCACGGTAGTAGAAGAATGGTAGAGCGCCAATTTGTATTTCTCACGTAAAGTATCTTGTCGGAGGCGAGACATGAAACGCGCATTTCCCGTTATCGACGCTGACGGCCACGTGCTTGAACGGGATCGTGAGTTGAGAGAATTTCTGCCGGCGGAGTTTCGCGCGGTGCCGGGGAAGCGCGAGTATCCGCTTTTTTCCTGGGATGGTTGGGCGCGGGGCGCTCTCTCGCCGCACCAGCGCGAGCATCCGAGTGCAGAGCTCTGGATGCGCTTTCTCGACGCGACGGAAATTGCGCTGACCGTGCTTTATCCGAACGAGGGTTTGAACATTGGTCTGCAGCGCGATCGGGACTGGGCGGTGGCGTTGGCGCGAGCCTATAACGATTGGCTACATCATGATTTCTTGAGCGTGAGTCCGCGCTTTCAGGGCGCCGCGTTGCTTGCCACGCAGGAGCCGCTGGAAGCAGCAAAAGAGCTGGAACGCGCGGTGCAAGATCTCGGCATGGTTGCCGGAATGTTGCCCGGCGTGATGAGCCCGATGCGTGGCCTCGGATTACCAGAGTTTGATCCGATCTACCAAATGGCAGAGCGTCTCGATGTGCCGCTGGCCGTGCACAGCGGACCGGCGGTGGAGTTGGGGCTGGATCACGTACAGTCTTTCGCTGGAGTTTATCCGCTGAGCCATCCGTTTGCGCAGATGCAGCAACTTACGAGCATGATGATTTATGGTGTGTTCGAACGATTTCCCATGCTGCGCGTGGCGTTTTTAGAATCCGGTTGCGGCTGGGTACCGTATTTGGCGGATCGTTTGGACGAGAGCTGGGAACACCGGCTCAGCCGTTGGCCATATCCGACCAAGCAAAGCCCGAGCGAATTCATGCGCGGTGGTAATGTTTACTACGGCTGCGAAAGGGAAGAAAAGACTCTGGCGACGGTGGCTGACGAAAAGACTTACCGGAATCGCTGCCGCGCAAAATTCTTTTCGATAATCCTCGGCGGCTTTATAAATTTTCAACCGAGATAATTGCGGCGCAGGCCGACAACGGTTAGGAGTCAGGAGTAAGGAGCAAGGAGAATCGGCCAACTCCTTACAGGACACCTAACTACTAACGCCTTACGAGGAGTAGGAGATGCGGGTTTTGATTACCGGCGCAGGTTTGATCGGCACGCACACGGCCAAAGAGTTGATTGAGCGAGGCGATGAAGTAACCTTTTTCGATTTCGCGCCTAGACCCGATTATATCCGGCATGTCACGGGCAGGGATCCTTTCAGCAAGTTCGTCCTGAGTGTGTGATTCATCTCGCGGCCTCGGTGGGCGAAGCGAACATCAACAATGTCTACGCCGGCTTTCAAGTGAACCTGGTCGCGACCATTAACGTGGCGGAAGCCGCGCGGCTCACCGGGGTGCGCAAGCTGATCCATGCCAGCACTCAGGCGCTGTACGTCGGCGATGATCCGAAAGAGTTGCTCTCCGAAGATTCACCGATCGACTGCCGAAATCGCGTTTATAATGCTTCGAAGCTCGGCTGCGAGCACGTGCTGCGAACTTACGCCGCGAAACACAAATTTGAGCTAGCGTTACTCCGCTTCGCGGGCGTCTACGGTTATTATTCCGTTGCCGGCGGGCCGGGTGTCGCCGTGCAACAAGCGGTTTGGGACGCGATGAGAGGCAAACCCGTGGAGCTCAATGTCTACGAGAGCGTCGACTTTATCTACGCCAAGGATCTCGCCAATGGCATTGCGCTTGCCGTTCATACTTCGCCTTTGCCGCACCAGATATACAATCTTGGCAGTGGAGCACTTACGACTGTGGAAGACGTTGAAGAGGCGCTCAGGAAGATATTTCCAGGAGTTCGGATGAATCGTGGAAAACTGACCCCCGCTCGTCCGCGAATGGACATCACACGGGCGCGCACGGAATTGGGATTCAATCCGGAGTACAAGTTGGAAGCGGGGTTGCGCGACTACGTTGGGGAGTTGAAGAAATAGAGAGTCGGATTGTCTCGCGCAAAGGCGCAAAGGCCGCCAAGGGGGAGCTTGTCATTCCGACCTAAGTGAGAAATCTTTCTCAGATTCCTCACATTCGTTCGGGATGACGGGGCTTGGCCCGTCACTTTGCGTTCTTGGTGTCTTGGCGCGAGTAAATCCGCATATCCCGGAGCCCCGGAGACTCGAAAAATTTGCGCAGACGGAGATCACGAAGTAGATCTGAGAAGGAGTGAGATTCATGAAAATTGCAGTCATCGATGACTATCAGAATGCTTTCAAGACGTTGAAGTGCTTTCCCAAATTAAGCGGCCATGAGGTGGTCGTTTATACCGATCCGGAAACAAACCTGGAGAAAATCGCCGAGCGCTTGAAAGACGTGGACGCGGTGTTGCTCACGCAACAGCGCACGGCTTTCCCGCGCGCATTGATTGAAAAGTTGCCGAAGCTCAAGCTCATCGGCCAAACCGGGAGGGCGGCGACCCATGTCGATTTAGAAGCTTGCACCGAGAAGGGGATCGTCGTTTCGGCCGGCGGCTCGGGCAATTCCAACGCGACGGCGGAGCTAACCTGGGGACTCATTCTCAGCGCGCTGCGAAATCTGCCGTTCGAAGTGCGACGATTGAAGGAAGGCCATTGGCAATCGACATTGGGTATCGGCGTCAACGGCAAGACTCTCGGCATTTATGCCTACGGCAAGATCGGCAGCATCGTTGCCGGAGTCGGCAGGGCATTCGGCGCACGCGTGGTCTGTTGGGGTCGCGAAGGCTCGACCGGCCGGGCCAAAGCGGCCGGACTTGAAGTCGCCAAGAGCCGCG
>WNFU01007230.1_pt1 | contig 13195 bp, 5 predicted proteins | sample 5400121 | NCBI WGS metagenome assembly WNFU01 (sample SAMN13153360, study PRJNA577476) | soil metagenome | isolation source: 100 cm soil or saprolite under grassland replicate 1 | place: USA:California | collected 2016-06-15 | reverse complement strand
CGGGAGGCTGGCGCGGACACAGCCGAAGGAGTGCGCGCCACGCCTGGTGCACGGCACGCTTTACGCACGCCACGTCCTGGACCTTGGCGACGGCCCGGGCGTGATTGACTGGCAACGCTTCGGGCAGGGACCGCCGGAACTCGACGCCGGGATGTTCCTTGCCACCATCTGGCGACTCGGGCTGCGCCTTGAGCCATTGGCAGGCGAGGCATTTCGGGCGGAGGAGGCGTTCCGGGCTGGAACTGCGGATCTTTTGGACGAGCGCGTGCTGGCGTGGCACCGGGCCGCCGCCCTCCTGCGTCTCGCTGACCGCCTGCTCAAGCGCCGGCAGGGCGACTGGCTGGCAGAGGCCCACGCGCTGCTGCGCGAGGCCATGCGGCTCGCCGAGACCGTCTGATTAACCTCGCCGAGCTCCCCTTCACGCGTTGTGCCGGCGTTGCTTTATCTCTGAACCGAACGGCTCGCTGCGGTGGGCTTCCCCGGATTCTGGGCAACACTGATGTGGGCGGGTTCACACGGATTTCATGCCTTCCGACATTCTGTAGTCAAACTCCGACGGGCGTGTAGTCCAAACACCGACAAAAAGTACCTCCAAGTTCCGACACAATAATCAGACCACCGCCGATTATGTAGAAAACCTTCATTCCCTACGCTGGCGGCACTATGAACAAGTTATTTAGTGCCGCTTTCAGCCTCCTGACAATGGGGTCTTTTGCCCAGTATGCCTGGGGCGTCGAACCCACCTGGAATTATGCCGTGCAGATCAGCTCGACCGTCCAGACCGCGCCGCCGCAAATCACCCTCACCTGGCCGCAGGACACCACCGCCGTGCCGAACAGCTACACCGTTTATCGCAAGGCGTCCGGCGCGACTTCGTGGGGCGGCGCCACCACGCTGGCCGGCAGTGCCACCAGTTTCGTTGATACCGGCGTCACCGTCGGCAGCGCTTACGAGTATCAAATCGTCAAGGACGCCGGCAGCTATACCGGTTACGGTTACATCCAGACCGGCATCAGCGTGCCGCTGGTTGACAACCGCGGCAAGTTGGTGCTCATCGTTGACAACACTTACGCCGCGAACCTGGCCGCCGAGTTGAGTCGTTTGCAGCAGGACCTGGTCGGCGACGGCTGGACCGTTCTTCGCCACGACGTGGGCCGCAATGATTCCGTTGTCAGCGTGAAGAATCTGATCAAGGCCGACTACAACGCTGACCCGGCCAACGTGAAGGCGGTATTCCTTTTCGGTCACGTGCCGGTTCCTTATTCCGGCCTGTTGAACCCGGACGGCCATCCGGATCACTACGGGGCGTGGCCCGCCGATGCGTACTACGGCGACCTGGACGGCGCGTGGACGGACAACTCGGTGAACTACGTTCAGACTGTCAATACGGATACGGCCGACGCCGCGCGCCTGACCAACGTCCCCGGCGACGGCAAATTCGACCAGACGACGATTCCGTCCGCGGTGGAACTGCAGGCGGGCCGCGTTGACCTCGCGAACATGCCCGGCCGGTTGGTCTGGGGCGGCCCGCCGACTTTGCCGAGCGAGCAGGAACTGCTGCGCCAGTATCTGAACAAAGACCACCGCTTCCGCCACAAGCTCATGACGGTGCGCCGGCGGGGCGTCATCGCCGATTATTTTGGCATCCGCAACGGCGAGGCGTTTGCCGCCAGCGCCTACCGCAATTTTGCTCCCTTCTTTGGCGCGTCGAACATCGACAACCTCAATCTCATTTACAACGATGCCCAGGGAGTCTGGGTGCCGGCCTTGAGCCGCAATGACTACCTGTGGGCCCACGGCTCCGGCGCGGGCAGCTATTCGAGCGTCAGCGGTCTTGGCAACGGGGGTAATTACAATGCCGCCACCACGCCGGAGATCGTGAGCAACGACATCAAGGCCGTGTTCGTCACCCTCTTCGGGAGCTGGCTGGGCGACTGGGACCACGAAGACGATATCATGCGCGGCGTCCTGGCCACCCCAACCTGCGGCCTCGCTTGCGTCTGGTCCGGGCGGCCGCACTGGTTCGCACACCCGATGGGCCTGGGTGAAACCATCGGTTACACCGCGCGTCTGACGCAAAACAACACCTTCCTTTATCAAAATCAAATCAACACCGTCGCGGGTGAAATTCACGTCGCGCTGATGGGCGACCCGACGCTGCGTCTGCATCCGGTCGCGCCTCCGGGAACGCTGGGCGGCCTCGCCAGCGCCGGCAGCGCAACGCTGACGTGGACGCCTTCGCCGGACTCACCGTTGGGCTACCACGTTTATCGCGCGACGTCGGCCAACGGCCCGTTCACGCGATTGACCGGCTCGTTGCTCACCGCCACCAGCTTTATCGACACGACCGCGCCTTCAAGCGCGACCTACATGGTGCGCGCGGTGAAACTGGAGAACACTCCCAGCGGCAGTTATTACAACGCCAGTCAGGGACTCTTCTGGACCGTCGGAGGAGCGCCCGCCCCTTCCGGCGACACCACGCCGCCCACCGTTTCCCTCAGCGCACCGGCCGGCAGCGCGACGGTTTCCGGTTCGACTGTGGCCGTTTCGGCGAATGCGGCTGACAACGTCGGTGTTGTTGGCGTGCAGTTTAAACTCGATGGCGCCAACCTGGGCGCGGAAGACGCGGTTGCGCCTTACAGCGTAAATTGGGACACCACGGGAGCCGCGAATGGTTCGCACACATTGACTGCGGTCGCACGCGACGCGGTGGGCAATCAAACGACCTCGGTCGCAGTGTCGGTGACCGTGAGCAATGCCGCTTCCATTCCGCCGTTGAGTCTGCCGACGGTGACCATCACCAGCACGGACACGACCGCGACGGAAGGCGCGACCGACACGGCCTCGTTCACGCTCACACGCACGGACAGCACGGCCAGCGACCTGACGGTCACCCTGGCGCCCGGCGGTACGGCGATCAAGTGGGATGACTACAGGCGTCCCGTGCAAGGCGACATGCCGGACACGTTCACGATTCCCGCCGGCGCCAGTTCGGTGACCATCATGGTGATGGCGGCGGACGACGCCCTGGTGGAAGGAACGGAGACGGTGACGCTGACGATTCAACCGAGTCTGAGTTACACCGTCGGCACGCCGAACAGTGTGACCCTTACCCTCCTTGACAACGACGGCACGCTGCCCGGGGACACGACGGCGCCCACGGTGTCAATCACTGCGCCGGCGAATAACATTACGGTCTCCGGTTCGCCGGTCATTGTCTCGGCCAATGCGTCGGACAATGTCGGCGTGATCGGCGTGCAGTTCAAACTCGACGGCGCCAATCTTGGCGCGGAAGACACGAACGCGCCTTACAGCGCGACGTGGGACACCACCTCGGTGACCGACGGCACGCACACCCTGACCGCGGTCGCCCGTGACGCGGCGGGCAACCGAGCCACGGCCACCGCGATCTCTGTGCTCGTGAGCAACGCATCGTCCACGCCGACGGTGACCATCACCAGCGCCGACACGACGGCGACAGAAGGCGCGACCGACATCGCCTCGTTCACCATCACGCGCACGGGCAGTACCGCCGGCGACCTGGCGGTGACGCTCCAGCCTACCGGCACGGCAACCAAGTGGGACGACTACCGACGTCCGGTGGAAGGCGACATGCCGGACGCGTTCACGATTCCCGCCGGCGCCGGTTCCGTGACCATCACGGTGATGGCGGCGGACGACGCCCTGGTGGAAGGAACGGAGACGGCGACGCTGACGATTCAACCGAGCGCAAACTACACCGTCGGCACGCCGGGCAGCGCGACGTTGACGATCCTCGACAACGACGGCGGGACGCCGTCTTCGGACACTCTACCCCCCACAGACCCCACCGGCCTCTCCGCCACCGCCTTGTCCTCCTCCCAGATTATCCTGACCTGGGCTGCCTCGACCGACAATGTGGGAGTGACAGGGTATAAGATTTATAGAAATGGCATCGAAGCAGGCACCGCAAGCACCCCCACCTTCACCGATAGCGGGCTCGCCCCGGACACCACCTACTCCTACGCCGTCGCCGCTTATGATCCGGCCGCCAATGTCTCCGCTCAATCGGCCGCTGTTTCGGCAACGACGTTGAGCCTGATCGCATCCGTGCCTGGCAACGGCACTCTCCCGAGCTGGGTCGGTTCAGTCTTGCACAACTGGAAACCGCGCCTCGGCGGGGTTTATTGGCTGAACAGCCGCTCGGTGGTCAAGCAAGCCGCGCCCTATTTCTCGCAAAGCCCCAGGCCGGTGCTGGTGGACATCAAGAGCGACGTGACCGGCTTTGGCTACCGGTTCGACCTCAACTCGTGGGATCCACACGAGGATTCTCATTCGTGGTTTCTCTGGGACGGCACCGACGCCGGCACGCCGGCCTCGCCCGAAGACGCCTTTAATATCTTTGGCGCGACGAGCAACGCGGAATTTATCCTTAACATCCCCATCCCGCGCACTCTCACCAACAACCCCACCGGCGACGGTTTCGGATACACCTGGCAGACGCCGGAATTTTACGCGGCAATGGCGCAGTATTTCTTCGGCACGGCCGGGCCTCAATCCGGTTGGCAGAATCTTTCGACGACCCTCGACTTCTTCTCGCAGCCGGCCAGTTTCAATTGGGCCGACCTGCGGGCGCGACGCGGGCACGTGAATCCGTACCCCGTGGTGGCGCTCATCGTCGGCGAAGAGCCCTATAACCTGGAAGGTTTCCCCGACGGCGCTTCCTACGGCTCGCAGGCGGAAAAATTCCGCGCCGCCATCCGCAACCGGGGCGTGAACGTCCCCCTGGGCCTGCATGTTCGCGACATGGGGATTGTGGATGATTCGGACCCGGCGAAGTGGTTTTGGCCGATGATGACCAGCATCACCGCGAGCGACTTCAGCTTCATTGATCTCGAACACTACTACCAGTTTTCGAGTGTGCTGGAAGATTACAAGCGGACCTTCCCGGTTTCGATCAATCCGAGCGGCTTCCAAGGCTGGTGGCTCTCCAAGTCCGCCTGGAAGTCCGATTACACGAAGAATCTCTGGATCGTGGAAGACACTCGCCACGCTCTCCGCGATTTCGGCGGCACGGGCGTGGGCGACCCGAACCGCTGGCAACTCGGATTCAGCGAGCACGGCATCCAGGTTTCGTCGCAATTCATGTATAACGACATGTTTAGCGCCATGCACTGGGCCGGGTGGCTTGCCGAATCAATGCGCCAGAACATCGCCTGGGATTCAGGCTGGACGCTCCTCGGCGAAGGCTTCGCGACGGCGGATCTCCAGGTCAGGAACGGCTATGTCACCCGCACGCCGATGTTCTACGTCTATCAAATGGCCCAGGAATTCCACGGCTATGATTATTTGGACAACACCTACGCCAGCGTTATGGGCTCGACTACCGACAATTTGGGCCGGGCGGTTCAATTTCCCTGGGCGATCGTGCGCGTGCTCCGCGATCCCGCCACGGGGAACATCCACCTCTTTGTCGTCAATCAGAGCTTGACGGATACCGCGACGCTCTCAGGCTTCGAGAAGTGGAACGTCATCAGTTGGAAGCAGCTCCAGGGCGCAAGCTACAGTGACAGCAACCCTCTGGGTGTCCCGGGGGCGGAGCCGATTCAGACGCAAGCGGTAGCCCTGCCTGCCGCCGGCGCGTCCCTGGTCATCGCACCCGTCTCGGTGAACCACATTGTCCTGGCGGCTCCAAATAATTCCGGCGGCCCCGACCTCACCCCGCCCGCCGTCTCCGTCACGTCGCCTTCCAACGGAACAACGGTTTCCGGCGCCGCGGTGACCGTGTCGGCAAATGCGTCCGATAACGTGGGCGTCGCCGGCGTGCAATTCAAACTCGACGGCGCCAACCTGAGTGCCGAAGACACCAGCGCGCCTTACAGTGTGACGCTGAACACGACGACAGTTGGGGACGGATCGCATACCTTGACAGCGGTGGCGCGCGACGCGGCGGGCAATCAAACCACCTCGGCGCCGGTCGCGATCACGGTCAGCAATTCAGCGCCCGTCACCTTGCCGACGATCACAGTCGCAGCCACGGACGCCAGTGCGTCGCGGGTCGGCCCGGACAATGGCGCCTTCACCATTACGCGTTCCGGGAGCACGGCGTCCGCGCTCGCGGTGAATTATTCGCCGGGTGGAACGGCTGTGAACGGGACGGACTACAACTCGCTGGGGGCTTCGGTGACGATTCCGGCGGGGGCGGCTTCAGCCACGATCACGGTGACGCCAAAGCCGGCCACCAACTACGTCGGCTCGAAAACGGCGACGCTGACATTGTCCGCGAACGCGGCCTACACGGTCGGTTCACCGAGCAGCGCCGCGGTCACGATCGCCGGCAACAGCGTGACCGTCACCTCGATCAAGGCCACGCGGACCAGCGTAACCATCACGTGGGCCAGCGCGCCGGGCAAAACCTATCGCGTGGCGTACAAGAACAGTTTGTCGGATGCCACCTGGACCGATTTGAGCGGCAACATCACCGCCACGAGCACGGCCACCTCGTGGACGGACAAGGCAGCCAGCAAATCGACGCAGCGTTATTACGTGGCGTACGTCGTGAATTGAATCACCCCGTTCAAGAAAGAGCCCGGTCAAGGGCGGTGCCGCTCGCGCGCTGGCCCGCAGAAGCAGCGCAGCGCTGCCGGGAGGGGGGAATCAACTGCCGAACTGCAACCGCGGTTCGGTTTCCAGCAGGGCTTTGAGGTTTGGCCAGCGGGCCTCGTTCATCTCATAGAAGGCGTGCAAATAAACGATGACGACTTCCTGCGGGTGTTTCGCGAGGATCGTTTCGACGGCCGAACGGAGCTTCGCATCGTCCATCGTCTGCGGCAATTCTTCGACGACGCCGTCTTTGTGCGGCAGGCCGAGCGCGTCGAGAAAATCGGTCAGGAGCGCGGTGTGTTTTTTCAACAGCCAGCCGCGCAGCAGACCGCCGGCGGCGGGTTCCATCGCCGGACGGCTGAGGGTGGACAGCATGGCGACATGACGTTCGGCGCGCGGGTGGCGTTCCAGGAATAGCGGCCGCACTTTGCGCGCCTGGGCGACCGCGGCGAGCGTGGCCTTGTAAAGCTCTTTGTCGGACGAGTAGGCGTGTTCCAGAATCTCCGCGGCCAATTGAGGAGACATAAAACCGATCAATTCGTGCGCCGTAAGCATGACGGAGTGAAACGCAATGCCGGGTTTCTGACAAGTCCCGCGCTCAGGTCACCGTGGTGAGCGCAATTTTATGCCTGGCGGCGATTCGTTTTACTTCCTCCTCCTCCAACAGCAGGGTTTTTCCCCCTTCGAGCGCGAGCACCGCGATGCCGCCTTTCGCGCAGATCTCCAGCGTTTTTGCGCCGATGCACGGGATATCGAAGCGCATATCGTGATTTGTCTTTGCGACTTTCACCGCCACCGCGCCGCCCTCCTTGCCCGCCAACTCGCCGCCGCGCGCGAGGCAACGGTCGGTGCCTTCCAATGCCTCGAGGGCGAGCACCGTGCCGTTTTTGACGAGCACCGTCTGCCCGATTTCCAAACGCGCGAGTTCCTTGGCGATGCGAAAGCCCAACTGCACGTCCGCCCGCTGGCCGTCGGACAACTTCGGGCCGAGATGAAAACCGCTGTCGGGCATCAGGGGTTTGAGCCACGGTGTCGCCTCGATCAATTCCACGCCGTCTTTGCCCAGCTCGTCGGCTATGGCGCCAAAGATCGTGTGCGCGTTTTTCTCTTTCAATCGGAGCAGCAGCGCCAGCGCGCGGAGGTCGGGACGGACGTCGAACAGATTCTTCGGCGCAATCTGGCCGACCATAACGCATTGTTTCACACCACGCTCCGTGAAGGTCGAAATCATTTTGGATAGCTGGCCGACTTTCAGCCAGACGACCTCGTCCACCAGCCCGGCAAGGTCGGGGTTGGTTTCGCCCTCAAAGGCGACTGCGACCAACCGCTTCACACCCATGCTCCGCGCCTGCCGCGCGAACTGCAGCGGCAGCGACCGGTTGCCCGCGATCAGGCCCAGGGTGTCCGTCGGTCCGCTCTTCTGCTCGGAAAGCACGTTGGTTCCAATTGAAGAACAAAAACTTGAGCTTGGAAACTGGAAAAGAGGTTTGGCACCGCCCCGTCCTGAAATCTCAGGACGATCGCCGGGACGCGGGGTCGGATAACTCCATCTCCAACGCATTGAACGAGATCGGCGACCCTCGGGCGGTCCGGTCCGCGGCGTGAGTCTTGCGGTGGATGGCCCGGGCAGAGATCAGCCGCGGAAATGAATTAGCATGATAGCTGCTCTTGACTCAAAAATGGAATACAGAATGAGACAGGTGTCTCAGTACAGATCGAATTGAAATCGGCGCACAAAATGACGTTCTCCGGCGAAAGAACTCCTTGCGGGAGCCGCCAAAAAACTACCTGAAAATGGTCCCAGGCAAATCGAACCAGATGCTTCCAGTCAAAGCGGCAATAGCCGCGTGGCTGTTGATGTTCAGTCTGGGAGCGGTGGCGGCCGAGCCGGCCGAAGTTTCCAGTTCTGGCCAGGAACAACGGCCTGAGGTTGTGGTCGTCCCCCAGGTTGGGTCCGCGATGGATCCCGGGTCTGCCGAGGGCTACGCGGGGGTGTTCGAAACGTCGAGCGCGCAACTGGCCGCTTTGCAGACCGGACATATCGAGAACAAGGTTCCGAAATTGAACAAGCCGGAGTATTATTCGGAACAGGATTCCAGCTTTACCATTTACGGTTTGTTGCCCTTCTGCGTGGTGTTGTTGGTTGGTATTTCTTTCATGGTCCGCAAGCTTAACATCGCCAACCGCGATCTCGAACGACGGACCGTGGATCTCTCCGCCAGCAACCAGCAGTTGAAAAAGGAAGCCGCCGAACGGCAAAAAGAAGTCGCCGAACGGCAAAAGGAGGTCAAAGAGCGGCGCCTCACGGAGGAGGCATTGCGTGCATCAGAGGATTTATATCACTCGCTGGTCGAGACCGTGCCGCAAAACATCTTTCGCAAGGACCTGGCGGGAAAATACACGTTCGCCAATCGGGCGTTTTGCGCCACCCTGGGCAGGCCGGCGGCGGAGATTGTCGGCAAAACCGATCACGAGCTCATTTCCGTCGAGCTGGCGGTCAAGTTCCGCCGCGAAGATGAACAATTGTTGGCCGCCCGCAAACAGATCGAGACCGAACAGAGTTTTCCGACGCCGATGGGGGGCAAGATTTCCGTGCTGATGATAAAGACCCCTCTGTTCGATTCCGAAGGCCGGCCCATCGGTATTCAGGCCGTTTTTTGGGATGTCAGCGAACGGAAGCGCGCCGAGAAGGAGCTGTTTACCGCCCATCACGAACTGGTCAAGGCCTCGAGGCGGGTGGGCATGGCGGAGGTGGCGACCGGCGTGCTCCATAACGTCGGCAATGTGCTCAACAGCGTGAATGTCTCGGCGACCCTGGTGTGCGAGCACGTCAAGAAATCCAAGGTGCTGGCGGTGGGCAAAGTGGCGGCCTTGCTTTCCGAGCACGCGGACGACGAGAAATTCCTGATGGCAGACGATCGAGGAAAGCAGTTGCCCGGTTATCTGAAGGACCTGGCGGAACATTTGAGGAAGGAACAGGGGACCGTGCTGAGCGAGCTGGATTCGCTGATTAAGAACATCGAGCACATCAAGGAAATCGTGGTCATGCAGCAGGACTATGCCAAACTCTCCGGCCTGAGCATGGCGGTCAAGACCAGTGACATCGTGGAGGACGCCCTGCGCATGAATTCCTCGGCGCTGACACGCCATGAGGTGCAGGTGGCGCGCGAATATCAGGATGACCCCACCATCGTCGTTGACAAACACACGGTCTTGCAAATCCTGGTCAATCTCATCCGCAACGCCAAATATGCCTGCGACGAATCACGTCGTACGGATAAACTGGTGAGTGTCCGCATTTCCAGGTATGGAAAGGACGGCACCATTATTCAGGTTTTAGACAATGGCGTCGGCATTCCCCGCGAGAATCTGGGCCGTCTTTTCACGCGAGGCTTTACGACGCGGGTGGATGGGCACGGCTTCGGACTGCATACGTGCTCGCTCGCTGCGAAGGAGATGGGCGGCGCGTTGACAGCTCATAGTGACGGGCCGGGTTTGGGAGCGGTTTTCACGCTGGTCCTGCCTGATCAGCCGCCGGAACGAGGTGCGCCATGAACCCGCCCAACACTATTTACGGGCAGCGCATCCTGGTGATCGATGATAACCGCGCCATTCATGAGGACTTTCGCAAGATTCTCGACTCCGATCAGCCCGGTCGCGAGGTCCTGGAGGAGCGGGAAGCCATGTTGTTCGGGGAGCCGACGCCGCCCGCCCGCCGCCAGGTCTTCCGGATCGACTCGGCCTTTCAAGGTCAGGACGGGTTGCACCTGCTCCGGCAAAGCATGGAATCGGGCGAACCCTACGCCATGGCGTTTGTGGATGTGCGCATGGGTCCCGGGTGGGACGGCATTGAGACCACGGCCAAACTGTGGGAGGCCTATCCGGACCTGCAGGTGGTCATCTGCACCGCTCATTCCGATTATTCCTGGGACGACATGGTGTCCAAGCTGGGCCACTCCGACCGCCTGGTCATCCTCAAGAAACCCTTTGACAATGTCGAAGTGCAGCAACTGGCCATCGCGCTGACACAAAAATGGCGATTGTTGCAGCAGGCCCGGATCAAAGTGGACGATTTGGAAAAGATCGTCGGCCTTCGCACCGAGCAATTCCAGGTGACCAATGCGCAACTGCAAGCCGAGATCGCCGAACGCAAGGAGGTCGAATCAGCACTGCGCCAGGTCGCCGAAGGAATCGCCGCAGCCACGGGCGAGGAGTTTTTCCGCTCGCTGGTCAAGTCCCTGGCGCAGGCCCTGGGAGCCGACTACGCCTACGTGGGAGAGCTTGCCGGTCCGGAGGGCAAGAGCATCAAGACCATTGCCCTGTGCGCGGACGGAAAGCTCCTGGAGACTTGCGAGTACGACCTGGCCAACAGCCCGGCGGAACTGGTCCTCCGCGAACAACTGGTTTGTTGTCCCCAAGGCATCCAGACGCAATTTCCGGGCGATCGTTGGTTGGCCGAAATGAAGGCGGAAAGTTTCACCGGCACCGCGCTCCGGGACGCGACTGGGCGCGCCATCGGCCTGGTGGCGGTGATGAACCGAAAGCCATTGCTGAAACCCGAGCTGACCAAGTCGATGCTGCAGATTTACTCGGTCCGCGCCGCCACGGAGCGGGAACGCAAGCGGGCGGAGCAGGCGATCATGCAGCAGGAACGACTGGCTGCGGTGGGTCAGTTGTCCGCCGGGTTGGCGCATGACTTTAACAACATGCTCTGCATCATTCTCGGTTACGCGGCCTTGCTCCAGGAGCACGGCGAGGAACAACCGGGCAAGAAAAAGGTGGATGCTCTCAAGCAGATCACCACCGCCGCCCAGCGCGCCGCCCACCTGACCCGGCAACTGCTGGCCTTCAGCCGCAAACAGGTGATGCAACCGCAGTCGCTGGAATTCAACGAAGTCATCGGCAACGTGAGCCGAATGTTGCAACGACTGGTGGGCGAGGACATCGCCGTTCAATTTCATTTCTCCCCCAGACCGGTTTACATTCACGCGGATTTGGGGATGATCGAACAGATTGTCATGAACCTGGTGGTCAACGCCCGCGACGCCATGATCCGAGGAGGACAACTCACCTTGAGCGCGTCGGTGGTGGAGATCGACGAGGCGCATCGACAGAATAATCCCGAAGCGCGCCCGGGGCAGTTCGCCTGCCTGAGCGTGTCCGACACCGGGTGCGGCATCCCGCAGGAACATTTGCTGCGAATCTTCGAGCCGTTTTTTACCACCAAGGAACTGGGAAAAGGGACGGGACTGGGACTGGCCACGGTGTACGGGATTGTCAAACAACACGACGGCTGGATCGAAGTGACCAGTGAAGTCGGCAAGGGCACCACGTTCAAAGTATTTTTGCCAAAGGGTACCAAACCCGCCGGCAGCCAAACGGAAACCTTCTTCAACCCGGTGCCACGCCGCGGCGACGAGAAGATCCTGCTGGTTGAGGACGAAGCCGCCCTGCGCGGTCTGGCCAGCAAGCTGTTGCGAAGGCAGGGATACGAAATCGTCGAAGCGGCTTCCGGCGTCGAGGCGCTCGAGGTCTGGGAACAACACGCCGGAGAGTTCGACCTGTTGTTGACCGATATGGTCATGCCGGGCGGGGTTACCGGCCGGGACCTGGCGGAAACGCTCCTGGCCGATAAACCCGCGTTAAAAGTCATTTTCTCCAGCGGTTACAGCACGGATATGGTGGGCAACAATTTTCTGCTCGAGGAGGAAATCAACTTCCTGCCCAAACCGTACCCGCCCAAGGCCCTGATCCAAATCGTGCGGGTCTGCCTGGACCGCAACAAAGAGGAAGCCGGCCCTGGTCCGCGGCTGAGAGCCGGAAAGATTCCGAATGGGGCCGGCGCAGCAACCGAGCGGAACACGACTCTCCGGTTGGTTCAACACTGAGCCGTCAATGGCCTCGGGAGATCCGGGCCCGCGCCGCTCAAGCGGCGTAAATGCCGCGTCCGGATGCTTCGCACCTCGCGCAATTCACAATCGCCTTCGGCCTCCGTTGACCGACGCTCCCTGCCGTCAGAAGTCCAATAGAACGGCTCCAGACGTAGCGGCGGCCATCCTGGCTGCCGTAGAGGGCGGCATCTTGCCGCCCGGACCCAACGCGCGACATCGGTGGCGTATTCCCGCACTTCCAGCCCGGATTCGCCGGGCAGGACCCGTAGGACTGTCCTCTCCTCGGTTGATGGCGCCAGAGAAAGGCCACAACTCTCCTGGCAGGACCAAATCTTCCGACACACTGCGGAGGGTGGATGTCCGGGCTCGACGGCAGGCAAGATGCGCAAGATGCCTGCCGCTACGGAGTTTTTTGATGGGCTTCCAGGCATTCCGGCGGGCATTTTTGGCTTTGACTGGCGGGCCTTTTCGGTTTGCCATCTTGCTGTCTTCATTCACCAAAACTATGAACAACCTGCTTATGTTCCTCGGCCTGCTCGGGTCGGTCACCGCGCTTTCCCTGCGTGCTGCCGGCCAGCCTGGAGAAACCCTCTGCTACGAACTGCGCACCTATTACGCCGCACCGGGCAAACTGGACGCGCTCAACGCCCGTTTCCGCAATCACACCATGCGGATCTTTGAAAAGCACGGCATGGTCAACATTGGTTACTGGATGCCGGTGG
>WNFU01007227.1_pt1 | contig 13199 bp, 15 predicted proteins | sample 5400121 | NCBI WGS metagenome assembly WNFU01 (sample SAMN13153360, study PRJNA577476) | soil metagenome | isolation source: 100 cm soil or saprolite under grassland replicate 1 | place: USA:California | collected 2016-06-15 | reverse complement strand
CCAGCCGGTCACCTTCGGTCCAGTCCAGCCCGAGCACGATGGTCGTGGCGGCCGGGTCGCAGTGCTGGGTGACCCAGCGGCGGAGCAGTTCGCGCTTGAGGATCTTGGAGCACGGGTCGATCCGGGTGTTGCCGAGGAACCGCTCGTCGTGGAAGACCTGCCAGGGGTCGCGGCCGTCGGCGATCGTGACCAGCGGCGCGCCGACGTTGGCGGCGGCCTCGGGCAGGAAGCGGTAGTTGTCTTCGTCCTCCATCTTGGTGTCGGCGAACAGCAGCACCAGGCCACCGGTGCCATGCTCATCGGCGATGCGGCGAGCAGCGGCCCAGGAGGAAATGCCCCCGGAGAACATGACGACGTGGCACCTCGTGGGCATGCCTCCGCAGGACCGCGCGCGTGCCGGGTCGACGATGGTGCGCTGCCAGTGCGCGTCGCCCATCGCCTGATCCAGCACCGGGCGAGCGGCGCCAGCCATGGCCATCACGTGTCGCCCCCCTCCAGCCTGGCCAGCACCGGCCCGGCGGTCCGGTTGATCTCGGCGACCAGCGCCCGCACCGACGCCTTCGCGTCCCGAAGGTTCGGCTGGCCTGGCCTGGCCGCCGGCCGTGGCCGGGGTAGAGAAGCGACCGGCAGGGGCCAGCGCAGCTCCAGCCGCGCCAGCGCGGCATGCCTGGCCTCCTCCGGCTCGGACCAGTCCCGCCCCATCCAGGTGGTCCAGCTCCACCACGGCGACCCCAGCCACATCGGCAGGGAGGTCGCCAGGGCAACCTTGACGACCAGCCGGCTCGGGTCGGGGTCCTCGCCGTAGCCCACGGTGTGCTCCAGCACACGGGGGTGCCAGCGCACGTAGCCGGGGCTCATGATCGGCCCACACGCCACCTGGAACGCGGCGATCGCGAACTCGCCCGGATCCTCGGTGACGTTGTTGGGCGCGTCGTGCGAGGGGTCGAACAGCTCGGCGTGGCCGCGCAGGTAGGCGCCGTAGCGGCTGACCCGGTCCGAGGCGTTGGCGCGGTCCCACTCCTCGTCAACCCAGCAGACCCGGGCGGTGGTGGCGGTCATGGCCCCTCACCCCCTGGCGAGGCGGGATCGGGGTCGACGGGGTGCAGCAGCCGGCCAGCACGGTAGTGGCGGCCCTGGCGGGCGACCTCGGCCCGGATCACCTCGGCGCGCGGCCGCAGCCCGCCGGCGCTGACCTGCTCCCAGGTCTCCCGCTGCGCCTGGGCGAGGCCGCTGGCGGCGTCCTCGAGCTGGCCAGTCTTCGCCCACAGGTAGTGCCAGTTGCCGTCCTCGATCGCCTGGGCGCAGCGGGAGACGAAGTCCAGTACGCGCACGTACTGCTCGGCCAAGCGAATCTCCGCACCCGTCGCGCCGGTAGGGCTGGTGGGGGTGGTCATGCCCGCCTCACCGCCCCGCCAGCCAGGGCCTGGCGGACCAGGTCAGGGACCGGCTCACACGCCGGGCAGTCCAGGCCCAGGCCGTGTTCGCAGAAGGTCAGCAACTCCAGCGCCGCCCGCAGCCGAGCGACCTGGCGCTCCAACCGCTCGACCTCGCCGGCCAGCGCCGGCGACTCGGCGTCCAGGGGCCGGCCGGTCAGGTAGTAGCGGACCTGGCCGGCGGTCTTGCGGGAGGGGTGGGGGCCGCTCCAGCGCTGGAAGGCGAACAGCGCCAGCAGCCGGTCGGCGGCCTCCCCGGCGGCCTCGGGCACGCCGATCAGGCGGACCTCCACCGTAGCGGCCTCCTCGACCCGGGGCGACGGCGAGCCGGTCACGCGGCATCACCATCTCGGACGATGGCCAGCACCTGGCGGACCAGCGCGGTCCGCAGCTCCAGCAGCAGGGGGAAGTCGGCCGCATAGCCGAGCAGCTCAACCCCCTGCGCCGCGTAGCGGGCACCCAACTCCTCATGGCCCATGGCGTGCTGCTGGAGCGTCACGCCCCCGTTGAGCAGGTGGGTGATCTTCGGCAGCAGCTTGTCGAGCGCCTTGACGTAGCGGGCCTCAGGATCGGCACGCCGCTCGTAACGGTGGATCATGTCGGGCAGCCACGGCAGCCGCAGGGCGAACTCCCGCCCGATCCGCTCCAGCGCCAACCGCTCCCGCTCGCGCTTGACGGCCTTCTGGTGGGCGCTGATCCGCAGCGTCGGCGTGTCGCCGGCGTAGACCTCAACGAGGTCATGGACCAGCGCGTACTGCGCGATCCGGCCAAGATCAAGGTTCGGAAGGTGGCGGGCCGCGAAGGCGCAGGCCACCAGGCCGAGCATGACGGTGTGGTCGGCGTCGGACTCCGGCGTCACCCCGTCCTCGTGGTAGGTGATCCGGTCCACGCGCCCGAAGGCCAGCGACAGCCGGCCAAGCTCGAGCACGGCGTCCACATCGTTGGGCTTCATACCTTCCCTCCGAGGTCGTGGCCGCGGGCCGTTTAGCAGGTCGCGGAGCGCCCGCTCGGCGGTGGAGTGCTCGCCCCAGGAGGCGCCCGGGCCGGAGGCTCGCAGCAAGCGCGCCGCAGTCCGCTCAACCTCGGTCAGCCGCTCCTCGGCCTTCTCGGCGCGTTCGTGGTCGCAGATCGAGGCATCCAAGATCCGGGCGCAGGAGATGCAATGGGTGTCCCAGGCGATGGCGTTCTCCAGCTCAGCCAAGCGCTTGAGCGCGTCCACGCCAGCGTTGGCGGCCCTAGCGCGCCGGCAGTGCGTCCGCGTGGCCTCCGGCTCGGTGCTGAGCGTCGCGGCGCCGAGACTCACCTCGGCAATCTCCCGAAGCCACTCGATAGCCTCGGCCGGGTCCATCTCCTGCTGAGGTGCTGGGCCGGCGAGCGTCGGGCCATCGGGGCGCCGAGCCGGTGACGCCGGCGCGCTCGCCGGGGTTGCCACGGGCCAGGGCACCCCTGCGTGGTGCTCCGGGACGGAGGCGCCGGTCCCCGCACCGGCACCCCCTCCAGCCTCCGTCCCAGAGGTCTGCGCGCGGTGACCGCGCGTCCCGTCATGGACCGGTGTGGGCTCGATGATCACGGGGCAACCTCCCCCTGGTACCGCAGCGCTTTCCTGGGGGCGCCTTGGGCGAGAAGCCGCTCGTAAGCGCAGCGGGCGAGCTGCTCACCGGTCTCCGGGTAGGTGATGCGGACAAGATCACCGCCAAGGCTGGCCTGCAGGGTGTCGACCCGAATCGGCTCGCCAGCGGCGATCGCACGCTGGAGCATGACGAGATACCAGGCGAACCGGTCGGCCACCGTGGGGGCGTAGAAATTCAGGTGCGCCTGGTTGACCTCCAGCGTGGAAGCCGGCAGGGCGGCGGTGTCACCCTTGCGTGGGGCCTCGTCGCGGACGAGCGCGGGCTGAGTGGTCACCGGCCGCCCTCCCCGATCTCGCGAGCGATCGCGGTCCACGCCTGGGAGGCCGCGGCGTAGGCGGCGACGGTGGCCAGGTACTCCGCCCGGTTGACGCCCTCGGCATCAGAGGCCCGCTCGGCGAACTCGACCGCCTTGCGCAGTGCCTCGTCGCGGGTCGGCAGCTCAGGCACTCGCGACCCCTCCCCTGGAGGGCTTGGGGTCGAGCAGACCCATCCGGCGGGTGATCTGGTGCTCGCGGGCGATCGCGTCATCGAGCCACATGGCCGGGCGGCGGCCCTCGATCAGGCGCGCCCCCCGCCGGGCCTCGAAGCCGGCCGCAGTCATGCAGTCCGCCTCAGCGATGGTCTCGGCCGGCACTGGCTCGAGCTGGTCGGCCAGGGTCGGCTGCACGGGCGCCTGGGTCTGGCGCTCGGCGGTGATGGTCATAGGCACTCCTGTGGGGCTGAAGGTAGACATCATATTGCTAACAGCTACTAACATGCAAGTCTTAGTAGACAATCAGCATGCTAAAGATCCCCGAAGGTGGCCCGCTGTGGATGCCAGCGGAGCCGGCACTCGTCCAGCGGGCCCATCCGGTTCTTGTCCACGATCAGGTCTGCCCAGGTGTCGGTCCGCTCGTTCTTGTGGATGAACACGACCAGGTCGGAGTCCGCCTCCAGCGCGCCGCTTTCACGAAGATCCGCGAGGGAAGGCCGGCGGCCGACCGCGCCGCGGTTTAGCTGCGCGGCGGCGAGCACGGCCACGTCGCAGCGGATCGCCAGTTCCTTGAGGAGCCGGGAGACCTCGGCGACCTCCTGCTCCCTGGTGCCGTAGCGTCGGCCCTCCGGCGCCGGGACCTTCTGGATGTAGTCCACCACGACCAGGCTCAACGGCTTCCTGGCGTGGAGGCTGCGGACCTCGTGCAGCAGGCGGGCGGCGTCCGGGTAGTGCTTGTAGACGGTCAGGTCCAGCACGTTGTGCGCCTCGCGCGCGCCGGCCAGCGACTCCGAGTCGAGGAACGCGGCGGCCTCGCTGAGGCCGAGGTCGGTGACCTGCGCCCAGGTGTGCTTGCCGGTGTCGGCGGGGGTCATCTCGTAGGTGACGTACAGGACGTGGCCGTGTTCGGCGTTGTGGGTGGCCACCTGGATCGCCAGCGACGACTTGCCCATCGAGGTCTGCGCGGCCAGCAGCACCAGGTTGCCAGGTGCCAGCCCGTCGGTGATGTCGTCCAGCGCCCTGATGCCCCAGGAGGCGACCTTCCCGGCGGCCTTGGCGCGCTGCCGCTCCCGGATCGCGTCCAGAAGGTCTGGGGGCCGCAGGCCGATCTCCTGGCCGTCGCGGGCCAGCTCGTCCAGCCAGCCCTGCGCCAGGCCGAGCGCCCGCTCCGGCTCAAGGCCCGGCTCGAAGCCGAGCCGCATGACCCGCATGCCCAGGTCGATGATCCGCCGCAGCCGGGCCGCGTCCCGCACGATCCGGCCGTAGTAGCCGACATTCGAGGCGGTCGGCACCGCCTCGACCAGCCGCAGCAGGAACGGGTGGCCACCCACCTCGCCGAGCTGCCCGGTCGCCTGAAGGTAGGCGCCCACCGTGACCGCGTCCACCGCGGAGCCATCCTCGGCGAGCTGAGCGACCGCGCCGAAGATCGTGCGGTGGGCCGGCCGGTAGAAGTCCTCCGGTCGCAGGTTGGCCAGCAGCCACTCGGTGGCGTGCTGGGCGACCAGCGCGGCGCCCAGCACGCTCTCCTCCGCCTCGATCGAGTGCGGGGGCGGCTGGTCGGCCAGCGGCATCGCAGCGGGCCGGCGGCGGCCGTTGCGGCCGCCGTTCAAGCCGGTGACCGTCACTGGCTAGCTCCCTTCGCGGCAAGCTCGGCGGCAAGCCGCCGGCCCCGTTCGGTGGTGATGGCGGCGCGCCTGCGCTCCGCCTGGCGGGCATTGAACTCGCGGGCCCGGCGCAGCTCCTCCTCCGGGTCGACGTGGCGGCCGTTGCCGTTGGTGGCGGGGCGCCGGCCGTTTCGCGACCTGGCTAGGGCCTCGGCCTGCACGACGGCGTTCGGCAGGGCGGAGGGCGGGAGCCCACGCTCACGGACGAGCGCGAGCCCGGGCCGGATGCGCTCCGGCGTGATGCCCTCGTCGAGCAGCTTCTTGGTCTGGCTGGCGATGTGGCCGATGTGCTGCTTCGGTGGCCGCTGGCCGCGCTCGAAGCCGGCCACGTACTCGTCGACCAGCGTCCCGGCGTTCACCGTCTTTGACCGCTGCTGATCCGTTAGCGATATTTCAAATATCTGTTCCTGCTGTCCGTTTTGCGATCTCTTTGAGGGAGGGGGGGCGCCGCCATGGGGGGAGGGAGAACCATGGCTCCCCGGTGAAAGATCAAAATCATCGCCCAGAGTCGAAGACGGACTGACGGACCCGTCAGGGTCCGGCGAGGTCTTTAGGTTGTTGTCCTTATGGGTTCGTCCTTGGTCCATAGCGACAGGTGAACCGATGTCGGCTGACCCGTTGTCGGCTCGACCTGCGGATTTGCCTGCTGACCTGCGGATCTTCCCGACAACGGGTGAGCCGTTGTCGGCTGGACGCGCACCGACAACGGGTGACCCGTTGTCGGGCTCGGAGGTCAACTCGGGCACCTCGAACACATCGGTGTAGGTGATCCACTGACCGCGAGGGTTCTGCTCTCGCCGGCGACGCAGGTAGCTGTAGAAGGCCAGCTCCTTGATGGCCGTCTCGATCGCTTCCCGACCTTCCTTGACGGCAGGCGCGCCCTCTTCACGCGCTGCCGCCATGGCTGCCGCCAGATTCGCAGCGTTGACTGGATAGCCATCCGGCTGCGAAAGCAGGAACCACAGCAGCCCGCGGGCGCGAAGCGATAGTCGCTGGTTGCGTGGCGTCACGTTGGCGGTGATCGTGAAGTCCCGCTTGTGGCGATGGACGCGCAGGACCGTCATTGCTCGACTTCCTGGATGCTGCATGGACCGGTCGTCATCGCCTTCCGTTCCGGGCCTTGACCGTGGCCTGCGTGAGCAGGTCAGCGGCTTCGCCACGGGTCAGTTCCGTGCCTGCGGGGATCTTCACGTGCCAGCGCTTGAGGGCTTCGAGCTGCGCGGGCTTGGCTGGCTTGGAACGCCAGGCAGCGTCGGCCCGGGCGACCGTCCCGCCGAAGCGGCGGGCGATGTCCTCGCCGAGGCCCTGGGCGTACTCGAGCGACAGCCCCTCCGCAAGCACCTTGGTCGGGCGCCCACGACGGCGGCCCTCCACCCGCCAGGTGTCCCCCAGCGTCGGGACGAGGTGGATGTGCCCCTGGCCCCAGTCCTGGCCGTTGCGGTCGGTGTAGCTGCCGATCGACAGGACGTACTCGTGCTGCACCTTGAGCCAGTGCATCTGGCTCCGGAACAGCGGGACCACCGCGGTGACGGTCGGCAGCCGCAGGCCGTGATCCCGATCGCCGTCCGGCTCCTCCTCGTCCGCTTCGCGCCGCTGCCGGTCACCGAGCGCCTCAGTGATCGTCTTGCCCTCAAGCTCGGCTGGGTCGACGCCGGCCAACTCGGCGACGGTGGCCAGGTCGTGGCGGCCGGCGACGCCGGCCAGGTCGAGGATCAGGCAGTCGGCCTTGCCCGGGTAGGGGCGCGTGCCCCGGCCCACCATTTGGCAATTGCCGAGGATGGCGACCTTGCCGTTTCGGCGCGTGATGATCGTTCTGGTGCCGGTTTCGATGCACCACAGGCGCTCCCCAGGACGAGCAGCGTCCTCGGTCAGCTTCTTGGGATTAGCTTCTGCGCCGCCTGCGACACCACGGACGGTTCCTGGCTTGATGTGAAGGATGTAGAGCGGGTTACGGTTGTAACGCTGCACGGCGAGGTTGCATCGGAAGCCACGGCGAACACAGAGACTCTGGAGCCTCTCGGCGAACACCAGATTGCCGGTGCTGATATGCCAACTGCGCCGCGTCCACGACTGACCTCGCTGCTTGGCTCCGTCTCCAAGGTGAATGGCCTCAAGCAAGATTCCGATCTGGCGGTGGTCAAGATCTTCAAGAGCCGGGGCAAGGTTCTTGTCGATGTAGGGCTCAAGGTCTCCCCAACCTCGAAGCTCCGTGTCGCACCAGCCGCAGCGTGGCGACATGGAGCCGTCTCGCGGCTTCCCCTTGCTGATCGCGTAGCGGTAAAGGGGCGAAGTCCGCTTGTAGCTCGAGCCCGCCCTGGCGATATGCACGCTGTACTTGAAGCGGCAGGCATGGAGGCAAGCTTCCAAGTCCGCCCGCTGTGGCTGGTGTTCGGCCTGGGAGATCGTGACCGCGTTGTTCGCCTTGTTGATCGTCCCATCGGTCAGGAACCAACCAACGAAGCGGATCTCATCATCGCTCAGCGGAACTCCGGGTGCTTTCTGGATGCCAGCGACGGGGATTTCGTAGGCTGGCCCACCGGCAAGACGCTCAGCGGTGTCGACCATCCAATCGGAGCGGACTCGCTCCTTGCCGAGACGCCTGCGGTGGACCATCCGGTGTTGGTCGGTCACGCGGACATCAAGGCCGGCCGAGGTCAGCCGGTACATGCGCTCATCAGGCGAGAGCGCACGCTCGATTCGACCGAGGATCGGCGTCCACTCTACGCCGCCGCTGGAGAGGTCGAACCCCGCCGCCCGCTCATCAGGTGATAGCGCATCATCAATCCCGCGCCAACCCTGGTCGGTCAGAATCTCCGTGGCGGCATCGAGGCAGTACAGCGGCCGCGACTTGGTGGGTCGGGCGATCAGGATGCAGTCCACGGACGGCTCGTCGAAGCCCTCGGTCAGCACGCCGCAGTTGACGACGACGCGAGTCGAGCCCTCATGGAGGCGGCCGAGGATCGCGCGGCGCTCATCGGTGGGCGTGGTGCCGTCCAGGGCCTCGGCGGGGATGCCCCGGGCGGCCAACTCCCCTGCAAGCAGGTGCGCGACCCGGACCGTCGGCGTGAAGGCGATGCCCTTGCGGTCCCGGGCGTGCTTGAGGTAGGCGCCAGCGACCTGCGGGATCGCGCCGGAGGCGATCAGCTCATCGGCGATCTCGGCGTCCTGGAGGTCGCCGTGGACGATCCGGAGGCGGCCGAGGTCGGCATCAGTGCCGACTTGGATGGCGCGGAGGTCGACGAGGTAGCCGGCGGCGATCATCTCCAGCATGGAGCGCTGGTACACGATCTCCTGCCAGACGGCACCGAGCTTGGACTTGTCAGCTCGCTCCGGCGTGGCGGTGACCCCGACCGTGAGCGGGCCACCCTCGGTGAAGGCCCCAAGCTCGCGCAGGACAGCGACGTAGGTGGCGGCCGAGGCATGGTGCGCTTCGTCGACCACGATCGTGCGGAAGTTGGCCTCCAGCCGCGCGAGACGTGATGGCCGCGCAAGGGTCTGGATCGAGGCCACGACCACATCGGCGCCGATCTCGTCCCGCTCGGCCTTGACGATGCCGACCTCTAGCGAGGGCGCGATCTGGCGGAGCTTGCCGGCGGCCTGGCCGATCAGCTCGTCCCTGTGCGCCAGCACGAGCCCACGGCCGTCGCGCCCGTTGAGCAGATGGCCGAACAGCACGGTCTTCCCGGTGTTGTGGGTGACGGTGAAGTCGTCGAGCAAGTAGCGGCCGTCGCCGCTGAGGGTGAACCCGTAGTAGGGCTCCACGGTGCCGGTGGGGGCGACCTGGAAGCCGGTCCTGAGCACGTCCTTCTTCTGGGCGCCCGCTGGTGCCTGCTTGCGTGGGATGCGGCACGGAACGATCGAGCAGTTACCCGAGATCGAGGTGCGATAGTGGCCATTCGGCCGCTTGGTCACGTAGGCAGCCAGGCCGAGGCCGCGGGCGATGAACGCCACATCGTTGGCCAGCCGCTCGGACCTCGACGCGAACTCGTAGCCGCCGTACCGGTAGCTGCCGTCGGTGTCGAGCAGGCCCGCAAGCACGGTAAGGCGGGTCTGGCGGCTGCCGAGCCGGTAGGCGTCAGGGATGAACCGGTCTCCACAGCCGACCGGGTTGAGGCCGAGGCCGCGGAGGATGCCCACGATTGGGTTGGCGTTGGGGACGACGCGGCCGCGGAGGTGTAGCTGGATGCCTTCGTCGTGCACCCTGAGCTCGAACGACCGGGCGGCTTGGTGGACGGCGACGAGGATCTCCGGGTCGACGGTCGTGACTGACAGCCGGTAGGGCGTGGCCAGCGTGCCGTCGCCGAGCAAGACCCCGAGGAAGTACGGGTCGAGCGGTGGTGCCTCGCGCTCGGGGAAGTCCACCGGGACGCGGAACAGCATGTGCCGGTGCTTGCGGTTCGCGCTCCACTGCCACCAGTCGGGCAGTGCCACGTCGCGGACGGCACCGCCGCGCTGGGATGGGTAGCGGCCGTGACCTTTCTCCTGGGTCTCGACCAGCGTCAGGACGTGCTCATCGTTGACGACCCACGGAGCGCCCTTCACCGGGCGGATCTCCATCATCGCGCCCGTACCGCGCGCGAGCGCGAGGACCGTGCGGGGTTGGCTGTCGGGGCCCATCAGGCGGTCGTCGACTTGCACGTCCTCGACGGCCTTGACGGAGCCCTCGTGCATCAGGAGGCCTTGGCCTGCTCGGTGGCAGCCGGTCGGCAAAGCGACGATGGCCCGGTTCACCCCGCGCCCCTCGGCCGCAGTGATCGCGTCCAGCGCTTCCTGCTGGTAGGGCCTGAGCGGCAGCGCTGGCACCTGCTTGGCCGTAGCCGCCTCGCGGGCCACGTGACCGCCCAGGGAGAGTTGGCAGGAGGCCGTCACGGCACCACCGTCCCGGCCACCTCGACGGCGTGCTCGATGGCGACCCACACGACCGCCTGCTTGCCGGCCGAGGTCTGCCGCCGCCGGCCCGAGTCGACGATGAGCCGGGGCAGGCCCTTCGGTGGGTCGGACAGCTCCAGCCGCCGCGGCCGCACCGAGTTCTCGGCCAGCCCGAGCGTGGTGGCGATCTTCTGGTCGGTCAGCCCGGTCGGGGCCTGGCGGATGGCCTCCAGGACGCGGGCGCGCTGGGTGCCGGAGCGGGGCAGCACCCCGACCGCGGCTGCGGTGGCGGTGGGACGCGTGCCGTGGCGCCCGAAGGCGTGGTTGGCCATGGGGAGGTTGGGGGCCATGGCGCGCCGCCGTTCCGGTGCGGGTTCGGCAGTCGACGCGAACAGGGAGCCCTGGCCAGGGTCAGGGGCGTGGCGCATTGCGGACCTCCGGCGGGAAGGTGACTCCTCTGACGGCTTCAGCCGCAGGCTTCTCAGGCCGCGTGTGCGTCACCTGAAGGGCAAGCCCTGCCCTGAGAACGTTGGTCGCTCCAACCACGTCGGCGTGCTCGGCGTACGAGCAGGCGACGCAGCGGAAGGTGGCCTGGGTGACGCGGTTGTCGGCCGCGCAGTGCCCACACTTGGGACACGTGCGGGACGTGTTGCGAGGGTCGACTGCCACGACTACGCGACCGGCGCTTTCAGCCTTGTACGCGAGCACGGACAGCAACACCCCCCAACCCGCATCGAGGATGGAGCGGTTGAGCCCGGCCTTCTGCGCAATGTTTCGTCCGGGAGCCTTCACGGTCCCGGAGGCCGAGCGGGTCATGTTGGTGATGCGCAGGTCTTCGTGGGCGATCAGGTCGTAGCGGTGTACCAGCCCGAGTGCGGTCTTGTGGGCGTGGTCGAGCCGCTGGCGGCGGACCTTGCCGTGGAGGGCTGCGACCTGCTCACGGGTCTTGCGGCGACGGTTGGAGCCGCGCTTGCAGCGAGCGAGCACCTGCTGCGTCTTGGCAAGCCTGGCCGCCGAGGCTGCTAGATGTCGGGGGTTGGCGATGTGCTCGCCGTCGGAGGTCGTCACCAGGCTTGCTATGCCCATGTCGATCCCGACGACGGCGCCGGTCGACGGCAGTGGCTCCGCAGGAACTCCGTCGCAGGAGAGCACGAGATACCAGCGGCGACCTTCCCGTTTCGCGCTTATCGTCTTCACCGTTCCAGCGACAGGGCGGTGCTGGTGGACCCGCACATGCCCGATGCCCTGGAGGTACACCCGAGTTGCCTGCCCGCGTGGCTGAGAGTTCCACCGACAGCCATCCCGGTCGGATGGCCATGTGACGGTGTCGAACCAGCCACGACCCTTGAACCGGGGGTAACCGGGCGTGCCGCCGTTCTTGACACGACGGAAGAAGGCAGCCATCGCCTTGTCCAGGCGTCGCAGGGTGGCCTGCTGGGAGGAGAAGGACCAGCGGCCCTGCTCTTGCGGGTCGAAGGCGCGAATGTCCTTCAGTTCGGCGGACTGCCCGCCGTAGCGCACGGTGACCCCTGCCATCCGGTACGCGGTGCGGCGGTGCTCCAGTGCGGCGTTGTAGAGCTGCCGATGGTCTTCGAGGCACGCCGCGAGTGCGCTGGTTTGTCGGCTGGTTGGGCGCAAGAGGAACTTATAGGCGCGTCTCGCGGCGTGCCTTTGGATGGCGATAGCGTCGCTCATGCAGTGGCACTCCTGGCTTGCGGGAAGATGGCGGCGAGGTGGTGGGCGCACAGTCCGAAGTCGGAGACGGGTGGGCCGGCGCGCATCTGGTCGTAGGGCGATGAGCGCCAGTCAACGTCGAACGGCGGCGCGAGGTCCTGACGCGCCCAGCACAGCAGCGCCTTCGGCTCAGCGGTGCCGGCGCGCGCCATGATCGGGAGGGAGCGGTCAGCCATCCGACGGCCTCCCCCGCCTGCGAATCCGGCGGACCGTCAGGTACGGAAGGAGCGCGATGGCGAGCATCAGCGCGGCGGTCGCCACGGCGGCCGGGACGCGGTTCACGCGGCCTCACCGGCCATGCTGGCGTGGGTGCGGACGATCAGGGTCCGGATGTCGTTCAGCGAGAGCCGCTCTCCGACCTCCCCCCTGATGCGGGCGTCACCGAGGATCTGGCTGAAGCGCTCTCGCCACTCGGGTGGCTGCGCCTGGACGTAGGCGCGGGCCCCGGCGATCGAGGTGGGCCGCTGGTTGGATCCCGAGGGCGGGGCGACTCCCCCCTCCCCGCCCTCGGGCGCCTGGGTTGACCGGCGCTCGGCCTGGGCCTGGCCGGTCTCCTGGCGAGTCTGGTGGTTGGTGACCGCTGGCCGCGCCGACTCGTCGAACGGCGCGATGATGTACTTGAAGTCCTCGAAGGCGTTGCTCCTGCCGTTGGCCTTGGTCTTGCTTCCGCGGTAGAGGGCGGCGAACAGCAGTCCCGGCGCGGGGTGCATGCCATCGAGGTCTGCGGCGGCGGTGTGCCAGCCGTGGAACATCACGAGGCAGCCGTCGCTCTGCCGACGCACGTACAGAGCGGTGTAAGGTTCGCCAGCTCGCGGCGAGCCTTCGGGCCTCGGCAGGGTCATGACCGATTCGATGCGGCCGACGAGGTGCATCCCGGGATGCCACTCGCTCTTTTCCTTGGGCGGCCAGTGCTCCAGCCTCGGCGGCCACTCCTCGACCGACAGCAGCCTGAGTGCCTGGTCGGGGGTCACCGGGCCGCCTCCAGCTTGGTCGCGTGGTAGACGGCCTCGCAGGTGGCGATGAACCGCTCGGTGCCCTCCGCGTCGACCGCGGCCAGGGCGCGGTGGCAGGGACGGCCGTGGAGGCAGCAGAGGCACCCGGGGTGGTCGGCGACGTAGCCGCCGGGGATCTGGCGGAGGATCACGCGCTCGTCGGCGACGGTGTAGACCAAGTCGCCCTCGATGGCGGAGGCGCCCTCATCGCGGACAACCTCGCGCTCGCGCACCAGAGCCTGGGCGCGAGGGTCGCGGGCGCGGAAGCGCTCCACGTCCTCGACAGTGATGGTGGTGGGCATGCGTCCTGCTCCTGTCGCGGGCCGGGCTGGTGGCCTCTTCATGCCCCTCGCTTTGGGCAGAGGGGGGTCCGCCGGTGTTCACGGGGACTGCTGGGCGGGGTG
>WNFU01007226.1_pt1 | contig 13200 bp, 12 predicted proteins | sample 5400121 | NCBI WGS metagenome assembly WNFU01 (sample SAMN13153360, study PRJNA577476) | soil metagenome | isolation source: 100 cm soil or saprolite under grassland replicate 1 | place: USA:California | collected 2016-06-15 | reverse complement strand
GCGACTTCCTGGTCGACCTGGCCGCCGACGACGAGGTCGATCAGCGCCTGGGTGAACGTCTGCATCTGGAAGAACGAGCCGTCCGCGATCGCGTCGTGCATCTCGTCGGCGCGGTTCTCGCGGATCAGGTCGCCGATCCGGGCGTTGTTCACCATCACCTCGACGGCGGCGATCCGGCCGCTGTCGACCTTGGGCAGGAGCCGTTGGGAGATGACGCCGCGCAGGACGCCGGCGAGCACGGAGCGAACGAGCGGCTGCTTCACGCCGGGGAAGAACTCGACCATCCGGCCCACCGTCTCGGAGGCGTCGATCGTGTGCATGGTCGAGAGCACCAGGTGGCCGGATTCGGCCGCGTGGAGCGCGGTTTGGGCGGTATCCGCGTCGCGGAGCTCGCCGATCAGGATCACGTCGGGGTCCTGCCGGAGTGCGCGGCGGAGGGCTTCGTGGAAGGAATTCGTGTCCACCCCGACCTCGCGCTGGTTGACGATGCATTCGACGTCGTCGTGGAGGATCTCGATCGGATCCTCGATCGTGACGATGTGCTGTTTCCGCGTCCGGTTCATGTAATTGACCATCGCGGCGAGCGTGGTCGTCTTGCCCGAGCCGGTCTCGCCGGTCACGAGCACGAGGCCTCGCCGCTCTTCGGCGAGTTTCTGCACGCCTGACGGCAGGCCGAGCGACTCGAACGAGGGAATGGTCTTCGGAATGACGCGGAAGGCGAAGGAGATGGCCCCACGCTGGCGGAAGCCGTTGACGCGGAAACGGGGGAGGTCGGCGGTCTGGTACGCGATGTCGACCTCACCGTCGGTGCGGAACGACTCCAGCCGGTGCGGGATCGACTCCGTCACGCGGCGCAGGACCGCCTCGAGGTCGGCGTCGGTCAGCGGCGGCGTGCCTGCCAGCGGCTCGAGCGTGCCGTCTCGGCGGAGCACGGGCGGGCGCCCGATCTTGAGATGCACGTCGCTCGCGCCGAGCGCGACTGCGTGCGCAAGGAGATGGTCGATGTCCACGACAGTTCTCGTGTCGGCATCGGCGGCCGGTTTCTTTAGGCGGGTTGCGCGATCTTGCCGAGGCGGTCCAGGGCTTTCAAAGGCGCCCGGGCGAGGCCGCGTGCAGCCGTCGGGTCCTTCATGTCGCCGCGGACGAGGCGCGAGATCACGCCCCAGGCAAGCGGCGCGCGCGCGATTGCGAACGTGAGGCGGGGGAAGCGGTCGAGCGCGTATTTCGCTGTCCAGGACGCTCCGTGGAGCGGTCCGAGCTCTCCGAGCACGCGCGACTCGTACGACGCGAGGTCGTCCGAGAAGACGGCTTCCGCTGCGAGCTTGGCGCTGACGAACGCCTCGTACATGCCGTCGCCGGAGAGCGGATCGATCAGCCCCGCGGCATCGCCGACAAGTAACACGTTGTCACTTGCGAGGCGCGAGGCCGCGCGCCGGTACGGCAGCCGGTAGCCCCGAACGTCGGCGAGCGTATGGAAGTCCACGTCGTGCACGTCGCAGAGCCGGCGGAGGTGCTCGCGCAGTCGCGGGCCCTCGCTCTCCCAGCCGCCGACGCCGACGTTGACGTGGTCGCCCTTGGGGAAGACCCACGCGTAGCCGCCGGGGACGACTCCGAGCTCGAGCACCAGCCGGCCGCAGTAGCGCGTGTCGAGCGGTGCGTTGCCCTCGAGGGCTACGCCGTGTCCGTGGTCGCGGGCGATGCCGAACGCGCGGGCGGTGAGGCCGTTGACGCCGTCGGCGCCGACGATCACGCGTGCGGAGACCGCCTCGCCGTCGACGACGACGTTCCCGTCGTCGAACCTGACCGGGACACCGTCGCGAAACTCTGCGCCGGCGTCCTCCGCCTGACGCGCGAGGAACTCGTCCAGCCGGCGACGCTGCGTCATGAGGCAGAGTGGCTCGTCGCTCGCGCGCTCGAAGGAGGAGCGATAGCCGAGCCGCAGCTCGAAGCGGTCGACGACGTCCTCGACGACGGGGTCGATCGAGAACGGCAGCAGCCGCGCCGCGCGCAGCGTGACTCCGCCGCCGCAGGGCTTGTCGCGCGGGAAGCGGGCCTTGTCGACGAGCAGCACCGAGGCGCCGCCGCGCGCAAGCCCGTACGCGGCCGTCGAGCCTGCAGGCCCGGCGCCGACGACGACCGCGTCGAAACGCTTCATGCGCTCGATCCTACGTCGAGCAACTTCTTGATTGAACGAGTCGCTTGGCCGATGCGCTGCCTGTTCTCCACGAGCGCGAAGCGCACGTGCCCGTCGCCTCCCTCGCCGAAGCCGATGCCGGGACTGACCGCGACGCTTGCTTCCTGCGCAAGGCGCAGCGCGAACTCGAGCGAGCCCTGGGCGCGGAACGCCTCGGGGATCGGCGCCCAGACGAACATCGTGCCGCGCGGCGGCTCGACCTGCCAGCCGGCGCGCGCGAGCCCACTGCAAAGAGCGTCGCGGCGACCGCGGTAGATCTCGCACACCTCGACGGGGTAGTCCGAGACGTCGCGGAGCGCGACGATCGACGCGATCTGGATCGGCTGAAACGTTCCGTAGTCGAGGTAGGACTTGAGCTTGGCGAGCGCCTGCACGACGTCCGCGCGTCCGACGACGAAGCCGACTCGCCAGCCGGCCATCGAGAACGACTTCGTGAGGCTGTACAGCTCGACCGCACACTCGTCCGCGCCGTTTGCCTGCAGCACCGACGGCGGCGTGTGTCCGTCGAACGCGATGTCGGCATACGCGAAGTCGTGCACGAGGATGAGCTCCCGCTCGCGCGCGAGGTCGACGAGCCGCTGCATCAGCTCCGGCGTCGCGGTCGCGGTCGTCGGGTTGTGCGGGAACGAGACGACGAGCACGCGCGGCGCGGGAGTCGCTGCGAGCACGGCCTCCTCGATCGCTTCAATGCGCGCGCCGACGACCGTCGCGCCGGCAAGCCGCGGGGCGACCAGGTGGATCGGGTAGCTCGGCGTCGGCACGACGGCGGCGTCGCCGGGCTCGAGCAGCACCCACATCAGGTGCGCGAGGCCTTCCTTGGCGCCGATCGTGGCAACGACCTGCCGCTCCGGGTCGACCGGAACGCCGAACCGCCGCGCGTAGAGCTCGGCGACCGCCTCGCGCAGGCGCGGGATCCCGCGGCTTGCCGAGTACCGGTGGTTGGCTGGCTTCGCCGCGGCTTCGGCGAGCTTCTCCACGACGAGCGTCGGCGACGGGATGTCCGGGTTGCCGAAGCCGAGATCGATCACGTCGCGACCGTCGTGGCGGAGGCGCCGCTTCAACTCGTCGACCGTCGCGAAGACGTACGGGGGAAGCTCGTCGATGCGGCGGAACTTCACGATCGAAGTATCGAGGCGGGCGGAGGGACGCGGGCTACAATGGCGCTCCTCCCGGGGGTGTGCCCGAGCGGCCAAAGGGAGCGGTCTGTAAAACCGTCGGCTCAGCCTACGGAGGTTCGAATCCTCCCGCCCCCACTACAGGCGAAGACGCCAACCGTTCGTCCGCAATTCGCGGATTATCCGGCTCCTCGCCTTTGTCAGTCATGGCAACGCCCCAGGAGAGGTCGCGCACGCGCTCCATGGCACGCTGCCGGTCGAGCTTCCGGAGGTAGACCTGGGTCGTCGCGACGGAGCGATGCCCCATCAGTTCCTTGAGCGCTTCGGCGTCGCCGGGATGGCGTTGAGGTAGAAGACGGCGAACGCGGCCCTGAGAGCGTGAACGTGGGCCGTAACGCCCGCGCGCGTCGCGACGCGGCGAATGAGCCGCCAGATCACGCGTTCGCGTCCTAAACGGGCCGAAACGCCCTACCCAAAGGCCGTTTCCGGCCCTTGAATCCGGGTCTCTTCCCTTCGGGAGAGGCCGCTTCCGGCCTACCGGCACGTACGGCGCCGCCGTTACGGTGCGTAGCTCTAGCGGCTGAAAGAGGTTCTCATGCGGCGAACAACATGCAAAACCCTGCGGGGACGCCCGTGAACGTCCTCGCGATCGGGGCACACCCCGACGACATCGAGCTCGGCTGCGGCGGGGCGCTCCTCGCCCATCGGGCGCGGGGCGACGATATCGCGCTCCTCGTCATGACGATCGGCGAACGCGGTCCGCAGGACCGCGAGCCGCGCGTTCGCGAACAGGAGATCGCGGCCCAGCGGCTCGGTGCGCAGCTCTTCTGGGGCGGCTTCGACGACGGCGCAGTGCCTGACGGGCGCGAGGCCACAGAGGTGATCGACCGCGTCGTATCGCAGTTCGATGCCGACGTCATCTACACGCACAGCCCGCGCGACTCGCACCAGGATCACCGCGCGACGCACATCGCGAGCTTGGCGGCCGCCCGCCGGGTGAGCCGGATCCTCATGTACGAGGCGCCGACGTCGCAGGGCTTCTGCCCGTCCGTCTTCGTCGACGTCAGTCCTTTCCTGGAGGGCAAGCTCGACGCCATTCGCGCGCACGTCTCGCAGGTCCTGAAGAACCGTCTCGTGGATCTCGAGGCGGTCGAGGCTCAGGCGCGCTACCGCGGCTTCGAAGCCCGGCTCCGGCACGGCTGCGCCGAGGGGTTCGCCGTCGGCCGGTTCGTCTGGGACCTCGAGCTGCCTGCGCTCGCCGCCGGCCCACACGCGTTCGTACTGGAGGAGGTGGGTTAACGATCCGCAAGCTCGTCTTCCTGCTCGTCGTTGCGGCAGGCGCGGCGGCGGTCGTCGCGGCCGCGAACGCGCGCGCTCCCGGCGTGGGCGCTTCGCTCAAGGTGACGAGCGCCGAGCCCAAGAGCTGCACGCGGGTCGGCCGTTCGTACGTCGTGCACACGATCGCGTCCGTCGCGAACAGCACGACGACGGCGGTCAAGGTTGTGAAAGCCGGCTGGTATGCGTCTGGCAGATCGTCGACGCGGAAGTTCAAGGCGAAGGTCGCGCCGATGTCCGTCGGCGGCCTTACGCGGGCGACGGTTCGCGCGCGCACGAAGAACACCTATCGCGTGCACGTCAGGACGACCGTCCCCTGCAAGACGAGGAGCGCGAAGGTGTGCGTGAACCTGACGACCCGCAAAGGGAAGTCGCGGCACGCAACGGGCGCGCGGTGCTCCGCGTTCATCGTGAGGGGCAAAGCCGTTGTGCCGGTGGGCACGATCGGGCTGCTCGGACTCACGCTGCTGCTCGGAGGCGGGCTTGCCGTCGCGCAGGTGCGGTCGCGGAGACGGACGCGCGGCGCCGACGTCCGCACCGGCTGACGTGACGGCAACGGCGTTGCGACGCCGCGCCGTCCCGCGCGACGGAGCGCCGTGGACGCTCGTCGCGCTCGCAGGAGGCGCGGCAGCGACGGCCGCAGCCGTCGGCGTCGATGCGTTCGTCGGCGCGGTAGGTCTCGCGATTCAGATCGTGTTCGTGGTGTTCTTCGTGCGGCACCTCGCGTTCGCCGTCGCTGCAACGCGATGCGCGCCGGCCGATCTCGCTGCGCCGGAGCTCGACACCGGCCGACGGCCGCGCGTCTCGGTGCTCGTCGCATGCAAGAACGAGGCGGCGGTCGTTCAGGAAATCGTCGGCGCGCTGCTGGCGCTCGACTACCCTCGCGACCGGCTCCAGCTCGTGATCGTCGACGACGGCTCGACGGACTCGACGGGCGAGATCGTCGACCGCCTTTCGAGGCGGGAGCCGCGCCTCGTCTGCCTCCACCGAGCCGAGGGAGCGCCGGGCGGCAAGGCCGGCGCGCTCAACGCCGCGCGCGAGGTCGCCACGGGCGACGTGCTGGTCGTGTTCGATGCCGATCACCGGCCGAGGACGGACTGCATCCGCCGACTCGTCCGCCATTTCGAGGACGAGCGCGTCGCCGCGGTCCAGGGACGTTGCGTGATCCGCAACGGCGGCGACAGCGCGCTGAGCCGCCTCGTCCAGATCGACTATCTCTCCGGCTACCTCGTCAACGAGTACGGGCGCCAGTGCGTGTACCAGCTCCCCGCCTACGGCGGTGCGAACTGCGCCGTGCGCGCGTCGAGCCTTCGCGCCGTCGGCGGCTGGAAAGAGCGAAGCGTGACCGAGGACACCGATCTCACGCTGCGGCTCGTGCTGAACGGCGAGCGCGTGCGGTTCGACGTCACCGCCGTCGACGAGGAGGAGGCGGTGCAGACGCTGCGGCACTTCTGGCGCCAGCGGTACCGCTGGGCCCGCGGCCACCAGCAGGCTTGGCGCGACTACCGCCGCGCGGTGTGGCGCTCGCCGCATCTCTCGCGGCCGCAGAAGGTCGAGACGACGATGTTCCTGCTTGCGTTCCACTTGCCTGTCGTCTCCGGGCTCGGGCTCCTGCTCGTCGCCGTGTGGGCCGCGGGGCTCGCGGCGCCGGCGGCGCTGTTCAACCCGTTCTTCCTCTGGACGATCCTCTTCCTCGGGCCGCTCGCGGAGCTCGGGAGCGGCCTCTTGATCGCGCACGCGGAGCGGCGGAGCGCGTTCGTGCTCGCGCTCTTCCTGCCGCTCTTCCTCGTGTCGATCGCGCTCTGCACGAAGGCGTGGGTGGACGGGCTGTTGGGGCGGCGCTATTCGTGGGTGAAGACGGCTCGCTCGCGCGACGTCGCCGCCGAGGCGGCGCCGGCATGACCGGCGAGGGACGCCTCGCGCTCGGGCGCGCCGCCGCGGTCGTCGCCGTGGCTACGGCGGGCTTCTTCGCGCTGCAGCGGCCGATGCGGGAGCTCGAGGCGGCCGCGTCGGCGCTCGTGCTCCGGCTCTTCGGCGCCGACGGCGTGTCGGCGACGGGCGATGCGTCGATTCAAGTGTTTCCGTCGGGGCACGCGCCGTTCGAGGCGGTCGTGACCGCGGCCTGCTCGTCGCTGCCGGCGCTGCTCGCCGTCGCGGCGCTCGGCACGTTCGCGGTGACGGGGTCGACGCGTCGTCACGCCGCCGCCGTCGTCGCCGCGCTCGCCGTCGTGCTCGCGGCGAACGTGCTGCGCATCTCGGCTTCCGTCGCCGTCGGCCTCGTAGCGGGGCGTTCGAGCCTCGTGCTCTTCCACGACTGGGTCGGGAGCATGTTCACGTTCGCGTACGCGCTCGGCGGCTACACGCTGATGCTGTACCTGCTGCTGCCGCGTCGGCGCGCGGCGCCGGTCGTGGAGGCGCATGCCGTCGCCGGGTGAGCTCGTCGCCGTCGCGGCCGGCGCGCTGCTCGTCGTCGCCGCTCTCGGCTGGCGACTGGCGGCGCGGCGGTCGGGGGAACGCGCGCTCGCGCAGCAGCTCGCGGACGCGGATCCGGACGTGCGCGGCTCGGCCGTCGCCGCCGCGGCGCGCGACGGCGTCACGCCGCACGCCGCGGCGCTGCTCGAGCTTGCGGAGCGCGAGCGGGACGAATCTGTGCGCCGCGCGCTCGTCAACGCCGTCGAGCGGACACAGTGGGAGCCGGCGCGCGATCCGCGCGTCGCGGAGCTTCGGCGCTGGGCGCGGCGACGCACGGAGCGCATCGACGCGACGACAGTCCTCGTCACCGGCGTCGGCGGCGCCGCCGGCGTGGCAGTGCTGCAAGCGTTGCGCGCGCAAGGAATGCGCGTCGTCGGCGCCGACGCCGACTGGCTCGCAGCCGGCCTCGGCCTCGCCGACGAGGCGGCGGTCCTGCCGACGTGCGACGACGAGAACTTCGTCGCCGAGCTGTGCGCGCTCGCCGAGCGCACGGGTGCGACTGTGTTCGTGTCCACGATCGCCGAGGAGCTACGCGTGCTCGCGCGCGCCCGCGACACGCTCGCGGACGCGGGGCTCGCGGCGTGGCTGCCGGACGCGCACGCGGTCGAGACGTGCGTCGACAAGCTCCGCTTCGCGCACGCGGTTCACGCCGCCGGGCTCCCGGCGCCGGCGACGGCGCTCGCGACCGGCGCCGGCGTCCCGCCTCCGTGGATCGTCAAGCCGCGGTTCGGCCGCGGCTCCCGCGACGTCCACGCCGCGGACGATCCCGACGCGCTCGACTGGGCGCTGCGACGCGTGCCGGAGCCGATCGTGCAGACGCGCCTGAAGGGGCTCGAGTTCACCGTCGATGCCCTCATGGATCGAAGCGGCCGCCTCGCCGGCGCCGTTCCGCGCTGGCGGCTCGAAACGAAGGCCGGCATCTCGTCGAAGGGCCGAACGTTCGAAGACCCGGACCTGCTCGACGCGGTCGAGGCGCTGCTTCGCACCGTCGGCCTCGACGGGCCCGCAAACGTCCAGGGCTTCCTCCGCGCCGACGACGGCACCTTCGCGTTCGTCGAGGTCAACCCGCGCTTCTCCGGCGGGCTGCCGCTCTCGCTCGAGGCGGGCGCGGACCTCGTCGGCGAGTACGTACGCGGCATCCTCGGGGAGCCGGTCGCGCCGGAGCGGCTCCGCTACAGCGCCGGCACGACCATGACCCGCCACCTCGCGGAGGTGTACGTGTGAACGTGCTCGTGCCGCTCGGCACCCGGCCGGAGATCGTCAAGCTCGCGCCGGTCGTACGCGCGCTCCGCGAGGCAGGCGTCGCCGTGCGAACGGTCGCGACGGGGCAGCACTACGACGCGACGCTGACCTCCGCGTTCTACGACGCGCTCGGGCTGCAGCCCGACGAGACCTGGAGCCTGAGCGGCGACGAAGGCGAGCGCGTCGGCACGATCCTGACGCTCGCGCACGGCGAGATCGCGGCGCGACGACCCGACCTCGTGCTGCTGCTCGGCGACACGTGGACGGTGCCGCTCTTCTCGCTCGCCGCGCGCAGCCACCGCGTCCCGGTCGCGCACATCGAGGCGGGTCTGCGGTCGTTCAACGAGACGTCGATGGAGGAGGTCAACCGGCGCGTCGCCGGCGCCGCCGCGTCGCTGCACTTCGCGCCGACGCAGCTCGCGTCGAAGTTCCTCGAGGCGGAGGGGATCGACCGTCGGCGGATCCGCGTCGTCGGCAACCCCGTCGTCGACGCACTACGCGCGGGCGGCTTCGAGCCGACGCCGGTCGAGGAGCGCGAGGGAATCGTGCTCACGGCGCACCGCGCGACGAACGTCGACGACCCGAAGCGGCTCGAGCGCCTCGTGCGCCTCGTGCTCGGCCTGGCGGCCGATCCCGGCGGCGTCACGTTCCCAGTCCACCCGCGCACGCGCGCGCGGCTCGAGGCCGCGGGCGCGCTCGCGCGGCTCGACGTGCCGGGCGTGCGGCTCCTGCCGCCGGTCGCGTACGAGCGGATGCTGCGTCTGGTCGCGGGCGCGCGCGTCGTCGTCACGGACTCGGGCGGGCTGCAGGAGGAGGCGGCGTACCTCGGCGTGCCGGTCGTCGTGCTCCGGCAGTCGACGCCTCGCTGGGAGGGCGTGCTCGCAGAGTCGGCGGTGCTGACGGGGCTCGACGTGGAGCTCGCTGTTGCCGCGGTCGAGCGTCTGTCGGCGCCGTGCGAGCAGGCGCGCGTCGCCGCGTTGCCGTGCCCGTTCGGCGACGGCCGCACCGGCGAGCGAATCGCGGAGATCCTCACGAACGAAGAGACGCGACCGCTCCTCCGACTGAAGGAGCCGAGCTTCGTTTCGGCGACGCCGTCGGAGGCGCCGGTGCGTGCGATCCTGCTCGACCTCGACGACACGCTCTTCCCGCAGGAGAACTGGCTCGCCGGCGCCTGGAAGGCGGTCAGGGCCGCCGCCGCGCCGTACGGACTCGACGCCGACGCGTTCGAGGCGACGCTCGTCGAGATCTGCTCCGAGGGCTCGGCCGCAGGCGGGATCATCGACCGCGCGCTCGAGCGCCACGGTGCCGCGCACGTCCCGCCGGCGCCGCTCGTGCGGGCGTTCCGCGAGTATCGCGCGCCCGTGCTCGACCCCTACCCGCGCGCCGCGGCGGCGCTCGCCGAGGTGCGCGAGTGCGCCCTCGTTTGCCTCGTGACCGACGGCGACGTCGCGATCCAGCGCTCGAAGCTCGAGGCGCTGGGGCTCGCTGATGCGTTCGACGCGATCGTCTTCTCCGACGACCTCGGCCGCCGGTTCCGCAAGCCGAACCGCGCCCCGTTCGACGCGGCACTCGAGGCCGTCGGCGTCGACGCGGAGCATGCCGTCTTGATCGGCGACTGCCCGTGGAAGGACGTCGCCGGCGCCTCCGCCGTGGGCATCCGCACGATCCGAGTCCGCACCGGCGAGTACCGCGACTGCGCCGACGACTGCGCCCCGTGGAGGACCGCCGAAGGGGTCATCGAAGCCCTGGAGCTCGTCCGCCCGCTGTTGGAAACCGCGAGGGTTTCCGACGCGCCTGAATGCGGAAGAGATTTCCAAAATGGCGAGCCTGCGGCTCCTCCTCGCGACCCATCGGGCCGGCGTCGATTCGTATTTCCGTAACTTGCCGACGGACGGGCACGCGGACCTTGCCGTGCACCAGCTCCCGCTCGATACCGGCGCCGTTCGCCGCGCGTCGGCGCCGGATCACGTCGCCGTCGCGGTCGTCGACGTCGACGGAGACCAGGACGCCGCCGTGCGGATCATCGAGCACTTGCGTTCGCGGCGCCGTGAGCTGCCGGTCGTCGCGCTCCTGTGCTGCTCGCACGCGATGACGCCGGCGGCGCTTCGCGCGCTCTCGGAAGTCGGGGTCGAGGCGATGCTCGACCTGCACGCGACGCCCGCGCAGACGTGGGAGACGATCTCGGCCGCCGCGCGCGGCGACGTCGTGATTCAGCTGAGGGTCGCCCGGGGGGCGGGCAGCCTGCACCGCATCCTGACCGGCGGCGACGCGGAGTCCGAGCCGCGCGTCCGTCTGAGCGGCACGGACAAGAAGGTCCTGTATCTCCTCAGCGAGGGCCTCAGCGACCGGGAGATGGGCCACCGGCTGTTCCTCAGCCCGCACACCGTGAAGCACCGCGTCGAGCAGCTGCGGCAGAAGGTCGGCGCGCGGAACCGGATCGCCCTCGCCGCGTGGGCCGGCCGTCACGGGCTCTCGTCCGCCGACGGGGACAGCCGCGCACGCGCGCGCGTGACGGGCGCGGCGCGGTGACGGTCGTCGCGAAGGCCACGCCCGAACGCGGGTCGCTCCTCGACGATGTGGCCGTCGCGCGAATGGTCGAACGGCTCCGGGCGCACGCGCCGTCGCGCGACGAGCTGCACGCTCTGCTCGTAGAGGTGGCGGTCCTTCCCTGGCCGGCCGCGCGCCGCGCGGCGCTGGTCGAGCTCGCGCGGGCGGTCGCTGCCAGGCCGCTCGTCGAGGCCCTCGACCGGCCGGGGCCGGCGCGCCTCGGCGCGGTGCGGTTGCTGTTGCTGCGTCTAGGAGGGTCCGCCGCCGGCGAGCACGATCAGCTGCCCCGCGGTCGCGGTGGTGAACGGCCAGAGGCGCGACGCAGCGAGAGCTCCGGCGCGGATGTTCGCCGCCGCCTGCTGCGCGCGTGCGGACTGGCCGACGCGGTCGAAGGCCCAGCCCGCGACGGGCCAGTAGCCGACGGGCTCGAGCCCTCCCGAGAACAGCGCCGTCGCCGCCGGCTGATCCCACAGCGGCTGCGCGAGCGCGAACCGGTTGACGAGCGCGGTCGCGCGCGACCCGGTCACGAGACCGAAGGCGACCGGCCACACCTGCTGTAGAGCGTCCGGGTAGAAGACGTTCCAGTTCGTCGTCTGGCGCGCGCCGTTCTCGTGCAGCGCCCAGTCGTATGCTCCCGTCGTCGAGTTCCACAGCTTCGCGAAGCCGGACTTGAGCTTCGACGCGTCGCTCGACGCGCGCGAGGAGAGCGCCGAATCGCCGAGCGCCTTCGCGAGGTCGACGGCGGCGCGCAGGCCCGCGTACGTCTCCGCCTGGTCCATCGCGTACTTGACGCGCCACGTCGGCTTCGCCCACGTCAGGCCGTCGGCGTCCTGCGTCGACTCGATCGCGCGCACGGCCGCTGCGACCCCGGCGCGGAGCCCTGCGAGCCGCGTCTTGTCGCCGGTTACCTTCCATGCGTCGCGCGCGGCGACGAGGAACGTGCCGGCGTACGCGTCGGTCGAATCCATGTCGCCGGTCGACGTGGTGAGCCCTTCGGCGATCGTGTAGTCCGTGACGTAACCATTCGCGTCCTGGTGCGCCTGGTACCAGGAGAGCCAGCTCCACGCGGCGTCGGCGTAGCGGCGGTCGCCCGTCGTCTTCGTCGCGCGCGCGAGCCCACTCGCCGCGAAATTCGCTAGATACGGCCACACGGCCTGCTTGTCGACGTAGTGCGCGATCGCGCCGTCGGGAAGCTGCGCGGTGAGGATCCAGTCGGCGTCGGAGCGCACGTCGTCCGTCGTACCCGCCGACGCGGCGCCGAGCGCGAGCGCGCCGCAGATCGCCGCCGCGGCAAGCACGACCGACACGCGCAGATGCCGACCCCCGGTCACGGCGAGCGACCCTCTCAGGCGCGTCGGACGGACTCCGCGCGCCGCAGCGACCCAACGATCCACGTGGCGGGTATCGGCCGCCGCAGCGCGCGGCTTTAGCCGCCGTGGCGCGCCGGCGGCAGGCACGTCATCGCGTGTCTCCCGGTCTCCCCCCATTCGCCCGGCCCACCCTCGGCCCACCCATATCCACACCACGATCGGCTGCGGATCGCAATAGGCCGCGCGACCTAAATCGCGAGCTCTCGAGTCCTACTCGTGTCGCCGCGCGAAGACTCAGGCCGGCCGGCGAGCCCGACGAGGCGCCCGCGGATGCTCTATCGCGAGCTTCGAATCCTCCCACGCCCATCTCCCCCATTTCCTGAGAAGATCGTCTGCGTGGGCTACCACGTTGTGCACGCAGGCGAGCACCGCTACGAGGAACGGCCGAATGTCGAAGGCGAGGCGGCGCGGCTCGCGGCCGACGTCACGGGCGCCGCGCAGCTGCAGAGCTCTCGCGCCCGTGTGTGGCGCTATCCGCCACACACGCGAGGGAGGCGGCACGCCGACCACGCGCAGGAGGAAGTGTTCGTCGTCGTCTCCGGAACGCTGACGATGTTGCTCGGCGACCCGCCGGAGCGCTTCGACCTACCGCCGACGAGCGTCGCCGCCGTCGAGCCGATGACTCCGCTCCAGGTGCGGAACGAGAGTGACGGAGAGCTCGTCCTCTTCATCTACGGCGCGCCGCCCGAGCAGGCGGGAGCGGACTTCTACGACGACCCGGGGCCGCTCTGAGCTAGGCCGACGCGCGGGCGCTGTCGCGCCTCAGGTAGTGCGCGCCTGGGCCGTTCGTGCCGGCCTCGTCGTCGGGATTGAGCAGCTCGCAGGCGTCGATCGACAGACAGCCGCAGCCGATGCAGGTCGTGAGCCGGCCGCGAAGCGCCTCCAGCGTCTCGATCTGGCGGTCGAGCTCGTCCCGCCAGCCGCG
>WNFU01011097.1_pt1 | contig 13202 bp, 14 predicted proteins | sample 5400121 | NCBI WGS metagenome assembly WNFU01 (sample SAMN13153360, study PRJNA577476) | soil metagenome | isolation source: 100 cm soil or saprolite under grassland replicate 1 | place: USA:California | collected 2016-06-15 | reverse complement strand
CCCGGCTGGAGACGATTGACCATCGGCTGATCCGCGCCCAACTGGATGCCCAACGGGCCTCCACGCGGCTGGACGTGCCGGCGCGGTTCTCCTGCACGGACGCGAACCAGCTCCGCCAAGCGATGAGCGAGGCGGCCGGACGGCTGGACGACCTCATCCGCCGCCGCGACGCCGCCACCCCCGGCTACCTGGTTGGCAGCAAGTTCTTCGGCAAGGCGGCGGAGGAGCTGCGCGGCTGGTCGCAGGCCACGCTCCAGCGGCAGCAGCAGCGCCCCACCGCCCGCACCGAGCCGGCGATCACCGCCAGCCTCCAGCTCACCGAGCGCGACCACAAGCACCTGCGGGAAGAGGCCGCCCACCGCCGCGAGATCCTCACCGAGGCCGTGCGGCAGCGGCCGATGGGACGGGGAGGCGCCGGTGAGCGCTGAGGCCATCTCCCCCACCCCGAGCAGCGTCCCGTCCGGCTCGCCGGCGCCGCCCAGCCAGGGGCCGGCGGCCAACGGGCATGCGCCGCGGGGGACCGTGTACCTGCTGCACTTCGACCAGCGCTACGAGCACGCCGGCCACTACACCGGCTGGGCCGATGACCTCGACCAGCGCCTGGCCCAGCATCAGCGCGGCGCCGGCGCCCGGCTGGTGGAGGTCATCACCCAAGCCGGCATCGGCTTCCGCGTCGCTCGGCTGTGGCCCGGCGCCTCCCGGGCGCGCGAGCGGTCGTTGAAGAACAGCGGTGGGGCCAGCCGCTACTGCCCGATCTGCCAGGACGAGCGCAAGGCCCGCGGCGAGTTCCGCCGCCCAGCCCGTGGCCGTGGCGACCGCCACACCGACCGGGCCGACCAGGCGGCGACGCCCCGTCGCCAGCGGAACCGGAGTCGGGAGGCTGCTGCCGGGGCGGTGCCGACCCGGGGGGTGCGTCCCGGCCAGGCCCGCGAGTTCATGGCGCTCAACCCGATGTTCGCGCGGCCGGTCAGCGCCTCGCTGGCCCAGCAGTGGGGCCGGGTCCGCGGCCGGGAAGAGATCGAGGCACTCACGCCCAGGGTGACCGGCGTCCGCTTCGAGGAAAACCAGCAGCTCTCCCAGCAACGCGTCGCCGCCATCACCAAACGGGCCGTCCAAGCCCGCGTCCAGGCCCGCCAGCGCCAACTCGCCGACCACGCGGAGCAGACCAGAACCCGCACGGTGGCCGCCCGCACCCACCAGCGCCTGGCGACCAGCCAGGGCGAGCGGAACGGCCAGCGGACCCACCGCCGCGACCGCAGCCAGCCAACCAGCAACCAAAGAGAGGGCGGCCATGAGCGCTGACCACCACCAGCACGACACCCCCGATCCTGACCAGCACCCCACCGACCAGCAGCAGGAGCCGCCCAAGCATCCGTTCTCGAAGGCGTGGGAGACCTGGAACGCCTGGTCGATGGCCGACACAGCAGAACGACCACGACACCCTCGCCACGTTCCAGCGCTACCCCGAGTGGACCAAAGGGCCAGGACCCCTGGAGGCGCTGGACGCCAACCGCGAGCTGGTCGACGACCTGACCGGCTGGCGCTGGCTGGCGATCCGCGACGCCTGCCAGCAGGGCCACGGCTGGGCTGAGATCGGCCGGACGCTGCGCCAGTCCGGCGAGCAGGCCAAAGCGTTCTACCTCGACAGGGTCCATGGGCAGCGCCAGCTCGCCCAGGAACTCCCGCACCTTGGCTACGACCCCGGATGGCTGGAGCTGGCCGAGCCCAACGCCGCCGACCGCGCCGCCGACCGTCCCGCCCCCCAACCGCGAAGGCAGGACGGCCAGGAGCGCTGCTGAACCCGAGCTGTCCCACCGCGCATCGCCGACTGACCAAGGGAGGAACCACCATGCTGCAACCAACTCGCCCCGAGCGCCTGCCGGTCGAGATCCACTACGTCCGAGAGGCCGAACCGCCTCGTGTCCCGGCGTCGGTGCTGGCGCTGGAGACCCTGGGGCGGATGCACCCCGCCACCGCCATCACGCTGGTGCTCACCGTCGCCGGCATGGCCGCCGGCACGGTCGTGGCCATCGTCGCCCTGGTCGCCACGCTGCTGGCCACCGTGGCCGCCATCGTCGGCACGGTCGCCATCGCGGGCTTGGGCATGGCGGTCGCCGCCATCGTGCTGGGCGGCCGTCCGCCAACCACGCCGTCCCGCTGATGGAAGGAGTGCCCGCCGCCATGCCCACCAGCCGCCTCGCCGCCTCGCCGGCGGCCGAACCCAGCGGGACCCCGAGCATGCGCGCCACCCCCCAGCCGTACCAGATGCCAAGCATCGTTGATCCCAGCGTGCAGGCCGCGGATGCGTGGCTGCGCCGCTTCCAAGCCGCGGTGGTCACCATCATGGCCGCCGTCGCCACCGCGGTCGGGACGGTGGCGTTCTTCACCAGCTACGAGGCCATCAAGTTCTACGCCAAGACCTCCGGCGGGATCACCCCCAAGCACGCCTGGGCGGTCCCGCTGCTGGTCGACTCCTTCATCGTCATCGCCACCGGCGCCGAGCTGTGGCTTGCCGGGCAACCCACCCGGCGGGCCTGGTGGGAGCTGGCCTGGCCCAGAGCGCTGCTGGCCGGCGCCGCCGCGGTCAGCTTCGTGCTCAACGTCGCCCACGCCGAGACCAGCGCCTGGCCCGCGCGTGGGGTCGCCGCGATCCCACCCGCCGCGCTGGTGCTCAGCGTGGAGCTGCTGGTGATGATCGCCCGCCGCGCCGCCATCGCCCGCACCCACCGGCTCACCACCGGCAGCCCAACGGGCACCGGCGAGGTGACCGTGGTCGTCCGCGGCGACCAGCCGACCACCACGGTCGCCTCGACCGGCGACCGGCCAGCGCTCGAAGCGACCAGCAGCACCGACCCCCACACCGCGCCGGCGAACGACCACCAGGGAGCGACCACCAGCGCAGGCGACCACCGACCCGATGCGACCGGCGACCAGCCGCCGACCACCACCCCGACGGCCAGGGCGACCTCGGGCGGCCAGGCGAACGGTGGGGCGACCTACCGGCGGGTCCGCGAGCTGTACGAGGGTGGCATGACGGTGGCCGCCGAGATCGCCCGCGAGCTGGGCGTCTCCGCCAGCTACGCGCAACGCACCCTGCGGCGCGTCAAGGCCGACCTCGCCCGCCAGCAGGACACGCCGACGACCGGTCCGGGTCGTGCGACCACGCCGGAGCGCACCTCGCAGGCGACCAGCGACCACCAGCAGCCCAACAACGACCAGCCACCGAAGGCGGAACGGTCGCCCGACCACCCCACCCCCGACCACGACGCCCGGCAGGCGACCGGCCGCAGCCAGGCGACCAGGGACGGCGAGGGTCGCACGACCAGCGACCGGCATCTGGCGCTGGTCGCCCCCCACCGCGACCACGACCGGGGGGAGGTGGAGGGATCGAGTGGACCAACATTCTCTGCACGAGCGGACGGCAAGCGCAGGATGATGGGCGCAGGGCTGCTGCACCAGGCCGTGGTCGGCCGGGTGGCCGCTCAGGCGATTCGCCGCCAGCGCAGCTCATGCCACACGCTACCGATCGGCGGGGGCCGCAGCACGACCGTGTCACCGGTCAACTCGACGTCGCGGACCTGCTCGGTGCCGACCCAATCGGGGAGCGAGCTGATCTCCACCGTCGTGACCAGGTGGTCGCCGACCATTCGGCAGCGGCCGGCATACCCCAGGTAGGTGATCGCCTGGTCGGGCGCGACCTGGACGGGTTCGTTACCTGTGAGGTGGGCGCTCAGCCAGCCGTCGGCGGTGATGACGAACAAGCCGCTCGCCTGTTCGCCCAGGAGGTTCGATACCGCGCCATCCTGGTCGCGAACCGTCCAGGATTCCAACCGCCATATGCCCACGAGCTCGTTGGCCATGCGGGCAGGCTACGGCTCAGCCGAGGTGCGGACAAGCCAACACCCACCGTCGTGCAGGCAACAGGGCAGTGGGGTGGTCGCACCCCCAAGGCTGGCGGCAGAGTGCTGGACGGGCGCGCCTGGGACCAGACACCGCAGCCGTCCACGTCCATGGGCGGTGGGCGCGTATGAGCGCCCGCGCCGCGGTCACCAGGCCGTCGGCGGCGGAGCTGCGCGGCGCCGCCCTGGCCTACGCCTCGCGTGGGGTCCCGGTGTTGCCGCTGCGCGGCAAGCTCCCGCGCATCCCCGCCGCGCATCAGCCCGGGGACTCGCTGTACCAGCAGTGCCGCGGCCAGTGCGGCCAGCAGGGCCACGGTGTCCACGACGCCACCTGCGACCCCGACCAGCTCCGCGCCTGGTGGCAACGCTGGCCTGAGGCCAACATCGGACTACGCTGCGGGGTCGGCTTCGACGTGATCGACGTCGACGGGCAGACCGGCCGCCACAGCCTGGAGCGGTTGCTTGCCGAGCATGGCGGGGTGCCGATCGGCGGGCCGAGGGTGCGGACCGGGTCGGGTGGCTGGCACCTCTACGTGGCACCGTCCGGGCTGCCCGATCAGATCGGCGTGCTGCCAAGCGTCGACTACCGCGCCGCGGACCGCTACGTCGTCGCGCCACCCTCCCGCCACCCGACCACCGGCCGGCGCTACCAGTGGATCCCCGGCCGTGGGCTGGACACCCCCCTCGGCGAGCTGCCGGCGGCGCTGCGCGAGCGGCTGACCCCCCAACCCGCCGACCGCCAGCCCGAGCCCGCGCCGACCCGACCGGCGGAGCCGGGCCACCCCTACGGCCGCGCGGTGCTGGAGGCGGAGACCGCCCGCATCGCCGGCGCTCGCGGGCCGGGCCAGGGCAGGGGTGGGGAGCGCAACCAGGTGCTGTGGGAGGCCGCCCGCAACCTCTACAACCTGGTCGCCGGCGACGTCCTGGACGAAGCGGAGGTTGCCGGGGAGCTGGAGCGCGCCGCCCGCGCGTGTGGGCTGCTGCGGGATGAGCCCCGCCAGACCCAGCGCACGCTCGCCTCCGCCCGCCAAGTCGGCATGGCCCACCCCCGCGGCGTCCCCGAGCGTTCAGCGCGCGGTGCCAGCGGCCACGACCACCCCCACCAGGATGCTTCGCACCATCCGCCGTTCCGGCCCCGCCGCCAGCCCGACCACCCGCCGGAGCGGTGACGCTCCAGAGCATCCGCAAGGAGGTGATGCCGTAGCCGCCAAACCAGAGGGCGGTGGCGCCCGATCCCCGCCAAGGAACCACGCCACCGCCCCGCCCACGCCAACGCCCGTCCCGCACACAACAGGAGGTGTCTTGTGGGACAGCGAACCCTACCGCCCCACCAGCCAGGAGCGCCACGATCCCGCGTCGACCACGCCCGCCAGACAGACGCTGACCAGCTTTCTGAGGAGCAGGTCAACGAGCAGGTCCGCGCGGCGGAAGCCCACGCCGAATACCTGCACGAGTACGGCGAGCCCGGCTCTGACCGACGTGAGCGGATCGACGCAGCACAGCGTGAGTGGCTGCGCCACCGCGAGCTGCTGGAACCCGACCCCGCCGACGTGGCCGACCGATCGGCGACCGAGCCCGAGCCGCTGGGCCGGCGCCTGCCGGCACCGCTGACCGGCCGTGAGGGGGTGGAGCGGTGACCAGCCAGCAGGACCTGCGCGACTTTCTGGCGCTCAACCCCGACTTCGGCGAGCGGCGTGACCCGGAGGCCAGCGTGCGCGAGTGGGAGGCGATGCGGTCGCTGGGCCGGCGGGTGTTCTTCGACCTGTTGGACGAAAACGAAGAGCATCCCGCTCAGTCGCGCGCCGACATCACCCGTCGTGCCGAGCTGGCCCGGCAGCAAGGGGAGGCCCGTGAGGCGCGGCTTGAGGAGCGATTCGCCGCGCTGAACCCGGAGTTCGGCGTGCTGCCAAGCCGCACCGACCCCGACCAGCACCGGTTCACGCACCGGCGCGAGCGTGCCCTGGCGCTGGGCAGCAGGGTCCACCTGGCCGAAGCGCGCGAGAACAACGGCAGCGCCGAGCTGGCCGCGTGGGAGGTCCGCGAGCGTGCCCTGCGCGCCGGGCGGCTGGCCCGCGACCGGCAGCCGGCGGAGCGGGCAGGGGCGGAACGCTGACCATGGCCAAGGCCACCGCGAATCGTCGTCGGGGTGGTAGCCGGCGGGTGCCGGTCGACCGGCGCCGGCTCCCCGCCGCGCCGCTGCTGGATGCCGTCGACACCTACGCACAGCGGCGGCAGGAGCCGGTCGAGGAGCTGCTGGGCGGCACGCTGCAACGGGTGCTCCGCGACGCCGCACGGTCGGGAACCGTGACCGTGGGCTCTGGGGAGCGCTGCTGCGACGCGCTTGGCTGGCACCCCCGAATGGTGTGGGGTGAGGTCTACGACCAGGCCATCGCCGACGACACGCCCCACACCGCCACCGCCCCACCGGGCACCGCGACCGCGTGGCGGCAGGGCTGCCGCTGCCTGGACTGCCGCGACGCCAACACCCACCGCCGCGCCACGGCCGGCCGTGGCGGCGGGCACCAGCGCGACCCGCCCACCCTACCCGGCACGGCGCCCCGAGCACGATCCATTGCAGGACAGGAGGAATAGCAGATGGCAAGCGACAACTTCACCGTCCAGGTCGGCAACCTCACCGACGACCCCGAGCTGCGCTTCACCCAAAATGGCACCCCCGTCGCCAACTTCCGCCTGGCGGTCAACCAGCGCGTCAAGGAGGCTGACGGGTCGTGGCGGGACGGGGAGGCGTCCTTCTTCAAGGTCAACGCCTGGCGCGACCAGGCCGAGAACGTCGCCGAGTCCCTGGCCAAGGGCAACCGCGCCGTCGTCCTCGGCCGCCTGCGGACGCGCTCGTGGGAGACCCCCGAGGGCGACAAGCGGTCGGTGACCGAGATCGACGCCGACGAGGTCGCCCCCAGCCTGAAGTGGGCGATCGCCAAGCCCGAGCGGGCCACCCGCAGCCGCAACGGCGAGCGCGGCGCCGAGCGGGGCCAGTTCAACGACGAACCAGCCTTCTAGCCTGCGACCCTGCCTCGTGCGGCGCCGCGGTCATCGCGATCGTGGCGCCGCACCACGATCGGCGGATGGAGGGCAACGTGAAGCTCCGCTTGGAAGGCACCCCACGAGGCCGGCGCCGGTCGCTGCGCGAGCGGATCGCCGATCGTCGCTTCGCGCGCGACCAGCTCCAGGCCGGGCCGCCCGACGTGGTCGATCGGCACCGCTGGCGAGCGGGCGTCACGCCGCCGCGGGCGGCGGACCCGGCCACCCGAGGGCGGCTGCAAGACGCGGTGCGTGCGCTGGGCGTGGAGGCCGAAGCCGACCGGGCGGAGCTGGAGCGCCGCGCGTTGGCCCACGACGATCCGGGCTGCCCACCCGACCTGCTCGGCCCGGAGGAGCCGGACACGTCCAAGCGGCACACCCGCGCCGGCCGTGACCGCGGCCGGCGGGAGCGCGACGACCGCGACGAACGCTGAGCATCCTCGGCTGACCTACAGGCCCCGGCGTCCGCGTCGGGGCCTTTGCTGCCCAGGATGGTTGACCAACCGATCGTAACGGCGACAGTGACCCCGCAAGAGACGGGCGAATCGGAACGCTGCGCTGCGACGCGCCGGGACTTGTTTACGACCCGTCTGTCACGCAGGGCGAAGCCCCTGTAGCTGTCAGGGGGACGCACCAACACGGCCTGGCCAGCCTGGAGGGTGCTGGCGTGCTCGACGGCACCGGCGCGGTGTGACGCTTGGCACTGTACGGCCGGCGGCGCGGGTGCCACGATCCAGTCGTTCACAGCCGTCCCGCGGTCAACATCACGGCGTCAGTGGCAGCCCGCTCCGAAAAGGGGAGTCGCCTTCGCTTACGGGACCTGTCTGCCTGCGCGCAGCGCGGGTGCTGCGCCCGGGCCGTTTCTTGGGACGATCCAGTTCACCAAGGCGTGACTGTCATCCAAACGGCAACGTCCAGTCGCAACCCTCGGATGGAATGGTCGCTCCGAACCTCTGTAGATGTTGGCGACTTCTTGCAGCGCTTTTGCGCAATCGTTGGAAGGGCTGGGTCTCGTCGCCTGAAGGCGCATGATCCAGCCGATCGGAGGAATGGAAGATGAACGAGATTCCGGAGGCGCCATCTCCGGCCACCGAGCCGGTGCCCCCCGCGCCCCCTGGCCAGGAGGATCTGCTCGGGCGTCGCAGCAGCGCCGCGCTGATCGATGTTGCCCTGCTGGCCGGCGTGTTCCTGATCTTCGGCCTGACGGTCGGCGACGCTGGCCTGGGAGGAGGCAGGGTCTACGCCTACCTGAACGGGATCTGGTTTTGGGTGTACCTGGCCGTGGTGCTGGTGTACTACTTCGTACTCGAGGTGACCGTGGGGCAGACGGTCGGGAAGCGCCTGCTGGGCCTGCGGGTCGTACGCGCCGATGGCGGCCGGCCATCGGTGGCGGCCATCGCCGTGCGCACGCTGCTGCGGATCGTGGACTGGCTGCCGTTTCTGTACCTGGTCGGCTTCCTCGCCATGGCCATTGGCGTGCGTCGCAGGCGTCTGGGCGATCTTGCGGCCAAGACCAGCGTGGCCCGGGCGCTACCGGTGCGCCATCGCGGCCTCGCCCTGGTACCGGTGGCGCTGGTTGCTGTCTTGTTGGCGGTGTCCGCCTACCACGCGAGCGTCACAGGCAACGAAGCGAAGACCTATCAGGGCCATGGCGTCTCGTTCGAGTACCCGGCGGGGTGGCAGGAAGCCAGCAAGGTCCAGCAGGTCGCCACCGCCGGCGGCGGGGATGAGCTGTGGGGCACCGCGGTCGGCGTCGGCACCGACGAGATGAACACGGTTATCGTCTCGGCGTATCGGCTCAGTACGCCGGTGACAGCCGAAAACCTGGCCGACGCCAAGCCTGAGGCTGCGGCGCTCGTCCGGCAACTGCTCGAGCAGCTCGGCGGTGCCGTGCAGAGCGGTCCGGAGGAACTCACGGTGGGTGGGCTCTCCGGCCTTCGCTTCAGGGGCACAGCGACCGTCGATGCAACGCCCATGGAGAGCACCCTGGTCTTCGCCTTCGACGGCACCACCGAGTACTTCCTCAACTGCCAGCACACCAAGGCACACGCCGTCGAGGTGGAGCGCGGCTGCGACCAGATCGTGCGCACCTTCACGGTGGCCCCCCGGCCCGGGAACAAGATTGTCTTCACCAGCAACCGCACCGGCACCTACAACATCTACCTCGTCAACGCCGACGGCAGCGGCCTGCGGCAGCTGACCCGGTTCCAGATTGGCGATGTGGCGCGACCATCGCTGTCCCCAGACGGCACCACCATCCTGTTTCGGCGCCAAGACGAGCCAGACGCGAGATGGGACATCTGGGGCGTGCAGGCCGATGGCTCCAGAATGCGCAACCTCACCCCAGAGCCCTATGACGAGGCCGGCCCCACCTGGTCACCGGACGGCACCAAGGTCGCCTTCGCCAGCAACCGAAGCAGCGCCTCCGACATCTTCCTCATGAACCCCGACGGCAGCGGGATCAAGCAGCTCACCCACGGCAGCGCCATCGAGATCGAGCCCGTCTTCTCACCCGACGGCAAGCAGCTGGCGTTCCTAAAAGAAGGCAGCACCGCCGACCCGCCAGTCTTGCAGCTATGGACCATGAACGCCGACGGCACCGGCGCCCGGCGGCTAACGCGGACCCCGGCCGAATACGAACGGCCGACGTGGTCGCCCGACGGCAACAAGATCGCCTTCACCCGCAGCCACGGCGGCAACACAGACGTCTTCGTCATCGACGCCGACGGCGGTCAAGAGCAGCGGCTCATCGGCGGCCCAGCCGACGACTATCAGCCAACCTGGTCGCCCGACGGCAAAACGATCGCGTTCGGCAGCAACCGCGACAGCCCACCGAGCCTGTACCTGCTGCACACCGATAGCGGCCGCATCTCACGGCTCACCCGGCCCAGCGGCGGCCAGGACGAGGATCTGTCCTGGCAGCCGTGATCGGTGGGTTGCGAAGGGAGAGGCAACCGATTCGAAAGTTGGGATCGAGCCTCGTCCACCGGCGCGCCCGCGCAGTCGACGGCGTAACGCCATACGCCACCGTCATCAAGCCCGCATTGTGCAACAGCCTCGTACCAGTACTTCGTTAGGTCCGTCCGCAGGACTATGAGAGCTTCCTCCCCGACCTCCAGGCCGCCCTCGCCGGCAGCGGCACGACCCTCACAGTGGGACCGGTCTCACTCTCCCCACCAGAGGGAGCCGGAGCGGTCCCGAGCGCGACGGCCGGGCACACCACGGCCCGACCATCCGAGAACAGCGGTCAAGCGCGGCCACCAGCGGACCGCCTCGTCAGCCGACCTCTGCTTGGATCTCCGCGCCCTTGTTCTGTGCGTCGGCGAGGATGATGGTGCCCTTCCCTTGAGCAGCGAAGCCGCAGTCGATCGCTTTGGTCTGCTTTCGCTCCTGGGGGGTGCCGGCAAACGGGATGCCGATGCCCGCGGCCGTGGTGAAGCACGCCGCCCCCTTGTCGTACTCCTTGCATGCCTTGGTGACCAGCGCATAGACCGGCTGTAGGCGGTCGCTGGGAGACCCACCTCGCGCCAGCTCACGACTGCAACTGCGCAGCGAGTCTGCGAGCTTGAGCATCCCCGAAATCGTGAGGTTCCTGATCAGGTCAATGCTCTTTTCGATCTTCTCGCTCACCTTCGGAATGGCTTTGAGCCAGGCAAGCTCCTTCGCGGTCAGGGGAGGAGCAGTGGTGCTGGTCGGCGCCACCGTGGTGCTCGTGGTGCTGGGCTGAGACCCAGCGGTGGACGTAGCGGTCTTGCCGGCGCACCCGCCGACGAGCACGACGAGCACCGCGGTGACGGCGAGGCGGGCAGCGGAGCGACGGGTGGTGGCCGGCATGCGGAGACCCCCTCCAGCGCTGCAACGCGGCGAGGGTCGCGTGCCAGGCGCGACGTGGTGTGAGATCGGCGAGCTGGCGTCAAGCCAGCCAGGGGGACGGGCCGCAGCTACAGCGACCTCCTTGACGACGCACCCGCCAGGTCGGGTGGGCGGCGGCTCCCTCGCGTCGCGGTCCGCAGTCCTCGCGCGGAACGCTACACCTTGCCTTGCCGTCGAGAAAGAGGCAAACGTAGAGGTTGTCGAAGGGTTGTCACAGGATTCGGGGAGTTGGGTCAACACCCTCGGTCCGCGGGCGTTGCGCCGGTGCTGCGGCATCGCCGGGTACGACGCGCCGGCGCGGTGGTGGGCTGTGGGCCTTCCGCGCGTGGGGGCGCGCCGGCAAGATGAGGCATGCTTGTGGAGCCGGACCTGGATAGGGCGGCGCTGGCCGCCGCTTTGCGCCGCGACTACGGGCTGGCTGCCAGCGCCGTGCGGTTCCTCCCCGTGGGGGAGACGGTGCCGCTACCCGGCCTGGTGGACCAACGAGCACGCCAAGTGCTGCGGCTGCATGCAACCACCCGACGCCTGCCCGTGTGCGCCGACCGAGGACCCGGCCGAGGGCTGCCACCGCGTCGACCTCCAGCAGGTGGCCGAGCCCGAGGGTGAGGACGCGGCGTACGAATAGTCGCGGTGTTCGCCGACGGCCCCAACCGGGGCTTCCAGTACACGGTGCTGGCTGCCGATTCACTCCTCCGCCTGGGCCAGGGTCTCGGGACGGAGCGCGAGCCGATGAGTGCGGCCGTCGATCAGCCTGCTCAGCACGCCCGCCTCCTCTAGCATCCGCAGGTGGCGGGAGATCGTCGGCTTCGAGACGCCGATGTCCGCGGTCGCCTCGGCGACGGTCGCCACGCCGCCGCATCTGCTCGCAAACCAAGCGACAAGGGAGGGGCGAATGCCGGAGCACAGGGTTGCAACGCAGGAGGAGTGGCAGGCCGAGCGGGACGAACTGCTGGCGAAGGAGAAGGAGCTGACCCGCCTGAGCGACGCGCTCGCGGAGCGGCGGCGGCAGCTCCCCTGGGTGCCGGTGGACAAGGACTACCGCTTCCAGACCCAGGACGGAACCAAGTCGCTTGCGGACCTCTTCGACGGCCGCTCGCAGCTGCTCATCTACCACTTCATGTTCGGGCCGGCCTACGAGGCCGGTTGCCCGGTCTGCTCCTCGATCGCGGACACGCTCGACCCGAACGCCGTTCACCTGAGGGCTCGCGACGTGACGCTGATCTGCTCTTCGCGCGCGTCGCTCGAGAAGCTGATCGGCTACAGGGAGCGGATGGGCTGGAGCTTCAACTGGGTCTCCACCGTGGGTAGCGACTTCCACCGCGACCTTGGCTTCCTGCACATCGAGGAGGAGCTGAAGCCGTTCCTGGAGGGCGAGCTGCCACCGGCCGTTGAGCAGAATGCGAAGGCATGCGGCGTCGACGCGGCGACATACGTCACGGAGGGGCCCGGGCTCAGCGCCTACATCAAGTCGGACGGCGTTGTCTACCGGACCTATGTGACCACCGCGCGCGGGCTGGAGCCGGCGATGGCTTACTACGGCCTACTCGACCGGACGCCGATGGGGCGCCACGAGGAAGGCGAGCAGGTCTTCTGGCTGCGCCGCCACGACGAGTACGACGCCGGCTAGGGCGTGTTTTGCAATGTCACTCCAGCTACAGCACGCTTGCTGCGATGGTCGCCTGATCCTGGGTGGGCTGCCGATCCGTGAACCGGCCGCTGCCTGTGGCCCTTCGACGCCCCGAAGGAGAGGACCGAGCCGCGGTAGCCGCCATCGAGGAGGACGTCATGGGAGAGCTGGTCGTCAATATGTTCATGTCGTTGGACGGGGTCCTGCAGGGGCCCGGCGCGCCCGACGAGGACCGTGAGGAGGGGTTCGAGTACGGCGGCTGGCAGGCGCCCTATGTCGACGAGGAGTCGGGGAAGGTCATCACCGACCACATCGCGGGCATGGAGGCGCTGCTGCTCGGCCGCAGGACCTATGAGATCTTCGCGGCCTACTGGCCCAAGCAGGCGGCCAGTAACCCGATCGCGGCGCGGCTGAACGACGCGCCCAAGTACGTCGCCTCGCGGACGCTGGACACGGTGGGGTGGACCAACTCCAGGCTGATCGAGGGCGACGTGGCCGAGGCGGTGGCGCGGCTCAAGGGAGAGTTCGGCCGAGTGGACGTCATCGGCAGCGGGGACCTCGTGCAGACGCTGCTGCGCAACGATCTGGTCGACCGGCTGAATCTGTGGGTGTATCCGCTCCTGCTCGGCAGCGGTAAGCGGCTGTTCGCCGAGGGCACCGTGCCGACCGCGCTACGGCTGGTGGAGTCGGCGACCTTCAGCAAGGGCGCCGTGCTCCTCATCTACGAGCGCGCCGGCAAGCCGACCTTCGGCAGCATGGCCTAG
>WNFU01007225.1_pt1 | contig 13202 bp, 13 predicted proteins | sample 5400121 | NCBI WGS metagenome assembly WNFU01 (sample SAMN13153360, study PRJNA577476) | soil metagenome | isolation source: 100 cm soil or saprolite under grassland replicate 1 | place: USA:California | collected 2016-06-15 | reverse complement strand
ATACCATGCGCCCAACTGCGGGTGCACCGTGCACAAATCGTAATTTCAAGTGCAGCTAGATGAGCAGCAGATTACGGCAGACATAACCAGAAAGGAATTCTTCGCCCGATGCAGAGACGGACTGTTGCTTTTGCTATTTGGAGATCGCGTTAGCGTTTCGGCGTCGGCCCTTGGTATGGGATACCCTGCCTCGTTACTCACAACCGCTCACACCATTAACAAAGATATGACAATAACGTGTTTCATCCGATACGAAATCGATCCGTACCAGCGGGAAGCCTTCAAAGAGTACGCGGAAAACTGGGGACACATTATCCCCCGATGTGGTGGCCGTCTGGTGGGCTACTTCCTGCCTTACGAAGGCACGAATAACGTGGCATGGGGACTTATTGCCTTCGACAGCCTTGCATCCTACGAAGCTTACCGAAAGAAGCTGAAAGCTGATCCTGAAGCGCGCAGGAACTTCGAGACAGCGGTAGCCAAACGCGTCATCCTTCGCGAAGAGCGTACCTTCGTGGAAGTGGTGGATGGCACGTTCAACGTGTCTGCTGCACCTGGACAAGCCAAATGACGCGCACGCTGATTCTTCCGGGACTTCATGACTCCGACGCCGGACATTGGCAAAGTCGGTGGGAAGCTCGAGACGAGACGCTGCTTCGCGTAATTCAAGACGACTGGGAAACGCCGCACTGTGCCGATTGGATCGCGAGGCTCGATCAAGCGGTCGCGCTCACGGGTCCGCATACAGTGCTAGTGGCGCACAGCGCAGGGTGCGCGCTGGTTGCGCATTGGGCTGTAGGCGACTCCTCAATGCGGATTCGCGGAGCGCTCCTGGTTGCACCGAGCGACCCCGAGGCGGCGAGTTTTCCAACCGGACCGAGAGGCTTTGCGCCGGTTCCGCTGTTGCGGCTCCGATTTCGAAGTATTGTGGTTGCCAGTTCGAACGATCCTTACGTCACGCTTTCTCGTGCGGAAACATTCGCGAAGAAATGGGGCAGCGAGTTCGTGATGATCGGTGAAGCGGGACATATAAACAGTGCCAGTGGCCTTGGCGAATGGGCTGAAGGTCTCGCGCTTCTAAACACTCTTCGGCAAACTCCGGTAGAAAATCTCAGCGGAAACCTGGCGGAAAAAGCGAATTCCAAAGGAAGTTGGAAAAGCATCCTGGATATGAAGATTGAACAGACCCAAGCATCAACTCAGAAACTATCGGCATAAAAGAACTAACTGAACCAACAACTAAAAAGACAACAATTATGTCAACCACCACTACAAACACGATCCGGCTTCACCGCGTGCTTCGTGCCGCGCCTGAGAAAATCTATCGCGCATTCCTTGATGCGGATGCAATGGCCAAATGGCTCCCGCCTAATGGATTTACAGGAAAGGTCCACCAGATGGATGCGAAAGTCGGCGGCGCGTACAAGATGTCATTTACCAACTTCACTACCGGAAAGAGGCATTCCTTCGGCGGGACCTATGTCGAGCTGAAGCCACACGAGCGCATCCGCTACACAGACAAATTCGATGACCCGAACCTGTCCGGAGAAATGCAGACGACCATAACCCTTAAGAAGGTGTCCTGCGGAACGGAGTTGAACATTGTGCAGGAAGGCGTGCCCGGCGCAATTCCTGCCGAGGCTTGCTATCTTGGATGGCAGGAATCGCTCGGCCTTCTATCGAAACTCGTTGAGGCTGAGATTCCAGATTAGACTACAGATTCACCGCCTCATGATTACGCAGGGCTGTAGCCACCGCGCTGTTTGTCATGCCGACGCCCAGCGAAGGCGGATGCGCCGTCTGCGATGCCTGCCGCTAGCGGCAATAGGGGAAGGAGAAGTGACGACAGTTTCATGCGATACGAAATCGCGGGAAAACACGACTGATGCCACAATTTTACTATGGGCTTAACAGGACCGAATTTCTCGTGCGCTTCCGCAATAACGTTTTTCATGATCGCATCAACGGCTGCGCAGACCGCACCCTACGATTCGGCGAAACCGCTACGTAACGCGACGTTGTTTGCGCCAGCCATCATCTCCACCGGCGACTACGAATCGCACTCAACCTTCACGCCTGATGGCCGCGAGATATACTTTCTCAAGATGGCGCCCAATTTCTCACGGTGGACCATTTTCGTTTCGCGCTACAAGGACGGCCGCTGGTCGCAACCGGAGGTCGCGCCGTTCTCCGGCCAATTTCAAGACGCCGATCCCTACATTACCGTTGATGGAAAACACTTCTACTTCATCTCCGATCGCCCCGTGGAGACTGGCGGCGAACGCCAGTCGCATCACGACATTTGGGTCATGGACAAGACGGACTCAGGCTCGCCACAGGACGAGTCCGTCCGACTGGCGGACTGGAGCGCGCCGCGCCATCTTCCAGCGCCGGTCAACAGCGATACGGATAATTTTTATCCGATCGCCTTAAAGAACGGGACTCTCTACTTCGGCTCGCAACGCAAGGATTCCAACGGCCTGGGCGACATCTATCGCGCTGTCCCGCAGAAAGACGGGAGTTATACGGTCGAGAATCTCGGACCCCCTGTTAATACTGGAGCGGGCGAGTACGAAGCTTTCGTTACCGAAGATGAGCAGATGCTGCTGCTCGCAGCCACAAAGCGACCCGACTCTCTTGGTGGTTACGATGTTTACGTCTCGCACAAGCAAGCCGACGGCAAATGGAGTGAGCCGGTCAATCTGGGACCGGAAATCAACTCGCCGGAACGCGAGCTATCGCCCAAACTGACGCCAGATGGCAAATACCTGGTCTGGACGAGTTGCCGTTTGCCAGCGCTCGCTGCCAAACCACCCAAACGCACGACTGACGAAGTGTTGCAGGAGCTGCGCGCACCTGGCAACGGAGTCGGTGACATTTACCTTATCGACGTCTCCGCCGTGCCAGCTTTAAAACCACCCAAGTGAACCACGCGTCAACTTGCATGACCACAAAGAAGCACGGGAATAGCAAAATAATCTACAAGTTCGACGTCGTACCGACTGCACAACAAGTTATTGAGCTCTACAACGATGCAGATCTTCCAAGGCCTACGCACGATTCTCAAAGAATAAGAGCAATGTTCGAAAATTCGAATCTGATTGTAACCGCCTGGGATGGGGACAAGCTGGTAGGTGTTTCTCGTACAATTACAGATTGCGTCTGGTCTAGTTATCTTGCCGATCTAGCCGTTAGTCCTGATTACAAGAAATCTGGAATTGGCAAAAAACTTATCGAGCTTACGAGGGAAAGAATTGGGGAACAATCGATGCTCTTATTACTTTCAGTCCCTACGGCCATGGATTACTACCCTAAGGTAGGGTTTGTAAGAGAGAATAGGGCTTTCATCATGCATAGAACGAAATAGCAAAAGTGCACCAGCTGCTCGTTGGAATGGCTCGCGTGACATCGCTGCAAAGTGGCCTTTTTGCACTTCGCTAACTGGATCTTGTAACCCAAATGATCACTGCCACTTCTAAGCGAGCAAGGTTGCGAGTAAGAGCAGGAATTAAGAAAGGGACCTTAGCGTGATAAGACGACTCAAACCGATTCTATCCGTAGTCTATGCGGCTGCTATGATCCTAGGGATTGCCACGCTGACTCTCGGCGTTGGATTGCTTCGCGCGGGTGATCCGCTAGAGACTCACGCTGACAGCGGTCGGCCAAGCGCCACCCCTGACGGGTCGGCCGCGCAAGGCTCCGCGCCGACCGAGGAAATACGCAGAGAGCTGCTGGAGGCGAGGTCAACTGCTTGGCGCGCCTTCTTTCAGAAGGATCTGACCGTGCTCGAGCGGATCCTGGCGCCGGAGCTCATCGCGATCCAGGAGCAGGTGGAGCGATGGGATAACCGTGCCAGCCTCCTCAAGATGGCGCAATCAATGAAGGAGCGCAACGTACAACTCACGCGTCTGGAATTCCCTCGCACTGAGATTCAGTTGTTCGGCAACACGGCTATTCTTTACTACACCTATGTGATGGAACAGAGGCTCGGCGACCAGGTGACGGTCGACACGGGACGTGGCACGGAGATCTTCGTACGCCGCGACGGCAAGTGGGTCGACGTCGGTTGGCATCTCGACCAGGGCGCGTTTCAGCGCAAGAACGGAGCATGGGTCAGGCTCGGCCAGCCGGTTCCCGAGCCTGGGTCAGTGCCTTCCCAACCGCAGCAGTGATCGTCCGGCCAGATTGGCCGGAATCACCGACCTGAGCTACAAGATTGCAGACAAAGTGGCCTTATGGAGGTTCACTAACTGGACCTTGTGACCCAATTAATCACTGCCACTTCTAAGCGAGCAAGAGTGCGAGTAAGAGTAAGAATACGAGCAGGAATTAAGAAAAGGACCTTAGCGTGATGAGACGCCTCAAACCGATTCTATACGCAGGCGCGATTGTCGGCGTCCTCGACATCACTGCGGCGTGCATCAATGCACGCGTTGTAGCGGGTTTTACGCCTGCGCGCGTACTGAAAGGCGTCGCCGGCGGTTTGCTGGGACGGAGCGCACTTGAAGGAGGATTCGGCACAGCTGCCCTCGGCCTCGCGATGCATTTTACGATGGCGCTGACGGTGGCGACGATTTTCTACGTACTGAGCCGGCGGTTTTCCCGACCCAGGAACATTTTGGGAGTCGTGGCTGTGGGGTTGCTTTATGGGGCGGCCGTTTTTGCGGTCAATAACTTCGCTACGGCGCCGTTCATGTCGTGGGTTCGCAGTCTCTACCTGCATACGCCGATCTTATTCAAGCCCCCAATGGGCTGGTCGCAATTGGTCATTCACCTGTTCTGCGTAGGCCTGCCCATTGCGCTGGTGATGCATCGTTACGCTCCAGCGGCAGCGCGCATTGATCGATAAAATGTAGCAACTTCGCCTCGGATCGTCCTCCACTCCGTGTCCAAAGTGGACTTATCGAATCTCGCCGACTGGACATTGTAAAGAAAGCCACGATCGAGAACTTGGCTGAAGCATTCGCTGTAGCCATGAATCCGAAGACGGTTGGTTTGATTGTAGCCGAAGAGATAGCCGCGGCTGATCTGATGGGTACCGCCGAAGTTTTTTCACGGGCAACAATTCGAAGAGGGGATCAGCCGGAAGCGCGTGAATCCCCTTGTTACCGAGTGATGACTATTGGTATCAACGCAGAACCGTGCGTCACAGAATGCGGTATCGTGATCAGGCCGCATGTTGACCTCGAAGGGGCTCCGCCGCTTGATACTGTATTTGTTTGCAGCAGCAGCGGACGCCACGGTGAAAAACTCAGCAGGAGGCTGATAAAATGGCTAAAGCAGCGGGCACCGAATACGCGACGCATCGCAGCTCTTGGGAGAGGTATCTACGCACTTGCAGCAACCGGGCTCCTGGATGGGCGCCAGGCGGTGATCCATTGGCGGTTCGCGAAAGATGTGGCTTCGCGATTTCCCAAGCTCCGTGTTAATCCCAACAATCTCTTTGTCAAAGACGGCCCTTTCTATACATGTGCGGGGGGCACCTCAGCCGTCGATTTCGCGCTTGGCTTGGTTGAGGATGATTACGGTCGTCATGTCGCGCTGGCCTTAGCGCGCGAACTGGTTGTTCACGTTAAGAGGTCAGGCGAACAGGAACAGTGTTCTGAGGTCCTGAAATTTCAGATCCAATCGTCTGACCGTTTCGCTGATCTTCCTGCGTGGATCTTTTCTCATCTCAGCGACGATCTTTCCATAGACGCTCTCGCCCAAAGAGCGGCCATGTCCCGCCGTAACTTCACTCGTTTGTTCCATGAAGCCTTTGGCAAAACCCCTGCTCAATTTGTTGCGGAAGCGCGCATTGCGGAAGCCCAGCAACGATTGTTAATTCCTCGCAATAGTATTGAGAGTATTGCTCAATCTCTCGGATTCCGAAGCGCGGATGTTTTCAGTGTGGCTTTCGAGCGGTTCACGGGCATCCGACCGCGCATCTACCGCGCACTGAGGCGAGCTCCGAAAGGCAATGGTTCGGCCAATGTGGAGCCTCCCAAATCTACTGCGCGCGCAAGATCGAGTGTATTGCGCGCTGCCTAAAGACCTATCATAAATTCGCAGCGCCGCGGCCATGGCGGAGATTGCCCGCCGCGGCGGGTTGTCGGGCGTGCTGCCGAGACAACAATGCCGACAAAGCGTCTACAACGTCTATGAAGACGCGTTGGATCCTCATTGGTGCTGAGAGATCCCTAGCCGTCTGCGCAGCTCGGGATGACAAAGAGGCAGCCCGAACAGGCTGCCTCTTCTGTAACCTAACTAACGGAGAAAGTTTAGAACCTTTTCTTTAGCCCAACGTACCAGAACCGGCCTTTGATCGTGGTCAGCGACTCGTCATAGCCGTTCTCGAAGTTGCCGGCCACGAACGGCGGATCTTCGTCGAGCACGTTCTGCATACCGAGCGTGACCGTCGTATTGTTGAGCCACCATTTCCAATTGCTGCAACCGTATTCGGCCGTGGACACTGGGACGACATTCTTTTCCTTGCCATCCTTCATCTTCACGCTTTTGCCGCCATCCTTGGCAAAGCCAGGCACTTCGGCTGGAGCCGGCGCCGGGAAGTTGAAGGTGTAGTTTAAGAGCAGGTCGAACGTAACCCAAGTGTCCACTTTTCGCGCAAATGGAGAATCCAAGCCAGTGGCGGGATCCGTTCGCGGCGTATGGGGATTGCTGCCGACCAGGTCGATATTGTCATCTTCATACTGGGCGATCCAATGGACCACCGCGCCGACATCGAGTCCACCCATCCATGTATCAGCCGGGCCATCGTAGAAGATACTAAAGTTGGCCCGATTTCGTGGCAGTGAATTGGTCAAAGTGAATGACGTTGACAAAAACTCACCTGCGATACCGAAGCTGTCTTCACCGGGTACCGGTTGAAATACGGCCTTGGACAACCAAGTGCCGTTGACCGTGGTCGTTAGCCTTCCAAAATCCCCGTGGCCGAAGATCGATGAATCCAGGATATAGATCGCTTCGTAGTCGAGACCTTCCATGACTATGCCAGAAAGGTTCGAGAAGGGGTCAAGGACCAGGTTGATTGGGCCAAGCTCACCAGGAATAGTACTCGGCCCACGTTGCACCAGGTCAGTGCCGGTAAAGTTTTGGATGATGAACTGCGCGCCGAGGAGCGCCACGATATCGCGCATGTCAATGTGCCACCAATCCGCGCTAACTGTCAGGCCCTTGAGCCATTTCGGGCTGTAAACAGCCCCGTAGGTCCATTCGTAGGCAACTTCCGGATGCAGGAAGGGGTTCCCAGACTGACGTTCCTCGATCTGCGGGTCAGTCTGAGACGAAAACGGATCGACCACCAGCGGGAAGCTCTGTGCGCCTGCAGGATTAAGCTCAAGCACTGATGGGGCGTGAAACGCTTCGGTGTAACTCCCACGCAAGGTCAGCGCGCCGATATACTTCGGGTCAAGCGGCTGCCAGCGTACAGATACCTTTGGTTTCTGCGCGTTATACCTGGTGTGCGCCTTTGGCGTATTCGTGCTCAGAACCTCAGAAGTGTTCTGGCTGAACCACTGTTCGCGCTCGGCGAAGTCAACCTCGAAGCTGTAGAAGCCGGGGAAGTTCCATGTGGGACTGGTGAAGGGTACCCGCACTTCCTCGTAGATCGACCACACATCCCGGTTCACCCGCGCGCCTTCCCGGTCGGTAGAGCCAATCGAGCTAAACGTCGTGTTCAGCGAGTCAGGTTTGAGATCCCATCTCTCACCGTAGTACTCGCCGCCGATCGCGAAGGAGACTGGCCCCGCAGGAAGATTAAACAGGTCGCCGTTAATAGTGGCGTAAGCCAACGGCTGCTCCCAGGTAGCGGTGCTATGCAGGTTGACATAAACCCGGCTTTTTGCCGCATTCGAGTTGGTGCTGAAGAAGCCCCCGAAAGGATTAAACGCTGTGGCTGGGTTCGTGTCCAGCAACGCGTCGCGCAGCCCGGGCTGGCTGACGTTGCCCAGGGACAACTGCAAGCCCTCGTTGCGAGCGTAACGAAACCCAGTTTCCCAGTTCCACGTCTTGAAATAGTCGCCAAATTCCCCCATCTCGCCTTTCAACCCCACGTCGAACAAGTAATCCCAGTAGGTAAGCTTGATGCTTCTCACGCCGGTGTCGTTAATAGCGCGAAACCGGACGCCGGTAGTCACCGGGACTAACTCCCCACTGGGCGATATCCAGTTCGTGTCCGCTACCGTGAACGGATTAAACGGATTTTGAATTGGGACACTAACCCCACCCGAACTACCACTAACGCCAACGGCCTGCCCGGGGTTCTTAAACGGGTCAGGCAGGAACGGCACGGCAGCGGCCGATGAATCGAAGAACGACCTCGCCACCTTGAAATCCGCAAATATGGTCAGGTATTTGTCGCAAATATCGCGTGTGAACGAACCATAGAACACCTGGCGATCTGCCGGAGGCAGCGCTGGCGTGACAGCCGCGAAGTTATAGGCTTGGTAGTCCCCATCCCCCAACACAGAATTCTGGATTCCAGGGACGTCCCCCGGGAGGGTATAAAACGGAGAAGTCGCGGCGTTAGGAGCCGAATGCGGCTTCGGCGAGTTCGTGCTGAAAAACAACTTGGGAATCAACCGGAAAGTCTGCACTCTGCCAGGGAAATTGCTGCTGCGTGGGTCGAATCCTCCAAAGGGTCGGAAATTCGCGTTGGCCGAAATATCGCGGTCACGGCTGAAGACGCCGCCGGTTCGCTGGTAGAAATCGGCAATCACGACGATGTCGGTCTTGTCATCGCCCGTGCCGGCTTTCAACCACGCTTCCCATTCACCCATGTCGTTGGACGCTCCAAGGTTCGTGTTCCCGTAAGTGCCACCGATCTCCAAGCCACGGAATTTGTGGATCAAGAAGAAGTTGACCACGCCCGCCACGGCATCCGCTCCGTACACAGCCGAAGCGCCGTCCTTCAGGATATCGATGTGATCGATCATGGAGAAGGGAATCAACTGGATGTCGTAGCCGCCAAACAGTGCAGCTTGCGCGATGCGTTTTCCATCGATGAGAATCAGGGTCTCTTTTGGCAAAATGCCGCGCAGGTTCAGTTGCACGGTACCGTCGCCGCCATTGCTCATGTTTTGGTTCACTGTGCCGCCCGCTTCCTGCGGGATAAAGGTAGTGAGGTCCGTTGCGTTGCGGATGCCCAGTTTCTCGATGTCCTGCGGACGATAGGTGTCCACCGGGTTCGGCCCGGTCTCTTCCGCTGTGGGAATGTTCGAACCGGTCACGATCACGCGCTCGACTTCAGCCTGGGGCGCCGGGGCGCTCGGCTCAGCCGGAACGGCCGGTGCCGGCAACTGAGCGAATGTGTTTGATAAGAAAATCAATCCAGTAGCCGTCGTACCGACGCTGACCGGAAAACTGATGCGGATGAATTTGGTCAATATTTCTTTGATCATTGTTTCTCCTTAGGGTGTTGTTTCGTTAGATGCGGTTGTACGCGCACGAAACCGGGTATAACTCGGGACAGAGTTTTTGCCCTAGGCCAAAGAAACGAGGGTTTGGGCAACCCCCGTAGTTGAGGATTCTCGATCGAGCAGAGTACGTGCTCGCGTGATAGTGACCGCTGTTTCGGCAGGGCTATGTATTAAGAGTCAGACGCGCACTGCGTTAACTAGCTCACGTCTGCTTTCGCACCTCGAACCTGAAGTTGCGATCAAAATTAGCTATCGTCCGGCGTGCGCTGCTGCCACCTGTCGCGACAGATCGCGCGACGGCCTAACATGTTCCTATATCTGCAAGTTCGAATCGAATCAGATGACTCCGCTATGGAGCGCGAGCGAATACTAAGACATGTCTAATGTTGATTTGGTAAGCTCTACCAGCTCGCTTATCGACCCATTAGGAAATTTTTCTTTCACCATAAACCGCGGAGCCTTTTTTGTTATGAATGCCTCATAGGTTTCAGTGTGACCGCGTTTATCAATCCGGTATAACACACGCACCGTCTCAAACGATCCGGCAGGGACGGCGATCGTCTCGCTTTCGCCGATTCGCACGCTAACAGGCGAGTTCCCGGTACCGGGGTCATAGACATGAAATCTGAACTCTTGTCCCTCGACATATTCTTTGAGCGCCGCGACGGCTGCCCAGTCTATGCGCTGATCCACGGTGTCGTCAGGAATCGCCTCGTCCACTTCACGTCTCTTGGAGGGTTCTTTCCGCGGGATTACGAACCCAGTCACTCGATTGCTCCGATAGGAGAGCTCGAACGCGGTGCGTGCCGCGTTGCCTTGCCCGAAACTGAGCTTTGCCGACACTGGAGCAAACGTCGGCGAGGCGACGGCCTCCCAGGATTGGCTGAAACTTCCGGTGACAAGGTTTGAGAACACATAGTTTCCCGAATCGGCGGCCCTGCGAATTTGAATCTGGCTTCGGCCAACCTCCATACCGTCCGCCAACGTTCGGAAGGAAAAGGATCCCGGTTGAAGCCTTGTGGCATCAAGGTCGGGTCGCGCATCCTGTCCACAGGCTATCGTCAAGGCAAGATACACAATGGCGAAGAAGCTCATTACGTTTTTCACTATGTTCATGGCAGCAAGCTCCAGCAACTAAGTAGCCTTATTTATCGTGAGTTATCTTTGATCAGTGAACCAGAAAGTCTCGCGCTGTTTCCGTTCAACACCTTTCTGCTGCGCCAGTCGCTGGCAAGAAGGCGGTGTAGCAGTTGCTTTGCAGTGCGGGTAAAGCCTGAAAATAATGCTTCCAAAGCTTGCTGTGAACCGCTGAACTCACATAGAGCTATGGAACCGAGTGAAGCTCTCAGCACGGCGGCGCAGATCGCGGTTGCGCTCGCTGGATTTGCAGGTGTTGTCGTGGTTTTCCGGCGCGAATCCGTGCATGAGTGGTCGCCGATCGACAAGTACCGCCTCCGGCTACTTCTAATGAATTCAATTCTGCCACTCGCATTTTGCACGGTTGGGATGCTTCTGCTGACGGTTAAGCCCGTTCTACCCGGAATCTAGAGGTGGTGCAGCGGGTTGATGTTGGTAATTGTTTTGCCCTTCGCACTAACGACAACCAAGGGTTTTCGCCGATTAGATCCGCACCAGTTACAAAGTGTGCGCGGTACAGGATTTGGTTTTTATCTGTTCGGGATCCTGGGAATCGGCGCGGTGCTACTGCAGTTCTGCAACATCGCAATACTTAACACGTTCTGGCCGTTCTTCACCGGCATCATCGTGCACCTGCTAGCCGCTATGTTTCAGTTTGCGCGGATCATTCTGCTTCCGCCGGAGCAGCAACAGAGCGATCAAGATTAGAATTCGCGCTGCAGCAGCTGCAACTATCGGCAGTGCTCCAACGGTGCAACCTGCTTCTATGCTTGCGGGGATTGACCACTGTCAGGTTTCTCGCCAAGGCTTTGCAACAGTGATGGCAACAAGGCAGCTAGCCCCTGCTGATGATCCGCCGTGGGATCCACTTTTCCGGTTGGCGTTAGTTTGTCAACGATCTTTGGCAGGTATTCAGCCAGGAACTGCGAGGCGAGATTGGGGTCCACTCCCATTTTAGTTGCGATCGCACGAACTTGATCGGAACCAAGCGCTTCTTGAATTTGATTGCTGGAAACGGGTTGGTTTTCCCCCATGCCAACCCAGGACGAAAATGCGTCGCCCTCGCCGCTCTGGGAAAATCTGTTGGCCAGGCCTTGCAGACCTCCGCTCTGCGCGAGGAGACCGCTGAGAATCCCCAAGAGCTGATTGCCTTCGTCACCCCCGGAAGGCTTCTGAGCTCCACTTACTGCGCTGAGTATCGAATCAAGGAATCCCATAATTTTATTGCTCTTTTAGTTTGCGTTTATGTTTCGAATAAAGATTAAAGACGCGCCAATCTCCCGGGAAAGTATCGGAGCGGAGTAAACATAAACAAGTCAAATTCAGGAGCCAGCGCCCACTCATTTTACTCGTCAGATCCGTTACCGTGAACTGTAAACTCCACTTGCTCAGTTTCGTGAAGGCGGCCGTAATCCACCGTGAGCCGACCGCCGCCATGTTCGGTATACATCTCGACGAAACGTTCGCCGAAACGGACATCTCGCCAGCTGTAATCCTTTTGTGTTTGAACTGCGGCCGCAATGACTGGATCGATTCCAACCACTGAGACAATAAAGAGGACCCGGCTGGATTCGAGCGATTCGGGGGTTGCGCCAAAGAGGGGACTCGTTTCATCGATCGTGTGTCGCAAAGATAAGGCCGCCGGGAACACCGTGAGCCGGTCGAAATGTAGTTTCAACACGTAGAAGTACCTGAAATCGCCGCCCTCGAGCAACGGTTCATCGCGCGAAAACATGATCCGAAATTCCGCTTCGACCATGCTATGTTGATTTTCATTTCCTACGCGCACCATCAGCGTTGGCTTTCCATTTAACGGTGCGATCACGATTGAGTTGCTGAAAACGACTCGCGCACTCGGTCGCGAGAACCGGACAAAGATGAGCCCAGTCATCACCGCGAGCAGAAAGATGCCACTCATAATTTCAATGGTCGTGACGACGTGGCCATAGAGCGTTTGCGGATACATATGGCCGTAGCCCACGGTGGCCAGCGTTTGCACACTGAAAAAGAAGCAATCAAAAAACCAATGCCCACCGGTGCTGCCAGCGATACTGCCTTGCTGGAAACTGTAAAGCGCGGCGAAAAGAAGATTGAGCGCGATATAAAGCGTGCCGACGAACACGGCAAACTGTGGCCACCGTAAACCAAGCAACCAGCGATAAACGTCGCGCCATCTCCATGCGTCGGTATTGACTTTCACGAACTCGATCTGGCCTGCGCGGACGGAATGAAACGCGCGTGATTTTACGCTTCGTCTGCGGACTTCCGCCAAAGAAACAGGAATAGGTTTCATTTCATTATTGGTATCGGCAACATATAGCGATGACGGCGAAAATATCGTGACAGACTTACCGCCGATTTGATAAGCAAACTCTGTGAAAGACGCACTGTTTGCAACCATGTTGACAGCCAGCCTCATGGTGAACGACCTATCGCATGCATCCCCGCAACCAAGCAAAGCCGCAGCAACTAGCCCCACTTCTGGCAAGACGGACGCTGTTCATCTCGTTGTCCATTCCGGACCCGAGGCCAAGCAAATCTTCACGTATTTTCCGTATCCTGATATACCCGCCCAGTATCGATTTGCCAAAATAAGTGGGACTGGCATCTATCGATTGACAGTCGACCCGCAAGGCAAGGTTACCGAGA
>WNFU01007222.1_pt1 | contig 13204 bp, 8 predicted proteins | sample 5400121 | NCBI WGS metagenome assembly WNFU01 (sample SAMN13153360, study PRJNA577476) | soil metagenome | isolation source: 100 cm soil or saprolite under grassland replicate 1 | place: USA:California | collected 2016-06-15 | reverse complement strand
GGTCGGCGTCGATCAGCTCGAGCACCGCGTCGACCTCCGCGGGCGTCGCGCCCGTGTTGAGCGCGCCGCGCAGATGCGAGTGCAGCTGCCGTGCCGTACCGAGGACGGCGACCGCGGCAACCGTGCAGAGCTCGCGCCGCTTGAGGTCGAGCCCCGGCCGGCCGATCACCTTGCCGTAGGCGTCCACCAGCACCAGCTCCTCCAGCGCCGCATGCAGCGACCGCAGGTTGAGGAGCAGCTTGTGGTAGGCGCGTCCATACACCGCGGCGCACACCGCCGCGCCGCGCTTCGCCCACGACTCCCGGTCTTCGCGCGCAAGCTGCTCCGCCGCGCCGTCCCCCTCCCCCGGCCCGGCCAGCGGCCCCGCGACCTCGCGCCACACGCCGAACGCAACGAGCGTGAGCGGATACCCCACGACGAGCAGGCTCTGCAGCAGCAGCTCTTCGATCCAGCGGTCGGGCACGCCGGCACCCCGCGCCGCCACCAGTCGCTCCCTGAGCACGGCGATCTTCCCCTCGGCGAGGGCGGCTGCCACCCGGACGAGCGCCGCCGTCGGGGGATCGAGAGACTGCGGGGCGTCGCCCCCGGGTGACCCGCGGTCGCTCATACTACCACCCCCTCGCTCGCCGTCCTTCATCATTTCATTTCTCCAGTCCCCCATTTACGCGCAACTCGCCCACGGTCTCACCGCGCGTGTTCACGTTGGGCCGTGCGACGAGCGAGGCGGGGCACGGCCGCAAGCCCAACTCCTGGAGCACGGCGGCCAGCGCGAGCGCGGCGGCCACGCCGTGGCCGTCCTCGATTTTGAGCGCCACGCCCAGTCCTTCCTGCGTGAGCAGCGCGCAGTAGACGCCCTCCGCCCCGACCTTGGCGATCACGCGACCCGGATGCGCTTGCATCATGACGGTGCAGGGGCGGCCCTCGCCGGCGATGAGGTCCGGATGACGCAGCATGCACTCTACAATGCGGAATGATGAATGCGGAATGCGGAACTGCTGGGTGAGGTCGCTCGCGTCACGGGGCTCCCGGGGAACTTCCGCATTCCGCATTCCGAACTCCGCATTCCCGAGTCTCGCGTACGCCAGCGCCATGTGGCGCAGCGGCAGTCCGTAGCACGGGACGCCGCAGCCGTCCACCGCCGTCCGGATCTCGCTCGCCGGCACGTCCGTCCATCGGCTTACGGCGTCCAGGCAGCGTTGCTGCACCGGGTGCTCGAGGCGGGTGTAGAACTCCGTCGGCCACCCGTGATGGCGCGCGAGGGCGAGCATCCCCGCGTGCTTGCCGGAGCAGTTCGAATACACGGGCGTCAGGTGCACGCCGCGCGTCTGGTAGTCCTGCGCCACGTGCTCGGAGAGCGGGACGTGAGGCCCGCACAACAGGTCCCGCTCGCCGCAGCCGATCTTCGCGAGGAGGTCCCGCACCAGCGCCACCTGACCCGGTTCGCTCGAGTGCGACCCGCAGCAGAGTGCCAGGTCCTGGGTCGTGAGGGCGAACCGCTCCACCACGCCGTCCTCGAGGAGCGGCAGCGCCTGGAACGGCTTCGCGGCCGAGCGCCAGTAGGTGACGAGCTCGGCGTCTCCCACGCCGGCCTCGAGCCGGCCCGCCGCATCCACCACGGCCGCGTGCACGCGGTGCCGGGCTTCGACGATCGAGCCGCGGAGCTGTTCAACGCGCATCGCCGCGCTCCCGGTCGTTCCGCAGCGACAGCCCGATGCCCAGGAGCACCAGGCTGCCGCCGATCACCGCGGCCGGCGGGGGAACCTCGTGAATGGCAGGCACCAGCCATGCGATGATTGCCGCCCCCACCGGCTCTCCCAGCGCCGCGACGTTCACCGTGGTGGCCCGGTAGCGCCGCAGCGCGTAGTTCATCCCCGTGTGACCGACCAGCATCGGGCCTGCGGCCATGGCCCCGAACACGGCCCAGTCGCGTCCCCCGAAGCCGGTGAGCGGCGCCGCGCGCATCCCCGCGACGCAGCCGAGCGTCACCGCCGCCACCGCGTACACGGCGGACGCGTAGCTCCACACGCCCACCGTCCGGCGCACCCGCCGCCCGATCACGTAGTAGGCGGCGCCGGTGAGCGCCCCGGCGAGCGCCAGCGCGTCGCCCCCCAGCGCTCCCCGCGAGAGCCGTGCGTCACCCAGGCCGATCAGCGTCGCGCCGAGCACGGCGACCACGATCCCCCAGCGCTCGGTGCGGCCCGGATGCTCCCCCAGCCACAGCGCGGCGATGCCCCAGGCGAAGATCGGCTTCAGCGACACCAGCACCACCGAGCTCGCCACCGTCGTGAAGCGGAGCGACGCGATCCAGGTCCAGAAATGCAGCGCGAGCAGCAGCCCCGCGAGCGCCATCAGCGGAAACGCGGCGCGCGCTTCCCGCCCCTGCCGCTCGCGCGTCGCGAGCCCGAACGTCACCGGCAGCACGAGCGCCAGCCGCCAGAACGCGATCGCGACCGCCGGCGCCGTCGCCAAGCGCACGATCGGGCCGGCATAGGTCGTGGCCAGGACGGCCAGGATGAGGACCAACAGGGGAGACATCTGGACGGCAAGAATAGACCGGCCGGGGCCAGGTTCCAAGTGCCGGACGCGCGGCTTGCGACCTGGCGACTGGCGCACCCAAATTGCGCGCTCCATGCGACCGGTCGCGCTGGCCCTCGCGACGTGGGCGCTCGCGCGCCCCGCCCTGACGCGGATCCCCGCCCTCATGGGCGACGCCGTCCTGACGGGCGGCCTCCTCACGGGTGCCCTCCTCGCGGGGAGCCCCGCCCTGACGGGCGGGGCTATGGTTGCCGCCATCACGGGTCGCCCCGCCCTCACGGGCGGGGCTATACTCGCCGCGCAGGAGCCGTCCCCGTACCTGCCGCTCGGGCACTGGGCGACGCCGTACGTCGAGCATCTGATCGCGACCGGAGTGATCGCCGATCCGGCACCGCTGACGCGGCCGATCCGCGAGGCCGACCTGGTTCGGGCCCTGCGCGCGGTGGACACAACGGCCGCAAGGGCGAGCGTGCGCGCCACGGTTCGACGGCTGCTCGCGGAGCTCGAGCGGGGGAACGGCGCCCCGCGCTACTACCTGGCGGGAGACGCGGGCGCCGCCGTGGCGACGCACGCGCTGCGCGACCCGCTCGAAATCGGCCGCGGCACACCGCCCAGGCCGAAGGGCGCGAGCCGCGCCTTCGCGACCGGCGGTCTCGCGCTCCAGCTGCGACTCGGCCCCTTGGTCGCGGTGACGCATCCCTACTTCGACACGCGGCTCAAGTACGACCCGGATTACTTCGGGAAGAAGGACCGCTTCATCGCCGGTCGCAACGGGGATGCGTACCTCGACGCCCGCTGGTCGTTCGGGGAGATCTGCTTCGGCTCCCTCGGCCGGAATTGGGGGCCGCCCGCGCTTCCCGGACTCATCCTCTCGCCCGGCCCCTACAGCTACGATCACCTGGCGCTCACCCTCGGCACCGCGCGCATCCAGCTGCAGGCCCTGCTCACCCAGCTCGACGATCTCCCCGACACGAGCGGCACGGTCAATCACCGCTACCTCATCGTGCACCGCCTGCTGGCGCGGCCCGGCGGCCGCACGACGCTGGGGCTATGGGAGGGCAACGTGGCAGCCGGCCCGGGGCGCACCTTCGAGCCGTGGCTCGCCAACATCCTCAACCTTGGCCTGCTCGTCGAGTACGACCAGAACGTGCAGGTGAACAGCCTCCTGGGCGCGGACTTCGAGTCGCGGCTCGGCGGCGTGAGCCTGTTCGGGCAGCTGCTCATCGACGACGTCCAGATCGACCGCAAGAGCCAGTCGGACAGTGAGCCGCCGTCCTACGGGCTGACGCTGGGCGCGCGAGGCGCAGTGCGTGGCATCGGCTGGACCGCCTGGTACACGCGGGTCGCGAACCTCACGTACCGCACCTCCAACCCCGCCGAGACGGTCGAGCGCCGCTTCGTGGGCCTGGGGCGGAGCTTCAGCGACTACGACCAGCTGACGCTGAGCGCGAGCGTGCTCCCCGCGGCCGGACTGCTGCTCTCGCCCGAAGCGACGCTGGTGCGCCAGGGGGAGGGTGATTTCCGGCTGCCGTATCCGCCCCCGTCGGCCTACGGCGCGACGCCCAGCATCCTGTCCGGCGTGGTCGAGCGCACGGCACGCCTCGCCCTCGGCGCGAGCTGGCAGCGCGGCGCCTGGGGCCTCGCCGGCAACGGCGGCGTCCACTTCACCCGCAACGCCGGGCACGTGAGCGGCGCGCGCGACACGCGCTGGGTCGGGAGCGTGTCGTTGAGTTATCGCTTCCACTTCGAGGGAACCTTGCCGTGACCACTCCCTCCCCCGACGCCCGCCCCACCCGCGACTATCTCCAGTCCCTCTTCGCCAAGATGGCCGAGCGGCGGATCGTCGTCGTGGGCGACGCGATGCTCGACATCTATCTGGCGGGCGAGGCCGAGCGCATCTCGCCCGAGGCGCCGGTGCCCGTCGTGGCGGTGCATACGCGGCGCTCCGCGCTGGGCGGCGCCGCCAACGTGGCCGCCAACGTCGCGGCGAGCGGGGCCGAGTGCCGGCTCGTGGCGGTGATCGGCGACGACGCGCGCGGGGACTCGTTCCGGGCGGAGCTGGCGCAGAGCCGGCTCTCCGACCGCCACATCGTGGTCGCGGCGGCGCGCCCCACCACCTCGAAGACGCGGGTGACGGCGCGCGGCCAGCAGCTGGTGCGGATCGACGAGGAAGTCGAGGGGCCCATCCCGAGGCGCGCGGAAGAGCTGCTCCTGGCCGAGCTCGACCGCGCCATGGTGGACGCGGACGCGCTCCTGATCGAAGACTACAACAAGGGCGCGCTCACGCCGGCCGTGATCGAGCGTGCGCTGATGCTGGCCAAGCAGCGCGGCGTCCCGGTCGTGGTCGACCCCAAGTTCAAGAACTTCTTCGCCTACCGCGGCGCGACCGTGTTCAAGCCCAACCGCCGGGAGCTGGAGCAGGCGATGGGCGCGGCGCTCGACCTCGACTACCCCGAGGCGCTTCCCGCGTCGCTCGACAAGCTGGGCGTCGACAACCTGCTGCTCACCCTCGGCGCCGAGGGGATGGTGCTCGTCACCAAGGACCGGCGGATCAACCGCATCCCCGCGATGGCCCGCGAGGTGTTCGACGTCTCAGGGGCGGGGGACACGGTGACGGCGTGGGTGGGGACGGCGCTCGCCGCCGGGGCATCGGTGCGCGAGGCGGCGCACGTGGCGAACTACGCGGCGGGGATCGAGGTCGGCAAGTCGGGCGTCGCGACCGTGTCGCCCGCCGAAGTGCTCGCGGCGCACGAGACGCGCTACGACCAGCTGGGGAAGCTCAGGAGGGAGGGGCTGCTTTAATTGCGGATTGCGGATTGTGGATTGCGGATTGGACTGCTCTAATTGCGGATTGCGGATTTCGGATTGCGGATTGTAAGGCCGTGGGAGTCCAATCCGCAATCCGCAATCGCCAATCCGCAATTGTCAGGCATGGGCGGCACAGGACTCGAACCTGTGACCTCCGGTATGTGAGACCGGCGCTCTAACCAGCTGAGCTAGCCACCCGACGTTCGTGGTGTAGCGTAACGAAGGCCATCTCGAACCGCAATCACCGGTACCACGGGTTCGGCATCTCTGTAACGCGCCGGCAACATCGCGAGGCGATCCCGCGACCCGTCCGATGCGCGAACGCCGCCGCCCGCAATGTCATACGGCGCCTGCCGTGAGGATCGGCACCGGGCGTCGATCTTGCGGGAATAGCGGGCGGCGGTCTTCAGGAGGCCGGGATGAACGAGAGGACGCGGGCACTGACGCCGCCTGCGGTTCGGTGACCGGTGACGCGCGCCAGAACGGATCCACCCGTCATCTCCGTCGCCAGCGACGACCCCGACGTGGGGGCCGCCGTCAGGGCCTGGCTCGCCGGCGGGCGTCTCGAGCCGCCCTCGCACATCGCACTCGACATTAAGGTCGGCAAGCCGGATGTCGGGCGTGATGCGCGGCTGCCGTTCGAGCAGCCGGGGGTGCTGGTCCGCGCCGGTGCGCCCGAGGGCGTGGTGCGCATCTCGTGGGAAGCGGCGCCGGCCGTGGCGGAGCTGCCGCCGGGCGCGGCAACCGCGCGCGTGACCCTCTCCCCGGAGGCCGTGGCGCGGCTCGACGAGTGCCTGCGAACCTTCCTACTGGCCGTGCTCGTGTACGTGCTGCGCCGCGTCGGGTGGCATCACATCCACGCCGCGACGGCCGTCGACCCGCGCCAGCGGGGCTGGCTGATCGCCGGCTGCTCCCAAGGCGGCAAGTCCACCACGGCGGCGCTCTTGGCCTCGCGCGGCTGGGGGGTCGGGACGGATGATGTGGCATTCCTCGCAGCGGAGGCCGAGCGGGTTACGGTCATGGCGTTCCACGCGCCGATCGCGCTGCGACCGGGCGAGCGCAATCTGCTCCGCCGCGCCGGCGGTGTGCTGCTGCCCGAGCGGCGCAAGGTGGGGTACTGGCCGGAAGACCTGGGCGGCCGGTGGATTCCGCGCGTGGATCCCGAGGTGATCCTGTTCACCTCCGTGGTGAACGGGTCCGAGACGACGCAGGTGGAGCGGCTGGGGCGACGAGAGGGGCTGGCCGAGTTGATCCGCTGGTCGGCCTGGGTGCTCCTCGAGCCCGAGCGGGCGCGGGAGCACCTCGAGCTGCTCACGGTCCTGGCGCGCCAGGCGCGGAGCTATCGCGTGAGACTCGGCCGCGATCTGTTCGAGCATCCCGACCGACTCGCGGAGCTGGTCGGATGAAGACCGTCCTCACCCCCTGACAGCCCCTCATGGGCCCTCCAGGATTTGAACCTGGGACCGACGGATTATGAGTCCGCTGCTCTAACCGCTGAGCTAAGGGCCCGCTCACGGGGTGGGAATATGCCAGCGGCCCGAACCCCGTACAAGCGATCGCCCCTCAGCGTCGCGCCAGCCCCACGCCGACGACGATCCCGTCCACGGTTTCGCGGCGGGAGCCGCCGCCCAGCACGGCATGATCGATCCGATACGCCACGCGAGCCTCGAGCATTCGCGATACCCGAACCGTCATCCCGGCCTCGCCACCCTGGGCGTGATCGAGCGGCTCCGGCACGCTCACGTTCCCGGACGCCGCCCGCCACAGCTCCGCGTAGCCTTTCACGCCCGACCCGATGAAGGTCTCCTCGGCGCGGGCCCGCAGCTCCCAGAACAGCCAGCGCTGCGTCCCGGAGGTGAAGACGTACGTGCGGCCGCGCGGCCCCGCTTCGAGCGTGAGCCAGCCCAAGGGACGAAAGCCGATTGCCGCGCCTCCCTCGACGAGGTCGCGAGCCGGCGTGCTGCCGCTGTCCGGATGCACCGTCCCCTGGTGGTAGGTGACGGCCAGCAGCCAGCGGCCCACGGACAGCGTCCCTTCTCCGCCGAATGCGACTCCGCTCAGCGCACCGCCGCCGACCGGCAGCTCATTGCGCACCCGCACGGAGACGACCGACGCTCCGAGGGTGACGCGCGTCTGCGCCGCGAGCGGGCCCACCGTTGCGCCGAGGACCAGGAACACGAGCGAGGGCTTCATGGGCGGCGAGGCTGGAGCGAGGTCGGCTCACCGGCGCGGATCGCGAGGCGGACGTCGCCCACGCGCCGGGTGTTGTCGGCCTGGACGGTCGCCAGGCGCTGCTGCCACGTCTCCCGCACCGCGTGGTTCGCCCGGATATTCGCCTCCAGCGGCCGACCCGGTCGGTGCAGGAAGTATCCCACCAGGCCGGCGAGCCCGACCGATCCCGCCACGGCGAGGCGGGGCCCGCTCGAGGTCTCCGTCCCTCCGACGATCGTGGGGAGCGACACCACCGCGGCCGAGAGCAGCAGCCCGCCCGTGAGCGCGCGCTTCGCCGGCCCGCTCCCGGATCGCTCCGGCAGGAACTGTGAGTCGGCGGGCTGGGTCGGCCACGGCAGCGTGTCGGCCCGGACCACGCGGACCTGGAGCGGGAGCTGCTGGACCCCGACCAGCTCACCCGTGGGGGAGTGGGACGCGACGCGCAGCAGCAGCCGCTCGACGGCCGGCGGGTTTCCCGTCGGGTCCAGACCGTCCCACGTCACGCTCAGGCTGTCGGCGATCGGCCCGTAGTACAGGGAGCGGAACGGGAAGCCGTCTTCGTAGCGGAGCGTCACTTCGACCGTGTGGAACGAGGTGGCGAGGAGCCTGGCCGCGAAGGATCCGCCGCCGAGGATGATCACAGTGTCCCGCGGCGCGGCAATCACCACGCTCCTCGTCTCCCGGCGTACGCCCTCGAACGCCGCCGTGACCTCGGGCGGGAAGATCAGCCCGCTCGGCCGAAATCCCGGATCGAGGATGAGCAGGCGCCGGAACACGGCGGCGGCGGAGTCGCGCTGCCCCCGGAAAAGATCGGCGGCGCCGAGATAGACGAGGGCCCGGGTGACCGTCGTGTCCGGCGCCCTCCTAGCGCTGAGCCGCGTGACCTCGCGTCGCAGTAACCGGGCCGCGGCCTCGAACTCGAGGTTCCGGTAGGCGCGGATCGCGGTGGCGAGCGAGTCGCCCGACGACTGGGCGCGCAGCGCGGGCGCCCCCACGGCCAGCACGCCGGCGAGCAAACCCAACCACGCGACATGCTGCTTCACGGCTTCAGCTCCCCGAGCACGATGTCCGTGAGTCGCAGCTCCTGCCCGGGCGCGACCCGGATCGTGGTCTCAAACGACCGGAACCCGTCCCGCACCACGCGCACGCGGTGCGAGCCCGGCGCAACGGGCAAGGCCGCTTGGGGGGTGTTCCCGATGACCGTGCCGTCGAGGTACACCCGCCCCCACGGGGTCGCGTTGATGAACAGGCGTCCGGGCTGCTGCGCGCTCGCCGGCCGCCGTGGACGGACGACCGGGACTCGCGCCTTCGCGCGCGGCGCGCGCGGCGCCGCAGCGGGCCGGGACAGGTCCACGGTCGATTCCGGACGAACCGCGGCCGACTCCGGCGGCCTGAGCGCGACCGCTACCTGGCTCGGCGTGACGGGTGCCGGGGTCGCCATGGCGGGTGCCGGGATCGGCGCAACGGGCGCCGGACTCGGCGCGGGCAGCTGCTGGGTCCGCCGCCCAGAGCCCAACACCACCACGGCCCCGACCGCACCGAGCACCGCCAGCGCCAGCGCACCGAGCGCAATCCAGCCCGGTGTACGGAAAACGGGCACGTCCGGGGCTGCGGCAAGGGTGTCCAGCCCCAGGATGGGAAGGGGCGGCCGGGCGGCCGGGACCGGCGAGGCTTGCGGATCTGGCGCGGCCGGCCGGGCCAGCGGGGCCGACCGGATGGGAGCCGCCGCGCCCAACGCCGCGACGAAATCCGGGATGCTCGCGAAGCGCCGCTCCGGCGCCCTGCTCAGGGCACGCTCGACCGCCAGCGAAACATGGTCGTCCAGGCCGGGCCGGAGGTCGGCGAGTGGCGGCGGCTCCGTCCATGGCCGCTCTCCGCTCGCCCGGGCGGTCTCCCCGTAGAACGGGACGTTCCCGGTGAGGCACTCGTAAAAGAGCAGCGCGAGCGCGTATTGGTCCGCAAGCGGACCAGGCTCCTGCCCGGAGAACTCTTCCGGCGCGACGTATTCGACGCGGCGCGCGCTTCCCGTACTCCCGGGGCCGCGACCGGGCGCGGCAAGCTGCTCGAGCACGCGCGGCACGCCGAAATCCGTCACGCGCGCCAGGCCCGCGGCATCGATGAGCACGTTTGCGGGCTTCAGGTCCGCGTGGACGACCCCCTGCCGGTGCGCGTAGTCGAGCGCGCTCGCGACTTGCGCCACCAGGCGCACACACGCGGGCAGGTCCATCGGCCCGCCGGCGGACAGCAACTCGGCCAGGGACAGCCCGTCCACGTACCTCGTCGAATACCAGAAGAGACTCTCGCTCGTACCCGCGCTGTAGATAGGAACCACGTGCTGGTGGTCGAGCGCCGCTGCGGCGGCGACACTCCGATGGAAGCCCTCCTGGGCGACGGCGCCCGCCTGCGGCAAGCGTGGCATCACCTTCAGGGCCACCGGCCGGTCGTACTCCAGGTCCCGCGCGATGTACACGATGGACGCCGACCCCCGCCGATGCAGCCGCTCAATGGCGAACAGCTTGGTCAGCTCCCGCCGTGCCGCCGCGTCGATCGGGTCGGGCCCGGGAGCCTCGTCGGCAACGGCGACGGCGACCGCGTACCCGCACCGCGAGCACTGCTGCGTCTCTCCGATGAGCTCAGCCATGGAACAGCGGGGGCAGATCAAGGCAGTTGCACCAGCACGATTTCGAACAAGAGACTGGTCGCCAGGCTGAGCTCGGGCGCGCTTGGCGCGCTTGCGAGCAGCGTGTAGCCGTTCCCCGTTCGATCGATGCTCAAGTCTCCGAATGTTGCTACACCGGACACCGCGGCAACGGGCAGCGTGCCCCAGAGGGTGGCGTCTTGCGTTGCGCTCGCGTCCGTGCCGATGGTGAGGGCGACGTCTCCGGTGAAATCGGTCGCCGTGTTCCCGAACTCGTCCACGGCCGCCACCTGAATGGCCGGAGTGATCGTGGAATCCATCCCAGCGTTGCCCGGCTCCGCCATGAACACCAGCTGAGTCGCCGCGCCCGGCGTGATGTTGAACGTCGTGCTCGTGGCGGACGTCAGTCCGTTCGCGCTCGCGGCCAGCGTGTAGCCGGTCCCGACCTTGTTGATGTTCAGATTGGAGAACGTCGCGACGCCGGCGACGGCGTTGACCTTCATGGTGCCACCAAGCTTGGCGTTGTGATTCTGACTGGCGTCGGTGTCGATGGCCATCTCAACCTGGCCGGTGAAGCCCGTCGCCACGTTCCCGCCCGCGTCCAGGGCCGTCACCACCACCGCCGGCGTGATCGCGACGCCTGCAACCGCGCTGGTCGGCTGCACGGTGAAGACCAGCTGGGTGGCCGGCGGTGCTGTCACGGTGACCGTGGCGGTCTGGTCGATCGGCTTTCCGTCGATCGTGGCCGAAACGGTCTTGGCCTCGGCGACGAGGGACCTCAAGGTGCCCGTCGCGACCCCGCTCGCGTTGGTGGAGTCGGAGGGTTGCGTGACGATGTTCCCGGCCCCCGTGGCCGCCAGGACCACCGTGGCGCCCTCGATCGGATTCCCATTCTCGTCTCGGGCGGTGACCGTGATCGTGGAGGCCCCGAGGCCGGCTTCGATCGTCGTGGGAGAAGCTGTCACCGTCGACTGCACCGCCGACACCGCGCCGCTCGTGACGGTGACCGTGGCCGTCTGACTGACGGCCAGCCCGTCGATCGTGGCCGAGATCGTCTTCGCCTCGACCACTGTCGAGCTGAACGTGGCCGTCATCACCCCGCTGGTATTCGTGGTGCCCGTCGCCGCCGGCGTGAAGCTATTCCCGCTCCCCGTGGCACTCAGCACGACCGTGACACCGCTGATCGCGTTGTCGTTCGCGTCTCGGGCGGTGACCGTGATCGTGGAGGTCCCGATGCCGGCTTCGATCGTCGGGGGAGACGCAGTAACCGTCGACTGCGCCGCGCTCACCCCGCCCGCGGTGATGTTGAACGCGCTGCTGGTGGCGCTCGTCAGGGTACCGGAGGTCGCCGTCAAGGTGTAGCCGGTCCCCGCCTTGTTGACGCGCAGGTCGTCGAAGCTCGCGACGCCGCTCACGGCCGTCTTCGGGGTCGTAGCCAACAGGGTCCCCCCCGACGGGTTCGTGCCGATCGCCACGCTCACGCTCCCCGTGAAGCTGGTCGCCGTGTTGCCGCTGGCGTCCTGGGCCGTGACTTTCACGGCCGGCGTGATGACGGCGCCAGCCGTCGCGTCCTCCGGCTGCACCGTGAACACGAGCCGGCTAGTCGGGCCAGCGCCGAGCGTGATCGTGCCCGAGGTCACCGGGGTGACCCCGCTGCTGTCAGCGAAGCTCAGGGTGTAGCTCCCCGTCGGGCCGCTGATGCCGAGCCCGCTGAACGTCGCGGCCCCGCTCGGCCCCGTCGTCGCCGTGGGCCCGCTTACCGTCGCTTCCGCCGACCCAGACGCGATTGTCGCAATGACCACCGTGCCGCTCTGGCCCACCGGGTTGCCGTTGGCGTCCTGCAGCTGCACCACGGGCTGCTGGGTGAACGTCACCCCGCTCTGCGCCGTGCTCGACGGCAGCGTAGTCAGCACGAGCTTGGCCGCGGTTCCCGCGGTGATGTTGAACGCCGCGCTGGTGGCGCTCGTCAGCGTACCGGAGGTCGCCGTCAGCTTGTAGCCGGTCCCCACCTTATTGATGCTCAGGTCGGCGAAGGTCGCCACGCCGTTCAGGACCGGGACGATTTTCGTCCCGAACAGGGTGCCGCCACCGGGGTTGGTGGAGATCGCTACCGTCACGTTGCCACTGTAGCTCGTGGCCGTGTTCCCGTTCGCGTCTTCGGCAGTGACCTCGACGGCTGGGGTGATGGAGGAGCCGGCCGCGGTGCTGGTCGGCGGCACGGTGAAGACGAGTTTCGTCGCCGGGCCCGGCGTGATGTCGAATGCCACGCTCGTGTCCGGGTTGAGGAACGGCGTGTTCCCGGTCGTGTCGCGCGCCGTCAGCGTATAGCCGCTGCCCGCCTTGTCGATCTTCAGGTTGGAGAACGTCGCGACGCCCGTTCCCGTCGCCGTGCGGACGACCAGCATACCCGCGAGGGCTCCGCTGCCCGGGTTATTCGCGATCGCGAGCGTCACCCATCGCCGAGGGTTCGCGACCGTGTTCCCGAAGCCGTCCTGCACCGTGACCTGAACAGGCGGCGTGATCGTCGCCCCGGCCACGGTGTCCTCCGGCTGGACCGTGAACGTGAGCTGGCTCTGGGGGCCGGCGCTGAGCGCGATGGTGTTCGAGGTGACCGCGGTCAAGCTCGGCGCGCTGCTGAATTCGAGTGTGTAGCTCCCCACGAAACCAGATATCGCGAGATCCGTGAACGTCGCGGCCCCGCTCGGCCCGGTCGTCGCCGTGGCGCCGCTCAGGGTCGCCCCCGCCGGACCCGTCGCGACCGTCGCGGTGACCACGGTGCCGCCCTGGCTTACTGGGTTCCCGCTGGCGTCCTGCACCTGCACCACCGGCTGCCGGGTGAACGCCACCCCGCTCGGCGCGCTCGCCGACGGCTCGGTCGTCAGCGTGAGCTGGGTCGCCTGGCCCGCGGTGAGCGTGATCGGGTCCGAGGTCACGCCGGTGAGCCCCGGGACGCTGAAGCTCAAGGTGCGGTCCCCGACGGTGCCGGTGAGCGAGAGATTGGCGAAGCTCGCC
>WNFU01007470.1_pt1 | contig 13208 bp, 13 predicted proteins | sample 5400121 | NCBI WGS metagenome assembly WNFU01 (sample SAMN13153360, study PRJNA577476) | soil metagenome | isolation source: 100 cm soil or saprolite under grassland replicate 1 | place: USA:California | collected 2016-06-15 | reverse complement strand
CACGGCAAAGCGCTTGCCCCCGGCGACCTCGTCCTCATCTATCTGGGCGCACCCGAGCGGGAGTTCATCGGCCGCGCCGAGCTTGCCTCAGCGACCCATGATTGGACACCCTCCGAGGCACAGGTGTACCCCGGCGATTCTCCTACCGGAGTGTTGCTGGCTCAGGTCGAGGAATGGGACCCGCCCGTACCGATGGATACCGTGCTGTCGCAAATCGACCCGGCAGAGAACGCCAAGGCCGACTTCGCAGTTGGCGTCGTTCGGATCACCACTAGCGAATATGAGACCGCCCTCGCCGTGGCGGCCGAATGCGCGCCCTCGACTGGCTGATCTGGACGCCGCTCCGCTTGCGCTCAGCCGCGCCTGCGCGTGGAAGCGAGGGCCCGGGCAGGCTGTCGGGCCCCCGCTTCTTGCTCCCGCGCGCGTGCTGGCTACGGCGCGGGAATCGCTTCGGACGGCTGACTGCCGAGCATCACGTCAACCATCCTCTTCGTGCTGTCCCGATAGATCTCGAGCGCGATCTTGTCGCGCGGCTTGTGATTCGCGATCACGTCGCTGAGCGCGTTGACGGTCGGCGTCGGCGTGCCGTCCGCGGCCACGATGATGTCGCCGCCGAGCGGCCACGTCACGCCCGCGACCGTCACCTGCGTCGTCGCCGCCTTCAGCCCCGCCTTCGCCGCCCCGCTCCCGGACTTGACGGTCGCGACGAGCAGTCCCTTGCTCACCGGCAGATGGAAGAGCCGCGCGATCTCGGGCGTGATGTCGGTCGCGCGGATCCCGAGGAACGCGTGCTCCACGTGCCCGTCCTGGATCAGCTGCGCGACGATGCCGCGCACGGTGTTGCTGGGGATCGCGAAGCCGATCCCGAGGCTGCCCTGCTGTCCCGTGTCGCCAGTGGAGATCTGCGAGTTGACGCCGATCACGCGGCCGCGCGCGTCGAGCAGCGGCCCGCCGGAGTTGCCCCGGTTCAACGCCGCATCCGTCTGGATCGCGTGGTCGATCACGAAGTTGTTCGGCGCGGTGAGCGGCCGGTCGACCGCGCTGACGATGCCCGCGGTGGCCGTGCGCGAGTAGCCGAAGGGATTTCCGATCGCGACGACCGAGTCCCCCACCTGCACGTCGTCCGAGTTCCCCCACGTGAGCGCCGTCAGCGCGCGCGAGTGCGCATCCACCTGGAGGACGGCGATGTCGGTCGACGGATCGCTCCCGACGACCCGCGCCTTCAGGTTCTCGCCGTTCGAAAAGCTGACCCGGACGTCGCGCGCGCCCGCGATCACGTGGTAGTTCGTGACCACGTGACCGGCCTTGTCGATCACGAAGCCGGAGCCGAGCGACTGCTGCTGCTCGGTCTGCGGGGCGAACGGGTTGCCGAAGAACGGGTCCTGCGGGATGTTGACGACGCTCGTTGACGTGATCTGCACCACGCCCGGAGAGCTGCGCCGGTAGATCTGGTTGATCGTCAGCGCCTTGTCCTGCTCGAATGACGCGGGCGCGCCCTGCGAGGCCGGCGTCACGACCTCGTGCACCGTCGTCGTCTTGCCCAGGTCGCCGAGCGCGGCGGCGCCGCCGAGGGCTGCGGCGCCGCCCGCTACGGCGACTGCGACGAGTGCGACCGAGCGCACAAGTGCATCCCGGCTGACAGACCCGAACTGCACGCCGACGTTGTAGCCAGACGCGTGTGAAAGCCCGGTTGTTCCTCTGTTAAGGACTGTTTAGACGAGCGAGTGCGTCGCGCACGCGGTCGCGGAGCTCCTGCGGCTTGAACGGCTTGCGGAGATAGTCGGTCGCTCCGGCCGCGTGACCGCGAGCCGCGTCCTCGTCGGCGACGCGCGCGGTCAGGAGGATGACGGGCAGCGACGCCAGCTCCGCGTCGGCGCGAAGCCGGCGCGTCACCTCGAGTCCGTCGAGGTTCGGCATGCTGACGTCGAGGACGGCGAGACTGGGCCGCGCTTGGCGCGCGAGCTCGAGCGCCTCGGCGCCGTCGTGCGCGACGACGACGTCGTAGCCCTCGCCCGAGAGGATGTACGACACGAGCTCGAGGATGTCGTCGTCGTCGTCGGCGACGAGCACGAGCGGCCGCCTTCTTTCGTCGCTCATGCGGCCACCCGCTCCGGTTGCGCGACCGCCGGCAGAACGACGGAGAAGGTCGAGCCGCGACCCTCTTCGCTCTCGACGTCGATCCGACCGCCGTGCGCGTCGACGATCGCCTTGGCGATCGCAAGGCCGAGACCTGCGCCCTGGACGTTGCGGGTATTCGAGCTGCGGAAGAAGCGCTCGAAGAGATGACGCAGGTCGTCCTCGGGAATCCCGATGCCGTTGTCCGCCACCTCGAGCACGACGCCGTCGGGACCGGGCGCGACGCGAACGTCGATGCGCCCGCCGCTCGGCGTGAACTTGACGGCGTTCGAGACGAGGTTGTCGAGCAGGTCCTCGATCCTCCGGCGGTCGGCGAGTGCGAGCGCCGGCCGCACGACCGACGTGTGCAGCGCGACGTCTTTCTGCCGTGCGGGCGCACGTGCGGCCTCGACTGCGTCCTCGGCGAGCGCGCCCACGTCCACCTCGTCGAGGTCGAGCGTCACGCGCTTGTCTTCCACACGCGCGATGAACAGGAGGTCGTTCACGAGCCGCAGCAGCCGCTGCGAGTTCCGGCCGACGATGTCGAGGAACTCCGCCTGTTGCTCGTTCAGCTCGCCTGCATCGCCTTCGCGCAGCAGCTCGACGTAGCCCAGGATCGACGTGAGCGGCGTGCGCAGGTCGTGCGAGACGACCGCGATCAGCTCGTCCTTCAGGCGATTCGCCTCGACGAGCCGTTCGTTCGCCTGCTCGGTCGCAACGCGCGCCTCGTGCTGCGCTGCGCGGGAGCGGTCGAGGCTCGCGAACAGGTCCCCGAACCGAATCAGGATCGCGAGCACGAGCAACGCGTCGAACAGTGCTTCGGCAGTCGACGTCGCCTCGTGCGTGAGCGAGTGGCGCACCAGCACGCCCAACGCGAGCAGCGCCGCAATGCCGAGCAGCGAGAACCGCCGCCAGGTCAGCCGCCGCTCCGGCCGCACCGTCGCGACCTCGACGATCGCCGGGTGGAGGAACGCGGCGGCGAGGACGACGTACGACGCGAGCCACGTGACGTCGAGCCACGAGCCGAGCTCGTACGCGGACTCGTTCGCGCCGTAGATCGTGTCGCCGACGAGTTGCAGCACGACGCCGACGACGAGCAGCACGACGGGCGCGCGCATGATGCTGCCGACGACGAGCCGTGCGAGCGCGGCGAGCAGCACGAGGTCGCCGATCGGGTACGCGAACAGGATCGTCTTCTCCCATGCCGTTCCCTCGCCTGAGTACGCCGTCGAGAGCGGGCCCCAGATGACGGTCGCGCAACCCGCGGTGACGACGGCTGCGTCGAGCAGCGCCCGCAGATCGAAGGGCTGGCCACGTCTGCGCGCGAGCACGAGCGCACCGGTGGCGAGCGCCGGGTAGCCGAGCAGGTAGAAGAGGTCGGCGAGCGACGGGAACGGAATGCTGCCGCCGGCCGACTGGTAGGCGGAGCCGACCGTGTCACCGGCCACGAACGCGGCGAGACCCGCGGCGAAGAACGGCCAGCCGGTCTCGAACGGCAGTCGCCGCCGCAGGCCAGCGACGAGGAGGGCGAGGACGGAGCCGGCGCCGATGCCGACGTACCACCACGCCTGCCAGAGGCCGCCGCTGGGGAGCAGGAAGTAGACGGCAACCGCAGCGCCTCCCGCGCAGAGCAGCGCGACCGCGGACCTGCGGCCGGCCTCTCGCTCTCTCGTCGCTTCCAGCACAGTCCTCACGTCCATTGTCGTCCACGGCACGGACTGGCAGTAGTTTTGGGCCGTGCGCGACCTGTTCCTGCTCGACCCCGACGTCGTCTTCCTCAACCACGGCTCCTTCGGCGCCTGCCCGCGGCCCGTCTTCGACGAGTACCAGCGGCTGCAGCTCGAGCTCGAGCGCGAGCCGGTCGACTTCCTCGATCGGCACCGGCGCTTCCCCACGCTGATCGAGACGGCACGGGAGCGGATCGCCGCCTACGTCGGGGCGCGGGCGTCGGATCTCGCGCTCGTCCCCAACGCGACGATGGGCGTGAACCTCGTCGCGCGCTCGCTCGCGCCCGAGCCGGGCGACGAGATCGTCGCGACGACGCACGAGTACGGCGGCAACGAGATCCTCTGGCGCTACATCTGCGAGCGTCGCGGGGCGCGCTTCGTCGAGGTCGACACGCTGCCGGCCACGGCGGCGGACGACCTCCTCGCGGCCGTGACGCCGCGCACCCGGGCGATCTTCGTCAGCCACATCTCGTCGCCGACTGCGCTGCGCTTCCCCGTCGAGGAGATCTGCGCGCGGGCCCGCGACGCCGGCGTGCTCACGCTCGTCGATGGCGCGCACGCGCCGGGGCAGATCCCGCTCGACCTCGAGGCGGTCGGCGCCGACTTCTACGCCGGCAACTGCCACAAGTGGCTCTGCTCCCCGAAGGGCGCGGGCTTCCTCCACGCTCGGGAGGACGTGCAGCCGCTGCTCGAGCCGCTCGCGTTCAGCTGGGACTGGCCGCACGACACGTTCGCGATCCGGCACCGCTGGGCCGGCACGCGCGATCCGTCACCGTGGCTCGCCGTCCCAGCGGCGATCGACTTCCAGGCCGAGCACGACTGGGACGCGGTGCGCGCGCGGTGCCATGCGCTCGCCGTGCGCGCACGGCAGGACCTCGAGAGGCTGCTCGGCACGACCGCGTTCGCCGCGGGCGACGACGAGTACGTCCAGATGGTCACCGTGCGACTGCCGCCGTGCGACGCGCACGACGTGCAGCGGCGGCTGTTCGACGACCACCGGATCGAAGTGGTCGCGCAGGAGTGGCGCGGCGAGCCGACGCTGCGTGTCTCGTTCCAGGGCTACAACGACGAGCGCGATCTCGACGCGTTGCTGGAGGCGCTGCCATCCGCGTTGTCCTGATCACGATGGCGGCCGGCGCCGTCGAGCCGCTGATGAGGGGAATCGGCGCACTCGGGCACGAGACCGCCGGCGTGCTGACGATGCGCAACCGCCGCCGTCCGCAGGCCGTCCTCGACCTGGTCGCGGCCGCGGCGGGCGTCGAGGTGGACGTCGTCGAGTCGAAGGAGCGACTCGCGCCGCTGCTCCGCTCGTACGAGCCCGACGTCGCGCTCTGCAGCGGGTTCGGCTGGCGCATCCCGCCCGACGCGCTCGCCGTCCCGCGACTCGGCTGCGTCAACGGCCATCCGTCGCTCCTGCCGCGCTGGCGGGGACCGAATCCGTTCGGTTGGACACTCCGCGCCGGCGATCCCGAAGTCGGCTTCACGTTCCACCGGATGGACGAAGACTTCGACACCGGACCGATCCTGTCGCAGGGCTCGATGCCGCTCCGCGGCGACGAGACGATGCCGGGGCTGTTCGACTACCTGCCGACGCTCGTGCCGCCGCTGCTCGCGGAGGCGCTCGAGCGCGTCGAGGCGGGCGAGCGGGGCGACCCGCAGGACGACACGCAGGCGACGTACGCGCCGCTCTTCGAGGACGAGTTCGCGGAGCTCGACTGGACGAAGACGGCACGCGAGGTGCACGACCAGGCACGCTGCTGGTTCCTGCCGACGGTGTCGGGGATCATGGGGCCGCTGACGACGCTCGACGGCGAGCGCGTACGCGTGCTCGAGACGTCGCTCGACCTCGAAGGGGACGGCGTGCTCCTCGACTGCGCCGATCGTCCGCTGCGCGTCGTGCGCACCGAGCCCGTGTAGTCCCGCCGCGACTGCTGTTGGCAGGAAGGGCGACACTGCGGTAGCGTCGGCACGTGAACGAGTACGTCGAGGCTGCGGATCTCCGCTCAGCGCTGCGGCGCTTCCTGCGCCGGGCGGAGGAGATCGCGCGTCGCCACGACCTGACGCCGCGCCAGTACCTCGTGCTCCTGATGATCCGCGCGAGCGACGAGCGCGGCGCGCACGCGACGATCACCGACCTCGTCGAGCGGCTCTCGCTCACGCAGAGCACCGTCACCGAGCTCGTGCAGCGCGCCCAGGATGCGGGGTTGATCGAGCGCACGCCGTCTCCGGACGACGGCCGCGTCGTGCACCTCTCGCTCTCGCCGATCGGGAACGAGCGGCTCGAACGCGCCTTCACGGAGCTCGGCCCGGAGCGCGAGCTCCTGCTCCGCCTGCTCCGCGGCCAGTGACGGCCGACATCTAGCATCAGAGGCGTGTTGAAGGTCGGCGACCGCTCGTACGAGATCCACCGCATCGGCGGGATCGACGGCGCGGAACGGCTCCCCTACACGCTGCGGATCCTCCTGGAGAACGTGCTTCGCGCCGGGTCGGAGCGGGACGTCGAGGCGATCGCCGCGTGGGTTCCCACCGAACAGCCGCACCGCGAGATCAGCTTCTCGCCCGGACGGGTGCTCATGCAGGACCTCACCGGCGTTCCCGCGATCGTCGACCTCGCCGCGGTGCGGAACGCGATGCACGACATGGGCGGCGACCCGGGGAGGATCAACCCGCTCATCCCCGTCGAGCTCGTGATCGACCACAGCGTGCAGGTGGACGAATTCGCGTCGCGCGGAGCGTTCAGGCGCAACGTCGAGCTCGAGTTCGAGCGCAACCGCGAGCGCTACGCGTTCCTCCGCTGGGGCCAGGCCGCGTTCAGCGACTTCAAGCTCGTGCCGCCGGGCACGGGCATCTGCCACCAGGTCAACATCGAGTTCCTCGCGCGCGTCGTCGAGACGCGCGACGGCGTCGCGTTCCCCGACACGCTCGTCGGCACCGACTCGCACACGACGATGGTCAACGGCCTCGGCGTGCTCGGCTGGGGCGTCGGCGGGATCGAGGCGGAGGCGGCGATGCTCGGCGAGCCGATGTCGATGCTCGTGCCGCAGGTCGTCGGCTTCAAGCTGACCGGCGCGATGCGCGAAGGCGCGACGGCGACGGATCTTGTCCTCACGGTGACCGAGCTGCTCCGCAACACCGGCGTCGTCGGCAAGTTCGTCGAGTATTTCGGCGAAGGACTCGCGTCGCTGCCGGTCGCGGACCGCGCGACGATCGGGAACATGTCGCCCGAGTACGGCGCGACCTGCGGCTTCTTCCCCGTCGACGAGCAGACGCTCACGTATCTGCGCCTCACCGGCCGCCCGAAAGAGCGGGTCGCCCTCGTCGAGGCGTACTGCAAGGAGAACCTCCTCTGGCACGACGCCTCGTCGCCGCCCGCGTACTCCCAGGTCGTCCAGCTCGATCTCGCGACCGTCGAGCCGAGCATCGCGGGCCCGCGCCGCCCGCAGGACCGCGTGCCGCTCGCGCGCGCGAAGCAGAGCTTCGCCGAGGCGCTCGGCACATTCGGCGTTCCGTACGGGAACGCGACATACGACAAGGCGGTCGCCGACACATTCCCCGCAAGCGACCCGACGAGCGAGCAGGCGCCGGGAGGCGCTGAGCTAGCGGACGAACCGGCGGCGGTCGCCGTCGCGGAGGCGCCGCACCGACGCGTGCCGATGGACGGCTACGAGCTCGCCGACGGCAGCGTCGTGATCGCCGCGATCACCTCGTGCACGAACACGTCGAATCCGCAGGTGATGGTCGGCGCCGGGCTGCTTGCGAAGCACGCCGTCGAGCGCGGTCTGACGCGCAAGCCGTGGGTGAAGTCGAGCCTCGCGCCGGGGTCGAAGGTCGTCACCGAGTACTTCGAGAAGGCCGGGCTCGACCGCTACCTCGACGAGCTCGGCTTCAACACCGTCGGCTACGGGTGCACGACGTGCATCGGCAACTCCGGCCCGCTGGCCGCCGACATCTCACAGGGGATCGGCGAAGGCGACCTCGTCGTCTGCTCCGTCCTCTCGGGCAACCGAAACTTCGAAGCGCGGATCCATCCCGAGGTGAAGGCGAACTACCTTGCCTCGCCGCCGCTCGTCGTCGCCTACGCGCTCGCCGGGCGGATGGACATCGACCTCCTCAACGAGCCGCTCGGCACCGCCGACGACGGCAGCGACGTCTATCTGCACGACGTCTGGCCGACGTCGCAGGAGATCAACGACGTGATCGCGTCGTCGGTGCAACAGGAGATGTTCGAGCGGACGTACTCCGACGTCTTCAGCGGCGACGACACGTGGCGCTCGCTGCCGGTGCCGGAGGGCGAGCTGTTCGACTGGGATCCCGACTCGACGTACGTGCGGCTGCCGCCGTTCTTCGACGGGATGCTGCGCGAGCCGCGGCCGGTCGAGGACGTCGTCGGCGCGCGCTGCCTCGTCATGCTGGGCGACTCGGTCACGACCGACCACATCTCCCCCGCCGGTGCGATCAGACCCGACTCGCCCGCGGGGCGTTACCTCGTCGAGCACGGCGTCGAGCGGAAGGAGTTCAACTCGTACGGCGCGCGGCGCGGCAACCACGAGGTGATGCTGCGCGGCACGTTCGCGAACATCCGCATGCGGAACCTGCTCGTCCCCGGCAGCGAGGGAACGTGGACGGTGCATCTCCCGAGCGGCGAGGAGACGACGATCTACGACGCGTCACGGCGCTATCTCTCGGAAGGGACGCCGCTGATCGTGATCGCCGGCAAGGAGTACGGCTCCGGCTCATCGCGCGACTGGGCCGCGAAGGGACCGAACCTGCTGGGCGTACGCGCGGTGATCGCCGAGAGCTACGAGCGGATCCACCGCTCGAACCTGCTGATGATGGGTGTGCTGCCGCTGCAGTTCCTGGACGGGGAGACGCCGGCGACGCTCGGCCTGAGCGGCCGCGAGGAGTTCTCGATCACGGGCGTCGAGGGCGGCGACGCCGACGAGGTGACGGTGCGCGCCGACGACACCGAGTTCCGCGCGCGCGTCCGCCTGGACACGCCGCGCGAGCGCGAGTACCTGCGGCACGGCGGAATTCTCCCGTTCGTGCTGCGGCGCCTGCTCAGCGGCTACTAGTCGCCGTACGTATCGCGCAGGATCTCGTCCGCCCGCTGTTCGACTCGGCGACGCGTTTCCGGATCGAGCCGATCCTTCCAGGAAGGCTTACCCGCATTGCGGATCTCGTCGTACGCGAGCCGCTCCGCGATATCGCGCCGTAGACGTCTTTCGCGCTCCGAGAGATCACTCAGCTTCATCGCCGCCGTCCTCCTCGCCGTCGTCACCCAGAAGCCTGAGAATGCGATCGGCCTTGTCGTGCAACCGCATCAACAGCGAAATGATAATCGAGCCGTCGCTGGGCAGGATCTCGGCCACGTCAAGAGGGTGCCGCGTCGCGCACGACACCGCAAGATGACCGAACGAGACGTACCTCTCCTTGTAGTCGTCACCGGCGCGCCCGGCGTCGGCAAGACGACGCTCGCCCGCGCGCTCGCCGCCGAGCTCCAGCTGCCGCTGCTTGCGAAGGACGACGTCAAGGAGGCGCTCTTCGACTCGCTCGGCACCGGCGGCGTCGCGCGCTCGAACGAGCTCGGCGCGGCCAGCTTCGAAGTGCTGTTCCGCGTCGCCGACACCCTGCTCCGATCCGGCGTGTCGTGCATCGTCGAGGCGAACTTCTCGTACGAGGAGCCGTTCCGAGCGCTGCCGGCGGCGCGGATCGTGCAGCTCGTCTGCGTCGCTCCGACGGACGTCGTCCTCGAGCGCTATGCGAACCGCACGAGGCACCCGGGCCACGTCGACACCGTGCGCGTAGACGAGGTGCGAGGCCGAATCGAGGCGGACGAATGGCAGGCGCTCGACCTGGGCGGCGAGGCCATCGAGATCGACACGGCGACGCCCGTCGACGTGCCCGACCTCGCACGACGGGTCGTGTCGGAATAATGACCTGATGGACGCGACGGAGGACCGGCTGCGCGGACTCGTCGACGCGGGCATCGCGCTCACGTCGAACCTCTCGCTCGACGCGGTGCTGCAGAAGCTCGTCGAGACGGCCGCCGACCTGACCGGCGCGCGGTACGCGGCGCTCGGCGTCATCGACGCGAGCGGGACCGAGCTCGAGCGGTTCATCACCTTCGGCGTCGACGCGGAGACGCATCAGCGAATCGGCGACCTGCCGCGCGGCCGCGGGATCCTCGGCGTGCTGATCCACGACGCGACGCCGCTCCGCCTGCACGACATCCGCGACGACCACCGCTCCGTCGGCTTCCCGCCCGGGCATCCCACGATGACGACCTTCCTCGGCGTCCCCGTCCTGCTGCGCGGTGTCGCGTACGGAAACCTCTACCTGTCGGAGAAGCACGACGGCTCCGACTTCACCGAGTCGGACGAGGAGCTCGTGACGCTGCTCGCCGGCCAGGCGGCGGTCGCGATCGAGAACGCGCGTCTCTACGAGTCGGCGACGCGCTGGTCACGGCAGCTCGAGTCGCTGAACGAGGTCGCGACCGCGCTCGTCAGCGAGACGAGCCTCGCCCCGCTGCTGCACCTGATCGCCGACCGCCTGCGCGACCTGCTCGGCGCGCGGCTCGTCGTGATCTCGCTGCCGGTCGCAGACGGCGGCATGACCGTCGCAGCCGCCTCCGGCGAGCACGCCGAAGCGACGCAGGCGCATCCGCACATCTCCGACCGGTCGAAGACGCGCAGAGTCCTCGAGCGCCGGCGGAGCGAGCGCGTCGACTCGGTGCTCGAGGATCCGGAGGTCGACCAGGACGTCGCCCGCCGCTGGGGCTACATCAGCGGCGTCTGGGTGCCGCTGATCGTGCGCGACCGCGCCGTCGGCGTGATCGCCTGCCACGACAAGATCGGCCCGGATCCGCGCTTCGACGACGACGACCTGCGTCTCGCAGAGGGTTTCGCAATCCGCGCCTCCGCCGCCGTCGAGCTGTCCGAGCGTGTGCAGCGCGACGCGCTGCGGCGGGTCGTGGAGGCTCAGGAGCTCGAGCGGCGGCGGCTCGCGCGCGAGCTCCACGACGAGACGGGGCAGGCGCTGACGTCGATCCTCCTCGGCCTCAGGGGTGTGGAGGAGGCGGCGACGGAGAAGGAACGCGTGAATGCGGCCGCAGACCTCCGGGAGTTCGTGGTCTCGACGCTGCAGGACGTGCGCCGACTCGCCGTGGAGCTCCGGCCCAAGGCGCTCGACGACTTCGGCCTCTTCCCCGCCCTCGAGCGGCTCGCGCAGACGTTCACCGAGCAGATGGGAATCGAGACGGACGTCGAGGCCAGCCTCGGCGGCGAGCGCCTGCCGCCCGAGATCGAAACGGCGCTCTACCGCATCGTCCAGGAGGCGCTGACGAACGTGGTGAAGCACGCACGCGCCTCACGCGTCAGCATCTCCCTCGTGAGGAAGTCACATTCGGTCTCCGTGGTGATCGAGGACGACGGCGTCGGCATGACGACGGCGTCCAGCGACGGCACGGGTCTCGGGCTCGGCATCATCGGGATGCGCGAGCGAGTCGGCCTGCTCGACGGCCGCCTCGAGGTCGAGTCGGACGAGGGCCGCGGCACGACGATCGTCGCCGAGGTGCCGCTGTGATCCGCGTCCTCGTCGTCGACGACCACGCGGTCGTGCGGACCGGGCTGCGGCTGCTGCTCGAGGGCGAGGAGGACATCGAGGTGGTCGGCGAGGCGGGCACCGCGCGCGAGGCGATCTTCGAGGCGCGTTCGTCGAAGCCCGACGTCATCCTGATGGACGTCGTCATGCCCGGCGGCAGCGGCATTGAGGTGACCCCGCAGCTGCTGCACGAGGAGCCCGACGCGAAGGTGCTCGTGCTCTCGATGCAGGACGATCCGAGCTACGTCCGGCAGGCGTTCGCCGCGGGCGCGGCGGGCTACGTGCTGAAGGAGGCGGCCGACACGGAGGTCGTCGCCGCGGTGCGCGAGGTCGCGGCGGGCGGACGCTACGTCAATCCCGCGCTGGGCGCGCGGCTCGTCTCGGCGGAGGCGGAGGAGCGTGCCCGCGCCGAGTCGGACCCGCTCTCGGAACGCGAGCGCGAGGTCCTGCGCCTGCTCGCGCTCGGCCACACGAACCAGGAGATCGCGAAGATGCTCTACATCTCGGTCCGCACGGCCGAGACGCACCGCGCGCACATCATGCAGAAGCTGCACCTCTCCTCCCGCGCCGACCTCGTGCGCTACGCGCTCGCGACCGGGCTGCTAAGCGAAGAGCCTTAGAGCTTAGTGCGACATCGTTCCTTCGACGTCGCCGATCTTGAGGATCCCGACCTCGCCCATGTCGACCGACGCGAAGGAGTGGCTCACGAACGGATAGAGGCCCGGAACGGTGATCCGCGTCTCGAAGATGCCGCCGCCGCCCGCGGGGACGTCGACCGTCTGCACGCCTGACTCGTACCGGCTCAGGTCGCCGTCCGGATAGGCGCGGTCGAGCACCGTGCCGACGATGTGGAAGGCGGTCGTCAGGCTCGGCCCCGCGTCGACGACGTAGAAGCGCACGAGATCGCCCGGGTTCGCGGTCAGTGGATGGTCCTTGTACTGGTTCGCGTACCCGTTCCACGTCACCCAGTCCGGCTGCATGACGCGGGCCTTCTCCAGGTCGAGCGACGCGGGCTTGCTGAGGCCGGCAGAGTCGAGATACCACTCGCCGGCGACGAGCACGAACTCCTTGTCGGCGTGTCGCAGAGGTGTCGTGGGATCGACGACGATCGCGCCGTACATGCCGTTCGCGATGTGCGCGAGGACGGGCGGCGTTCCGCAGTGGTACATGAAGACGCCGGGGTCGTTCGCCGTGAACGTGGCGCGCCCCCGGAGAACGTCCAGCCGTTGAAGTGGACGCCCGGCGCGACGTCGAGGGTCACGTCCTTCAGCTCGATGTTCACGTCGACGACGGGACCCGGCGTCAGCGGCGGCAGCGCGGCCGGATACGGCGTGTGCGCGGCCGCGAGCTCGGCTGCGTTCGCCGGCGCCTGCCCGGCGAAGCTGTGGGAGGTAGAGCCGCCCGTCATCCCGGCCATCGCCGGCGTCGTCGCGGCGGCGGCGCGGGTTGTCTTCTTCGTGACGTGGTGGTCGAGCGTGAAGACGGCCACCGCAAACGCGAGCACCGCGAGGATGGCCAGGCCGAGGGTCGTGACGTAGATTCTCATGGCGCGCAGGATGCATCGGAGAGTGATCCATCGCCTCGTCGTCGCGCCGCAGGCGTGCTGCGGATTTCCCGCAGTCAGTCGAGGCGCGTGAAGATCACGAGCAGCGAGAGCGACTCGTAGGCCGTGAAGCGGTGGTCTGCGTGCGCAGGCACGAAGAGCGCCTGGCCCTCCGAGACGGGCAAGGACTCGCCCTCGACCTCGAGCGTGCCGCGTCCCTCGAG
>WNFU01007216.1_pt1 | contig 13212 bp, 10 predicted proteins | sample 5400121 | NCBI WGS metagenome assembly WNFU01 (sample SAMN13153360, study PRJNA577476) | soil metagenome | isolation source: 100 cm soil or saprolite under grassland replicate 1 | place: USA:California | collected 2016-06-15 | reverse complement strand
GCTGTGGCGCAGGTCCATCACGTCCTCACCGAACTGCTCGGAAGCCTTCGCGATGATCTCGCGGTCGGCGAACTCCCAGCCGAGGCTCTCGGCCAACTTGCGTCCGATCTCGATGCCGAGGCTGCCCGCGGTCTCGGAAATGGCCACGATGCTCATTGCCCGCCTCCTGTCACGAGTGAACGCCCGAAACACAAATGCCCCCGCGAGCCACCGAGTGGTCGACGAGGGCGGTGAAGGGTTGTCCAGACGACTGATCCAGGGGCATGTCGCCTCCCTAGAACGGGCGCTGGATGGACGATTCAGCGCGCAGTGTAGGCCTCGACCAAATGGCTGTCAAGGCGACGCCCCCGCTAGCCCGGGCTTTTCGGCTTCAGGCCCAGCAGTTCGCGCGGAGCGGAGCCCGCCGGCCGGGCGTTACTTCGGCGGCTATCCGCGGCGCTGGCACGGGGGCCGAGATCTCCGCCTTTCGGCGCTGGCCGCAACGCCGCCGCTTCACCCGCCGCCTTGGGGGCGGCGCGGCAGGCCTCACTAAGGAGTACTACCGAGCGGCCCGGAGAGGAAGTCGCGGAGACGCTGGCTGACCTCGGGCGGCATCTCGACCCGATTGACCTTCGCCGCCAGCTCCGCCGCTCTCTTGTACGTGGCCAGGTAGGCGCGACACGGCGCGCATTCGCGCAGGTGCGCCTCCAACTTCTCCAGCACGGCCGGCGTCAGGGTCAACTCGAGGTAGTCGGCGAGGATCTGGATGGCTTCGCGGCAGGTCATGCCCTTCCCGCTCACAGCCGGGAGCACCACGACGGGATCCGGGCGACAGTGCCGAGGCGCGCCAGAGCGTACAGAACGGCCGGCGCGGTCCCGCGACTCTCGGGCTGCGCGACGATCGAGCGCGCTGCCGGGCCAGCCAGTGCGGTCACGTAGAACCGCTCGTGATGCCGCGGGACCACCGTGAAGAGGCGCTCGGGCGCGATCAGTAACCGCGCGCGCCGGCGCGTCTGCCCGAGGAGCGTGTCGTATCCGCTCATCGCTCGCCGCTCTGCTGGAGGAGCTTGGCGACGAGGCCCGTCCAGCCCGTCTGGTGGCTCGCGCCGATGCCGGCGCCGTTGTCGCCGTGGAAGTACTCGTAGAAGAGGTGCAGGTCGCGCCAGTGCGGATCGCGCTGGAACTTTTCAGCGCCGCCGTAAACCGGCCGGCGGCCATCCGCGTCGCGCAGGAAGATGCGCGTGAGCCGCCGTGACAGCTCCGCGGCGACCTGCCAGAGGTTGAGCGCGGTCTCCGAGCCCGTCGGGCATGGGACCTTGAGCGTGTCGCCGTAGAAGTGGTGGAACTTCTGCAGCGACTCGACCAGCAAGTAATTCACCGGGAACCAGACCGGACCGCGCCAGTTCGAGTTGCCGCCGAAGAGTCCGCTGGAGGACTCGGCCGGCTCGTAGTCGACGCGATGCTCCATCCCGTCCAGACGGAGCGAGTATGGATGATCCTTGTGGTAGCGCGACACCGCGCGGACCCCGTACGGCGAGAGGAACTCCGCCTCGTCCAGCATGAACCCCAGGACGCGCGGGAGCTGCTCGCGCCCGACGATCGCCAGGAGCCGGCGCGTCCCGATGCCGGGCTTGGACACCATCTCGACGTGATCTCGAAACTCCGGGTGGTTGTCGATGAACCACTGCATCCGCCGCTTGAAGCCCGGGAGTTTGTCCACGACCTCGGGCTCGAGCGTCTCCACCGCGAAGAGCGGGATCAGCCCGACCATCGAGCGCACTTTCATCGGGTGCGTCGTCCCGTTGCCGTGGAGCACGTCGTAGTAGAAGCCGTCCGCCTCGTCCCAGAGGTTGATGCCCTCGCCCGGGTTGTCCACAGCGTGCGCGATGTAGACGAAGTGCTCGAAGAACTTCGACGCGACGTCCTCGTAGGCCGGGTCCTGCTTCGCCAGCTCGAGCGCGATCGCGAGCATGTTGAGGCAGTACATCGCCATCCAGGAGGTGCCGTCCGACTGCTCGATGTGGCCGCCCGTCGGCAAGGGCGCCGACCGGTCGAAGACGCCGATGTTGTCGAGGCCGAGGAAGCCGCCCTGGAAGACGTTCTTACCCTCGGCGTCCTTCCGATTCACCCACCAGGTGAAGTTCAGCAGGAGCTTGTGGAAGACCCTCTCCAGAAACTCGCGGTCGCCCTTGCCCCGCAAGCGCCGCTCGATGCGGTAGACGCGCAGCGCCGCCCACGCGTGGACCGGTGGGTTCACGTCCCCCAGCGCCCACTCGTAGGCCGGAATCTGCCCGTTCGGGTGCATGTACCACTCGCGCAGGAACAGGATGAGCTGCGCCTTGGCGAAGTCGGGGTCGACGAGCGCCAGCGGGATCGTGTGGAACGCGAGATCCCACGCCGCGTACCACGGATACTCCCACTTGTCCGGCATCGAGATCACGTCTTCGTTGTAGAGATGCTGCCACTCGTGATTCCGGCCATTCGACCGGCCCGGCGGGGGCGGCGGGCACGCGGGGTCGCCTTCGAGCCAGCGCCGGACGTCGTAGTGATAGAACTGCTTGGACCAGAGGAGCCCGGCGAACGCCTGCCGCATCACGCTCTTGGCGTCGTCAGAGAGCCTCTTCGGGACGACCGTCTGGTAGAACTCGTCGGCCTCTCGCACGCGCTGACCGAGGACAGCATCGAAGTCCTTGCCGAACGGGCCGGCCGGAAGCGGCGTATTGGAGAGCCTGAGCCGCGTGACGACGCTTTGGCCGGGCTCAAGCCTCGGCCGATAGTACGCGGCGGCCTTCGTGCCCAGGCGCTCGGGGTTGACGGCGTTCTTTCTCCCTTCGACGACGTAGGCGTTGATCGAGTCCTTCACGTACGGGCGCGCGTTCGGCACGTCGAAGAGACGCGCGGTGTTGGTGTCGTTCTCGGTGAACAGGAGCTCCGGCTCGCCCTCGCAGTAGAGCCACCGCGCGCCGAGCGACGGGTGCTCCGCCTCGATCACCGCGTGGCGGCTGTCCCGGCCGGCGCGCAACGTGGGCCGCTCGGGGCCCCCGGTGTCCCACGACCACGTGTTGCGGTACCAGAGAGTCGGCAGCAGGTGGAGCTCGGCCGCCTCGGGGCCGCGGTTCGTCGCGGTGATGCGAACGAGGACGTCGTCGGGCGCCGCCTTCCCGTACTCGACGACCACGTCGAAGTATCGGTCTCCGTCGAAGGCGCCGGTGTCGATCAGCTCGAACTCCGGCGCTCGACGGTCACGCCGCCGGTTCTCTTCCACGAGGCGTCCGTAGGGAAACGCGGCCTGGGGATACTTGTAGAGGTACTTCATGTAGGAGTGGGTGGGGGTCGAGTCGAGGTAGAAGTAGTACTCCTTCACGTCCTCGCCGTGATTCCCCTCGCTGCCGGTGAGCCCGAAGAGGCGCTCCTTGAGGATCGGATCGCGGCCGTTCCAGAGCGCCAGGGCCAGGCAGAGCCGCCCGTGGTTGTCGGTGATCCCGGCGATCCCGTCCTCGCCCCACCGGTACGCCCGCGATCGGGCGTGGTCGTGGGGGAAGGAGTCCCAGGCCGTCCCATGAGGGCTGTAGTCCTCGCGGACGGTCCCCCACTGGCGCTCCGCCAGGTACGGCCCCCACCGCTTCCAGTGGGCCGTGCGGTCCTGGGCTTCGCGGAGTCTCAGCTCTTCCCGTGTCATGGCCTTTCGTGTGCTCAAAGCTTAGACACGCGGCAGGGGCCGAGAGGAGCGGCCAGGAGGGCTACAGGGGGCCCCGGGCACGGCGAGCCCCTGTGGCGGCCCTGGACAGGAGCGATCTGGCGATAGCGGCCGCGCCGAGGAGGGCCGCGCGAGGCTCGAGTACGAGGTGCACGGGAATCGTGGCCATCAGATCGGCCAACCGGCCCTTGTCGCGGAAGGCCGAGATGAACGTTCCGTCCTCGAGCTTCGCCCTGATCTTCGGCGCGATGCCGCCGCCGACGAAGACGCCCCCGACCGCGAGCGCCTTGAGCGCGAGATTACCGGCTTCCGCGCCGTAGATGGACACGAACATGTCGAGCGCCTGGACGGCACGTGGATCACCCCGGTCGAGAGCTGCCTCGGCGACCACCGCGCTCGGATCGCCGCTCTCCATGCGCGTGCGGAGCCATTCGGGCGCCGACGACCCGTCGCCCGCCAGGAGAAACCGGTAGACGTTGTAGAGCCCGGGTCCGGACACTACACGCTCGTAGCTGACGCGCCCGAACTCGCGGCGCAGGAATCGGAAGAGCTCCATCTCGAGATCGGTACGCGGCGCGAAATCGACATGGCCTCCTTCGGAGCCGACCACACGGTGCCGCCGGCCGTCCCAGATGAGAAGGACTTCGCCGAGCCCCGTGCCCGCCGCGATCAGCACCCTGTTCCCCGTGCGCGGCGCGCCGGTCTGGAGCGGTACCAGCGCCGACGGCGAAAGCCCGAGGATCCCGTGGCCGGTCGCCTCCAGATCGTTCACGAGCTTCATCCGCTTGGTCGAGACGCTCACGGCGAGCGATGCTTCGTCGATCACCCACGGAAGATTCGTCGCCGTGCACCGCCCGTCGATGACCGGGCCGGCCACGCCGACGCACGCCGCGTCCACCGCGACCCGCGGGCCTTCGTCGAGAAACTGTCCGATCGCGTCAGCGAGGGCCTTGAACCCGTGGCTCGGCAGAACCCCTTCACGGACGAGCGCCAGCGCGCGGCCCCGCTCCTCGAAGAGCGCCAGCGCCGTCTTCGTTCCGCCGACGTCGCCCGCGAGGATCACCCGGCCGGCTGCTCGACGTGGCCGCCGAACTTCTGCCGCATGGCGGAGAGCACCTTCTCGGCGAAGGTGTGGTCCTGGCGCGAGCGAAAGCGTGCGTAGAGAGAGGCCGAGAGCACGTCGGCCGGCACGCCCTCTTCGACGGCCGCCATGACCGTCCACCGGCCCTCTCCCGAGTCGGCGACCACGCCCGTGTAGCTGGACAGCGTCGGATTCTCCGCGAGGGCCTGCGCCGTCAGGTCGAGGAGCCAGGAGCTCACCACAGAGCCGCGCCGCCACACTTCGGTGATATCCGGGATACTCAGCTCATAGCTGAGGTCGGGCTCGAGGGCCTTCCCGTTGGCATTTTTTAGAATGTCGAGCCCCTCGGCGTAGGCCTGCATCAGTCCGTACTCGATGCCGTTGTGGATCATCTTCACGAAGTGGCCAGCGCCCGACGGACCGCAGTGGTGATATCCCTGCTCGGCCGTCCCGCCCATCGTCTCGCGTCCCGGCGTGCGCGGGATGCTTCCACGGCCCGGGGCGAGCGTCTTGAAGATCGGTTCGAGTCGCGCGACGACGTCGCGTTCGCCGCCGATCATCAGACAGTAGCCGCGCTCGAGCCCCCAGACACCTCCACTCGTGCCGACGTCGACGTAGTGGATCTGCTTCGCCCGCAGCATCTTCATCCGGCGCACGTCGTCCTTGTAGAACGAGTTGCCGCCGTCGACGATCGTGTCGCCCGGCGCCATGCGCTTGGCCAGATCCGTCACGACCTGCTCGGTGGCCGCGCCGGCGGGCACCATCACCCACGCCACGCGCGGTGGCCGGAGCGCCAGGACGAAGTCGTCGAGCGCCGTCGTACCGGTCGCGCCTTCGCTCGCGACCGCCTTGACGCCCGCCGGGTCCGACGCGTACCCGACGATCTCGTGGCCGCCTCGAATCAGGCGGCGCGCCATGTTGGCGCCCATCCGGCCCAGCCCCACCATCCCGACCTGCATGGAGTCCTCCTCACGCCTCGAGGGCCCGGCCTAGCAGGGCCAGCCCGGCTTTCACGTCGCTCCCGAGATGCACGCGCAGCGCCCGGCGCCCGCGCTCCTGGAGGACGCGGAAGTCGCCGAGGGCCTGAGCCGCCTTCACCACACCGAAGGAATATCGCCGTCCCGGCACCGCGAGGTCGTCCCCGTCGTCACAGATGATCTGGATGAACACGCCGGAATTCGGTCCGCCCTTGTACGCCTGCCCGGTCGAGTGCAGGTAGCGCGGGCCGAAGCCGACACACGTCGCGACCCGAAACGTGTCTCGCGCGGCGAGCCGGGCCGCCTGCAGCAGGATCTCGTGCGTCTCGTTCATCGGAACGTACGCGAGGAAGGCCACGTAGTCCCCGGGCGTGACCGTTCGCAGGAGCGCCTTTACCGTCGCGGCGCACGCCGGATCGCCCACGCGCAGCGGCGACTCCGCCGGCAGGGCGCCCGCCGCCTCGTAGTGGTCGGTCAGCTCGCGCGTCGCCACCTTGCTCGCCTCGACGTCGGGCTGGTCGAAGGGGTTGACGCCGAGGATCGCTCCGGCGACGGCCGTCGCGAACTCCCAGCGGAAGAACTCCGCGCCCAGATGATGCGGATCGGGAACGACGATCCGGACGACCGGCTGGCCGGAGCCCTCGAGAGCCGCCATCGCGTCGTCCTGCGCCCGGTCGGGAGCGGAGGCCAGCCGAAGATAAATGAACTGCCGGTCGCCGCCGTACACCGCCGGCGGTCCGAGCGGCTCGCGATCCACCGGAATCAGCCCCTTGCCTCCCTTGCCGGTGGACTCCGCGAGGAGCTGCTCCAGCCACGCGCCGAGATCGGTGATGCCCGGCGAGGCGATCAGCGTGACCTTGTCGCGCCCGTGCCGGGCCAGGACGCCCAGGAGGATCCCGAGGAGCGCGCCCGGGTTCTCGGTGGCCGGCACCGACGCGCCGCAGCGCCCGGCCATCGCGTCGGCGTGGCCGAGGAATCTGGCGACGTCGAGCCCCATGATCGCCGCCGGCGCCATGCCGAAGTCCGAGAGCGCCGAGTAGCGCCCGCCGATTGACGGCACGCCGAAGAGGATGCGGCGGAACCCGTCGGCCGTCGCGGCCTCCTGCATCCTCGAGCCCGGATCGGTGATCGTGATGAAGCGACTGCCCGCGCGATCGGCGCCGACCAGCTGCTTGGCGCGGTCGAAGAAGTACCGCATGAAGATGTTCGGCTCGAGGGTGCTGCCGGACTTGCTCGACACGATGAAGAGCGTGTTGGCCACGTCGATCTTCCGCTCGATCGCCCGGATCTGGCCCGGGTCGGTCGAGTCGAGTACGAAGAGCTCGGGATAGCCCGCGATCCGGCCGAAGGTCATCTTCAGGACTTCCGGGCAGAGGCTCGAGCCTCCCATGCCGAGCACCAGCGCGTGAGTGAAGCCCGCGGCCCTGACCTCCGCGGCCAGCTCGCGGAGCGCGTCCACTCGAGCGAGCTGGTCGCCGGCGACCCCGAGCCACCCGAGCCAGCTCGCCTCGTCGGTGCCCGTCCACAAGGTCGCGTCCCGCGCCCAGAGCCGCCTCACCTTGTCGCCCGCGCGCCACGCGTCGAGCTCCGCGCTCACCGCCGCCTCGAGGTCGGGCGGCAAGTGGAACGACGCGGTCCCGGCCGTCACGGCGACCTCCTCCGGACGAGCTCGCGAACGGTCTCGCCGTCCGACACGAGGACCGTGTCGGCGGTGGCGAGGAAGAGGCCCGTGTCGATGACGCCGGGGATCGCGAGGATCACCCGCTGGAGGGCCGCCGGGTCCTCGATCGGACCCACCGCGCAGTCGAGGATCACGTTGAAGTTGTCGGTCACGAAGGGACGCTCCTCGTGCGCCCGCAGCGCGGGCTTCAGTCCGAGGTCCTCGAGCCGCCGCCGGCAGAGTGGGAGCGCGAACGGCATGACCTCCACCGGGAGCCGGCCACGAGCGCCGAGAGTCTCGACCAGCTTGTCGGAGGTCACGAGGATGACCTGCCGCCGGGACGCCGCGGCGACGATCCGTTCCCTCACGAACGCCCCGCCATAGCCCTTGATGAGGTTCAGCTGGCCATCGACCTCGTCGGCGCCGTCGATGGTGAGGTCCAGCTCGGCCTCCAGGCCAACGAGGCCGATGCCGAGCTCCCGGGCGAGGCGCGCCGTCTCCTCGGACGTCGGTACGCCCCGGACACGGAGCCCGTCGCGCACGCGCACGGCGAGGGCGCGGACGAACGCGCTGGCCGCGCGGCCCGAGCCGAGGCCGACGACGACGCCGTCCCCGACGAAGTCGAGGGCGCGTGTCGCAAGCGCCGCGAGTGGATCACTGGTCGTTGCCGCCATGATTCGGGCAGGCGCCCGCCATCAAGGATACCGCTAAGCCCGCCGGCGGGGGATGCGGCCTACTGGCTGCGCATTCCCATCAGCTGCTCGAAGAAGCCGCGGAGCGGCGGCAGGTTCGTGAACAGGGCGTGGAACGCGTCGCGGTCCACAGCCAGCAGGTTGACGCTCGACCGGCTCCGCACCGTCGCCGTGCGCGCGCTGTCGCTGACGAGCGCGATCTCGCCGAAGCACTCGCCCGGGCCGAGGGTGCGCAGCGTGACGTCCCCCTGGCCGGGAACGCTCCGCATCACGTCGACCTGGCCGTCGACCACGACGTAGAGCCAGTCGCCGCGATCGCCCTCACGGAAGATGATCTCGTCGGGCTCGAAGTGCTCCCGGCGGATCGTAAAGGACTTGTCGGTCTTGAGCTGGACGATGTCGGGCGGCAGGAGCAGGTCCAGGGTCCAGTCCGTCGCGACGCGGATCTTCCGGTCCAGGCCGGGGAGCTTCATGAGGTACACGGTCCGCCAGAGCCACCACGCCAGGAACCCGGAGATCTTCAGGCCGAAGACCTCGGCGACGGCTGACCGGTGGCCGAGCGAGCCCATCTTGCCGAGCGCGCTGAACGAGAACGCCTTCCTCTCCTGGCCCCGGAGGCTTGCGACGATGTTCCCGGCCAGGCACTTCGCCTCCCGGATCGCGTGCTGCGCCGTCGGGGGGCACGGCTCGCCGGTCTTCGCGTCGAGGATCCAGGCGCAATCGCCCACCGCCCAGACGCCCGGATAGTCGGGAAGCTCGAGGTGCCGGTCGACGACGACGCGTCCCTTCTCCTTCTTGCAGGGCAACGCCGCGACCAGTGGATTCGGGGCCGATGGCACGGTGCTCACGACGGTGCGAGCGGCGATGCGGTCACCACCGGCGAGGAGGGCCGCGTCCATCGTCGCGCCGTGCAGTCGGGTGTTGAGCCGGATCTCGACGCCGCGCTTCATGAGGAGCCGCTGCGCGAACTCGGCAAGCGATTTGGGCAGTTCCGGGAGGATGAGGCCTTGCGCATGGAGGAGGATGACCCGAATCTCCTCGGGCTTGATGTGCCGGAAGCTCTTCGTGGCGGCCCGGACGAAATCGTTCAGCTCGGCGACTGCTTCGACACCGGAGAACCCGCCGCCGGCCACGACGAACGTCAGCAGCGTCCGGCGGATCTCGGGATCCTCCTCGGTGTCCGCCTCCTCGAGCGTCTGGATGACGCGGTTGCGCAGCGCGAGCGCGTCGCCCAGGTACTTGAACGGCAGCGCGTGCTCCGCGAGACCGGGCTGGCCGGCGAAGCTCGTCACGTTGCCGAGCGCGATGACGAGGTGGTCGTAATCGAGTTCGAACTGGCGGGAGCCGAACCCCGCTGTGGCCATGACCCGTTTGCGCTCGAGGTCGATCTTCTCGACGGCCCGCGTGTAGAGGTGCGTGCTGGAGCAGAGTCTCCGGATCGGGGTGATCGTGTCCAGGAGGCCGATGCTGCCGGAGATCACCTCCGGCAGCATGGGCTGGAAGGTGAGGTAGTTCTCTTTGCTGATCAGCGCGATCTCGACGTCCCGGTCGTGGCCGAGGAGCTTCTCGAGGGTAAGGGCCGTGTAGACGCCGCCGAATCCGCCGCCGACGATCACGATTCGCGTGGGCCGGTCAGTTGCCATGTCGCTCCCTCCTCGTTTCCTCCCGCCTCTAGGACACCCGCCGGGCGCGCGGAGATTCGATCGGCATCGCGCCCGCGCGCGGGTGAATCAGGCGAACGCCTGCGTGAGTTGCTCGCGGAGGACCATGCGAGCGCGGTGCAGCCTCGATTTCACCGACGGGACTGACTCGTCGAGAACCTCGGCCACGCTCTCGTTGGAGAGGCCCTCGACGTCCCGCAAGACGAGCACCGCGCGATAGTGGTCCGGCAGACTGTCGATCGCCCGCTCGAGCACGCGGCGCCGCTCGCCGGAGAGGAGCTCTTCCTCGGGGTTCTGTGACCAGTCGGCGAGGATGAACGTGCGATCGCCGGCGCGGTGCCCGTCCGCCTTGAAGGTGGGCAGGAGGTCTTCGAGGGGCGTCTCGAGCTCCAGGCGCTTGCCGCGGCGCTTGTTGAGCGCCGCGTTGGTGGTGATGCGGTAGAGCCAGCTCCCCAGGGCTGACCGCCCTTCGAACGATCCGCCCTTGCGGGCCAGCGTGAGAAGCACGTCCTGCAGAACCTCCTCGGCGTCGGCCTGATTCCGCGTGACGCCGAACGCCAGCCGGTAGATCTTCGAGCCGTAGCGCTCCGCGAGCGCCTCGAGGGCTCCCATCTCGCCGCGGCGCAACGAGGCGAGGAGATCGAAATCCGCGGTGGCCGAGTCGATCGCCTGGCTCATCGTCAACCCTTGAGCTGCTCGGCCACGAACGGCGAGCAGTTGACGAGCGCCACGTCCCGCGCTCTCAGGCGCTGCAGGAATTCCACGCCGTCGCGGTCGACGAACGAGACCTCACCGAGATCGACGCTCAACGTGCCGCCGATACCAAGGATCCGCTCACAGGACCGGCTCAGCTCGTCCACCCATGGGCCGACGACCCGGCCGGCGAGCTCGAGAGTCGCGGTGCCGTCCTGCTGGTCGAGGAGCTGGATCCTGAGCACGCCGTCATAAGGAGCAAGGAGCGTGCTAGGCCGGAGCACGTCGGGTTCGCGTAGAACTTGCCGACATTCCACGGTCTTCGCCGGATCGACGAGAACAGGGAGACCGGGCGCACCACGAAGATCCGTGGGCGCCACGAACGAGAGGGGGCGACTACGAGGCTCGGGGGCCCGAGCGCTTGATCCCGAGCTTCTCCATCCGGCTGCGCAGGGTGTTGGGATGCATATCGAGGATCTTGGCCGCCCCTCTGGGTCCTTCGATGACCCCGTCGGCCCTCTCCAGCGCGGCGACGATGTGAGCCCGCTCGGTCTCCTCCAGGGCGGCGGCGAGCCCCGAAGCGGCGGATTTGGCGCCGGGCCGGCCGGCCTCCGCGTGGCGCTCGGCGCCCGTCCCGGGCCCGAGGCGCGCTGGGGCGGGAAGGAGATCGCTGTCCAGCTCCAGCGCAGGACCCCGCGAGAGCACGACGGCCCGCTCGATGACGTTCTGCAGCTCCCGGATGTTGCCCGGCCATGGGTAGCTCACGAGCCGATCCATCGTTTCCGCGGAGATCGTGTCGACCTGGCGGCCGAACCGCTTCGCGAAGCGAGAGACAAAGTACATCGCGAGCTGCGGGATGTCCGACGCCCGTTCGCGCAGCGGCGGAACCCTGAGTGGGAACACGTTCAGACGGTAGAAGAGGTCAGCGCGGAACCGCCCGGTGCGCACGGCCTCCGCCAGGTCGCGGTTCGTCGCCGCGATCACGCGCACGTCAACGCGGACCGTCTGGTTGCTGCCCACCGGCTCGAACTCCTGCTCCTGGAGGACGCGCAGCAGCTTGACCTGCGTTTCGAGCGGGAGCTCGCCGACCTCGTCGAGGAAGATCGTGCCGTGATCGGCGAGCGCGAAGCGACCGATGTGCTTCTCGATGGCGCCGGTGAACGCGCCTTTCACGTGACCGAAGAGCTCGCTCTCCACCAGACCGGCCGAGATCGCGCTGGAGTTCACCTTCACGAGGGGACGCTCGCGGCGCGGGCTGCGCTTGTGGATCGCGCGCGCGATGAGCTCCTTGCCGGTGCCGGTCTCGCCGTACACGAGCACCGTCGAGTCCGTGGGAGCCACCTGCTCGGTCTTGCGAAGCACCTCGAGGAGCGCCGGGCTCGAGCCGACCATATCGTCGAAGTTGTGCTCGGTGTGGATCTCGTCCTGAAGATACACGTTCTCGGCCTGGAGACGGTTCCTCAGCATCTCGACCTCGGCAAGCGCCGCCCGGAGGCGCTCGTCAGCCCGTAGGCGGGCCAGCTCGGCGCCCGCCCTCGCGGCGAATACGCGCAAGATCGCGAGCGCGTGGGAAGGATCTACCATCGGCTGGTCATCCAGGATCACCAGGTGGCCGATCAGCGGTCCCGAGGGGTCCAGGACGGGAATTCCCAGGTAGCTCTCCGCGCCGAGCCCGACCAAGCCCGGGTCGTCCGGGAAGAGCCGTTGCACGTCCTTCTCGTAGTAACCGACCTCGCCCTCGAGGACTCTCATGCACGGCGTGCCGGCCACGTCGTACTCGAAATTCTCGCCGAAGCCAGCGCCCTTCCAGAACGCGCGTGTGCGGACCCGGTCGTCCGTCCCCTCGACACACTCGGCCACGAAGGCGTAACGGACGCGCAGGGCCGAGGCGAGGTGCTGGACCAGCGAGTAGAAGAAGTCGCTCCCGGTCATCGAGGCGGTCCCCTCGACGACTTCGCGGAGCGTCTCTTCGACCTCGCGGCGGCGAGTGGCCTCCGCACGAACCTCGCGGTTGAGCGTTGTGATCGCCTCGTACGCCTTCATGTTCTCGACGGCCAGGCCGATCTGGTTCGCCGCCTCCTGGAGAAAGACGGCGTCGGCGTCGGAATATTGGCCGGGGATCGTGCTGGCGACGGCCAGGACACCGATGCTCCTGCCCCTGGCGACGAGCGGCACGATCACGTACGAGCGGACACCGTCCTGATACGCGCGCTCTTCCATGGGATACCGCTTCTCGGTGCTCAGGTCGCGGCACAGGCGGTAGCGCTGCTGCGCGAACGCCCAGCCGACGTGGCTTTCTCCCTGGGGCATCTCCATGCCGACGGTGAAGTAGGACGTCGGTAGCGATGACTCGAGGATGAAGAGGCGGAGCACGTCCTTGTCCGCGTCGTGAAGGAAGATCGCGGTGCGATCGAACGGCATGATGCGGCGCAGCGCGCCAGCGATCGCGTGGAAGAGAGCTTCCCGCGTCAGGCTCGAGATCACGGCGTTGTTGATCTCGAGCAGCGTCCGATAGTGCTCTGGGGCGGCGTTCGATTCCGGCGGCTGGTGGCTGTCCATGAGGGCTGGTCGGCTCCCGGCCGTTCATTCTACGACGATCCCTCCGGGAGGTGGAGCAAAGGGGCGGCGATGCCCCTAGCCTGGATAATTCACGAAGGATGAAAGAGAAGAGCCACCGAGCCCCTCAGGGGTGCGATAAAAGCGGTGACAAGACGCTTCCGCACTCCACGACGAGGAGGCTCGATGGCTACAGACTGTATAGCGCAAGTCACG
>WNFU01007213.1_pt1 | contig 13215 bp, 14 predicted proteins | sample 5400121 | NCBI WGS metagenome assembly WNFU01 (sample SAMN13153360, study PRJNA577476) | soil metagenome | isolation source: 100 cm soil or saprolite under grassland replicate 1 | place: USA:California | collected 2016-06-15 | reverse complement strand
CCTCCGGCGAGGACCTGCTCGGCCGACGGACCGTCGCCGTCGTCGGCGCCCGCGCGTGCTCGCCGTACGGCGCGCAGGTTGCGCGTCGACTCGGACGCGAGCTCGCTGCAGCCGGGCTCGTCGTCGTGAGCGGGCTTGCGCGCGGAATCGACGGCGAGGCACACCGCGGCGCGCTCGAGGCGGGCGGTCTCACCGTCGCAGTGCTCGGCTGCGGGATCGATCGCGATTACCCGGCGGCGCACGCCGAGCTTTCGCGGCGCATCCGTGAGCGCGGGCTCGTCGTCTCCGAGTACGAGCCGGGCGTCGAGCCCGCGCCCTGGCGCTTTCCCGCGCGGAAACGAACGAGGGTCGCAACCATGCGGGTTCCGCTCAACCATGCGGGTCGTCCCTGCTGTATCTGCCGCTAAATGCGCTGCTGGTGTGGTCCCGGTGTGGTCTCGGAGCCGTCGCCATTCCGGGCAACAGCCGCCTGCCGTCGGGCCCTCCGCGCCGCTGTCGCCGCGCTCCGGCAAGACGGGCAACGGCAGCCGCGCGCATACAGGTACTCGGACCCGGCGTGCGGTGCTCCTGTCATCTCTTCCGGCTCCGGTGACCTGCCCGATACGGCGCCCGTCCAGCCGATCGCGACCTCGGTCACCTCGTCACCCAACACGACGTACACCGCCCCGACCGGCTGCCCCAGCGACGGAGCGGTGACCTCGGCACATCGCGGGTGACCGTTCGCGAACCGGGTCAGCCGCGTGCTCACCGCAGACTCTCTCCCGGCCGGCTGCCCCGGATCGCCCCACCGCGGCCACCATGTACCCCCACGACCGGGACTCCTCTTAGGGCGTCACGATCACCAGGAAGCGCCGCCGCGCTTGTACGCATCGGCGCCTCGCCGGTCTCGAGCGCGAGTTTGGCTAGCAGCCGCGCGTTCCGCACGTTCTCCTCTCGGTGGCGGAGCATCAGACTGAACGTCGCCACCTCGGGCCGCCCTAAGCCTCTCTCACGCCGCGAAAGCCTCGGGGCAAGGGTCTAGCATCCCCCGGAACTATAAGCGGCTGTCATGACGACCACCCTGTCGTATATAACACCCTTATATGGCTAACCCGAAGGCAACGATCATCGCGCTCGTCGACCCGGCAGTCCGCGCCGAGCTTGAGCAACGCGCCAAGCAGGGAGACAGAACCCTGAGCGCCGAGATCCGCAGAGCGCTCGCAGCACACCTCGCCCGCACCACCGACGACGAAAGGACAGCAGCATGAGCAGCGACTCCGGCCATCTCACCATCCCCGACGTCGAACCCGAACCCAACTGGTTCGCCCGGAAACTCGACGGGCTAAGCGGCATCACCGGCCGCAAAATCCCCGGCACCCCGACAGACCCGAACGCCGTCGGCCTGCTCGGCTCGATCGCCACCGAATCACGCGTCAAAGCAGCCGGCAGGTACTGGCCCGAGCTCGAGCTCCAGGCGCACAACGACGACCTGTACAGCGACGGTCTCGGGATTGTCTACCGCCGGGTGCTGAGCGACCCGCTGCTCGCCGACGAGCCAGGCAAGCAGGACGTCTCCGGCTACGCGATCAGCGACGGAGCGATGAACTTCTTCAGGCGGTCCAGCAACCCCGCCACCGTCGACGAGTTGGAGGCGGCCGGCATCGCGACACAGCGGAGCATCAGAGAGGCCGAGGAGGCACACCAGCGGTTCATCGCCGAACAAGACCAGGTCGTGGTGCAGTGGCCCCAGGCCCGCTGCGAACTCCGCGAGTCCATCACGGCGATCGAGAGCCACGGCGGCAGGTTCGCCATCGGCCCTCACCAGGAGCTGGTCGTCACGCTGCCCCAGCAACTCATCGACTTCAAGGACGGCTACAGCCCTCTAGACGAGGGCGCCGCCAGGCAGTCACTCGTCCCGCACCTCGAGGCGGTCAGCCACTGCGCGAAGGTTCTCGTCTCGGTGCTCGCCACCAGCTCGAAGAAGCCGCTGAGCTCACGCGTACCGAGCGGCTATCCGACACTCGGAGGAGGGCTCTCATGAAGGACAGCAGGGCACGCGAGCTCTACGGCGCCGAATCGGTAAGGGGCGGCCCTGGACTCGACCGGCGATTGCGCGCGCTCGGCGTCACACCGGGGAGCTACCGCAAGCGGAAGGAAGCACTCCGCAAAGGCGACGTCGTCGGCGACATCCCAACACCGCGGCCCTCACCGACGAGCCCATACCTCAACGTGCCAAGCGCCGGCAAGATCGCCCGGTGAAAGGTTGCGCAGCAACGAGGCCACCCGCCCCCTCGCTCGGGGCACCTCCAGCCTCAGCGCGCGACGGGTGGCGGCCTCGCTCTCTCGGCGAGGCGAGGCCTGCTACCTCAACTCCAACAGCAGGGAGGGAACCATGACACCGAAAGGCCCGAACATCGGCCAGCCGATCCCGAGCATCCGGGGCCCGCAACGACCGACGCCGAACATCAAGAAGTGAGCAAAGACGAAGTGTCTCACGCCGTGCGACACTTCGGACTCTCGCGAAACCCCTGCAAACAAGCGGTTTTTAAGCGTGAGCGCGCTAGATGACCCCGCAATCAGAAAATCTCCCCCCAGAATTCCGTTTCGGGATTAAACGACGAGAAAGGGGCTGATTCGGCTCTATGAAACAGAAAAGGCATGGTTCGGGTGCTCGTGTGTATGGGCATGGTCACCAGGAGTTGCGGAGGCGGTGGGAGTTCCGGGTTGCGAAAGGAGATGTGCCGTGCGGGCGTTGCGGCGAGTTGCTTGAGCCTGGTGCGGCTTTCGATCTTGGCCATGAGGACGAGAATAGGCGGCTGCGGTTCCCGGAGATCCGGGGAAAGTGGCCGGAGCATGTTCGTTGTAATCGCCGGGTTGTCGCGCACCTGAAGGAGACCGCGGCCACTCAGCCCGATGAATCGTGGGCTGACGCGGGCCCGAGCCGGGAGTGGTGAGCGTCGCGTGACGATCTACACAAAGGTTGGTAGCGGTGTCGGCACTCGGTCCACGACGGGTATCGGCAACCTGGACTGGCGCTCCGCGGGCCCTGGTCTACCGGACATTTGTGTTCAGATCGGATTCGCGAGCAAACCGACCGACGCGAGCCAAGCCTGGAGTAACGTCACCCGGTATGTGAGGTCGCTCGCGATCCGCCGTGGCCGCAACGACGAACTCGCACGCGTCGAGGCTGGCACTTGCGACATCCTCTTGGACAACCGGGACTCGCGGTTCAACCCAGAAAACACCTCGAGCCCCTACTACCCGACCGTGCTGCCGAAGAAGGCGGTGCGGGTGCTGTTTCGCTCCGGCACGACCGTGGCGCCGGCGTTCTACGGATTCACGTCCGGCTTTCCGATGTCTTGGCCGCACACCGGACATGACTCGATCGTGCAGCTGCAGGCGACCGATTTTCTGGGGCTGCTGGCGCGTGCGCGTTTGTCGCTCGCCGACAGGCATACGGCGGTCGACGCGACGGCCGCCGACGCGACAATCAGTCTCAACAACGTCGCCGCGCCGATCGGCTGGCCGATGATCTACCCGTACACCATCACCATCGACCAGGAGGACATGACCGTCACGAACGAGGCGCTGACGGTGCTGACGGTGACCCGTGGGGCGAACGGGACCGTCCCGGCTGCGCACCCGGCGACTAGTGCTGTGAGAACGGCGTCGCTGCGGCTCGCGGGCTTGTCCGGTGACGTGATCTCGGACATTCTCGCGAAGGCGCTCTGGCGCGAGTACAGCGTCCCTGCCGGCTGGCTCACGAACGTCGCCGATGGCTTGACCACAGTCGACACCGGGCTTGTTGGCGTCTCTGACACGAACCCGCTCGAGTTGATTCAGCAGGTCGTCGATAGCGAGGCGGGCTTGTTCTTCGGCGGCCGTGACGGAACGCCTACCTATCACGACCGGCACTTCCGGATCACCACAACGACTCCGGCTGGCACTTTCGGCGACGCGGGAGGCAGCGAGATGCCATACACCGACATCGGCGTCAGCCACGACGAGCAGCAGCTCTACAACAGCGTGGCAATCGAAGTGGCCGGTGGGCAGAAACTTGTCGCCACTGACTCGGAGAGCGCACGCGACTTCTGGCCGTCGACGCTCACCCGGCAATCGCTCGGCGACAGCGGCAGCGCAGCAGACCTGGCTTTCTATGAGTTGTCCAGGTTCTCGACTCCGCGGCAGCGTGTCCCGCTGCTCACCGTTGACGGGCACAAGGTTCCTGGTGCGACCCTGACCGGCTTCGATCTCGACCAGCGATACACCGTGATCCGGCGGCCGACTGGCTCCGCGATCAACAAAGACGTGTTCGTCGAGAATGTCGCGCACACGATCACCCCCGCGCACTGGGTGACCCAGTTGAGTTTCTCTCCCGCCGATCGTGAGGCTTCCTGGTGGGTGCTCGGCAGCGGCGCGCTCGGCGAAAGCACGAGACTCGCGTTTTGATCGCTGCCGTCGATGACGTCGAACGCCTCTTGCTCGAGGTTCGCTCGTGGGTTCTCGCTCAGCGTTGGCGGGCCGGCGAAGCCCAGGAAGAAGAACTCCGCCGGCTGCTTCTCGCGATCGACGGTGCGCTCGCGTTGCTCGGCGACGAACGCCGCGCGAGCCAGAACTGACGGGCGGCGTCCACCCGATCAGGTACCGTGAGAGGCGGTCGCGTAGGCGGCTGGTTAGGTGGAGCACAGTTCGGCGGGGGCCGCCTGGGGAGGCGGCCTCTCGCATCTAAGGTCTGCCGACCGACGCGTGCTTTACATTGTGGGCGTGCTCCCCGTTCCCCTTCAGACCAGCGTCTCGACGTGGCAATGCATCGCCTGCTGACACCCGCGGACGAGCGGAAGCTCGAGGCCCGCAAGGTTCGTTGGCTCTCAGGTAAAGATCGGCGTTCGCTCGCGGCATTCAAGGCGACGTGCCTCTGGGGGCTCGGCACACCTGCCCCCCGCGGGTTCGTCAGGGATGCAGTACGCCGGCACGGGCATCACGGGTTGCGCGCGCTCGACATCGCGGCGACCGAAGTTCTCGCCGGGGATTCGCCGGAGCGCCGGCAGGCATCGCAGCGGCGGAGTCCGCGTACCCGTCGGGTTGTTCGGCGTGCCCGGCAGCACTCGCCGCCTCGAGACGACGGCGATCCTGAACCACCTCTAGCCGACGGCTACGGCCCCCAGCGGCTAGGGCCGTACGTGCAGGCTGAGGCGCTGCGCGTGATCCCGCTGCGCGATTTCATGGCTGCCGTCGATCGGTGGCTCAGCGGTGAGGCCGCGTGAACGTCGACCGGATCCCCGCGGAGCTGCGCGAACGGCCTCAGTGGGTCGTCTGGCGGCTCGAGCAGCGCGACGGGAAGCCGACGAAGGTTCCTTACGCGACGAGCGGCGCGCACGCGAGCGCGACCGACCCTGCGACCTGGACGAGCTTCGAGAAAGTGTGTAACGGCGTTACGCACTTCGACGGACTCGGCTACGTCTTCTCGGCCGAAGACCCCTACGTCGGAGTCGACCTCGACGAGTTGAACCCGGACGCCGGCGCGATCATGGTCGCGCTCGACTCCTACAGCGAGCGCAGCGTCAGCGGCCGCGGCGCCCACGTGATCATCCGCGCCTCACTCAACGGCCACCCACGCAACCGCAAAGGGCCGCTCGAGATCTACGACCAGGGCCGCTACTTCGTCTGCACCGGCGACCACATCACTGGCACCCCGACGACGATCGAGGAGCGGCAGGCCGAGCTCGAGGCCGTGCTCGCCGAGTTCCTGCCAGCGACCGAGCCTCAAATTCCGAACGCGCTCGGAATTCCGATCCCGGTCGACCTCGACGACCAGGAGTTGCTCGACGTCGCGAGGCGAGCGAGGAACGGTGCAGAGTTCTCGGCGCTCTACGACGACGGCCGTTGGCAGGACCGCCACCCGTCGCAGTCGGAGGCGGATCTCGACTTGTGCGGTCGCCTCTCGTGGCTGACCGGACGGGACGCCGATCGCGTCGACCGCATGTTCCGCCGCTCCGGGCTGATGCGCGAGAAATGGAACCGCGACGACTACCGCGAGCGGACGATCCAAGCCGCGGTCGCGGCGACAACCAAGACTTACAGTAGTTCGCGTCCCGGGCGGGACGCGGTTGGGACGCAAACTGCATCCGCATCTGGGGTGACGGGGGAAACCGCGAGCGCAGCGATCGCGTCCCCGCGTCCCGACGTAGTAGGGACGCGGGACGGGACGCGTTCTCTCACCCCAGACCGTGAAAGCCTCGATCTTCGATTCGTTCCGGCCGCCGAGTTCGTTGAGGTCGACGAGCCTGGGGCTTCTGCGCTCGTCGGGGACGAAGACAATGTGCTCATCCCCGAGGGCGGCGACGTCATGTTCTACGGGGACGGTGGCGCTGGCAAAACGACGCTGATGATCGACCTGGCGATCCACCTCGCCGCCGGGGTCGGCTGGCTCGCGATCCAGATCGGGCGGCCGGTCAGGGTCGCGATCGTCGAGAACGAGGGCCCGCGGCCGTTGTTCCGGGCGAAGCTGCGGCGCAAGCTGCGCAGCTGGACTGGCGGGCCGGTCGACGGCCGGCTGCTTCAACTCGAGGATCCGTGGAGCAAGGTGTCGCTCGACGATCCGAACGTGCGGGCTGCGCTGGCGGCGAAGATCGCCGAGTTCGAGCTCGACGCGCTCATCATCGGGCCTGTCACTCGCTCCGGGATGAATGAGGCGGGCACGCTTCAACAGGTGCGCGACTACGTGAACCTACTCGCCGACGTTCGCGTGCAATCCGGCCGGCGGGTGACGTTTCTGCTCGCCCACCACGAGAACCGCGGCGGCCAGGTTTCCGGGGCATGGGAAGGCGCTGTTGACACCCTTTTTCATGTTCAGGCGCAAGGCAACGGACAGACTCGCCTCTACATCCAGAAGGCGCGCTGGTCCCCCGAGCACCACAAGCAAAAGCTTCAGCTTGCGTGGACGGATGGCGAGGGGTTCGAGGTCATCGAGGATGAGGAGCGCGACGACAATCAGGTGGCCGACGAGATTCTGGCGTTCGTGCTCGCGCACGGCGGTTGCGGCTGGAACAAGGTGGACGAGGCAGTCGAGGGGAAGGGCGGCCGGTTGCGGACGATACGCGACGGTCTGCTCGAGGGCCGCCGTCTCGTGAACCTGGGGTCGACCGCGCGGATGAAGCTTTGGCACGCGGACGATCCAGCGCTGATTCTCGAGGGGCCCGTCGCGTGAGCGGCCGGCCCACCTTGCTGCATCTTCGCGTCGAGATCCTCGACAACCTCGACGACGCATGGCGGCCGCCGACGTACTTCCAGCAGCGCCTCGGACTCGGCGGTAGCGACTGGTACCGGGTCTGCCTGGTTCTCGAGCGGCTCGCGGCGGACGGTCACGCCGATTTGAAAGCGAAGCCGGGATCAGGCCGGCGATGGTTCAGGCGAGCCGCGTGACCGAGCGGCTGCCCGAGTTGCTCGACTGCCGCGGGATCATGCGCGAGACCGGGCTGACCCGCGCGACGGCGGAGAAGCTGATGCGCCAGATCGCGATCGTGAAGATCCCCGACTCGCGGAAGGTGCTGGTTCGCCGCTCGGATGTCCTGCGCAAGCTCGACGAATGGACTTTTGAGAAGGATCAGGTGCCGGCGTGACCTTGCACACGACTGGACCGAGGTCTAGGGTGAGAGTGTGGGATTAGGGCCCACTTCTGTTCAGGTTGTACCGTTCGCAGGCCGGCGTGAGCCAGGCGCCCTAATCGCCTGCGCTCCGCCGGCATTGCGGAAAGGGAAGTCACCATGACCAGCACGACCGAACGTCGCATCGAGACGTTCCAGTTCCCGACCCTCGACGAGCTCGAAAAGCAGATCCTCGAGCCGCTCAGTAAGACCGAGGGCGAACTGGATGCGGTCCGCCTCAAGTTCCAGAGCATCGCGGGCAAGATCGACACGAGGCTGTGGGAAGCACGGCTCACCGAACCGCCCACGTTGGAGCACCTCGGGACCTTCGCCGTATTCATGGACTACCTGGACATGCAAATCAAGGCGCTGCAGGACAACGCTCGTGGACTCCGAGAGATGTGGCGTGAGTTGGACTGGCTTCGCATTGAGGGCGAAGTCCGGCTCGACCTGGTAGCTGGCGACGATGGCTAGCGTCTCGATCACGACACGCAAGACGAAGGGCGGGCCGCGCTACGCGGTCCGCTACCGCCTCGGCGGGCGCGCCTACCCGGCCGTGCATGGCGGCTCGTTCCCGACGTTGAAGGAAGCGCGTGCTCGGCGCGACTTGCTCGCCGGTGAGCTCGCCGCGGGACGGAACCCTGCGGATCTCCTGCGGGCGATGGTGGAGACGCCACGGACGCGCACGTTCGCGCAATGGGCTGAGGCGTACAAGACGAGCCGGATTGATCTAGGCACGGAGACGACGAAGAACATCGGCTCGCACCTAAAGACGATCCTGCCGACGTTCGAGGACCGTGCCCCGGCGACGATCACGCCGGCCGATGTGCGGGAGTGGATCGCGACGCTCACACTGAAACCTGGATCGGTTCGCCGCTACCTGGCAACACTCCGCGCGGTGCTCGACTTCGCCGGCGTCGATCCGAACCCTGCCCGTGACGACCGCGTCAGACTGCCACGCGAGGAACGCACACCCAACGATCCCCCGACCGCGAGGGACGTCGACACGATCATCGCGAACGTCCCGCCACGGTGGCGACTACCGCTTCGGGTGCTCGAACAGACAGGGATGCGCGTCGGCGAACTCGGCGCGCTCGAGTGGGGCGACGTCGACGAGCAGGACTCACGGTTCCGCGTGAAGGCGGGCAAGACGGCCGCGGCGAGACGCTGGGTCGATGTGCCTCAATGGGTGATGGTCGAGGTCGCGGAGATGTGCCCGCGTGAGGACCGCACCGCCGAGCGGCGCGTGTTCCCCGGCTTTACTCCCGACGTCGCGAAGAACGTGATGGCGCGGGCGTGCAAGGCCGCCGGGATCGTGCACCGGCACCCGCACGACCTACGTCACCGCTACGCCTCGGTACAACTCAAGCGCGGCGTCCCGATTACCGACCTGTCGGCGCAGCTGGGACATTCGCGGAAGTCGCTCACGCTTGACACCTACGCACACGTAATCAGCGGCGACTAGGATGCCCTGGTGTGGTCTCGGTGTGGTCTCGCCCACGCACCGGGGCCGCAAATCCCGCTCGCTGAGCCAAACGGCCGTTTCCCGCGCGGAACCGGATCATCGCCGGCCTCAGCGCCGCGACCGTCGTCGTCGAGGCGCGCGAGCGGAGCGGTGCGCTGATCACCGCCGATCTCGCGCTCGAGGAGGGGCGCGACGTCCTCGCCGTTCCGGGCGAGATCACCTCGTCGCTCTCGGCGGGAACGAACGCCCTGTTGAAGCTCGGCGCCGCGCCGTGCAGGTGCGCGGAAGACGTGCTCGACCTCTTCGGTGTGATCGGGCAGGCACGCACCGCGCCGTCCGTCGGCGAGTCGGCCGCCGCGGTTCTCGCGGCCTTGCCCGCCGCGGCCGACGACGTGATGCGTGCGACGGGACTCGACGCGCAGACAGTCGCGGTCGCGCTGGCCGAGCTCGAGTTGGCCGGCCTCGCCTGCGAAGGCGACGGCCTCTACCGAGCGGCCGTCTAGCTGACGTGCACGAACTCCCTGACCGCGGGACCAGGTCCCGGGCCATGTCCCGGGACCTGGTCCCGCACAAGTTGGACGAAGTGCCCTGAGAGCGAGATGACCCCGAGCCCACGGACGCATGCCCGGACGGGCGTCGACGGATCGGCGTACAGGCGGACCTCCTGGCCACCCTCGACGTTCTCGAGCCGGCGTGGCCCGGCACGACGAGCACCGCGATGAGAGCGGCGGCGATCATCCCGAGCATCGTCGCGATGAGGTGTGTTGCGCGCATGTGCGCTCCCCCTTGTGTGGATGATCCAGCGGAGCAGATCATCCTCTTAGGCGACGGCTTATGCAGGGAACTTAGGATCGGCGGATGTCGTCGTGGTGGCTGACAGAGGACCCCCCGCCCGAGTTCGCGGCCGTCGAGGTCGCGGAGCCTGACGTCGAGATCGTCGGCGCCGGCATAACGGGCATCTCCGCTGCCCTGACGCTCGCCGCGGCGGGCAAGCGCGTCCGCGTCCACGACGCCCGCGGCGTGGCGGAAGGCGCGAGCGGCCGCAACGGCGGGTTCGCGCTGCGCGGCGGGGCGATGCCGTACGACCGTGCGCGCGAGTGGCTCGGCGCTGGGCGCGCCGCGGAGTACTGGCGGCTGACCGAGCAGGCGCTGGACCGCCTCGCCGGTTTCGCCGGGGACGCGCTTCGCCGCACCGGCAGCCTGCGCCTCGCGGCGGACGACGAAGAGTGCGTGGAGATCCGAGCCGAGTTCGAGGCGCTGGGCGAGGACGGCTTCGAGGCCGAGTGGCGCACCCGCCTCGTCCGCGGCCGCTTTCCGGCGGCGATCTTCCACCCCGATGACGCTGCCGTCCAGCCGGCTCGGCTCGTTCGCCGGCTCGCGCTGCACGCGGCCGAGGCGGGTGTTGGGATCGTCGAGCGCCATCGCGTCGAGTCGATCGAAGAGCTCGACGCCGAGCACGTCCTCATTGCGACCGACGGCTACCCGAGCGGTCTGCTCGGCACGCTCGAGGGGCTGATCATCCCCACGCGGGGCCAGATGCTCGCCACGGAGCCGATTGGGGAGCTTCTCTTCGAGTGCCCGCACTACGGGCGCCACGGCTTCGACTACTGGCAGCAGACGCCCGACGGACGGATCCTCGCCGGCGGCTTCCGCGACTTCGCGCTCGATTCGGAGTTCACGGCGGACGAGGTGACGACGGCGCCGATTCAGGCGGTCCTGGAGTCCTTCGTCGCCGACCTGGTCGGACGACCCGTCGAGATCGCGCAGCGCTGGGCGGGGATCTTCGGTCTCGTGCTCGACTTCCTGCCCGTGGTCGGCCGCGTGCCGGATGCCGATCGCGTCTGGGTCGCCGGCGGCTACTCGGGCCACGGCAACGTGCTCGGCTTCCTGTGCGGCGACCTCGTCGCGCAGGCGATGCTCGGCGACGCGCATCCGCTGCTCGGCATGTTCGACCCGCGGCGGCTCCTGCAGCTCGAGGTGGGGGAGTTCTAGATCAGCTGCGGACCCTCAGGTGCTTCACGATCCCGAAGTTGCCGCCGCCGCACCGCGCTGTGACCCGGTAGCGGCCCGGTCGCTTTCTCGCCGGGATCTTCGTCGTCACGCGGTACCTGCCGTTCGCCTTGACCCTGGCGAACACGGCCGGCAAGCCTGCGAAGTCGTGCGTGTGCACGAACGCCTTCGAGAGAATCGAGACGCGGTTCCCGACGGCGCAGCCGCCCGCCGAGCCCTTGATCACGACCGAATGCCCGCGCGTGACTGGGTTCGGCGTCAGAGTGATCGATGGGGGGGTCGCCGCGGACGCCGAGGTGAGGAACACCAGGGTGAGCGCCGCTACCGCAATCAGGACACGATGCACGGCGACCGTGTTCTCGATCGGCTTACCCGATCCTGCGTCGGCTTTGCGCGGCCAGCGAAGTAAAAACTAGAGCTCGATCGTCGGGAGGTCGAGTTCCTCGACACGTTCGAGCGCGGCAAGCGCGATGGCAAGGTCTTGGATCGCCAGGCCGGTCGAATCGAAGATCGTGATCTCGTCGGCCGACTGCCGGCCGGGCGCTTTTCCCGTAAGCACGTCGCCAAGCTCGGTTACGTGGTCGCGCGTGATCGCCCCGGCTTCGACCGCGTGCGCGAGATCACCGTTGTGGCCAGCTTGAATCCAGTCGTCGCAGAAGACGTGCACGCGGGCCATTTCCTCGACTGCGATCTCGGCTTTGCCGGGTCCGTCGGCGCCCATGAGGCTGACGTGCTGACCCGCCTCGAGCGAGCCTTCCGGAAAGACAATGTCGCGGCCGGGTGTGATGGTGACGACGACGTCTGCCGCGAGCGCATCCTCGCGTGACACAGCGGTCGCGTGGACGTCGTCGGCGACGCTGCGCGCTCGGTCGGCGTCGATGTCGTACAGCAGGACCGGCCGCCCCCGTGCCGTGAACGTGCGCGCTGCCGCGCGGCCGTTCACGCCGGCTCCGATCACTGCGGCGCTGCCCTCGCGGCCGAGGGTCTCTGCCGCGAGGACCGCAGCTGCGCCTGTGCGCAACGCGGTGACGGCCGCTGCGTCGAAGGCCGCCTTCAGCATTCCGTTCGACGCGTCAGAGAGCAGCACGACGCCCGTGACTGTCGGCAGGCCGTGCTCGGGGTTACCAGGGAACGAGGTCACCCACTTGAGAAGGGCGTGACCGGCGCCAAGCGCGGGCATCGCGCGGAAGTCGCCGGCCGGGTACGCGGGCACGTACACCTTCGGCGGCATCGTCCAGTCGCCGCGCGCGTATGCAACGAATGCGTCGCGCACCGCATCGAGCGCGCGCTCGGGTGTCACGGCCGCCTCGACATGCGCACGGCTGAACACCGGGATCGCCACCGCCGCAGCGTAGTCTCCCGCCGTGGCGGCGATCGAGATCCACGATCTGCGCGTCGTGCGCGGGGGCAAGGTCGTGCTGCCCGGACTATCCGCCGACGTTGCCGAGAGGTCCGTCACCGGCCTGCTCGGCCCGAGCGGCAGCGGCAAGTCCACGCTGCTGCGGGCGATCGTCGGCGTGCAGATCGTCGTGCGTGGCAGCGTCCGCGTGCTGGGCGAGTCGGCGGGATCTGCGCCGCTACGACGACGGGTCGCGTACGTCACGCAGGCGCCTTCGGTCTACGCCGACCTCACGGTACGCGAGAACCTTCGCTACTTCGCGCGTGTGCTCGGCGTCCCCGGCGACCGCGCCGACGATCCGCTCGCGACCGTGGGACTCGAAGACGACGCGGACCGAGTCGTCGACAAGCTGTCCGGCGGTCAGCGGGCCCGCGCGTCGCTCGCCACGGCGCTGCTCGGAGAGCCTGAGTTGCTCGTGCTCGACGAGCCGACGGTCGGCCAGGACCCCGTTCTGCGCCGCGACCTGTGGGACACGTTTCACCGCCTCGCCGACGGCGGCGCCACGTTGCTCGTCTCGAGCCACGTGATGGACGAGGCGGACCGCTGCGACGCACTGCTGCTCATGCGCGACGGCGGGATCCTCGCGACCGGCACACCGGACGAGCTGCGGGAGCGGACGCGCACGCGTGATCTCGACTCCGCGTTCCTGCGACTCGTGGAGGAGGGAGGATGAACCCGCGCGTCACTGTTGCAACCGCCGTGCGCGTGCTCATGCAGTT
>WNFU01019324.1_pt1 | contig 13221 bp, 12 predicted proteins | sample 5400121 | NCBI WGS metagenome assembly WNFU01 (sample SAMN13153360, study PRJNA577476) | soil metagenome | isolation source: 100 cm soil or saprolite under grassland replicate 1 | place: USA:California | collected 2016-06-15 | reverse complement strand
AAGCGCTTCGCGAGTAGTTCAGATCTCTTCGGTATGAAAAAGTTCTTATTATATTCGTTTATCGCAGGGGCCGCTCTGGCCGGAATAGCAGGTTGCGCCCAGGTAAAGAAACCGGCGGTGCAGGCCAAGGCGGCGGCGGTCGGTTCACGTTTCGATCAAGTCGGGCGGGTTATGCTGTATGCCGGCGAGCCGTGCACGCCGCAAATCATGTTCGATTTTCACGGTGCAGGATCGACAGTCTGGCTGGCGGCGCCGATGTGGGAGACGAAAATCCTCACCGACGCGGCGAATAAAAACCGGCGCGTCCATATTTCGGGAAAATGGCGACGTGGCGGACAATCAAACTGTAGCTACGTTCAAGTCACGAGTGCGGAGGGAACGAGATGAAATCAAACGACATTGAGGAAACCGGAGGAAGGTTCGGCCCGGTTGCAATTCGCGCACTGGCCATTGGCGCGCAATCGGTTGGTGCGTTCGCTGCCGGCGCGATCGCAGTCGGCGCGGTGACGCTTGGGCTGGTTGCGATTGGCCGCCTGATAATCGGCCGCGCGAAAATCAAACGGCTCGAGATCGGCGAGCTAAGAGTAACTCGTTTGCACGTGACCGAATCAATGATCACGCCGCCAGAGGCGCATTGATGAATGACCCGGACAATCGTGTCGCGTGCCGCCGCCTACGCAGGCAGGATTGCCTGCGTCACGTTTCAGTAGCGATAATGCTCTGATTTGAACGGGCCGTCGATCGGGACGCCGAGGTACTCGGCTTGTTTTTGGGAAAGCTTAGTCAGTTTGACGGCGATTTTCTCAAGGTGCAGGCGCGCGACTTCTTCATCGAGTTTCTTTGGCAACACGTAAACGCCGATTTCATAGGTGTCTCGATTTTTCCACAGATCCAACTGCGCGAGGACCTGGTTGGAAAATGAGTTGGACATGACGAAGCTCGGGTGACCAGTGGCGCAACCGAGATTTACCAGCCGGCCTTCGGCGAGCAGGAAAATCTCGTGACCATCCGGAAACGTGTACTTGTCCACCTGCGGTTTGATGTTGGTTTTCTTCACGCCTTTGGCTGCGTTGAGCGCATCGACCTGAATCTCGTTATCGAAGTGGCCGATGTTGGCGACGATCGCCTGGTCTTTCATCCGCTGCATATGATCGAGCGTGATGACGTCGATGTTGCCGCTGGCGGTGATGTAAATATCACTGCGACCTAGCGTGTCTTCGACGGTCGTGACTTCGTAGCCTTCCATCGCCGCCTGGAGCGCGTTGATCGGATCGATCTCGCTAATGACAACGCGCGCGCCCTGGCCGCGCAACGATTGCGCGCAGCCTTTGCCGACGTCGCCGTAACCACAAATGACGGCCACCTTTCCGGAAAGCATCACATCCAGTGCCCGATTCAATCCATCGACCAGTGAATGCCGGCAGCCGTAAAGATTGTCGAACTTCGATTTCGTCACTGAATCGTTGACGTTAATGGCAGGAACCAGCAGCCGGTTTTCCTGATGCATTTTGTAAAGACGATGCACGCCGGTGGTAGTCTCTTCGGAAACGCCGCGCCAATCCTTCACGATCTCGTGCCAGCGATAGGGATTCTCACGATGAATTTCGAGCAGCAAATCCTTGATGACCTGTTCTTCCTTGTTCGCCGATTTGGCTTTTGCCCAATCGCTGCCTTCCTCGAGCTCGTAGCCTTTGTGAATGAGCAACGTTGCGTCTCCGCCGTCATCGACTACAAGTTGCGGCCCTTTGCCGTCTGGATGCGAAATCGCGCGATAAGTGCACCACCAGTAATCTTCAAGCGATTCGCCTTTCCAAGCGAACACGGAGATACCACGTTTGGCGATGGCTGCGGCAGCGTGATCTTGCGTCGAGAAAATATTGCAGCTTGCCCAGCGCACGCTTGCGCCAAGATCGACCAGTGTCTCAATGAGCACCGCGGTCTGAATCGTCATGTGCAACGATCCAGTGATGCGCACGCCTGCGAGCGGTTTGTGCGGCGCATATTTCTCCCGGATTGCCATCAGCCCCGGCATTTCCTTTTCGGCAATGGAAATTTCTTTTCTTCCAAAATCCGCCAGCGAGATATCCGCGACTTTGTAGTCCTGCTTTGTCTTCGATTCAGTGATTGTCGTACTCATAAAAGTATTCGGTTTTCTACCTGACAGCTTGTTTCAACGCTTCGGCCTTGTCGGTCCTTTCCCATGTGAGGGCATCGAGATCGTCCACGCGTCCGAAATGGCCGTAATTGGTTGTCTTGCGATAAATCGGCCGAAGCAGGTTCAGCTGCTTAATAATTTCAGCCGGCTTGAAGTTGAAAACTTCACAGATGGCGCACTCCAATTTTTCCTCGTCCACTTTGCCTGTGCAGAAGGTATCGACACTTACGCTCACCGGTTCGGGGTGACCGATGGCGTAGGCGAACTGGACTTCGCATCGGTCTGCCAAGCCGGCTGCGACTACATTTTTTGCGATCCAGCGTCCCATATAGGCTGCGCTGCGATCAACCTTGCTCGGATCTTTTCCCGAGAACGCACCGCCGCCGTGCCGGCCCATTCCACCGTACGTATCGCAGATGATCTTGCGGCCAGTTATACCTGCGTCGCCCTCGGGGCCGCCGATTACAAACCGACCTGTTGGATTGATTAAATAGGTTGTCTTCTCATCCAACCATTCCACCGGCATCACTTTTTTGATGAGAAGTTCAGTGAGTGTTTCGCGCACTTCTTTTTGCTTCACATCCTGGGTATGCTGCGAGGAAACGACCACCGTCGTGGCGCGCACCGGTTTATAGCCATCGTATTCGATTGAGACTTGCGTTTTGGCGTCGGGACGAAGCCACGGGATTTCGCCAGATTTCCGTAGGCGCGTGAGCTCGCGTCCGAGTTTATGCGCGAAAGAAATCGGCGCAGGCATCAGCTCCGGGGTTTCATTGCAGGCAAAACCAAACATCAACCCTTGATCGCCAGCGCCTTGTTCCGCAGTACCCTTTCCTTCAGCAGGAGCCTCATCGACTCCCTGTTTAATATCGCGCGATTGCTCGCTCATTTCGCAGATCACCCGGCAGGTGTCGGCGTGAAAAATGCAGTCGCCGTTCACATATCCGATGTCGCGAATGCCCGTGCGCACGCGCTCCTCAAAGTCAAACTTCGCATTGCTGGTTATCTCCCCGGCGATCACCACGAGATTGCCCTTGGCAAGGGTCTCGCAAGCCACGCGACTCAGCGGGTCCTGTTCAAGACAAGCGTCGAGGACGTAATCGCTGATGGTGTCGCAAACTTTGTCGGGATGGCCTTCGGTGACGGATTCAGAGGAAAAGATATAACGGCGAGACATGGCTTGAAGAGCGTTAAAGCGTTGAAGGGTTGAAGCGTTGAAGCGTTAAAGCGGTTTACAATCCCCGGCCAGTCGAACGATTCAACGCTTCAACGGTGTAACGCTTTCACGCTGTCGCAAGACATATTGACCAATCATGATGCGTCGATATATCGTAGGGCGACATCATGGCGTCAACCATTAATTTGTTGCGGCTGCTGGCCGATCCCACGCGACTGCGTCTCATGCTTCTTCTCGAACAGGAAGAGCTTTCGGTAGCAGAGCTCCAGCAGATTCTGGGCATGGGCCAGTCACGGATCTCCAGTCATCTTGCGCAGTTGAAACGCGCGGGCGTGGTGTCCGATCGCCGGGTCGGGAAAAATGTCTATTATGGCGCGGACCATCAGGGACGAAATTTACAGCGAGAGCGCGTGGCAGAGATAACGCGGCTGCTGGCGCGCGAATTGCCGGAAACGTCGCGCGATCGGACCAGTCTCAAGCTTGTTTTGCACAAGCGACAGGACAAAGCGCGGAAGTACTTCGACGAGCTCGCTGGGAAGTTTGGGCGAAGTTATGTGCCGGGCCGCTCATGGAAGGCGCTGGCACATACGCTCATTACTCTTCTACCGCCGCTGACAGTGGCAGACCTCGGAGCGGGCGAAGGGACACTTTCGCAGCTGCTGGCAAAAAATGCGCGCAAAGTGATCGCCATCGATAATTCGTCCAAAATGGTCGACTTCGGCGCGCAACTGGCGAAGAAACACGGATTCAAGAATCTCGAGTACCGGCTTGGCGATATTGAAGATCCGCCGATCGCGAAAAACAGTGTCGACCTTGCGATCCTGAGTCAGGCTTTGCATCATGCTATTCATCCCGAGCGAGCCATCGCCGCGGCCCGGCGGATTTTGAAACGTGGCGGCCGGCTGGTGATTCTCGATCTTTTGAGCCACCGGTTCGAACGCGCTCGCGAATTGTATGCAGATCACTGGCTCGGATTCAGCGAAGTGCAGTTGCATCAGTTCATGGAAAAGGGCGGTTTCCGAGACATTGAGGTCAGCGTTGTTTCTCGGGAAAAGCAAAGCCCGCATTTTCAAACCGTCTTCGCGACGGGCGTGAAGTGAACGAGGAGCTAAGTCTTTCTGTCTAAACGTTTGCCTTTGAGCTATAATCCAGACCAACCGAAATCTGTAGCCATGAGCGGCTTCTTCGAGGAAGTGAAGCGGCGAAAAGTTTACCGCGTGGCCATCGCCTACGTGGTTGCAAGCTGGGCACTGTCGCAAGGTCTTGCTCAAGTCCTTCCGGTTTTCGACATTCCGAACTCCGTAATCCGCGCGGTGATCGCGGTGATGCTGGTCGGTTTTCCGGTGGCACTCGTTCTTGGTTGGGTGTTCGACGTGACGCCTCAGGGGATCAAAACGACGCCGACAGTTGCGTCGCCCAAACAAGTTCGGCGCAACATTGCCATGTTGATTGCTGCTGGCGTAGCCATTTCAGCCGGCGTGGGGTTCTTTGTCCTTCCGCGCGCGATTGCCCGCAAGATCGACAAATCGATTGCAGTATTGCCGTTTGAAAATCTAAGCGACGAAAAGGAAAACGCCTACTTCGCCGATGGCATCCAGGACGATGTGCTCACCAATTTGTCGAAGATCGGCGACCTCAAGGTGATCTCCCGCACGTCGGTGATGCCCTATCGAGGGAAAGGGTCCAATGTTCGTGAAATCGGAAAGGCATTAGGGGTCGCTACCATTCTGGAAGGCAGCGTTCGCCGCATTGGCAATCGGGTGCGCGTGAATGTCCAATTGATTAACACCGCGAACGACGAGCATATCTGGGCGGAAGATTACGATCGGGATTTGACCGATGTGTTCGCGATTCAAACTGATCTTGCCAAAAAAATAACTGGCGAACTCCAGGCCAAATTGTCACCCGCTGAAAAAGCGCAAATGGAACGCAAGCCTACCGAAAATGGCGAGGCCTATCTGGCTTTTGTCCAGGCGAATAATCTCGGTTGTGCCCTTGAGGATTTCGACAAACTGAAACAAAGCGAGCAGCTTTACGAGCGCGCCATTCAACTTGACCCGAATTTTGCGCTTGCCCTCGCGCGCTCCTCGCTGGTGCAAAGTTGGCTCGTGCACACCTATGATCCCACGCGGGAACGGCGCGAAAAAGCGCGCACTCTTGCGGAGCGCGCTCTGCAATTACAGCCCGACCTGCCGGAGGCCCATCTGGCTGTGGGATTCTCATATTACTATGGCGACAACAACTATGACGCGGCCCTGAGAGAATTCGAAATCGCCCAGCGCGGGTTGCCTAACGAATCGGACGCCTATCTCGCCATCGGCGCAATCCAGCGCCGCCAGGGAAAATGGGCCGAATCGACCGCGAATCTCGAGAAGGCCGTTAGTTTAAATCCAAAGGAGATCTGGCCGCTGCAAAATCTCACGTTCAATTATCAGATGCTGCGAAATTACGACATGGCTAACGAAACTATCGACCGCGCGCTTGCCTTGGATCCGACGGCACCGGAACCTCTGGAGGTCAAGTCCAGGCTAGCTATCGCTGAGAAAGGCGATTTCAGCGTCGCGGAGAAAGCATTTGAGGCCGTGAAATCGATCCCGATGACCAATGAACAGAAGCTCAAGACTGCCGGTGGACGGGCGGAGGTCTTTCTCTTGGAACGCAAGTACCGAGAAGGATTGCAGGAAGCGGAAAGCCTGCCGGACGATCTGCTTGCAAGTTTTTCCAAAGCCCTGGGTGGCAAATATTATCTGGTTGGCTTTGCGCGAAAAGCGCTTCATGACGAGGCCGAAGCGCGCGCGGCTTTTCTGAAATCGAAGAGTCTCCTCGAGGCGCAGCTTAAGCAGAGTCCAGACCAGGCGGAAATACATGTTCAGCTCGCGAAGGTGCTTGCATGGCTCGGGGAAAAGGACTCCGCGCGGGTCGAGGCGCAACGCGCGACTGAACTGCTCCCTGAAAGCAAGGACGCCTTTGGCGGCCCGGAAATTACGGCCGGAGTGGCCGAAGTTCAGGCAATTCTCGGCGACAACGATCGCGCGATTGAAATCTTGGACGGCTTATTAAGCCGACCGAGTTCCGTCACCGTGCAGGTTCTTGCGGGTAATCGACAATCCAACCGGCGAAACTTTTTCCGACACAATGCGACGCGAGAAATGCGCCGCAGGCGTGAACGGCGGTTATTTCAGCTCGGACTTCGCGCCCATCGGCTTATTGATTAGCGACGGCAAAATAGTTGCCCCATTGCAACGCGCTCGATTGATCACCGGCGTGCTCAGCGCGTCGGCGCGCGGAGTGCAGATCCTGCGAGTCCGCGAATTTTCCCGACGAGAAAAGACAGGCGCTGCGGTTCAATGTGGACCCTTTCTTGTCGATCATTACGACCGCGTTCATGGCCTGGATGATTCAACCGCGGCGCGCCGGAGTTTTGCCGCTACCGCAACGAATGATCGCGCGTTGCTCGGAATTGCCGATGATTTGAAAATTCAGCGCGCACTGAATCTCGATGGGGGATCTTCGAGCGCATTTTGGTTCGCACGCGCGAATGGCAGTGCATTTTCGATTCGCGAGCAAAAACCGGTGCGCGATTTTGTGGGGGTTGTCCCCAAATTGTAGGACGGGCGCTTCGCCTGCCAAGTTTTTGATTCGGCAACCGACGCGGTTGCCCTACAATTTCGCGAGATGCGTACCTTTGGCGGATTCAGATCAGGCGACATTTTTCTTTACGGCGAAGTGCGCGGCGACGATGTGCACGTGCTGGCAAAACCGTATTGGATTGAGATCGAACCGACCGGCGCCGTACTGAAGCTGGCAGATTTGCATGTCGATCTGGCCGTGGCGCCATCGAAATTAATCGCGGTCGGCCTGAATTACTCCGATCACATCGCGGAGATGAAACGAACTGAATTAGGCGCGCCCTTAATCTGGTTTAAGGCGCCGAGCTCGCCTTTGCCGCATAACGGCGCGATCGAAATTGCGTTTCCAGAGCATCGAACCGATTTCGAAGTGGAGCTAGCGGTGGTGATCGGCGCTCCAGCGAAAAACGTCAGCGTGAACGAGGCGCTCAATCGTGTGTTCGGTTACACAATCGGCCTCGATATTACCGATCGCGATCTGCAAAATCAGGAAAAGCAATTTGGCCGGTGCAAATCATTTGATACTTACACGCCGATCGGACCGTACGTTTATACCGATGTGGATGTGAGCGATGTTTCACTAGAGCTGCGGCAGAATGGCGAGTTGCGCCAAAGCACGCGCACGAGCCGGATGATCCATTCGGTAGCAAAAATTATTTCATTCACGAGTCAGTCGCTCACACTTTTGCCGGGCGACGTGATTTTAAGCGGAACGCCCGCCGGTGTCGGGCCAATTCATGCTGGAGATCAATTGGAAGCAGCAATCGACAATTGGCCGCGCCTGCGGAACAGCGTTGCGATTGCGCTTAACACTGCGTCTCCCCAGGGGGAATCAAACCGTGAAACAACGATTGAATGACTTGCCTTACATCCTGCGAGTAGGGATATTACGAAGTAAAAGGTGTGATGTGCAAAGGGTAACGGGGGTCACAAAAAAGTGAAAATTTTTTCTCGACGCGCAACTCGTTCATTTTCAATAATCAAAAACTCGCATTTAAATCGAGCTATTCACCAACTTACTGCTTCAACTATGAAAACCTCACTCATTGTTTGTCTGTCTTCACTCGCGCTTGCGCTGACTTCGCTTGCACAATCTCCCGCTGCGCCAGGCGCGGCACAAACATCTCCGGCTGGAGCGCCTCCGGCGGCGGTGGGCCCGGGCGCGCCGACGGCAGTGAGTCCCGGTGCGCCAGCTGCGATGAGTCCGGGTGCGCCGGCTCAAACGGGGAACGTCCCGCCCGGCGAATCTCCCGCTGCCCCAGCGGCAGCGATCAGCGCCACATTAAGTCCGGCGCCAGCCGCAGCCGCAAGCCCAGCGCCAGCTGCTGAAGCGCAACCCAGCGGCGGCGTGCTCGGAAGCAATTGGTTGATCGACAAATTCCACCGGGGCGGTCCGGTGATGTGGCCGATTCTGCTGGTGTCGATCATTGCGCTAACGGTGGTGATCGAGCGAATCTTTTGGTGGGGTGGCCGCTGGTTCCGCCGCGATCCCAAACGGATCGAGAAAGTGTTCACGGCGATTGAAAACGGCGACAACACCGAGGCCTCGCGGCTTTCCCGCGGATCGCGCGACCCGGTATTGCGCATGATGTGGAACGGGCTCAATCACCAGCACTCCTCGCTGCAGGGTGCATTGCAAGTCGCTGCGGGTATCGAGATCAAGCGCGCCGGCCGGTTTCTCGTTGTGATGGACACATTGGTCACGCTGGCCCCGTTGCTTGGTCTGCTGGGCACCGTCACCGGGCTGATCCGATCGTTTAGCTTCCTCGGTAACGAAGAGCTGGCGGTGCAAGCAGTCACCGGCGGTATTGCGGAGGCGCTTATTGCCACCGCGTGCGGGCTTGGCATTGCCATCTTCTCGCTGGTGCCGTTTAACTTTTTCACTTCCCGAGTGTCTAACTTAGAGTTCGAGTTGCAAACAGCAGCCACGAATTTGGAAGTGATGCTTCAAGCTCAAACCACAGAACGTCCGGGAGTGACAATCGAGAGCGGCACGCCCTCCTCGGCAACCCGCTCCTCGATCTAGAGGATTACCCATGCGCGTCCACTCGCCCGTTCCACACAAGAAGGCGCGGATCGAGATCATCCCATTGATCGACATCATGTTCTTTTTGCTCGCGAGTTTCATGATGGTGAGCTTGAGCCAGGTGCACATGAAAGGAGTCAAGGTCAACCTGCCCTCAGGTGTTTCGGGCGAAACGCAGACCAAGCGCGAGTACGTCAGTGTCTCGGTCGATAAAGATGGCCATTATTTCTTCGACAAGGATGAAATCGGTGACAACGAACTGCTGAATCGCCTGCGCATGGCGCACGCATCAGCCCCTGATGCAAAGGTGTTTCTTCGAGGCGATCGCGATTCGGCGCACCTGAACGTTGCCCATGCGCTCGATATCATCCGCTCGTCCGGCTACTACAAAGTCTCGTTCGAAATTAAGAGCGAAGCGCTCAAGGGAGTTCCAGGGCCCCGGTGATTTTGTTATGGCAGCGACGAAAGTAAGACCGTTGATATACCGGCCGCCGCCCCGGTGGTATTTCTGGACCGCCTTTGGGGCTGCACTGGCAATCCACGCTACAGCGGTCGCATTGTCGCAAAGGCGCGAGGCCGTTGCAGTAGAGCTTCCTCCTCAACCGCCGCAGGTCGTCGAGGCGACCTTGGCGCCACCGGAGGCCACGCCACCGCCGGAGGATATTCCGCTGCCGGAGCCTCCTCCTCCTCCCGACATCAAGCCAGAGTTCGTCGAGGAACGAACACCACCGCCGCGGCCACCGCCGAGCGCGGCGCCAAAATTCGTGCCGATTAAGGCTGCTGAGATGTCGATGTCTCGAGCGAAAGCGCTTGCCATTAACTCGCCGCGCCCGCCTTATCCTTATGAAGCGCGTGCGCACAAGATCATGGGCAGCGGAGTGATCACTGTGAACGTTGACCCGGCAACTGGCAATGTAACTGACGCTTCTGTCACGCAAAGTATGGGGAGTTCCATACTGGATGACGCCGCTGTCAGCACCTTTCGGCGGTGGAAATTTAGAGCCGGCTCAGTTTCCAAGGTCAGGATCCCCATCACCTTCACTTTAACGGGCGCCTCATACTAAATTCCATCAATATGAGAATCTCTTCACCAGTTCCGCATAAACGGGCGCGCATCGAGATCATTCCATTGATTGACATCATGTTCTTCCTGCTTGCCAGCTTCATGATGGTGAGCCTGAGCCAGGCCCACATGAAGGGTATTCGGGTCAATTTGCCGGCTGCGGTCGGGCCTCCGCCAAGCGGAGTAAAAGATTTCGTCTCCGTAAAAGTGCTGGAAGGAAACGCGGTGTTTTTCGACAACGCGTACGTCCCAGAAGACCAGGTCCTGCCGCGCCTTTTTGAGCTCCACCGGGGAAATCCGGGCATTAAACTCTCCCTCAGCGCAGCGCCGACGGCCATGTACGGCGATGTGATTGGAGTGCTCGACAAAATTCGGCAGGTCGGAATTACAAAAGTTGGATACCAGATCAGGGCCGCTTCTGGCCCTGGCGCTTCGGCCCCGGCTCCAGGCGCTCCACCGCCTCCGGGTGCGCCCCCGCCAGCAGGAGCGCCACCACCACCGGGGCCTTAATCGGCCGTCTTAAGAGCTGCAAGTTTGGCAGTAAGCCCGGCAATCGCTTTCGCCCGGTGGCTGATCGTGTTCTTCAGTTCCGCAGGGAGCTCGGCAAAAGTCTCTTCAAATCCAGGCGGAACAAAAATGGGATCGTAGCCAAATCCGTGTAATCCGCGCGCACGCTCGACGATTGTTCCCTCGACAATTCCTTCGAACGTCCCGAGCAGTTCGCCCTGTTGCGCCAGCGCAATCACACAGCGAAAGCGCGCCGATCTCTTAGTTTCTTCGGCTCCGGTCCGAGCAAGTTCGCCCAGCAACTTGTCGACGTTCTGTTTGTCGGTTGCATTTTTGCCTGCGTAGCGCGCTGAAAAAATTCCGGGCGCGCCGCCAAGCGCATCGACTTCCAGACCGGAATCATCGGCAACAATGAGTCCCGGCAAATGTCTGGACGTGCCGACTGCTTTCAACATCGCATTTTCTTCAAATGATTTTCCGTTCTCGCGTATATCGGGAATTTCGGGATGCGCAGACAAATCGCTCACCGTGAAGGTCGGCCCGAGAATCTGCTGAATCTCGCGCGTCTTGTGCGCATTGCGCGTTGCGACAATCAATTGCATGCTCGAATACTGATTTTTGGAAGTTCGAGATCAAGCATGAGTAGCGAGCGTCGCAAACCGTATCCATTCGACCAGATCGAACCAAAATGGCAGGCCATCTGGGAGGAGCGACAGCTTTTTCATGTGCCCAATCCTGGCGAGAAAGGGTTCGATCCTGCGAAGCCAAAATTTTATATCCTCGACATGTTTCCTTATCCGAGCGGTGCGGGATTGCACGTCGGGCATCCCGAAGGATACACCGCCACGGACATTGTTGCGCGCTACAGACGGATGCGCGGCTTCAGCGTGTTGCATCCGATGGGCTGGGACGCATTCGGCCTACCCGCGGAGCAATACGCGATCAAAAGCGGCCAGCATCCCGCCGTCACCACGCGCGAGAACGTGGCGAAATTCAAGAGACAACTAACGCGAATCGGTTTTTCCTACGATTGGCAGCGGGAGATCAACACCACAGACCCGCGCTATTACAAGTGGACGCAGTGGATTTTTCTCCAAATTTACAATTCCTGGTTTAATCCGAAAACGAACAAGGCGGAGCCGATCTCGACTTATCGCGGCGAGAACCCGGATGAAGTTCGTCTCGCTTACGTTGCCGAAGTTCCAGTCAATTGGTGTCCCGAGCTCGGCACCGTTTTGGCTAACGAGGAAGTTGTCGATGGTAAGAGCGAAGTGGGCGGGTTTCCGGTCGTGCGGCGGCCGATGCGGCAATGGATGCTGCGCATCACGGCCTACGCCGATCGGTTGATCGAAGAACTCGAAGGACTCGAGTGGCCGGAGAGCATCAAGCTCTTACAGAGAGGTTGGATCGGTAAGAGTGAAGGTGTCGAATTCATAATTGGTTGGGCCAATCAAAGCGTACCGGGCATACTCTCTCTCGAGCCCGCGGAGAGTTGGTTTGAAAGGAGCCAGCATAATCGCCTGGTTCCCCAACCGCTAACTGTGTTTACTACACGGCCAGACACTCTGTACGGAGTGACATTTTTAACACTTGCGCCCGAGCATCCGTTTCTTGGTATTTTCAGCCTTCCAAACGAATGGCCGCCGGGAACCCCGGATACTTGGAAAGGTGATAATGCCGAAGCAAGGGTCAGCCCATTGGCAGCCGTGCAAGCGTACCAGGACGAAACGGCATCGAAGCTAGAGCGAGAACGAACAGCCGGTATTGAAAAGAAGACAGGCGTTTTCACCGGGGCCTACGCGATCAATCCGGCGAACAATGAACGAATTCCAATCTGGATCGCAGATTACGTTCTACCTAGTTACGGGACCGGCGCGGTCATGGGCGTTCCCGCCCATGACGAACGAGATTTTGAGTTTGCCAAAAAGTTTGGTCTCGAGATTCGTCCGGTCGTCGCAGAAATCAGCGACGAGAATCGGGGAAATGTTCAGGACGCTCTCCGGGAGGGACAGTTCGCCGAATATGCTCCGGATCCAATTGGAGAACGAGCTTTCGTTCACAATGACTGCTTCGTCGGCGATGGAATTACGATCAATTCGCTGGTGATTGATGGACTGCCTTCGCGAGAGGCGATTCGCAAGATTACAAAATGGCTTGAAGAGCGCGGTCTCGGTAGGGGCACGACTAATTACAAATTGCGCGATTGGTTGTTCTCGCGACAACGCTACTGGGGAGAACCGTTCCCGATCGTTTGGGAAAATGGAAAACATCGAGCCCTCGACGAAACCGAGTTGCCGGTTGTTCCGCCGCCGCTCGTTGACTACAAACCGACCGGCACGGGCGAACCGCCGCTGGCGAAAGCAACAGAATGGGTTCGTTATTCGGAGAAAGCGGTGCGCGAGACAAACACGATGCCGCAATGGGCGGGCTCATGCTGGTATTACTTGAGATTCTGCGATCCGCAGAACGATTAGCGGTTCGTTGGCGAAGAAGCGGAACGTTACTGGATGGGCGGGGACAAACCTGGCGGTGTCGATCTTTACGTCGGCGGAACCGAGCACGCGGTGCTCCATCTCCTTTATGCGCGTTTCTGGCACAAGGTAATGTTTGACCTCGGCTATGTGTCGAAGCCGGAGCCGTTTCAGCGCCTTGTGAACCAGGGAA
>WNFU01007199.1_pt1 | contig 13233 bp, 15 predicted proteins | sample 5400121 | NCBI WGS metagenome assembly WNFU01 (sample SAMN13153360, study PRJNA577476) | soil metagenome | isolation source: 100 cm soil or saprolite under grassland replicate 1 | place: USA:California | collected 2016-06-15 | reverse complement strand
GCCAACCACAGCCGTCGGCATCAGCCACATCCGCCACATCACCAGCCCCGGCGGGCAGCCCACCACCATCGGCCGACACACCTCCCGAACCCGCCGAGCCGGCCACCCAAGAACGCCTCTATTCAGCGGCCTCCTAGGGCCACGCGTGGCGCTCGCGGTGGAGAAGCTCTTCGCCCACGAACGGCGGGGCACCGTCTGGCGCGCCACCGGAGCCGAGCCGACCGTGGGAGCCTGACGATGACCGAGACATCCGCGGAGGGAACCTGGAACCTCGTCATCGACACCCCGATTGGCAAGCAACGGGCCACCCTCAAACTATCCACACAGGACGGTGTGTTGCGCGGCGTGGCCCGCGATCAGCGGCACGGCGAGGAAGTCCCCCTCACCGACCTCGTGCTCGATGGCCACCGCCTGACATGGGCACAGTCCATCACCAAACCCATGCGCCTGAACCTCAGCTTTTGACGTCACCATCGACGGAGACGAGATGACCGGTCGTTCAAAGGCCGGCCGCTTGCCCGGCTCCAAGGTCACCGGGCGCCGCGCCGTGCATGGTTCACGGGGCGCGGCCGACGCGTACGGGCGCCCCCGCACAGCTGGCGTCGTCCAGAGTGGACACCAGTAGTCGCAGAGCATCGATCCCGGGTGGCTTCAGTGGCAGTTGAAGGGAATTAGTTGATCTGGTAGGTTGCCGCTGCGGTCGGCAACCTGGGCCTGGCAAGCCACCACAATCCCTCTGCCTGCTCATGGTGACTACAACAACACCTCTCCCCGGCCGCATGGTGTGACAAGCAGATGGATCCTGCTTTTGGGCGCACTCGAAGCCGGCTGGTGCAACCCGAAAGGATGATCTTGGGGAGAGAAGGTTCGCCGGGCGCTGCAGCCGGCGGGTGGTGTCGCGCACGGCGCTGTGAAAACGGAATGTGCGTAGAGGTGGCCTTTCTACCGCAGGTGGTGTTGATCCGCGATGGAAAGGACCCGGAGGGCCCGGTCCTGACCGTTGATCACGACACCTGGACACAGTTGATCACGGCGCTGAAATCAGGTCAGTTCGATTATTAGGAGCCTGCCTCGCTGAACGAGGAGGACGTCGGTCGCGGCGTTTCCTACAGCGAGGCAGGAGTCCGGCACAGAGCCCGGCCGCAAAGCCGGCAGTCAATGCGACAGCGATCTTCGAAGGACGCGGCTCCCATTCCGCGAGATCGGAACCGTGCAGATGACGTTTTGCATCTTCGCCAGCCAGACCATCGGCGGGTTCCATCGCCGAAACGCGCTGGGTTCCGTAGACCTCGTCGACGATCTGTGCGAAGCCTCGGCCACGAAATCGAGGCTCGCTCTGTAGGTAGATCGCCCGAGACTCCGCCCACCACCGCAAAGCGGCGGGACTCTTGAAGATGTGCTCGCAGGTGTGCCGCAGCTCGAGCTCGGTGAACGTCTTCACCAGCATGAAGGACATCTTGAGATAGCCGAAGACCATGCTGTGGTACGCCGAGCCCCGAGCGTGTTCGCGATCGAGGCCGGCAAAGCCCCACGCCGCCAGATGTTCAGGATGCTCGATCGCAAATCGGACTAGGTCCACTCTCATGCTGCGGACGGCGTACTCTCGGGAGATTGTTGTCTGCTGCACCTGGATATAGATCGCGACAGCGACTCCGACGAGCGCAACAGCTGACAGCGCCGCGGAGATCGTGCCGAATGCCTGCCCGACGTTGCTGAGCCGATCCCAGTCGATCGTCCGCGCCGCGAACCAGATCGATCCCCCGGCGGCGAAACCGATCAGCAGCAGGCTTCCAGCGACCAATGCCACCCTTGTTCGACGAAGCCGCTCGGAACGGGGCATCAGCGCTCCCATCTGCCGTCGTACGCCTGGGTCTCATTATGTGTGCAGAGAGCAACATCAATAGCGATAGCCGGCGGCGATCTGATCAACAGCCTTGATGACATTGCGGAAGGTGCTCAGGGGAAATTCCACGGCGCGTGCTCACCTCGGTCCGGACGGCCTTTCTTGACCTTCGTCAAGCGGTGGGCCATCGACGTAGCGATTCCGGGCCGGACTGGACCTGAAGCCGGGGGGCCCGCTCTGCCGCCGCGGTGATACCGGCCCGATGGCGCCCTACCCTGCCCCACAACGCGCTGCTCTGAGGGCAGCCAATCTGCTGTTAGCAGATTGGCTTGGCTTGCGGCCTCCGCCGATCCGATGGTGGGTCAGGAGGTCGAGTCTGAGTGCGAAGGAGAGACCATGCAGCTCGCCGCAGAAGTGACCGCGCTGAGCACGGGAACGCTCGATGACCAGGTAGCCGCTCGGCTGCTGCATCAGCGCATCATCGTGCTGGGTGCGGAGGTGGATGATCAGGTCGCGAACCGGCTGTGCGGCCAGCTGCTGCTCATGTCGGCGGAGGATCCGCGGAGCGACATCAGCCTGTACATCAACTCGCCGGGCGGCTCGGTGAGTGCGGGCCTCGCTATTTACGACACGATGCGCCTGATCCCCAATGACGTGAGCACGCTGGCCATGGGGCTGGCTGGCAGCATGGCCCAGTTCCTGCTCTCCGCGGGAACGGCGGGCAAGCGGTTCAGCCTGCCGCACGCGCAGATTCTGATGCACCAGGGCTCCGCCGGCTTCGGCGGTACGGCAGCCGATGTCGAGATCTATGCCGAGCAGCTCGAGCGTGTCGGTACAACGGTCTTGCGGCTGATCTCTGAGCACACCGGACAGCCGCTGGAGACAGTCGAGCGGGACAGCCGGCGCGACCGCTGGTTCACCCCCGAGGAGGCTCGCGCGTACGGCCTGATCGATCACATCCTGGATCGGGTGGAGGATGTGCGTCCAGCGACTGCCCGGCGCAAGGTGGGAGTGGGGGCGGCGGCATGAGCCAGTACACGATCCCCACCGTGGTGGAGAAGACCCCGAACGGTGAACGGGCCTACGACATCTACTCGCGACTGCTCTCCGAGCGGATCGTCTTCATCGGCACCGAGATCGACGACGGCGTCGCCAACGTGGTGATCGCTCAGCTCCTGTATCTCGAGTCAGCCAGCGAGCAGGAGATCGGCCTGTACATCAACTCTCCGGGCGGCTCGTTCAGCGCGCTGACCGCAATCTACGACACGATGCATTTCGTAGGGTGCGACATCGCCACGGTCTGCGTTGGGCAGGCGGCATCCGCGGCGGCGGCGCTCCTCGCGGCCGGCACACCAGGCAAGCGGTCGGTGTTACCGCACGCGAAGGTGACCCTGCATCAGCCGTCGACTCAGGCGCGCGGCGCGCTGCCGGACCTAGCGGTGGAAGCCAAGGAGGTGGCCAAGGTCCGAGCCGAGATGGACGAGATCCTCAGCAAGCACACCGGTCACCCGGCCGCGAAGATCCGGGCCGACACCGACCGGAGCATGACCCTGTCCGCGCAGGACGCTGTCGCGTACGGCCTCGCCGATCAGGTCCTCACCGACCGTAAGGCGCGCTCGTTGCAGCTCACGCGCGCGAGCTGATCAAGCGGCCAGCAGGACGACGTCACCCGGGCGGCGCGTGGGCGGCGCGATGTTGTGGCGCCGACGCGCCGCTTCCAGCCGGACGACCGGGGCGTGGTACTTCGCGAGATCACGCCCCACCTCGGCCAGCAGATCGGACAGCTCGATCCGCAGCGCGGCGCAAACGGCGGCCAAGACCTCGGAGCTGGCCTCTTTACGGCCACGCTCCACTTCGGACAGATAGGGCACCGAGACGCGAGCATCCCGGGCGACATCGGCCAGCGTGCGGCGCTGCCCCAGCCGGTTGCGGCGCAGCACATCCCCGACCAGCGTTCGCAGCAGCGGCCGAGGCGGCCGCCCGCGCCCGCCGGGACCGAGGTACGCCAGGTCCGACATCCGGTCACGATACTCATACCCGCGACCGCACCCATACCCGACGACCGTGATTTCGCGCGCAGCGTAAGCAGTTGCTGCGCCACCCCGGTCCGCCCGGCACAAGGCCGCCGTCTGGCAGGTTTTCCAGCGCTTCAGGTGGGTAGCCCGCGTTGGGTTGGTGCGCATGGGCAGTCGGCGTTCCCATCGGCTCGCGGTGTCGATGGTGCACCCGGTGCTCGTCATCGCACTGCTGGCTGCGATGGTCATCGCGCCGAGGTCGGCGCTACCTGCGGGGTCGAAGATATGCACGGGGGACGCGTTGCAGGCCAAAGCGGTGGCCGGTCTGGCGAACTTCGCCTACTGGCTCAGGCGCAACCGGGCCTCCGGATTCATCGGCGAGGTCGGCTGGCCGTCCAATAGGGACAGTGCGAGATGGAACGCCCTCGCCGACGCCTGGTACACGGCCGCGGACCGCATCGGTCTGCCAGTGACCGCATGGGCAGCCGGGCCGTGGCCGGCGGCCTATCCAATGGCCATCTACCGGACCGGCGCGGGGTCCTCGGACGCGGACACCCCCGGACCGCAGGCCGCCGTCGTGGAGCGCCATCGCAGCACCGAACGCTACCTGCGAGGTGTCGTGCTGGCGGGTGGTTCGTTCGCCGGGGGCGACACGAACGGCGCCTTCGGCGGGGGCAGCCCGGGCCAGTACGGGCGCGACTACCGCTACGAGACCCCACCCACCTATCGCGACCTTGCCCGTCGAGGCGTACGCCTGGTCCGGCTCGCGGTGGTCTGGGAGCGGCTGCAGCCGGCGCCGTTCGGTTCCCTGTCGCAGGACGAGCTGGCAAGAGTACGTGCAGCCCTGCACGCAGCCCGCCAGGCGCGCCTGGCGGTGGTCCTCGACCTGCACGGCTACGGGGACTTCGCCGCCGGCGGCGGGGCGGACGGCCGGGTTCGCCACCTCGCACTGGGCTCACCCGAGCTGCCGCCCGCCGCATTGGCCGACTTCTGGAAGCGGATGGCCACCGCGGTTGCCGATGCGCAGGCGGTCGTCGCGTTCGGCGTACTGAATGAACCGACCCGCCTGGCCGCCCCCGGCCGGGCGGGTGCGCGGATCTGGGAGCGTGCCGCGCAGCAGTCCGTGGACGCGATCCGCCGCACCGGCAGCACCGCGGCCGTGGCCGTCAGCGGGTACCTGCCGATGGGGCCTCCGGCATGGGGCCAGATGCATCCGCGATCCTGGGTCAAAGACCCGCTGCACCGGGTCGTCTACGAGTCGCACGCCTACTTCGACAGCGACGGCAGTGGCCGATATGAGGCGAGCTACGCAGCCGAGCTGCGGCGCCTCGCCAGGCCCGCGCCCAGCCTCTGCCATTGGCTCACGCCACTCGCCACGCAGGTACTTCGCGCCCCGTAAGCAGAGCTGGTACGCCGACCACGGACAGCCGGTCCAGCGGCGATGTGGTATCGATTGGCGTCACGACTGCCGGCGTCCGATCGGATCGAGGGGTGCGCGATGCTTGTGATCACGGCCGGCTTGCTGGCCGTCGTCCTCCTCAAGATCCTTGCTGTGGTTAACGCCATCCGGTGGCTGCATACGCACGGTCCCGCGTTCGCAATGGCGTTGGCGGAGGAACCTCCACGGACCGTGGTCGACCAGGAACGGTTGTACGACCGGCTTGGGGCGGACTTCTTTCCCTTCGGCGTGAAGGACTACCGGATCCGCCGGATGGCACGAAGCCTGCGCGGGCCGCGTGGGCTGTTGGTCGGATGGCCCGCCCGGGTCTTTCGCGTCCTGCTGTTCAACCTCGCGCTGCTCGCCGCGCTGACCGCCGCGTACCTGATCGTGCTGGCCTCGGCACCGAGAATCCCCGACGTGGTACCCCGGCCGGCGCACGACGCCGTTGCCCTCGTGCTGGCGCTGTCGCTGATCGTGGCGACCATTCTCATCGCGACCGAGACAGCCTGCGCCACGCCGGCGATGAGCCGAAGCCCGGTCTGGCACGCTCATTCGTGCTGGGGGCCGCGGTGGGTGCAGCTGGCGTGATCGCAGTGCTGGGCTGGACGCGCGTACGCCGCACCCGCCGCAACCGGGCCAAGTGACGCGACAAAGTACCGTGGTCAGGCAGCCAGCGGCCGTACCTCCGGGGTGGCCTCCGCCGGCCGCAGCGCGACCGAAAGAACGTCCGCGACATCGGTCAGCGCGTGCACGGTGAGCGCCTCGCGCACCTCGGCCGGCACGTCGTCTCGGCTAAGGGTAGCAGCGGACGAGTTGCCAACTCGCACCTCTGTAATCGTGTAATCGCGTAATCGTGAGCGCCCTAGGCTCAACCTCGGACGCTCGGCAGATCTTCCCGCTCGCGACGGCGTGAAAGATCACAGCGAGGTGCGGGTGCAGTGTCAGCGTGACGCGCGCTCCCAGAACCGCAGCTGTCCACAGCGGACGAGGAAGTGGTCGACGCTCGTCCCGTCGCTCAGCCGTACGAAGCCGTCGTCGAGCGGCTCGGCGAGCCCGGCGGCCCGGAACAGCGGCACCGCCTCGTCGACGTACCCCACGAACTTGCAGTGGGCGTACGCGTCGGCCACGAAGTCGCGCACCGCCGGCTGCTGCGCGAGCTCCGCCGCGCCGTCCTTGGTGGTGAGCACCGCGACGGCGTCGTAGAGCACCGACGGTGCGCCGTCGAGCTTCTGGTCGGCGACGACCCGGTTACCGTCGCTCGCCTCGACGCCTCCGACGGTGGGCGCGACGAGCTCCAAGGTCGCCGGCAACGCCCCGACCGCCGCCCGCAGGCCAGCGATGAGGCCGGCGTCGGCGCCGTCGGCGACGAGCACGCCGAGCTTGCGGCCGGCGAAGCTCTGCGGACCGTTGCGCAGGATGGAAAGCGCCGGCGAGGGCGCCAAGTCGCGGACCGGCTCCCGGGCGGCGGGCACCGGGTCCGGCAGCTCGCTGAGCCCGAGGCCGTCGGCGACCGCGCGGGCGAGGTCGTCGTCGACGTTACGCAGGCCGGCGACCATCCGACGGCGGATGGTCACCCGCTCGCATTTGCTCAGCTCGAACACGAAGGCGTCGATGATGTGCCGCTGCTCCACATCGGTCTGGCTGACGAAGAACTGGCGGGCCTGGCTGTAGTGGTCGGCGAAGCTCTCCGCGCGCAGCCGCCGTTTGGGCCCGGACTCCACCGACGGGTACGTCTGGAAGCCCCGCTCCGGGTCCTCCCGCGGGCCGCCCTCGGCCGCGGGCCAGGAGTTCGGCTCGTAGTTGACCCGGTTCGTCGGGTTGGCCGTTGTCATGTGGCCGTCCTGCTGGAAATGCGCGATCGGGCACTTCGGCGCGTTGATCGGCAGGAACGTGAAGTTCGGGCTGCCCAGCCGCTTCAGCTGGGTGTCCAGGTAGGAGAAGTTGCGGCCCTGCAACAGCGGGTCGTTCGTGAAGTCGATGCCGGGCACGATGTTCTGCGTGCAGAACGCGACCTGTTCGGTCTCGGCGAAGAAGTTGTCGACGACCCGGTCGAGGACCAGCCGGCCCACCGGGCGTACCGGCACCTCCTCCTCCGGGATGATCTTCGTCGGGTCGAGGATGTCGAAGGCGAACCGGTCGGCGAAGTCCTCATCGAACAGTTGCAGGCCCAGCTCCCACTCCGGGAACGAGCCGTGCTGGATCGCGTCCCACAAGTCACGCCGGTGGAAGTCGGGGTCGGCGCCGTTGATCTTCACTGCCTCGTTCCACACCACCGACTGCAGGCCAAGCTTCGGCTTCCAGTGGAACTTCACGAACGTCGACCGGCCCTGCGCGTTCACCAGCCGGAACGTGTGTACCCCGAAGCCCTGCATGAACCGGAACGACCGCGGGATGGCCCGGTCAGACATGATCCACATCAGCATGTGCGTCGACTCGGGCATGAGCGAGGCGAAGTCCCAGAAGTTGTCGTGTGCCGTCTGTGCCTGCGGGAACCCGCGGTCGGGCTCCTCTTTCGCGGCGTGGATCACGTCTGGGAACTTGATGGCGTCCTGGATGAAGAACACCGGGATGTTGTTGCCGACGAGGTCCCAGTTGCCTTCGCGGGTGTAGAACTTGACCGCGAACCCGCGTACGTCGCGGGCGAGATCACTGGACCCCTTGTTGCCCGCGACCGTGGAGAACCGCACGAACACCGGGGTCAGCTCGCCGGCGCGGGCGAACAGGTCGGCCTTGGTGATCTCGGTCAGCCGCTCGTACGTCCTGAAGAACCCGTGGGCGCCGTACCCGCGCGCGTGCACCACCCGCTCCGGGATCCGCTCGTGGTCGAAGTGGAAGATCTTCTCCCGGAAGTGGAAGTCTTCCAGCCCCGTCGGGCCACGTTCGCCGATGTGCAGGCTGTTCTGGTCGTCGCCGACGACGACACCTTGTTGCGTCGTGAGCCTCGGCCGGCCGTCGCCGGTGGTCTGGTGGGTCTCCCCGCCCGTACCGCGGGTAACCAGGCTCTCCGCGTCCTCGTTCATCTGAGGCCCCCTTTGCGGATCTGCTACGGCTCCGGGTCTGCCTACCCCCGCTCCCGGCAGGTACACCCGGCGCGTCGAAGCGGTTGACCGGCGGGCGAGTGGGAAGCATGGCCGGCGATGGCGTTTCGAGCGGTGCTTCGGCGTACGACCGTGCGGCGGGTGGCAGCGTGCCTGGTCGCGATCGGCGCGGCGGTCGCGCTGATCCGCCTTGCTAACGGGGTGTTCGGCGCCGAGGATCACGGCAGGACCTGTACGGGCCGTGCCGGGCTCGACCTGTCCAGGCGGACGGTGCCCGGCTCGGACCTGAGCCAGCGGCCGTTGCGCTGTGTCAACCTGGAGCGCGCGAGGATCGACGGCGTCGTGAGCGAGGCCAACCTCGCCGATGGCAACCTCCATCGCGTACGCCTGCAGCGGGCGTGGCTGGAACACGTGGATCTTTCCGGCGCGGACCTGAGTGACGCCGTGGCCGGGTCGGCCGAACTGACCGGGGTGAAGCTGACGCACGCGGATCTGCGACGGATCAGGCTCGACGGCGCCACGCTGACAGACGTAGGCCTGCAGGACGCACGGCTCAAGGGAGCGTCGCTTCGCGGTGTCTCGCTGAGCCGGTCCGACCTGGCCGGTGCCGACGCCCGCGGCGCCGACCTGACCGGTGCCTCGCTGGTCGACACCAACCTGCGCGGCGCACGGCTGGACGGCGCGGCACTCACGCGGACCACGTGGTCCAACGTGGTGTGCCCGGACGGCGTGAAGTCGGCCGGTACCGAGCGGGAGTCATGCGATGGGCACCTGCGGCGCGCGAGCTGATCCGCGCCGGTGCTGGGCAAGTGGACCTGGCTGGCGGCGAGTGGGCATGGCTGGCATGGTGGCGGTGGCGTCCTGGGCAAGCCGCAAACCAGACGCGTCCAACCAGCCCAACGCGCTCGCCCAGGATCTTGACCGGCTGTCCAGGCCACCGCCGAATGCAGCATGCCATGCAGCGACGGCTCACGGAACGAGCGCAATCATGCCCGGTTCACTGACGAGCGGGCGAGCTGAAGCGGGCTGCGCCGGCGGCGACCGGGAGCGCGTACTCGTACACCCCCTGGTTTATCTCGGGTCGTACGCCCGGCCAGAGTCGCGCCGCGAACCGGGCGGCGGGCTGGTTGCCGGCGAGGATGGTGAACCGGACCTCGCCAACGCCGTGGCTCTCGGCGGTGTCCAGCAAACCCGCGATCAGCCGCCGGCCGATGCCGCAGCGCTGCCATGCGTCGGCGACAACGACCGCCAGGTCGGCGGCACCCTCGTTGCCCGGGGCCGTGCCGTACATGGCATGCCCGACGATCTCGTTTGCGTGCACCGCGAGCAGCACGACCCGGCTCGAACCGTGTGGTAGCAGCCAGGCGAGCAGGCGGTTGGGTACCCGGCCGAGACCCGTGAAGAACCGACGATAGGTGGTTCGCTCAGAGAGACCGGAAAGGAACCGCCGCAGCCCGTCGGCGTCGGTGACGTCGGCACGCCGGATGGTGACCTGAGTGCATGGCACGGCGATGTCGACTCCCATGACGGCCACCTCGTCCCGCAGGCCAGCGCTCTGAGTCTGTCCAATGGACTCAGCCTCCAGGGTGTGGCTGAGTCTGTCAAGTAGATTTAGACTGTGGTCGTGCCCACATCCGCCCTGCTGGACTACAGCACGGAGAACTGTTCGATCGCCGCCACCCTCGGCCTGGTCGGGGAGAGATGGTCGTTACTCGTGCTCCGCGACGCGTTCAACGGAGTACGCAGGTTCGACGACCTGCACGAGCGCATCGGCGCGCCCCGTCAGGTGTTGAGCGCGCGCCTGACCCGACTGGTCGACGAGGGCATCCTGCGCCGCGTGCCCTACCGCGAGCCGGGCCAGCGGCAGCGCCACGAGTACCGCCTGACCGACAAGGGCCTGGCTCTCTACCCCGTGCTGGTCGCACTCATGCACTGGGGTGACCGATGGGCCGGCGACCCGGCCGGACCACCGATCACCCTGCACCACCGCGGCTGCGGCGCCGACGTCCACCTGACCCTGCAATGCGACAACCTCCACCAGCTCGACGGCCCGCGCGAGGTCGAGCCACGCCCGGGCACCGGCGCGCGACGCTTGCCGTGAACGGCTTTCAGCCCTGGTAAAGATCGATGCGGTTCCCGCTGGGATCGGCTACACACGAGGACCGTGGCTTCCAGGGCTTGTCCACCGGGGCGTACACCTCGGTAGCACCGGCATCAAGGGCGCGGCGGTGAGCGGCGTCCACATCATCGACGAGCAGACCGAACCGGGACACGCCGGCCGGTCCGTCATGCGTACCGTGCTCGTTGGCCTGATCCGCGACAGTCAGCAGGAAGAACTCGTCGCTCGGCCAGGTGCCGAACTCGAATGAGGAGATCTCCTCGTTGAACACCGCGTCGAACGCGGCCTGGTAGAACGAGATCGATGCGGCAAGGTCCGTGACCGTAATCGTCACCTGAACGATGCGGGGTCTTCACCTTAGGCATGGCCACTCCGGGCATGGCCACTCCGTGTTCGATGTAGTGGTCCACAACGCGGACCATGCGGGACCAGCCTGGCCTGGCCAACCTGATCCGGCCGGTACCGGCGATACCCGGTGGCCGGGTCGACGAAGGCGGGCCGCAGCAGGCCAAGCTCGTCATAGTGCCGCAAGGCGTTGATCGACAGGCCGCTGACCAGAGCGAAGACGCCGATGCTCAACAGGTTGCCGCTGCTCACCCAGCCAGCATCCGGTCTCGGGCTACCCGAGAGTCAAGGGCCTGCGGATAGGCTCTCGGCAAGCCGTTGAGGCTCATGGAAGCTGGGGGTACGGGGTGAGGGCACTGCCGCCCGACGGCGCGAACATGTCCCACCGGGCACGCGTGGCGAGGTACGGCGACGTGTCCACCGCCTTAGCCCTCCTCAGCGATCGCCGGCTTGGTCAGCTCGTGGACACCGCCCATGCGATCGGGTCCGGCATCGGCGGCAGCTCAGCGTTGTTGGACGTCGGCGACGTCCTGGTCTTCGTGAAGCGGATCCCGCTCACCGACCGCGAACGCCACCCGCGCAACGTCATGTCCACCGCAAACCTGTTCGGGCTCCCCACGTTCTGCCAGTACGGGCTCGGCGGCCCCGGCTTCGGCGCCTGGCGGGAGCTGGCCGCGAACGTCATGGCAACGACCTGGGTGCTCACCGGGCAGACCGAGGCGTTCCCACTGATGCACCACTGGCGGATCCTGCCCGGCGCGGCACCATTGGCTGACGAACACGCCGACATCGAACGAGTCGTTGCGTACTGGGGCGGCTCATCGGCGGTACGCCAGCGGCTTCACGCCCTCGCACAGGCATCGGCAAGCGTGGTGCTGTTCCTGGAGTACATCCCGCAGAACCTTCAAGACTGGCTGGCCAAACAGCTCGCCGCCGGCCAGGAGGCCGTCACCGCCGCCTGCGCGATGGTGCAGCGGCGGCTGCGCACCGACATCGCCTTCATGAACACCAACGGGCTGCTGCACTTCGATGCCCACTTCCGCAACATCCTCACCGACGGTCGCCGTCTCTACCTAGGCGACCTCGGCCTGGCCACCTCGCCCCGCTTCGACCTGTCCCCTGACGAGCGGGACTTCCTCGCGCGCAACGCGAGCCATGATGCGAGCTACGCGGTCACGCAGCTGGTCAACTGGCTGGTCACCAACATCGCCGGGGTAGCCGTCCCCGACACTGGCGGACCCGTCGACCGCAACGAGTACATCAGGCGATGCGCCACCGGGGTCCAACCCGCAGGCGTCGCCGCGCCAGCTTCGGCGCTGATCAGCCGTTACGCACCAGTCGCGACGGTCATGAACGACTTCTACTGGAACCTCTTCGGCGAAAGCCGCGCAACCGCATACCCGGCCGACGAGATCGCCCAGGCACTTCTATCGGCCCATCTCACGTGACGGCCGCTTGCTGGTCGTCGTCCTTTTCGGGCAGCGCGGGATGGTCGGTTGGGTAGAGACCGACGACGAACCCGTACACCGTGTCGCCGGAGCGAGGTAGCTGGGTGAACTCCCGCATGAGCGCCACGACGTGCTCCCAGAACTCCCTGGCGCGGTCGCGGGGGATCCGGGCGTGGCGGAAGATCGTGCGCAGGTCGTCGGCCTCGTGCGCGGGGGCGGCTTCGGCTGCGGCCACGGCCAGGTCGTTGGCGAACATGGTCGGCGGGGTCTCATCGGGCCGGCTGATCATGCCCACGCGGAAGAGGCGGGCCGTGCGGCCGTAGTACCGCTCGTCGATTGCCCGCACGCGCCGGGTTCGCACCACCCGGAGCAGCCCGGCGTCCACCAGGACGTTGACGTGGTGGGCCACGGTGCTCTTCGGCCGGCCCACCGCCGCGGCCAGCTCACTGACCGTCGCGGCCCGCTCGAGCAACAGGTCCAGGATCGTCGACCGCAGCGGGTCCGCCATCGCACGCAACGGCGCCGGCGCCGTCACCACGACGTCGTCCGCCAGGTCGTAATCCGGTACCCCAGTATTGCTCGACATACTTGGACCGTTCTACTATCTTGGACCAATCCGTAGCACTGGATTGTAGCCTGCGGGTTCACCGACTCGCACCGCACCCGGAGGGACGCCACGAGCATGGACATCATCCTGATTCCCGGTCTCTGGCTCGACGGCTCGTCATGGGAGAAGGTCGTCCCCGTCCTCGAGCAGGCCGGGCACCGCACGCACGCGCTCACGCTGCCCGGCATGGAGTCGAAACACGCCGACCGCTCGAAGATCACCCGGCGCGACCACGTCAACGCGGTCGTCGCGGCGATCGACTCCCTCGACCCGGCCGACGGCAAGGTCGTGCTCGTCGGGCACTCCGCCGGCGGCGCGCTCGCCCACGCCGCGGTCGACGCGCGGCCCGACCGGGTCGCCCGCGTCGTCTACGTCGG
>WNFU01010806.1_pt1 | contig 13237 bp, 11 predicted proteins | sample 5400121 | NCBI WGS metagenome assembly WNFU01 (sample SAMN13153360, study PRJNA577476) | soil metagenome | isolation source: 100 cm soil or saprolite under grassland replicate 1 | place: USA:California | collected 2016-06-15 | reverse complement strand
ACGCCATGCTCAACCGTCTTCTCGCGCTGCTCGATCGAAGGCCGCCGTCGACGGCGGCCACCGTCGGCGCGCCCTTCGCGCGACGCGATATCGCGGTGGCGGCCCTGCTGCTCGAGCTGGCGCAGATCGACCGCCGCGTGCCACCGGCGGAGTTGGCCGCTGTCGAGCGCGTCGTGCGCGAGCGCTTCGGCTTCGACGCAGTACGGGCGGCCGCGCTGATCCGCGCGGCCCGCACCCAGCTCGACGCGGCGCTCGACGACTGGGTGTTCGCAGCGGCGATCCGCTCCGAGTTCAATCCCGAGGAGCGTATCGAGATTGCGAAGCTTCTGTGGGAGGTCGTGTACGCGGATGCGAAGCTGTCACGGCTCGAGAAGGCGCTGATGCAGCGGTTGTCAGCCGACATCGACATCGACACCGACGCGCTTGAGTCGGCGCGCGCACTCGCGTTCTCGCGCGGGCCGCAGCGCGGCCCGGAGAACATCGAATGACACGCCGCGCGCTCTTGACGGCGGGTCTCTTCGCGATAGCGTCGGCGCTCGCGCTTGCCGCGCCGGAAAACCCGCCGCCGCTCGAAGCCTTCAAGGCGCCGCTCGCAGCCAAGGCGCCGCTCATCGCGATGACGCGGGTCGCAACTCGCGTCATCGCGGTCGGCGACTACGGTGTCATCGTGCTTTCCGACGACGCCGGCAAGACGTGGCGTCAGGCGAGCTCGGTTGCCACGCGCAACGTGTTGACCGCGGTGACGATGATTGACGCGAGGCAGGGCTACGCGGTGGGTCATGGCGGTACGGTCCTGCGCACCGTCGATGGCGGCGAGACGTGGACGCGCGCTTATGCCGCAGGTCCTGACGTCTCGTTGCTCGCCGTCTGGTTCGAAAATCCGCGTCACGGCATTGCTGCCGGGGCGTTCGGCTTCGCGATCGCGACCGAGGACGGTGGACAAAGTTGGACTCGGGTCGCGATCGGCAGCGGCGATGATCGCGACCGGCACCTGAACGGCATTTTCGCGCTCTCCGACCACAGCGCCGTCTTCATCGCCGCCGAAGCGGGCACCCTCTTCCGCTCACTCGACCGCGGACGCACATGGAGCGTGCTGCGGCTGCCGTACAACGGGTCGATGTGGGGCGGCATCGGGCTTCGCAACGGCGTCGCGCTCGTGTACGGCATGCGCGGCCACGTGCTGCGCAGCCTCGACCAGGGCCGCAGCTGGGCCGAGCTGCCGAGCGGGACCCAGCATTCGTTCACGAGCGGCATCGAGCTCGACGATGCCACCGTCGTTCTCGCCGGCCTCGGGGGCGCGCTTGCGCGCACCAGCGCGGACGGGCAACACCTCGAGACAACGATTCGCCCAGACCGGCGCACGTACACGGCGCTCACCGCCGGCGCGCCGGGGGAGATCGTCGTCGCGAGCATGAACGGCGCGGCGAGCCAGCCGCTGCCGTAACAGCGGTCACATGTGACAAGCGTGCAGGAGGATCGGCAATGGATATGAAGACGCAACCGCAAGTAAGCGAAGAGACGAAGCGCTTTCTCGCGCAGAAGCAACGGATGCTGCTCGGCGGTGCATGGGTCGAAGCCGCCGACGATTCGACGCTCGAGGTGCGCGATCCGGCGTCCGGCGAGGTGTTCGCGCACGTGCCCTCGGGCAAGGCCGCCGACATCGACCGCGCGGTCCGCGCGGCACGGGCAGCTTTCGAAACCGGACCGTGGCCGGCGGCCTCGCCGGCGCAGCGCGAGCGCATGCTGCTCGCGCTCGCCGACAAGGTCGACGCCAATGCGCAGCAGCTTGCCGAAATCGAGTCGCTCGACAATGGGAAGTCAGTCATGCTCGCGCGGCATGTCGACATGGCGATGGCGGTCGACTTCCTGCGCTACATGGCGGGCTGGGCGACCAAGATCGAAGGTGCGACACACGACGTGTCGGTGCCGTTCATTCCGCAGGCGAAGTTCTTCGCGTGGACACGCAAAGAACCGGTTGGCGTCGTCGGGGCGATCATCCCGTGGAACTTCCCGCTGCTGATGGCAGCGTGGAAGATCGCGCCCGCACTTGCCGCCGGCTGCACCGTCGTGCTGAAGCCGGCGGAGGAAACGCCGCTGACCGCGTTGCGGCTCGGCGAACTGATTCTCGAGGCCGGGATTCCTGCCGGTGTGGTCAACATCGTCACGGGGCTCGGGGAGACCGCGGGCGCGGCGCTTGCCACGCACCCGGACGTCAACAAGATCGCGTTCACGGGCTCCACTGCAGTCGGCAAGCGCGTCCAGCGCGCCGCGATCGACAACATGACACGCGTGTCGCTGGAGCTGGGCGGCAAGTCCCCGGTGATCGTGCTCGACGACGCCGATCCGGCGCAGGCGGCCGCCGGCGCGGCGCAGGCTATCTTCTTCAATCAGGGCCAGGTGTGCACGGCGGGCTCGCGGCTGTACGTGCAGAAGAAGCTGTTCGATCGCGTCGTCGGCGATGTCGTTGCGATCGCGAGCAAGATGAAGCTCGGCCCCGGGCTCGAACCCTCGAGTGAGCTCGGCCCGCTCGTGTCGGAGGTGCAGCGCGACCGCGTGTGCGGCTACATCGACAGCGGCGTCGGCCAGGGCGCGAAGGTGGCGACTGGCGGCGGCCGTGCCGGCGGCAAGGGCTACTTCGTCCAGCCGACCGTGCTGGTCGATGCCCGCCAGGAAATGCGCGTCGTACAGGAGGAAATCTTCGGGCCCGTCGTCGTCGCGCTGCCCTACGACGACATCGACGATGCGGTCCGGCTCGCCAACGACACGCCGTACGGACTCGGCGCGTCGATCTGGTCGAACGACCTTGCGCGCGTGCACCGGCTGATTCCGCGCATCAAGGCCGGCACCGTCTGGGTGAACTGCCACAGCATGCTCGACGCGAGCCTGCCGTTCGGCGGGTACAAGCAGTCCGGCATCGGCCGGGAGATGGGACGTGCCGCGCTCGATCTGTTCACCGAGACCAAATCGGTGCTGATGGCGGTGTAAGCGAGCTGTTTATCACGGGGAACGTGCGATGCGATCGGTGAGAACAGCGGGGATAGTGCTCGGCTTCGCCTTGCTCGCGGCAGCAAGCGTCGCGGGGGGATTCGAGCGCGAATCGCTCGTGTGGAAGAAGTGCACGGGCTGCCACGCTCCGACCGAGGCGGGGCGGATCTCGCACATCGAGGAGCTGCGCACGACACCGGAGGAATGGGCGGTCATCGTCGACCGGATGCGTCGGTTGTACGGACTGCCAATCGGCCCGGGCGAAATGGATACGCTGCTGAAGGAACTGTCCTCGACGCAGATCCTCTCGCCCGACGAACAGGCTCGCGTGGCGTACTTGAGTCTGTGGCACAACTCGCAGCACGTTGAAGCTCCGGCCGACAAGGACGAGGAGAAGGTCTTTACCGTGTGTGTGCGCTGTCACACGGCGGGGAAGATCTTCTCCTACCGAAGAGCGCCCGAAAGCTGGGCAAGATTGCGCGATTTCCATCTCTACGTCGTTCCGACCGTTGTCTTCCAGATGCGCGAAATGCGCTGGGTCCCCGAGGCCGACGCCGCGCTTGCGCATCTTGCGACCAAGCTTCCCTACGCGAAGCCCTGGTCTGCACCCGCGGCTCGACTCGCCGGCGTCTGGGGCGTGTTCGGGTACGAGCCGGGGCGAGGCACGTATCGCGGTGAGGCCCGCATCGCCGATGCGGGGAACGCCGAATACACCCTGACCGGCCGCGTCGCCTACACGGACGGAAGCATCGAAAGCTTCACGGGGGACGCTACGCTCTACGGCGGCTACGCGTTGCGCACGCGCACGACGAACAACGGGTTCGCGGGTAACGGCGCGTACATCCTCTCGGGCGATGAGCTCAGGGGCGAGTCACACCTGCCGGCGCCCGATTTCCACACCTCGCGTGCGCGCTGGCTGCGTGACGATGGCGCGCCGAAGGTGGCGCGGATCGAGCCAGCGTTTCTCTTGAAAGGCGAGAAGACCACCGTCACCGTGGAGGGCTTGAACCTGCCCGAAGTGAGCGCGGCCGACGTCGCGTTTGCGGGCGGGGCCGTCAAGGTGCTGGCGGCGAAGCGCATCGCGCCGGGTGCATTGCAGCTCACCGTCGTGAGCAATGCCGGCAAGCTCGTCGACGCAACAATTTCGGTGAAGGGACTCGACGCGGGCAGGGTTCGGCTCGCACCGCGGATCGATTACATCGCGATCATGCCCGAATTGGGGCGCGCGCGATTGTCGGGGGGCAAGTATTACCCCCCGGAAGGCGTCCAGTTCGAGGCGATCGCCTATGCAAAAAGCAGGAGTGGCAAAGTCGCCGGGATCGCGCTCGGGCCGGTGCCCGCGACGTTCCGACTCGCCGAAGAGAAGACACGTCCGGGCGACGACGATCTGCGTTGGGTCGGCGCGATCAAGCCGAACGGCAGCTACCTGCCCACAGGCGACTTCGGCCCCAATCCGAAGCGCAACTATTCGGCCGAGAACAGCGGGCTCGTCAAAGTGCTCGCGCTCTACCGACGCGGCGCGCAGACATACGCGGCCGAAGCCGCATTAGCCGTGACCGTTCCCGACTTCATCGCGAGAATCCGATGAGCGGGACGTATGTCTGGGCGGATCACCGGATCTTCGCCGCCCGATCGCCAGGTGCAAAGGCGCTGCTCTTCGGCGCGGATCACGCGAGCCTCTTCGCCATCGAACCTTCGGCGCAGCCGCTGTTGGATGCCTGGCGCCAACGCAAGACGATCGTTCTCGAAGACGCGCCCGAAGCCGAGCGCGAGATTCTCGAGGCATTGCGCGACACGCAGGTGCTCGTTCGGCCGTCGAGCCTGCATCGAAGCGCACCGGCGCCGATCGATCCGGCTGCGATACCGCTGGGCACGCTGGTGCTCGACGCGGCTCAGGCGTGCAACCTGCGCTGCAGGTATTGCTACGCCGGCGGCGGCTCGTACGGCGGCGCAACGCGAATCATGCGCCCGGAGCTTGCGCGGCGCGCCGCGCGTTTCCTCGTCGAGTCGTCGGGCGATCGGAGAAGCGTGACGCTCGTGCTGTTCGGCGGCGAGCCGCTGCTCAACATGCCGGCGCTCGAGGCGGCGGTGCTCGAAGGCGAAGCGACGGCGAGCGAGCGAAGCAAGACGCTCGTCGTCTCGATCACGACCAACGGTACGCGCTTCACACCCGAAGCGCTCGATTTCCTCGCGGCGCATCGCATCGGAGTCTCGGTCAGCATCGACGGTCCGCCCGACATACACGACGCCAACCGCCGTTATGCCAGGCGGAACAACGGCACCTACGCCGACGTCGTCTCCGGCGTGGCGCTGCTTCGCGAACGAACATCGCGACCTCCCGCGGCGCGCGTGACGCTGACGCCCGATCAGTGGCATCGCGTGCCGGAGGTATTCGATCACGTGCTCGGCCTGGGCTTCCTCGAGGTCGGTATCGCGCCGTCGAGTCCCGTGCGCATGGAATTTCTTCCCACGCCTGAACAGGACGAAGCATTGCTCGACGGCTTCGCAATCCTCGCCGAGCGGTTCGAGCACGAAGCCGCCGCGGGGCGGGTCCTGCCTTTTTCGAATCTGCTCGACGTCCTCGCCCGACTGCACGTCGGCCAGGTCAAGGCCGCCCCTTGCGGTGCGGGCCTCGGTTACCTGGCGATGGATGCCGAGGGCGGCCTCTTCCTGTGCCACCGGCTCGCAGGGACGAAGCGGTTTCGCGTCGGCGATATCGACAGCGGCGTCGATCATGACAGGATCCGCGCGTGTCTCGCCGAACAAGCCGCGCCGCGCGCCGACGCGTGCGCGGCGTGCTGGGCGAGAAGCCTGTGCGCCGGCGGGTGCCACTACGAGAACTATCTGCGGGAGAGCGAGCTCGGGCTCGCGCCCGGCGGTTCCTGCGAATTCATTCGCCAATGGATCGAGCTCGGCATTCGCGTCTACGCCGGCCTTTGCCACGACTCGGATCATCCCGTGCTCGCTTTCCTCGGAAAGCGGGTCGAGAGTTGAATTGCTCATCGAAGGAGCGAGTGATGACGAAGAAAATCATCGAGGCACTCAATCAGAAAGCCAAGGCGATGGAGCGGCTCGCGGAAGGCGAATGGAAAACCGCCGAGGCGCTCGCCAAGCGTCCGGTGCCTCAGGGCTGCACGACGATCTTCGACGCCGGCTGGGAGACCAATCTGCGGCCCACGTACCCCATCGGGAACTGCCAGGCGTCGGCGCACGATTTCCTCGGGTGCGCCGGCGATTGCTGGTGGCCCGCCCAGGTGCCGGACGGCTTGACCAACCACGCCGATGTCGACGTCGCGTGCCCGAACATCGCGCGCGACTGGCGCAACCTCAAGTTCGATTAGGAGCCAGACATGAACCGGCGATCGTGGTGGCTTTCGGCATGCGCCGCGTTACTGTGTCTTGCCGGAACCGCATCCGTCGACGCCGGCGACCGGTTCTACTACCTCGGCTACGAAATCATCCAGGTGATCGATGGCGATACCGATGCCATCGTCGCCGACATTCCGATCAAAGGCGCGACGCGCGAGGCCGACCTCACCGCGGACCGGAAATTCCTCTACGTCACCACTAACCGGCATCTCGTGCACAAAGTGGACCTCGGCTCGAACCGCGTCGTGGCCACGGTGGACGTGAGCAACGACGGCTGGGACAGATTCATGTTCGGCTTCGTCCTTGCCCCCGACGGCAAGACGGCGTACGGCGCGCTCATGTCGCGCCGCACCGACAAGGGCGAAGCCGTGATCGGACGACCCGTGGTCGCTCAATTCGAGCTCGACACCGGCAAGCTGCTGCGCAGCGTCGAAGTGCCATGGGGTGTCGCCCACCTCGTCAGGGTCCAGGAAGGCAAGACGCTCTACGCCTTCGGTCAGGACCTCTACAAGATCGATACGACGGGCAACGAGCTGCGCATCGTCGCCACTGTGCCGATGTTCGACAAGGGAATGAACATCCTGCCGTTCTGGGACTATACGTTCGACAACGGCGGGGTCGCGAGCATGAATTACTACACGGAGAAGTATATGGGGCTCCTGCTCGTCGACCAGCGCACCGGCGCCATCGACGACCTCGTGCTCAAGGGCGAGCCCGCGATGGCGTACTCGGTGGTCCTTGCACCGGACCGCAAGAAAGCCTATGCCGTCATGGATGACCTTACCGTCATCGATCTCGCGAAGAAGAGGTACGTCGCATCCGTGCCGATCAAGGAAGGCACGTGTTACGGCATCAATGTGTCCGGCGACGGAAAGAAGATCTATGTCGGGGGCGCGGGCGCGACGCTGACCATCTTCGACGCGAAGACGCTAAAGCCGCGCAAAGTGTTGCGGATGGCCTCCGACGGCATGGACATCCGGCGGATCAGGTTTTGATGCGAGGCGCGATGCGAAAGCCGAACAGGCGCGGCAAGCATCCCCCAGCATGCGGATCGAACGCATGGAGTACGGACTTCGACTGACGAGCCCGGTGACGCCCCCGTCGGACGCGCGCGAAGCGTGCTCGCCGGCGTGGCGCGAATTGCTTCCCGAAGGCCATGCGGTGGCGTTGTATTTCGGATCCGAGTTCTGCGAGGACCGTCTGCCCGATCTCGATGAGGGGAAGGCTTTCTGCGCGTTGGCGCGCGAGCTGGGCTGGGAACCGACGCTGCAGACGCCGCTCGTCACGCCTGCCGGATTGAACAAGGTGGCAGCGCTGCTGGCCTCGCTTGCGAAAGCGCGATGTTCGCCTGCCGTCGTGTTCAACGACTGGGGCGTCCTCGGACTTCTGCGTGAACGCCATCCGACGCTGTGCAGGCGCGCGGGGCGGCTGATCAATCGCTCGCTGCGCGACCCCCGGGCCTATCGCGATGCTCCGGCCGGAGCGGCAACCCACGAAGCATCGCGCTTCGTCCGATTGCGGTGCATGCTCGCGGACCTTGGCGTTGCGGCGGTGGAATCCGACGCGGATCTGGATGGCGGCTATCTGGGCAGCGGATGCGACGAAGACCCGACAGCTCCGGCCCGCGCACTGCACCTTCCGTTCACGTTCGCGGCGTCGGGGCGCAGCTGTCCGTTGAAAGCCGGCCTCTATCCGGAGGGCGGCGGATTTACCAAATCGCTCGCCGATCCCTGCCCCGCACCCTGTCGCGGCAAGCCGCTTCAGGTTCGGCGCGAAGACACGCCCCTGCCGCACTGGCGCGGCGGCAACACGCTGTTCTACGAGATTCCGTGCGAAGCTGCGCGTGCGTGGCTGCCTCATACGGATCGGATCGTCCTGCATGAGACGGCTTCGCCGTGAAGATCCTCGCGCCGCTGCGAAGCTCCGACGAGGTCGCAACGCTGTGCGCTGCCGGCGCGCACGAGTTCTATTGCGGTCTCACGCCGCCCGGCTGGGAGAAGACATTCGGCGAAGCGGCGGTTCACCGCCGGAGCAGATCGGCGGGCGTGGCGAGCCTCGAGGATCTGCGCCGCATCGTTGCGCTCGCTCGCCCGAGACCGGTGTACGCGACGCTCAACGCGCCCGCGTATCCCGCGGGGGCGGTGAGCTATCTCGTCGAGTTCGGTCGCATGCTTGTCGAGGAAGTCGGTGTGGCCGGCCTCATCGTGGCCGAGTGGGAGCTGTTGCTCGCGCTTTGCGAATGCGGGCTCGCGCCGAGGCTGCATATCTCGAGTCTCGCGACCTGTCGCAATCCGGGCGCGGCCGCGTTCTACCGGAGCCTTCGGGTCGCGCGGGTGATTCTGCCTCGCCACATGACGCTCGACGAGATCGAGGAAACCGCCATTCCGGGGCTCGAATGGGAAGTCTTCGTGCTCAACGATGGCTGCGCATTCGAGGAAGGGACCTGTGCGACGACCCATGCGCTCAGGCCCTACTGCATCGACGATCGAATCGACGCCGGATCGGGTCGCCTCGGCGAGCGCTATGAATTCTGGAAATGGACGCTCAACAATTGCGGCTGCCAGACAAGCCGTGGCTACACGCTCGGTCCCTGCGGCCTGTGCGCGCTGCCTCGGCTCGCGCGGCTCGGCATCGCGAGCCTCAAGGTCGTGGGCCGCGAAGCGTCGCTCGCCCGCAAGGCGGCATCGGTACGCCTGACCGCCATCGCACTGGATCTCGCGGAGCGCGGGGCAGGACCCAGCGCGATCCGCGACGCGATCATCGCGGAGCGCGGGGCGCCGCAACTCTGCGAGGATGCGCACCTCTGCTATTACCCGGACGTCTGGGCGGAGGAAACTCCTCATGGCAAGGCCACCGTTCCTGCCGCGCGGACAACGCAGACGATCGTTGCTCCCGTTGCCAATGCTGACCGGAGAAGCGTCCGCGGCAGGCGCCGCGTAGTGCCCATCGTTCCATCCACGCCGGCACCGGCGCATAGCGGATCGTGCTGAAATCACTCCGGCGCTTCACGCATCACCTCTCCGGCAGGCGGCGAGCGCTCGCCGCGCTCTTCGTTCTGGGTTTGGCCGGCGCAGCCGTTTCGCTCTCGACACCACTGCTGGGCAAGGCCTTCGTCGACGTCGTCGCGAGCCGTGGCGACTTCGCCACGATTCCGTGGCTCGCCGCGGCATTGGTCATCCTGGCGCTCCTGGATTTCACGCTCGCCGCCTGGTCCGGGCGCGTTCACGCCCGCCTTTCCGCCGATGTGCTCGGCGATTTGCGGGCGACGCTCTTCGCGCGCTGCCTCGATGCGCCGCTCGCTGCAATGGAACCTTTCCGGCATGGGGATCTGCTCACGCGATTCGGTACCGACGTGCCGCGCATCCAGACGCTGCTGGTCGACGGAATCCTCGCCAGCCTGCAAAACGCGCTCTTCCTGGCCGTGGCCGCGGCAATCACGTTCAGCCTGTCGCCCGTGCTCGCGCTCTGGAGCTTTCTCGGCCTTGCTCTGGCGCTCGTCGCCACGACGGCGTTTCGCCGTCCCATCGAGCAACGGACGCGACACGTGCGCGAGGCGATGGCCGACCTGTCGCACTTTCTCTCGGAGCGGCTCGGCGCGCTGCGCGAATCGCCACGTCGTCGGTTTCCAGATGCTCGACGCGATGTCGGCCGGCATTCCGGGTCTCCTGCTGGCGCTCGCCCTGGCGTGGATCTATGTCGTCGGCGGTGCTTTGCTTGAGGCAGGAACGATCAGCCTCGGCACGTTCGTGGCGTTCGTCCTGTACCAGGGCCGTCTGTTCGAACCGGCCCGCGGGCTGCTCGGACTCGTTCGCAATCTCCAGGAAGCGCGAGTGAGCATCGCCCGCGTGGCGGAGCTTCTCGGACCGGAAGATCAACGCTCCCGCGCCCAGGTTCCGCCGTCGCCGCGTCTTGCCGCTCAAGCGATCGTACTGTGCGACGTGACCTTCGCGTATCCGAGCAAGCCTCCGGTTTTCGCAGGCGTGCATCTGCGCATCGCGGCGGGCGAGCGCGTCGCAGTCTTCGGCGCGTCGGGTGCGGGCAAGTCGACGCTGGTGCATCTTCTCTTCGGCCTGAGGCAACCGGATACGGGGGCGGTATGGATCGCGGGCCGGCCGGCGCGGGACTGGACGGCGCAGCGAACGGTGCTCGGATACGCAGGAGCAGAGCCGTTCCTGCTCCACGCAACCGTCGAAGAGAATCTCCGTTACGGCAATCCCGGCGCGGGGCGAGAGGCTGTCGAGAATGCGGTCGCGCTTGCCGCCGCCGATGCGTTCATCGCCGCTCTGCCCGACCGCTATGGAACAGTCATCGGCGATCGCGGGCTCGCGCTGTCCGACGGGCAACGCCAGCGCCTCGGCCTGGCAAGACTGTTCCTGCGCCGTCCCAAAATCGTCGTGCTCGACGAAGCTTTCTCGGCGCTCGACATCGAGACCGAGCTCTTCGTGCGCGCGAACTTGTGGCGCGCGTTCGGCGACTGCACCGCGCTCGTCGTATCGCACCGGCCGGTGGACCTCGAGGCGTTCGACCGGATCCTTTTCCTGCACGAGGGGCACTTTCGCACGGTGACGGCGGACGAGATTCGCGCGCTCACGGCATGCGGCGGGAACCGGACTTGGTCGGCGAGCACGCCATTTGCCGCTCGTCAGGTGGCAGCGTAATGGCAGCGCTGCGCATCGGGGTCGTGGACACAGGCGTGAATCCCTGGCATTCGCACGTGCGCGGCAGGGTCACGGGTTGCCGCGTCCATCTCGGTCGGGACGGCAAGGTGGAGGAAGACAGCGATTTCAGCGACTCGATCGGCCACGGCACGGCGGTGGCCGGCGTCATCCGCGAGGCGTTCCCGGATGCCGAGATCTTCGCGGTCCGGGTGTTCGACACTGAAGAGTTCACCTATCCTACGCTGATCGCCAGAGGAATCCTGCGCGCCGCCGCGGAGCGATGCGCGTTCATCAATCTCAGTGTCGCAGTCCCGCCGGGTCCCGGCGATGCGCTCGTGAGCGCTGCCTGCGCCGCCGCGCTCGCAGCGCGGTGCGTGCTCGTTGCCGCGGTGCGCCCCGACCGTCCGGATTGGTTGCCCGCGTCGGTGCCAGGCGTCCATGCGGTCAGCGTCGACGAAACGTTGGCCTGTGGCGAGGTTCTCGCCAACGGCCCGCTTCGGCTCGCGGCGCCAGGCCGAGCACGCGATTTGCGGTTCTTTGCGCGAGAGTCCAATTTCGCGGGACACTCTTTCGCATGCGCGCGAGCGCTCGTCCATCTCGCGCGACAGCGACTTGCGCAGGCGTGAGGCGATCATGCGCGACGGCGCCGGATCGCGTGGGTTCCCGCGATCGATCGAGTCAGCCGGTCCGCTTGAAGTCGGGTCGCCGGTGGTCTTCGAATGCCGCAATGCCTTCGCGCGCGGCGGCAGTGCACGCGCTCAAGCCGAAGGCGCGATAGCCGATCTCGAGCGCGGCTGCAAGCGTCGGCGAGGCGGCAGCGTCCCGAATGGCGGCTTCCATCAGCGCGATCGTTGTCGCGCTCAACGGCATTCCGTCGGCCGCCTGCGGAGCGATTGCGTCGAGCGGCGGGATCCCGGCGGCGCCCTCGGTGATCGTTCGCGGACGACCAGCGAGCGCGCGCACATGCGCGACCGCCTTGCCGATCAGCGTGTGTTGATCGTCCGCCAGCTCGGCAACGATGCCGAGCTCGTGGGCGCGCGTGGCGGTGAGCTTCTCCGCTCGTCGCAACATGGCGTGGAATACGGAGCCTGCGCCGGGCCAGCGCCGATACGGGACGACCATCCCGCCGATCCCCGGCAGGATGCCGAGCGTGATCTCCGGGAACTGCATCCACGCATCGCGCAGCGCGACGATGCCATGGCAGCGCAGCGCGAGCTCCAGGCCACCGCCAAGCGCGATGCCGTTCAGCGCCGCGACGACCGGCTTCGCCATCGCGTCGAGGTGGACGAGCAGGCGCGAGCATTCGCGCGCATACCGCGCCGAAGCGTCGGCATCGCCGAGCATCGACGGGAAGCGGCCGATGTCGGCGCCGGCGCAGAACGCCCGCGTGCCGTAGCCGACGAGCACGAACCCGCGCACGCCGCGGTCGTTCTCGTGGCGGCGGATCACGGCAAGTATCTCGTCGGTCAGCTCGTCGTGCAGCGCGTTGAGCGCCTCGGGCCGGCGCAGGGTGACGACCTTCACGCCGTCGACGTCGTCGACCTGCACGTGCCGCAGGAAACGCTGGTAGTCGGCCAGCGGGCGCGCGGGCATCGGCATCCCCGGCCGCTCGCGCCCGAAGCGGTCGAGGATGCGCGCTGCCTCCGCCGGCGCGAGGGAGCGCAGGATCTCGAGCGGCCCGCGCTTGAAGCCGAACGCGACTCGGCAACCGAGGTCGAGGTCCGCGGCGCCGCCGATCGCGCGATCGAGGATGTCGACGCACTGCGAGAAAAGCGCGCCGAGCAACCGGTCGCGGATCGCTGCCGCCGTTTCGGGCGCGACGTCGACCTGCTTACCCGGCGCCATGGTCACCCAGGTGTCGACCGAGCGGAAGATCGGCGCCGGCCGGTAGTGCTCTCCCTCCTCGTCGGCCTGCAGCGTGTTGGTCTCGACGATGATTGGATTGCCGCGCGCGAGGTTCAGCACGAAGAACGGACCGGCATGCACGAACTCGGCGGCCACACTGTCGATCTCGGCGGCGCTGGCGCGGTCGAGCAGCAGTGCCGCCTCGTTGCACCAGTTGTCGAAGATGCGGTCGAGCATGAAGCACGGCACGTCGGTTGTCGTGAGCGGCAGCTTGCCCGTCGCGCAAAACAGCTGACGAAGATCGCCGATCAGTGTGGGGCCGGCGCCAGGCCAGTCGATCACCTCGACCGCGGGATTCCGCCACGCGGGCGCGAAGAAGT
>WNFU01009179.1_pt1 | contig 13241 bp, 16 predicted proteins | sample 5400121 | NCBI WGS metagenome assembly WNFU01 (sample SAMN13153360, study PRJNA577476) | soil metagenome | isolation source: 100 cm soil or saprolite under grassland replicate 1 | place: USA:California | collected 2016-06-15 | reverse complement strand
ACTTACGGCAGGCATAAGGACTCGAAACGGACTCGCCTTATCCATCGTCCCTGCGGGGACATCGCTCCACCGGTCGGCGGAATTCGTGTTTTCTCCTGTCGTGTTTCTATTGTGTACGACTCGCTGTGAGCTACATGAGCGTCACAAGTGTGCATTGACGGCACGGGCGCTCTTGTTTGCTCGGTCGCGCTGAGCGGTCAAGCCCCGAAGCCGCACAGCGGCGCGCCGCAGGCGCGGGGCTTGACGGCGAACGCGCCGACCGAGCAATCATCGTGCTGCCGCGATGCGCACCACCATCGGACTCCTGGTCATGCGGCCGCAGCTTCTTTCCTGGTCCACCGAAACTCGGTGCCATCCACCCACATGCGATGCATGATGACCGCCAGTCGTCGCGCCACAGCGACGATCGCGCGCTTCATGCCACGATGCCGAGCAATCTTCATGCCCCAGGCCTTGAGCCACGACCACTTGCGGCTGTGGGTCATCAGGACCAGCGCCGCCTCGAACAACATCTTGCGCATCATGGCGTCTCCGCATTTCGAGATGCCCCCCATCCGGTCGATCTCGCCCGACTGCTGTCGGTGCGGCGTCAGGCCAAAGGCGGCACCGACCGCCTTCGAGCTAGTGAAGCGGGAGGGCACATCGACCGTGGCGCGAAACGCCAGCGCGACCACTGGTCCGACGCCAGGCGTGGTCATCAGCCTGCGGCAGACCTCATCGTGGCGCACGATCTCAAGCAGTTGGCGGTGAAGCACGCCGAGCTGCTCGCGCAGGACCCTACGGACGATCAGAAGCGGTTCGACGATCGCGGCCAAGTCCGGATGGTCCGCGACCAGCTCACGAATTCGAGCCTCGAACTTGACCGTGCCCACCATGCCAACCTTAAGGCCGAAATTGCGCAGCGTGCCACGCAGTTCGTTCTCGATGTCGAGCGCCTTGGCCTGCAAAAGCTGGCGACTGGTCAGCAGCATGCGGCGCTTCTGGCTGGCCATCGTCTTCACGTGCACCGGTCGGTACAAGCCAACACGCATCATCTGTGCAATGCCGCGCGCATCATTGCAGTCGCTCTTGTTGATCTGTGCCGACAGCGCCGCCTTCATATGCCGGGTCTCAACACAGATCACCGGCAAACCCGCTTCGGCCAATGCGCTGTACAGCCACTGCGATAAAGGGCCCGCCTCAAGGCCAATGCGCTCAATGGCAAGCGCTTCCTCTGTCAGAACCGCAAGGATCGCCACCGGCTCGCTTGCGACCTTGACCTCGCGGATCACTTTGCCTGCCTTATCGACGATGCACACGCTGGTCTCTTTTACTGAGACGTCTAATCCGACATAATGTTGCATGGCTGCGCTTCTCCTCTGATGCTTGAGGCCGCCTCATGCGGACCTCGTTTCACCATCAGTCTGAAGCGCAGCCACCTAACGGCCCCCTAACCGCAGCGACCAGCCCCGATACCCCATCTTTCGGGGGAAGAGCGGTTGTGCAGCGGACATCAGCGGGACGGCCGAGTTTGGACCCAAAGCGGACGTCGCCAGAACCCTTCCAGAATCCTTAATTGGGCCGCTAATGCCGTTATGGAAGCTGGGGCGGACATGAGACGGCGCGAGTTCATCGCGCTGGTCGGCGGTGCGCGGTCTACCATCGGGGGTGTGCGCGTAGGCGCTCCGGTGAAGGGGAAAGAGAATTTCTTTCCGGGGAACTCTTGATGCAGCACTAACGTGTTACGAGCCCCGGTATCGCAAGGCATCCACCAGCAACGTAAAGGCCGGTGTCGGCTGCCGGCGGCTCGGATAGTAGAGGTGATAGCCTGAAAAGGCCGGACACCAGTCGGCAAGCACACGAACCAGTTTCCCCGCCTTGATGTGCGGGCGCACCTGATCCTCCGGCAGGTAGGCGAGGCCGAGACCCGACAGGACGGCGTTGAGTCGGAGCGTCAGGTTGTTGAACACCAGCGGCCCTTCCACCCGGACCTTCAGCTCGCGTCCGCCCTTCTCGAACTCCCAGGCATAGATCCCACCGTAAGTCGGTAGGCGCAGATTGATGCAGGGATGGACCGTCAGCTCCTGCGGCGTCTTCGGGCGCGGGTGCCGGGCAAAGTAGGCGGGCGAGCCCACCACCGCCATCCGCATGTCCGGTCCGATACGGACCGCGATCATGTCGCGTGCGACCTGCTCGCCGAGCCGGACACCGGCATCGTAACGCTCGGCGACGATATTGATCAGGCCATAGTCGACCACGATCTCCACCGTTATGTCCGGATAGGCCGGGAGGAGTTTGGCGAGCGCGGGCCAGAGCACGGCCTGCGCCGCGTGCTCGCCGGCGGTGATGCGGATGGTCCCGGCGGGCTTGTCGCGAAGCTCGCTGAGCGCGGCCACTTCGGCGTCGATCTCGTCAAGCCGCGGCGCGACCGTCCGGAACAGGCGTTCGCCGGCATCCGTCAAGCCGACGCTGCGCGTGGTGCGGGCGAGGAGCCGCACGCCGAGCCGCGCTTCGAGCTCGCGGATGGTGTGGCTCAGCGTCGATTGCGCGACGCCGAGTTTCGCCGCCGCCCTGGTGAAGCTCTTTTCCCGCGCGACGGCGAGGAACGACAGAAAATCGTTCAGGCTGCCCCGCTGCATTTATGGCTCCTGTCGATAGGTTCATGCCGATTTTAGCAGCTAGTCGGAACAGTCGCGGCCTCTAAATTCGACTGCAACGGGCAGCAGTCCCGCCCGTTTCGTCAGACCCAGGAGAAAATGCCGTGAAAACGCTTCTTGCTGGCCTTCTCACCCTCGGAGTCATGGCGCTGGCGGCGGTGCCTGCACCGGCCCATGCGCAGGCCACGGTGACGCCGCGGTCCTCGACGCCCGCGGCCAATTTGCCGCCGACGCCCGTGCAACGGCTGATGGGCGACGTCGCGCCGAAACTGGCCGACCTGACCGACAGCGTGCTGTTCGGCGATGTGTGGGAACGTCCGCAACTGTCCAAGCGGGATCGCAGCCTGGTCACGGTCAGCGCGCTGATTGCGATGAACCGTCCCGACCAGCTTCGCTCGCATCTCGCCCGGGCGCGGCAGAATGGTCTGACCGAAGGCGAACTGGTCGAAGCGATCACCCACCTCGCGTTCTACGCCGGCTGGCCCAGCGCGGTGACAGCGGTCGCGGTGGCGCGAGAGGTCTTCAAGAAGAATTGACTCATGCTGCGGCGCGGAACGGCGAACGCCTGATCGGCGTTCGCATGATGTCGGCGCTCCGTCGATCGCAATTCAGCAAGGGATGGGAACTCATGCGAAACCGAAGCGAACCCGAAGTATCCCGGCGCGCCCTGTTGATCGGGGCCACCGCGGTTGCTGTGACGGCAGCGCCGGCGACCGGCCATGCGCAAGCTCCGGCTCCGGCAGCCGGCGTTCAAGCCGCTGCGATCGGATGGCCCGCCATGGCGAAGGTGTCATTCACGGTGAATGGCGTGGCGAAAGAGCTCGAGCTCGACACTCGCACCACCTTGCTCGACGCGTTGCGCGAGCGCCTGCAACTGTCCGGCACCAAGAAGGGCTGCGATCACGGTCAATGCGGCGCGTGCACCGTGATCGTCGACGGGCGGCGGATCAATGCATGCCTGACGCTTGCAGTCATGCACGAGGGGGATCGCATCACCACCATCGAGGGACTCGGCACGCCGGAGCATCCGCACCCGATGCAGGCCGCCTTCGTCAGGCATGACGGCTACCAGTGCGGCTACTGCACGCCGGGACAGATCTGCTCGGCCGTGGCCGTGCTCAACGAGATCAAGGCCGGCATTCCGAGCCATGTCAGCGCCGACCTCACCGCCTCGCCGCAGGCAACGGCTGCCGAGCTTCGCGAAAGAATGAGCGGCAACATCTGCCGCTGCGGCGCTTATTCCAACATCGTCGATGCGATCGCCGAGGTCGCGGGGAGGCCGGTATGAGGTCCTTCACCTACGAGCGCGCGAACTCGCCCGCCGAAGCGGTCGCGGCCGCTGCGCGCGTCGCCAATGCCAAGTTCGTCGCCGGCGGCACCAATCTGCTCGACCTGATGAAGCTCGAGATTGAAACGCCCGGCCATCTCATTGACGTGAACAGTCTCGCGCTCGACCGGATCGAAGCGACGCCCGAGGGCGGCCTGCGCATCGGCGCGCTGGTGCGCAACACCGATCTCGCCGCCGATCCGCGGGTGCGGCGCGACTATGGCCTGCTCTCGCGCGCGCTGCTCGCGGGAGCCTCGGGACAGCTTCGCAACAAGGCGACGACCGCAGGCAATCTCCTGCAGCGCACCCGCTGCCCATATTTCTACGACACCAACCAGCCGTGCAACAAACGGCAGCCCGGCAGCGGCTGTGCCGCGATCGGCGGGTTCAGCCGGCAGCATGCGGTGCTCGGCGCAAGCGACGCCTGCATCGCCACCCATCCGAGCGACATGGCGGTGGCGCTGCGCGCGCTCGACGCCACGGTCGAGACGATGCGGCCGGATGGCTCCGCGCGAAGCATCCGGATTGCCGACTTCTACCGGCTGCCGGGCGATACGCCGCAGATCGAGACCGTGCTGGAGCGCGGCGAACTGATCACCGCGGTGACGCTGCCGCGGCCCGCCGGCGGCACGCAGATCTATCGCAAGGTCCGCGACCGCGCCTCCTATGCCTTTGCGCTGGTTTCGGTCGGCGCGATCGTGCAGCGCGACGGCACCGGGCGCGTGGCGCTCGGCGGCGTGGCGCACCGGCCGTGGCGTGTGGAAGCCGCGGAAGCGCAGATGCCGCGCGGCGCGAAGGCTGTGGCGGCGCAACTGCTCGCCGGTGCCAAGACCACCCACGAGAACGCATTCAAGCTGCCGCTGGTCGAGCGCACGCTCGCCGCGGTGCTGATGCAAGCGAGAGGGTAAGCCATGAGGTTCGACACGCCCGCAACGACCAACCCGATCGACCAGCTCAAGGTGATTGGCCGGCCGACCGACCGGATCGACGGTCCGCGCAAGACCACCGGCACGGCAACCTATGCCTACGAGTGGCACGATATCGGGCCGAAGCCGGCCTACGGCTACGTGGTCGGCGCGGCCATCGCCAAAGGCCGGATCGCTTCAATCAATCTGACTGAAGCCAAATCCGCTTCCGGCGTGCTTGCCATCGTAACCGCAGAAAATGCCGGCAGGCTCGGCAAAGGCAATTGGAACAACGCGAAGCTTCTTGGTGGTCCCGAGATCGATCACTATCACCAGGCCATCGCCGTCGTCGTCGCGGAGACCTTCGAGCAGGCCCGCGCCGCTGCCGAGCTCATTCGCGTGAATTACGTGCGCGCCCAGGGCCGATACAACCTCGCAGCGGCGAAGGATACGGCGATCACGCCCGAACGCATCACCGGCGGGCCGCCCGATAGCGCGGTCGGCGATTTCACCCGGGCCTTTGCGGCCGCTCCGGTTCAGGTCGACTCGACGTATACGACGCCCGATCAGGCGCACGCGATGATGGAGCCGCATGCCTCGATCGCGGCGTGGAACGGCGACAAGCTCACACTGTGGACCGCCAACCAGATGATCGACTGGAGCGTGGGCGACCTCGCGAAGACACTCGGCATTCCTAAAGGCAATGTCCGCCTGATCTCGCCCTATATCGGCGGCGGCTTCGGCGGAAAGCTGTTCATCCGCGCCGACGCCCTGCTCGCGGCGCTCGGCGCGCGTGCCGCCGGGCGGCCGGTGAAGGTGGCGCTGACGCGGCCAATGATGTTCAACAACACGACGCACCGGCCGGCGACGATCCAGCGCATCCGCATCGGCGCAAACCCGGACGGAAGGATCACGGCCATCGGCCACGAGAGCTGGTCGGGCGACCTTCAGGGCGGCAAGGCGGAAGCGGTGGTCCGGTCGACGCGGGTCGTCTATGCCGGTGAAAACCGCATGACGGCGACCCGGCTTGCGGCGCTCGACCTTCCGGAAGCCAACGCTCTGCGCGCGCCGGGCGACGCTCCGGGATCGATGGCGATGGAGATCGCCATCGACGAGCTCGCGGAAAAGCTCAAGATCGACCCGATCGAATTCCGCATTCGGAACGACACGCAGGTCCATCCCGAGAATCCGGCGCGGCGGTTCTCGCAGCGCCGCCTAGTCGAGTGCCTGCGCACCGGCGCGGCTCGTTTTGATTGGAGCAAACGTAGCGCGGAGCCGGGCCGGCTCAGGGACGGGCGCTGGCTTCTCGGCATGGGCGTCGCCGCCGCCTACCGCGACAATCCGGTGATGAAGTCGGCCGCGCGCGTGCGGCTCGACCGCCGGGGCACCGTGACGGTCGAGACCGACATGACCGACATCGGCACCGGCAGCTACACCGTCATCGCGCAGACCGCGGCCGAGATGATGGGCGTGCCGCTCGACAAGGTGGTCGTGAGGCTCGGCGATTCAGCCTTCCCGGTTTCGGCAGGCTCAGGCGGCCAATGGGGCGCGAACAGCTCGACGTCCGGCGTCTATGCAGCCTGCGTCAAGCTGCGGGAAGCCGTGGCGCAGAAGCTAGGCTTCAACACCGCCGACGCGGTGTTTGCCGACGGCGAGGTTCGTGTCGGCAATCGCGGCCTGCCGCTGGTCGACGCCGCGCGTGGGGGCGAGATCGCTGCGGAAGATGCCATCGAGTTCGGCGACCTCAGCAGGACCTATGAACAGATGACCTTCGGCGCGCACTTCGCCGAGGTCGGGGTCGACGTCGCCACCGGCGAGGTTCGCGTGCGCCGCATGCTGGCGGTGTGTTCCTGCGGCCGGATCCTCAATCCGAAGTCGGCCCGAAGCCAGATCATCGGAGCGATGACCATGGGCGTCGGTGCGGCGCTGATGGAGGAGCATGCGGTCGACAAGCGGCACGGCTTCTTCGTCAACCATGATCTCGCTAGCTATGAGGTTCCGGTCCATGCCGATATTCCGCACCAGGACGTGATCTTCCTCGACGAGACCGATCCGGTGTCGTCGCCGATGAAGGCCAAAGGCGTCGGCGAGCTCGGCATCTGCGGCAGCGGCGCAGCGGTGGCGAACGCGATCCATAACGCCACCGGCGTACGCGTGCGCGACTATCCGATCACGCTCGACAAGTTCCTCGACCGCCTGCCGGAAGTGGGATGAGCCTGATTACGCGCCGACGCATGCTCGCCACGACCGCCGGGGTTTCTGCCCTTGCGGCCACGGCACCCGCGGCCGTGACAGCGCAACGGAGAACAACAATGGACATCATGCGCAGCGGATCGCAGCCCTCGCAGAAGGGGCCGGCGGAATATTTCACCGGCGCGGTGCGGATCGACTCGCGGTTTCAGGGCCGAGCGCCCGCGCGCGTGGGCGGCGGCATCGTCACGTTCGAGCCCGGTGCTCGCACCGCTTGGCACACCCATCCGCTCGGCCAGACGCTGATCGTCATCTCGGGTTGCGGTTGGGTTCAGGTCGAGGGCAGCCCGAGAGAGGAGGTTCGTCCCGGTGACATCGTCTGGTTTGCTCCCGGCGAGAAGCATTGGCACGGTGCGGCTGCCACCATTGCAATGTCCCATATCGCTATCGCGGAGGCGCTGGACGGGAAAAGTGTCGATTGGATGGAGAAAGTAACCGACGCACAATACGGGACCTGAACCCTGCGGCAGGGCCGACAAGGGCGTGACCGCGCGACGATGTGCAGGTTTAAGCCTGCCCCGGCGTCGGGCCGCGCCGCGACGCGTTTCTCAAAGACATCGCCGACGCGCTGCAAGGCTGCGATGTGATCGGGCCGGGCACGTTGCATCGGGTCATCGCCGAAGCGCAGCGCCGCCACTTCGATTCGCCGCTCGCGCGCGCGCCGGGCAGCACAAGCAAATGGCGGGGCTGAGAGGGTCACACCACGTCTTTGGGTCTTAGTTTGCCCGGCTTTGCTTTCGTGCGATATATTTTTGGAGAAGTCGCGCGAGCGTAATTGATTGCTCGATCTCCTGTCTTGTTGGATCGCCCTCAATTACGTGCGCGCACCTATTCCTAAGCTTGTCGGCATCTTCAAATCTTCGATAGCTTTTGACAAGAAACGATTTGATCTTACGGCTTGTCGTTCGATTTTTAAGGTTGTCATACAAGGTCTTAATGTCATCTGTGTATTTTTCCCCGCTCCTGAAACGAGACAACTGGATCAAGAGCGTCGCAATATGGTTCGATGTAATAATACCAGCGGCCCATCTGTAGGTGAGTTTAGTAGAGGAAGCGAGCAATGTCTCAGCATCTTGCAGCGGGGTTTTCGTACTAATAGCGGCGACGATGTCCTGGCCAAAACACTTCGTGATGCGAGGAATGAATTTTTTGGCCACGTCCTTCATTAAGGCATAGTCGTTATTAGAAAGCCGTGTCCTTTCTGTTGCAACCTTCAACAAATCGTCCTTCATCCACACCATATGGTTGATGCGCCCAAAAAAAATGTCCTGATTTAAGCGGTACGAGTCATAAAACTCTGCAAAGTACCTCATGCTGGCCTCCGCTCTTTCAAAAAACAGCGCAAAATCCCCTACGGTCAATGTCGGGCGTTTCGAAATATCAATCCAATACTCCAATAGTTCATTTATAGGGATGCGGGTCCTTCGTTTCTTCACCTGCGCGACCTCGCCCATGCCTAGTCCCTCCGCCAACTCTTCGCGAACGCCGTCATCGCGGCTTCGCGCGTTGGCTCATAGCCGTGCGTCGGAATCCGGTCTTCGTGATGCCCGAAGGCCAGCGTCCACATCCACGGCGTTCCTACGGGCGACGCAGCCGCGTTGAAGATGCGGCCGACCATGACGCCATCGGCGAGCACACCGTATGCGTCGTCATTCCATTCGCCGAAAAACACGTCACCTGAGTACTCATCGACGAAACCGCTTCCAGCCAGGAGAGTCCTCGATAGAGTATTTTCTAATCGTCGTGTCGGCGTCCTTGCAATTCGGCTTCGTTTGATTGATGGTTCCTCCAGCCACAATAACTGCTCAGCCTTACGGTCAATCGTGATGGTGACCCGAAAGCAGCCGAATAGCGGCGCTTCCTCCTGAGCGACGACTTCATATTGATTCATTTTTACAATCGGGTAGGCGGCTGGATTTTGCATCCTGCCAATTTGATCCCGGCCAATCTGTTCGACATAGGCCACGAAGCACGCTTTGTATGCTCCGTAGCACGATACGGCATACGTATTATTGGAATACGCTAGCTTCTTGCCTGTAAGCGTGCCCGAGACGAAGACGGCAGCGAATTCTCCCGCCGGTTCCTTGCTGTCGTAAAAGTTCTTAGGCGCGAAAATAATGTGGTCGTCCCGCTTGTCGGCGGCTGCAGGATCATGTCCGCCGCTTGCAGGGGCAGGTGAAACAACACGAAAATCAACCGATCGCGACCGTCACGAGCATCGACCCGTCCGGCGAGTTCGGATTCCTGGAAGCCGCCGATGGTCATGAGGTGTATTTTCATCGAAACAGCGTGCTCCACGGCGCGTTCGGCCGTCTCGCCGTGGGCACGCACGTTACATTCGCCGAGGAGATGGGCGAGAAAGGGCCCCAGGCGAGCAAGCACGCGAAGCAAGCTTTCGATGTTGCGATGTTCCTGACGTAGAACCTCGACCGTGTCAGTCATTTTGCCCTCCCGGGGTGGCGCCTGACCGGCTCCGGGCGGCGAGACAAACGAGGCCGCCAACAGAGGCGGCCTCGGACGCGAGTTACCAGGCGTACCGCGATGCAAGGACAAGCGTTACCACTGCCAAGGCTGTCACCCAGCCAAACTCTGCATCGGTCAAGCTGTAGAATTTGTTATGGCTTTGCATAATCAGCGCGCTCCTTTCAGAATGCCATTCATAACGGTGCCATTGAAACCCATGCTCATGACCCGCCAAAAGATCATTGACCTAAATCAAAAAAGGGAACTCAAATCCGCAGAGAGGGGGCCCAAAGGCAGTTGCGCGTCGGTCGGATGAGCGATCTAGCCGTCGAACGGCTCTACTGCGGCGGAACTGATCTCCTGGTTCCTTGCATAAACGCTTGCATCTCCTCCGGAGTAAGGCGGCCATCTTTATTAGCGTCCATCGCCTTAAAGATCCGCTCGTGAGCCGCCTGAAACTCCTGCAATGAGATGGTCCCATCGCCGTCGGCGTCCATCAATGCGAAGATCATGCGCATCATGATTGGAGGCCCATCATCATGCCCCCTCCCATCATGCCCCCTCCCATCATGCCGCGACCCATCATGCCCCCTTGCCCCATGGAACCCTCCTGTCCTGGGGTCGTCTGTTGAGGGTTGTGCTGATCTGGAGTCATCGGTCCCCTGTGCAGTCGCAGCCATAGCTCCATAGGCCAGAATGAGAGCAGATGTCGTGAGCAGCAGAACTTGCCTTCGCATTTTCAGACCTCCTCTGCGCGCCCCCCCTGTTCACCTCTCGCTGAGCGCACGCTTCTTCCGGTTGTTCAGCGATTGTAGACAACACCCAGAACGGCGGCCCAACCAAAGACGATGCTGAAGATGATGTAGACTCGCGCATTCGGGCGCTCGCACATTGATTCAGATCAACCCCGTGAGTGTCAGCGGAACCGGGCTACTCCTTCGTACAGAAACGTCATGATTCTCGGGCCCGGGATGTAGCCAGTTCTCAACCTCTCGATCCGGAAGCCCGCATCGGCAAGCAGATCATCGATCTTGCGGCTCAAGTGGCATCCCCCCGAGAATCGCAGCCAGAGCGGATCGAGACGCTCCTGCCAGCGCGCCACGCCAGGCTCCGGAGCGCGCCCATGCTCCACGAACAGCAGACGCCCGCCGAAGCTGAGGACGCGTCGCATTTCTCGGAGGGCGGCACAAATATCGGGAATACTGCAGCCGGTCCACGTCATGACCACAGTATCCATGCTGTGGTCTGCCAGCGGGATGGATTCGGCTGAGCCTTCGAGCAGATGGACGGGAACTCGCGTGTGCTGCGCCTGGTCATGAGCCCGTGGCAGCAGCCGCGATGACGGATCGAGTCCGAAGACCTCGTGCGCTTGCCTATAAAGAGGAAGATTGACACCGGAGCCAATGCCTACGTCGAGGACGCGCCCCTCGGCAGCGCCCGCCACCTGGTACAGCCCCATTGCCGTGCTCCGCTAGAAGTTGGCGCAGGCTCGCGAAGCCGCATCATGCCCAGCGGCGATGGTTCAAAGGGCGGCGTGGTCCTTAACCTATTACGCTGCGTCCGTTGCCAGTTCGACAGGCTCGCAAGTGAACGCCCGCGAGAACCTCACGACGCCCGCTGGTTCTGACCGGATTGGTCGCGCTCGCTCTCAGGTCCTTTCATCCAAAGCTCCATGAGTAACCACGGACCAGTGAGAGCCAGGAGATACCATGCCGCCAGTGTGTTGAAGTACATGAGCGGCATCACTGAGCCGGTGAACAAATCCACCATTGGATACTTCAAATCCGTGGTCAGGGTTTCATTTCGTTTGCCAGTCATAGCGGTCCTTCCTGAGTCATATCTGGATGGTCCGACACCTAATCACCTTGCGCTACATCAAAAACAGCTGAGGACGCGGAGGAATATCATGAGACAACGTGGCATGCTTACTCTTCGACCCTATTGCTGGGACTTGCCTTGCCTGGGGGCGATGCGGCAGCCCAGCAAAAGTCGCTCAAAGAGCAACTCACCGGAGCTGTTATTGTTTCGACTGACCAAACGGCCCCCGATGGAACGAAGCATCAGCTCTTTGGTCCTAATCCGAAAGGCGTCCTGGTGCTCGACCCCAGTGGGCAATACGCCCAAATCATTGTGCGTCCTGGTCGTCCGAAATTCAAAGCCAACAACCGTCAGCAGGGCACAGCTGAAGAAAATCAGGCTGCGGTGCAGGGAACAACCGCTACGTTCGGCACTTGGGTCGGTCGATCAGGGTAATAAGATGCTCATCTTGCGCATCGAGGGCGGCATGTACCCCAACCAGGATGGAACGGAATCAAAACGCCCGGTGAGCTATTCGGCGATGCCACGTCCAGCACCTATTGAGTACTCGCAGTTGCGACCTCGATTGAATCCGCATGAAGCTTCCACGGACATCCCGTAGAGGGCTTCGAACGCCTTGGACGCAGACTCTGCGGCTTGCGCAGAGCTTTCCGCATCACTGATATCAATGCGCTGTTGCAGGCACTTGAATTGGTGTCCGTCAGAACTGAGCAGATTCTTGAAGAAGCTAACATGGTACGTGGACATCACACGCCTCCCTAGCAAGAGACTCCAAACTAACGTGAATGCCTCGGGTCGATATTGATCTGGGTCAAAAAGCCAACCGAAAGGTCGCGCCGACCACGCCCTTTGCGGCATGAAACTGGCCGCGTGGTCACAAGTCATCAACATGAGCCGCCAGGACTTATCGCCACCAGCCGCTGCGCGCGTGCGAAATCAAGCGGCAGCAGGCGGCACGTCGCTTCGCTCCGGTTCCTTCCCAGCTTCGGCACGCAACGAACGACCGCATTCCGACATCCGAGCCGAGCCACGACGGTGGGTCCGACCGCATCGCGGCTCAGTGCCGGCTCGCCAGGCTGATTGCAAGCGATAGAGCACCCACCAAGACGAGACTGAAGGCCCACGTCGCATCCAGATTGAACCAGCTCCGCGACACGAACTTGAGACCTACGTAGCGATAGACTAGCCACGCTAAGAACCCGCCGGCTACGATCATGGCGACAGAGTGGACGACGGAGACGAGGACAGCCATGCTTAGATTAGCGTTTATGAGCGCGCCCGCCGCCTCGTGGCTCTTGTCGAGGTCGGCGGCCCGGCAGAGCCCGAGATAGATTGGTACGAGCATCAGTCCCGCGCCATGCGCGATCGCTACGGCGAAGGACCATAGCCCCAGTTGCGTTGGTCGTATCCGTGCCAGCACCCGCGGATGGCGTCTGTTGATGAGCCGGAAGATACCGAACCCGATGACCAAGAGACTGGCGCCGATCTGGATCTGTTGCTGCCATTCGACGATGACGAGCAGCAGCGCGAACGGAAGGATCACCACGAACATCGCCAGTAGATGGCCGACCATTAGCGGCCAAAGTGCCATCATGAGGGCGTGTGAGCTCCTTTCGATCAGCCCGGCTGAAACGGCGAGCGGCCATCCAATCCCCGGGCTCAGCCCGTGATAGAGGCCGCTCGCAACGACAGCCAGCCAGAGCCCGGCAGGTGTCCAATCCGCTTCAGTCAATTTAAACCGATGGATAGCAGAACGAATCCGTCGAGCAATCGCCGCCCTCAAGCCGGATCTGATGCGCCCGGTATCCGTCAGGAAAGCTCACGAAATAGTCTTTTGCCAGC
>WNFU01007194.1_pt1 | contig 13241 bp, 15 predicted proteins | sample 5400121 | NCBI WGS metagenome assembly WNFU01 (sample SAMN13153360, study PRJNA577476) | soil metagenome | isolation source: 100 cm soil or saprolite under grassland replicate 1 | place: USA:California | collected 2016-06-15 | reverse complement strand
GCTACACTGCCCGCCGCGATCGGCCGAGGTGAAACCGCAGGTCAACCGTAGTATTACGCGCGCCGCTAGCTCAATTGGCAGAGCAGCTGACTCTTAATCAGCGGGTTCGGGGTTCGAGTCCCTGGCGGCGCACCACTCGTAGCATCATCCCAGCTCAGCGGCCATATGAAGCCCCTCTTCGGAGGGGCTTCACGAGTTCTCAAGGGTCGCCCACCGTTACTAGACATGATAACTTCGCGATTCGTGAGCCCAGCATCGCCGCCGCCAGCGGCCACCCTCCCGGCCCTCAACGCCAGCTTCCGCCGCACCCTCCGCGCGGAGGACAAGAGCGAGCGCACCGTCAAGTCCTACACCGAGGCCGTTGGGCTGCTCGCCGACTTCCTCGGGGAACGTGGCCACCCGCTAACTGTGAACGCGGTCAAGCGCGCCGACATCCGCGACTTCATCGCCAACCAGTTGGAGCGCTGGAAGCCCGCCACCGCCCTGAACCGCTACCGGAGCCTCCAGGCGTTCTTCAAGTGGTGCATCGCCGAAGGCGAACTCGAGCGGAGCCCGATGGTCGGCATGAAGCCGCCCCAGCTCCCCGACGAACCACCCCCGGTCCTGACCGACGACCAGCTCCGCCGCCTGCTGAAGTCGTGCGACGGTCGCGACTTCACCGACCGCCGCGACACCGCGATCATCCGGTTGTTCATCGACACCGGCGTCCGGGTGTCCGAGGCCGCCGGCATCATGCTCCCCGACGACCTCGACCTCGACGACCAGGTCGCGGTCGTCCTCGGCAAGGGCCGCCGCCCTCGTGCCGTCCCCTTCGGCCGCAAGACCGCCCTGGCTCTCGACCGCTACCTCCGCCTGCGCGCCAGCCACTCGTTCGCCCATCTGCCCAACCTGTGGATCGGCCGCGCCGGCGCCATGACCCCCTCGGGCCTGTTCCAGGTCGTCGCCGACCGCGGCGCGAGCGTCGGGCTCCCCGGCCTCCACCCCCACCAGTTCAGGCACAGCTTCGCCGACTCCTGGCTCTCCGCCGGCGGCAACGAAGGCGACCTCATGCGCCTCGCCGGCTGGAAGTCCCGCCAGATGGTCGACCGCTACGCCAAGTCCACCGCCGAGCGCCGCGCCCGCGAAGCCCACCGCCGCATGTCCCTCGGCGACCGGATCTAGTCGCTATCGAGGACTTTGGGAATGAGCCGATGCCCAGGGTCGTGCGAGTAGGACGATGACGATCACCATCACCACAATATGTAGTGGCACTATGCCATCGAAGGATGAAGTTATCCACAACATCTTGTGGGTGGCGCGCTTGACCGACCTCTGGATCGTCCCTACCCTGGTTTTGAGCAAGAGCGAGCCCCTCGCATTGCGACTGCGAGGGGCTCGATGCCAACCGGAGAGTTGGCGGGCGTGATACCCGGCACCCTATACGGGCTCCGGGGTTCCCACAACCCTCCTCTCCCAGCGGCTGCTCGGGAGAGGAGGTGATTGGGTTGGCCAAGCGACTGAAGCCAGGCGACACCGCACCGGCCTCGGGTCAGTACGAGATCCGAGGGCCGCGCGGTGGACGGACAGGTCAGGAGCGCACGGTGACGCGGGGTGAACCACTTCCACCGACACCCAGGTCGGGTCAGCGATACGAACTCGTTGACCGAACGCGCAACCGTGCTGGCCGCGGAAAGTAGCCGTCACCTGACCAACCAAGCTCCCAGCCCTGTGAAGCTGGGCTGGGAGCTTGTTTTGCCCCCCAGCTCCGCATTTGCCAGCCAGGAGTTATGCCATGTCCATCAGCATGTCTCAAAGCACGATCCTGCGACTGAACAGGGACAAGGAGACCGTTCAGAAGCAGATCGCGAGCGAGCAAGAAAAGATCGGCAGACTGCGCCGTGACGCCGCGAAGCTGCGTGAGGACGCCATCAAGGCAACGAGCACCGCAACGCAGGCGTCACGACGGCGGCAGGCCGAGTCCAAAGAACGCGATCTCGCTGGCGCCGAAAAGCGCTTAGCCGCACTCTTGGGCAAGAAGTCGAAGGTCGAGACTGATCTTGTGCGCAACCTTGACTCTCTACGGCGGGCTGAGGGGCAAGCTCGACGACAGCAGGACGCCAAGGACAAGCATCGCCGTGAGGCGGAGCTGCGGCACGTTCGAGAAGTCACACGCGAGGTAGAACGGCAGACTCGGCTCCAGGCAAGCATCCCCGAACGGCATATGACGATCGAAGTGATCCAGCGACTGCCCGAAGAGATCACGGTCCTGTTTCTCGCAGCTAACCCGCGAGATACCGCGTGGATTGGCCTCGACGAGGAAATCCGGCTCATCGAGCAGAAGCTCCGCGCCTCCGAGCACCGCGACGCCGTCGTGCTCAAGCCCGTTCTGGCGACGCGTCCGGAGGACCTACTGCAAGTCCTCAACCAACATCGGCCCCATATCGTTCATTTCGCGGGACACGGCAGCGAGCACGAAATCGCGTTCCACGACGCTGACGGGCACACCAAGCCGATCAGTACGGACCTGCTCGCCCAACTGCTGCGGCTTACGATCGACAACGTGCGCCTGGTGCTGTTCAACACCTGCGAGTCCAGGAGACATGCCCAGGCCGTCAGTGCCCATGTCGACGTGGCCATCGGCATGAATGCATCCATCGACGATGAGGCCGCGAGGGTCTTCTCCGCACAGTTCTACTCGGCGATCGGTTTCGGGAAGTCGGTGCAGGAGGCTTTCGAGCAGGCAAGGCTCGAGGTACAGCTCGAGGGCCTCCCGGACGCGGCCGTCCCCGAGCTGTTTGCACGCTCAGGCGTCGATCCGAACGAGGTCCTCTTGGTCCGGCCGTAGCGAGGTTGGTCCTCGAGTGATGACCAATGGCTCCTTAAGAGGACATTCCCGAAGACAGGGTGGGTGGTTGCGCGAGGATGCTGGATCGGGCGCGGATGTCCTGGTGACAAGGGCGGCGCGGGCCTGGGATCGTGATGGGCATGACACCGCTTGCTGACCGTCTGCTCCCCGATGGGTTGTGGGAGCGCATCCGGCCGGTGCTGCCCCACCCCCTGGTGGTGGCGCGCCCCGCACCGTGTCGGACCGGGCCTGCATGGCCGCGATCGTGTTCATGGCCCGCACCTCGACCCCGTGGGCGCTGCTGCCGGTCAACGAGTTCGGCTGCGGCAGCGTGACGACCTGCTGGCGGCGGTTTGCCGAGTGGGCCCACGCCGGGGTGTTCGACCGCCTCCAGGAGCTGCTGTTGGACGAGCTGGGCACCGCGGGGCTGCTGGACTGGTCCCGGGCCAGTGTGGATTCGGGGGAGCCTGCGCGCTGTTGGGGGGGGGACCTTGTGGGCGCCAACCCGGTCGACCGGGCCAAGCCGGGGTGCAAGTGGCACGTCGCGGGCGAGGCAGGCGGGATGGTGCTGTCGCTGCTGCTGGGTCCGGCCAACCGGCCTGACCAGGAGCTGTTCGAGGCGGTGCTGGATGACATCCCGCCGGTCTGTACCCCGGCGGGTGGGCGGCGCCGGCGACCCGACAAGTGCCACGCCGACAAGGCCGACGACACCCGAGCCTGCCGCAGCTACCTGACCCGCCGCGGGATCAAGGTGCGCATCGCCCGCCGCGGCATCGAGTCGTCGGAGCGGTTGGGCCGCCACCGCTGGAAGGCGGAGCGCACCATCGCCTGGCTGTTTGGCTGCCGGCGGCTGCGGATCCGCTACGACCGCAGCTCGGAGCGGTTCTCCGCGTTCGGGCTGCTGGCCTGCTGCCGGTTGTCGTTCAACCGCTCCACCGACCAGACCACCCGCCGGCCCGGCCGGCCCCTGCTGGCCTGGTAGTCGCGGGTCGAGCCGCCCGAGCCTGGCCGGGCGTGGCCGGCTGCCCGGCGGCGGCCTTCAAACGCGCCGATCGGGATGCCCGCGCCGGCCCCGACCAGCATCCCGAGGGTGGCAGCGGCGTGGGATCGGCCAGGCATGCCGGTCCCGCAGACCCGCACTGCCCAGCGCGCCGACTCCGGCAATAGCGCAGCCGCACAATCACCCGTACCACCCAGCCATCAACTTCGGGAATGTCCTCTTAGGGTTGGCAGGCTGTGCCAGGTGATGTGCTCGAGAGGGCGGGTGGCAGAACGCTGACCGCCCGCTGGGGGGAGGTCTGGTCGGCTGCGGCCAGGGCGAGAGAAGGCTTAGGGCCGGGACGAAGCCGCGGGAGACCCACTCCGGTTCGGACGCAGGAAGATGCCAGCGAGTTGGCGAGCAGTTTTGGCGTCCAGGACCGCGGTGGGCGCGTTGGGGATGGCGATGGTCTCTACAGGTGCCAGTCGTTGTCGTCCTCCCAGCCGTCCAGCAGCGGGCTCTGCCCCCACTGCTCCCAGTACCTGATCTGCGCCGGCGGCTGGCCACCGCTGAAGTCGGCGATCAGGACCCGACCGTCACCGGCGTCGGTCCGGTTCAGGAACATCACCTGAGCGTTACCCAGGCCTATGAGGTCGTGGCGGATGCGTGTGGCGTCGACCCGAATCTCCCACACACCGCGATTTCTCGTGCCGGCCCTCAGCCGGCGGATCAGCGGATGGAAAACAAGGTCGCCGACGTAGGCGCTGGGTAGACCGTTGTAGTAGGGGTGCCAGTTCGCCCCGCCATCGAGGCTCTCGTAAACGCCAAGGTCGGCCGCCACCCATACCCGGTCGGCGTTTGTAGGGTCGACGGCGATGGCGTTGATGGGCAGTCCCGGTAGGCCGGCGGTCCTGTCGAGCCAGGTCGCGCCGCCGTCGTCGGACCGGAAGACCCGCGAGCCACGCACGGTCCGTAAGGTTACCCAGATCCGACTCAGGTTCGACGGGTCGACGAAGAGATCGCTCACATACGCCCCTGCCCTGGGGGTGGTGAGCGCCGTAACCGCGCCCCATGCCCCGTCACGCCAGGTCACCACGAAAAGACGCCCGTCGAGCATCCCCACATAGACGTTGTCGATGTTGGGGATGTAGAGCGCGCTCGCCGCGCCCCCGCTGGGATAGGCCATCGGTGTCCATGTATTTCCGTTGTCCCGGGACACATACAGCCGGCCCCCGCCCATCGCGATCGTGTCGCCGCTCGTCGAGCACTCGAAGGGCGGATAGAACAGTGAACCCTCTCCGGGGAGCACGGGCGGACGAATGCTCACCCACGACCCGAAGTTCCCTGATGTCGTGGAGCGGTCTGGGAACATGCGATAGTAGGTGTGGAAGACCGTCGTGGGGATCGTCTGGTTGACGGCGCAGTCACCGCCGTCGCCGTCGGCGACATGTTCCCAGGTCCCGGAACCAGTCCAGCGGTCCGTGCCGTTGTCCTGTGTGCCGCCAATGAGCCACTGGGCGGCCTGGTCGTTCTGCGCGAGGTATTCGAACTCGCTGATCACAAGACCGTTGTTGCAGTGCGTCCAGTTGACGCCTCGGTTGTCGCTGCGGAACAACCCTCCGTCGCAGCCGACGTAGATGGTGTCGGGATGGCCTGGCTCGAAGGCGATCGCGTGTTGGTCGCCATGGATGGAGTCCTGGCCTGCCCCCTTTGTGCTGATGTCCAGCCAGGTCCAGGTCGAACCCGACAGATCGCCCCGGTAGGCATCGATAGCGCCGAGGTAGATCTGGCTGTCATCGTCGGGCGAGACGGCAAGGAACCAGTCGTACCAGGCCTGCTTCGTGTCCACGCCGGGAGGTGGGGCAACCGCCGCCCAGGTGCCCGCCGCCCGGCGCCAGAGGTAAGCCGTCAAGCCCCACGCCCCCCAGGCGTAGGCGACGGAGGGGTTCGACGGCGCCAGCGCCACGCTGAGCCGGTCGAACGCGCCCGGGCTGCCCGGTAGCGCGACGCCCGCCCATGTGGTGCCACCGTCGGTCGAGGCGAACAACCCGTCAGCGCACGCTGCCAGGATCTCTGCCGACGCCCCGCCGTTGGGTGCCATCGAGATGGCCCAGGTCTGAACGCCCCGTCTGGACGTCCACGTTGACCCGCCATCGGCGGAGACGTACAAGCCGTCCGTGACCCCGGCAAGCAGGTGACCGCCGTCGCCGGGGTCCACGATCAGGTCGTAGAACCCTCGCCCGACAAAGGGTGCGGTACACAACTGCGACCACGTCGCTCCGCCGTCGGTCGACACCAGGACCCCGGCACCGAGGTAGGCCCAGAAGTTTCCCTCACCGGTACCGCAATAGACGATGCTTGGGTTGGACGGGTCGAACGTGACAGCCCCCACGGCGGTGGTGGCGGCCTGGTCCGACCGGGGGGCCCAGCTTGCTCCCCGGTCGTTGCTCTCCCACACCCCCCCGTTGGCCGCTCCGACGAGGACATGGGCGGGGTTGCTGGGGTCCACGGCGATCGCGGCAACACGACCGGACACATTGACGCGGCCGACACCGTAGGTCTGACCGTTGGGAATGGTCAGCGGCCCCAAGGAGCGCCACTGCGGGGCGGCGCCCAATGGTGCTGCCGCCATCTGCTGCCCGACCGACAGGTACTCGGCCGAGATGTCCACCGCCGCACCCGGGGTCTCGACCGCCACAGCAGCCGAGGCTTCAGGTGCCGGTGCAGCCGAATATCTCGAGGCCACCGCGAGGAACCCTTCGCGGTCTCCCCCCGGCGCGGCCGCGTTCACGAGGCTCACCGCAGCTCGGGTCTGGCCGGAGCTTTCGAGGAGCTGGAGCAGACGGAGCGCGGCCTTGCCCCCCGGGTACTGCAGATCTGATGCATCCTCTGGGCCTCTCACCGGTCCCTCCTTGTGCTCCTTGGGTTCAGCGGGATCTGCAAGCGTGGAACACGGTGGTGGTCCGTCTCAATCCTTGGTAGGGTCGCGCTCCGGCCCTGGGCGGGTATCCTCCGGTGCCGCGTCGCCCTCCTGCTCCGCCTCTTTGGACTCCGCGGCTCTATCATCCGGAAACCTGCCCCTCATTAGGTCACGGAGCCGTTCCGCAGCCTTGCCACCTTTCGTTTCCGACGTGTCGTCGGGCTCTGCCGGGTTCTTGGTCATGGGAGGCCCCTTTCATGGTGGCCGGGAACGAGGCCAGCGATCGGCAGCTCCTCACGCCCCATCCACCGCCGGGTGCGTCCGCCGCCACTCGTGGCGTGCCAGGACCGTGAAGGTGATTGTGACCGCGACGCACAGCACGACGACCAGCGCCTCCACCGAACCACTGCGGTGGTCGGGATCGATCCGGAAGACGATCTCAAGCCAGTCTTTCCACGCTACATCAAGGACCAGGACCAAGCCGCTGGCCATGGCCATCGCCCCCTCCACCAAGAACCGTCGTGACAACTTGCTCTTCATTGCTCACCTCCCAGACCCCAGCTGGCACTTTTCCCGAGCGGCGGACCGGACCACTATGGGCTGGATGATACGAGTATGGGCTAGATGATACGAGACAACAAGGCTTAACGGATTAAGGTCGATAGCATCGGTTTGCCATTCAACGTGCAGTGTCCGCATCCTTCTCGTTGAGGAAGGAGCGGAGGAAAGCGAATGGCACAGGCCGCACTGGTCGAGCCGGAGGTGGCGCCGCCGATCGCCGACCGGATCGCGCTCGAGGCCCGACCGCGACGTTCCCGCCAGAGCTGGTGGATCGGGTAGTCGACCAGACCAGCCGGCTGAGCAATGACCGCCGGCTGCTGCCGCCCGCGTAGTCGTCTACTTGGTGCTGGCGTCGGCGCTGTTTAAGGCAGGGATGGCCATCGCACGGTGATGACGATGGAGTCCTCTTCGGCGCGCCATGAATGCTCGATGCCGGGTCCCCACATCGCGTAGTCGCCCTGCTCCTTGAGGAGGAAGGTTCCGCTCGACAGCTCGATACGGAACTGGCCTTGGACGAGAAGGATGACGGTCGTCCGCTGTTCGTCGGTGTGCCAGGCGTCGCGCTCGTCGCCGGCCGGGTGGATGCCCCACTTGATCTCGACGGCGTCGGAGACGCGGACGCCGGCGGCGTCGTCGAGGAAATGGCCGACCAGCCAGCCACGGTGCTCCTTGCCGTCGATGGCCGCGTTGCCGACGTACCAGTTGTCCGCCATCATGCCCCCACTTCGATCTCCGGTAGAGCAACCCGCGACACGGTATCGAGTTCGGCGAGTCGGCGCAGGCCCTCGATGAAGGCGAACAGCCCCTCGTTGCTCCACCGAGGGTCCCCGACGAGGACTTGCAGGCTGGCGGTGTCGCGTGAGGAGTAGCGGCGGACTCGTGCCATCTCCCAATTGACCTCGATCTGGCCGCTGTAGCGCTCCCACCATTCGTCGTCGTCGATCACGATCAGGCAGGGGAACTCGTAGTTGCCGCTCACCATGTTGATCCCGAAGCCGACGCACTCCACGCGGTAGGCGTCGGTCTGCCGGCGCTCGACCAGCCAGCGCATCGGCTCCGATAACTGATCGGCGGCGAACGGGTCGACGCGTCGGAACGAGCGCTCCGACACCTGTTCGAGGTCCTCGCGGCCGAGCAGCTCCTCCTCGAGCTCGCGCTCCAGCGACGCCGACAGGTGAACTTCCCCGGCGGCCTCGTTGGTTGGCTCGTGGAAGGCTTTGGGGACCACTGCCAGCCTGCCAGCGACGTTGAGTACGCGGGCGGACCGCTCCTGGACCAGCAAGACGTAGTCCGGCTCGCGCTGACCGTGACGCGTGCCGGGTCGGGCTGCGGCGAGCAGGGCAACTGGGCCGCCAACGCAGAGGCGCTCGTTGACGGCCAGAGCTGAGGCCACGGTCGGGAGGTAGGCCTCGCGCAACGGCAACGCTCCACGGCTACTGCCTCGATCCCACGCCAGCGCGTCGACCAGCTCGGTTTCGAGCAGGTCCATGGTCAGGGCGTAGTCGGCGAAGTCGGTCAGCGTGACGGTGGCCTCGAGCCGTCGCGGCGAGACGGCGACGCCCTGGAGCCGGTACAGCGGGTTGTTGACCATGACGGTCGCCGAGGTCTCGGCCACCGCGAGCCGGCGCAATGCCGCTTCGAGCGCCGGCCCCTCGGGAAGGCGGACCGTGGCGCCCACATCGGGGGCGGCGAGCTGGAACCGCTCCTGGTCGGTGCCCAGCCTTATGGCGGTGCCGAGCCAGTCCGGCCGAACAAGGATGCTCAGGGCGAGGGGCACGCCGCCGACCCGAGCCTGGTAGAACGTGGCGCCGTGTTCGTCCGGCGAAGGATCACGGTAGTAGGCGACCAGCGCCCGTGCGAGTTGCTCCCTGGTGACCTGGGCGCGTCGGTGCGCCTCGGCATAGCGATCGACGTGGCCTCGTGCGGTGAGGCGCTCGACACCCTCGACCACCGCGCCGTATGCCTCCTGGAAGCTGAGGCCGGAGTGGTCGGCAACCCACGCGACGAACGGGCTGACCTTGAGGTCGCGCTGACGCTCGCCGGCAGGGGGTTCGAGGCGATCCACCGAGCGCGGTGAAGTTTGGGCGCTCCCAATCCTTGCCGCCTCGTACGCCTCCCACCGCTCCCAGAGCGCCCCGCTGGTTTCGAGCACAACCTCGGCGCGCCGGGTGAAGTCCTCGGTCGGCGGAAGGCTGCCGCTCTCCACATGGCTCACGTAAGAGCGGTCGTAGGTCATCAAGGTGGCGAGCTTCTGCTTGGAGAGGCTCCGCTGCCGGCGCCAACGGCCCAGCTCTTCCGCGTACTGCCTGGCCGCCTCGGCGACGACGTCGGCCGTGTCCTGTTGCTGCATGCCCGTTCCTGGCGTGTGGGCGTGAGTGAATCGTGAGTGATTCCGACTCACTCTAGCCGTCGTGATCGCCCTTCATATTCCCTTATGCCATGGATGCATGGCCAGCGAAGTTCACGCCGATCAGAGGGTCAGAGGTCGAGGTCCAGCCCGAGGTCGTGGTCGTCGGGCTCAACCTGCCGGGGTTCCCTGAGCCTCTGGTCGTCCGAGTGGGGATGCTCGAATTCCCTTCCTCTATGGCCGACCAGTGTCCGGTAGACGTCCCGAAGGATCTCCCGCTCGCGCGGCCCCAGGAACGGGTCATTGGCAATCGCCTCCGGCACCCCGATGGGCCTGCCTTTCGGGTCGACCACCACGTAGCCGAGCGGGATCAGCAGGGACCCAGGATCGAGGCCGAGCGCACGCTCCAAGCGGACGGCCATCGCCGGGCGTGGGGTCGTCTGGCCGTGAAGCCACTGCGACACCGACGCCTGGGAGACCTCCAGTCGGCGAGCAAGCTCCCGCTGGGAGACTCCTGCATCGGCGATGGCTCTCTGGAGCGCCTTGGCGAACTCGAGGCGCTCGTTCGGGGGCGGGGATGGTCGGCTCATGGCGTTCTCCGGCGACAAGGATGCCTGACCGCCGCAAACGGTGTCGAGCCAAACCAGCCCTTCAGTGATACTTGTCATTTTGATTGTTTTTACTTAAGCTCAGTGCTGATCGCAGGGATCGCTGAGGCGGGCTCTGCCGGTCAACGGAGATGGCGAGGTGCCGATGCCACGCTACGAGTCGATAAGTCCCGCTGAACGGAGCCTCCGGGCGCGGCTGGCCGCCCACGCTCAACACGGCCACCGCGATCCGCAGGAGGCCACCGCCAAGGCCAGGGAGGCGTTCCTCGCCAAGTTCGAGCGGGAGGCGGACCCGGAAGGGATCTTGCCGCCGGAGGAGCGCCGACGCCGCGCCGAGTCGCTGCGGCGGGCGCACTTCGCCCGGCTGGCGCTCGCGTCGGTCAAGGCGCGGAGGAAGGCGAAGGGCGGTGATGGGCCGGACGAGGCAACCCGGCGACGGCAAGCGTCGTAGACCTGGGCGCGGATGCTGCCGCGCCCAGGTCCACACAACACACCACGAGGGAGTCACCCCGAGATGCGCGACCAGCGTAGCAACGTCGGCGCGCCTGGCAACGGCGCGCAGTACAAGCGGTGCTCGCGGTGCCGGAAGACGAAGCCGATCACCGCGTTCTACCGCAACCCCAACTCCATCTGTAAGGACTGCCAGAACCGGGCCTCTCGGTTCTCAAACGAGGTCCGCCGCGCGGCCATAGCGCACCTGATCGCCACCCACCAAACCGAGTACCGCGCCCACCTGCAAACCGAGCGAACCACCCGCACCGGCGCGGAGTCGGGGGGTGGCTCGGATGCGGCGTGAGCGTGTGGAGTCCCCCAAGCCGCAGGGTTCGGAGTCCGCGGTTGACAGCCTGCTGTGGCTGGCGATCGGCGTGGCGCTGGTCGCGACGGTGCTGGTGTGGGTGGTCGGCCAGGTCGCCGCGGTCCTGTTCGGCGCCCACCACTGGCTGCCGGTCGGCCTCGCCGAGATGGCCAAGGTGCCGTTCCACCTGGCCAAGCATCCCGGCGACCCCCGCCTGGCCTGGCCGTCGAGTGTCCAGGGGATGCTGCCGGGCCCGGTGGGCATGTACACGACCCTGGTCCTAGTCTTGGCCGTCCCAGCCGCGATCGCGAGTGCCGTGCTGGGGCGGCGGTTGCGGTGGGATCGGCGGCTGCGTGAGCACGGTGCGCAGTGGGCCACCAGATGGCGGCTGCGCCGGCTGATCGTCCTCAGCCCGCGGCCGGGGCGAATCACCCTGGGCCGCCGGGGTGGCTGGTGGGGGCGGCTGCTGCTGGCCGTCGAGAGCTGCCACAGCGTGCTGTGCTTCGGGCCGGCCGGCTCGTTCAAGACCGCCGGCCTGGTCATCCCCGCCGTCCTGGAATGGGACGGGCCGGTGATCACCACCTCGATCAAACCCGACGTGCTCCGGGCGACCCTGCGGCGGCGGCTGGCGCTTGGTGAGGTGTGGGTCTACGACCCCCTCGGCCTGTCGGGGGTGCCGGCGGCGCAGTGGACCCCGCTGGCCCACTGCGGCACCTACACGGCCGCGCGCAAGGTCGCCCGCACCCTGGCCGAGGCCGCCGACGTCTCCGGCCTGCGGGAGCAGGACGCCAACTACTGGACCCTGCTGGGCGCCAAGCTGCTTGGCGTGCTGCTGTTCGCGGCGGCACGCAGTGACCGGACGATGAGCGACGTCGCCCGGTGGGTGGATATCCAGGAGCGGGACGAGGTCACCGAGGCGCTCGAATACGCGGGCGACCCGATGGCGTTGGATGCCTGGTCGGCCTGCCGCGCCCGCCCAGACAACACCCTCGGCTCGGTCTATGGCACGGCCGAAACGCTGCTGGACGTGTTCGCCGACCCGATCATCGCCGCCAGCGCGGACGGCTGCGACCTGGACGTCGACGCGCTCCTGCACGGTCCGAACACGCTGTACCTGTACGCGCCGGCCAACGAGCAAGGCAGGCTCCGGCCGCTGTTCGAGCTGCTGGTCTCCACCATCATCACCCGCGCCGAGGAGCTGGCCGCCCGCCACCCCGACGGCATGCTGGAGCCCAGGTTGTTGGTGTGCCTGGACGAGGCCGGCAACTGCGCCGCCCTGGCCAAGCTCCCAGAGCTGGCAACCACCGCCCGCGGCCAAGGCATCCAGCTCGTCACCATCTGGCACGACCTTGGCCAGTTGCAGCACCGCTACGGCCGCCGCGCCACCACCGTCCTCAACGGCCACCGCGCCAAGCTGTTCCTGTCCGGCCAGGCCGACGTCGACTCCCTGGAGCTGGCCAGCAAGCTGATCGGCGACCAGGCCCTCACCCACACCAGCCACACCGCCGCCGCGGACGGGCGGGCCTCCACCACCGCCAGCGTGAGCTGGCGGCGGCTGGTGCCGATGGAGGTGCTGCGGCAGCTCCGCCCCCGCGAAGGGGTGCTGCTCTACGGGCACCTGCCGCCCGCGCGGGTGCGGCTGCGGGCCTGGTTCCGCAACCCCCGCCTCCGCCGGCTCGCGCTCCGGGCGGCACCGGCCTACCCGGCCGTCCCGCAGCACGCGCAGACCGGCTACCCGCCGCCGGAGCCGGTGCCGGTGCCGGCCTCGGAGGCCGACACGCGGGAGGTGGCCTAGATGACCGCCACCCCTCCCAACCCTGACGCTGAGCGGGATCGGACGCTGTACTGCGCCGCGCCCTGTGACCTCAACCACGCGGCCGTGCCGCATCCGCCGTGGGACTGCAACGCCCCCGACAACGCGCCAACGCTGACCGCCGCCCAGCGCGCCACCGTCCCGGACGGCGAGCTGCCATGGGTGCGGCACGCCACGCCGCTGGTGCTCAGCGCCGGCGAGGTGGACCGGCTGCGCTCCCCAATCGGCCGCGCCATGCACGCCCTGGAGGTCGACGAGATCGAACGCGACCTCCCCGACGCCGACCGGTTCAGCCCCCGGCTGGAGACGATTGACCATCGGCTGATCCGCGCCCAACTGGATGCCCAACGGGCCTCCACGCGGCTGGACGTGCCGGCGCGGTTCTCCTGCACG
>WNFU01007193.1_pt1 | contig 13241 bp, 10 predicted proteins | sample 5400121 | NCBI WGS metagenome assembly WNFU01 (sample SAMN13153360, study PRJNA577476) | soil metagenome | isolation source: 100 cm soil or saprolite under grassland replicate 1 | place: USA:California | collected 2016-06-15 | reverse complement strand
GACGGCGTACGGGCAGAACCTCCGGCGCGGTCTCCTCGTTTCCCGAGCCGACGTCGCCCATCTCATGCTTCGCGTGCTCGAGCAGCCCGAGACGATCAGGCAGGCCATCGGCATCGCCAACTAGCGGACTACTCGCCGCAGTTCGGCCTGGCGATCGGGTTCCTCTCGCTGGCCGTGGCCGCGCTGGTCCTGGGACTGGCCTCGGCCTGAGCGCGATCGCGCCGCTCGATGGCCCGGCACGCGAGACCGGCCACGAGCAACTGGCAGGCGAGCAGCCACTGGTTCTCGAAGGACTGCTTGTTGGCGAGGTCGAAGGCGGCGAACACCAGCCCACAGCCCAGGACCAGGCTCGCGGTCGAGCGGTCGAGGAACCGGTGGGCCAGCAGGTACGCCCCGACCGTCAGGGCGATCACCACCGGGATCTGCGCGGCCGCCGGCAGGAACCTCCACAGCGAGATGGAGTCGGGCCGCGCGGGCAGGTCGAGGAAGAACCGGACGGTGCAGCCGTAGAACCTGCCCGGGTTGGCGAGCAGCCACGGAAGGCAGATGCCCGCGGCCAGCGCTCCGGAGGTCAGGGCGCGCCGCCAGCCGAAGCTCGGCCACAGCGCCCACAGCGGCAGGACGAGGACGACGTGTTGCTTGGTGGCGAGCGCCAGCGCCAGCGGGACGACGGCGAGCCCGGCGCGGTCCGACAGCAGCAGCGCGACCGCGGCGAACAGGCACCCGAGGACGACGCTCTCGTTCCACGCCTGCTGGGTGATCCGCAGCACGCCCGGCAGGGAGACGGCCATCACCAGCAGCAGCATCCCGAACCACGCGCGCTCGGCGGGGCGGGCGCGGTAGGCCACCCTGACGAGCATCGCCGACCCGGCGAGCAGCACGAGCAGCTCGCCGTAGCGCACGTCGCCGAACGCGACTCGGCCAGGCAGGGCCGCCAGGAAGGTGAACGGCAGGTAGTTGAAGCAGTCGTCGGTCTGCCCGGCGGGGACCCCGGAGAAGGCCATCTCGTAGGGGTTCCTCCCCTCCAGCAGCCCCCACGTCGCCTGCTGGAAGATGACCCACACGTCGATCGCGGGGCGGGCGCTCGCCTGCACGACGAGGGTCGCGGCGGCCGACATGCTCAGGTAGGCGAACGCCCCCAGCAGCCAGCGCCGGTGCACCACGACCACCGCGCCCACGATCAGCAGCACGCTTGCGAGCATGCCGAGGCCGGTCGCCAGCGGGAACAGCGGCCCCCGGTCCACGTTCCCGATCGGCGGCCGCCACCACTGCGGGATCAAGCCGATCAGCAGCGCCACGCAGAAGGCCGCCCTGGACGGGACCTGCGGAGTGAGCCGCAGCACGGTCAGCACGCCGAGCACGGCGCACCCCGCGACGACGACCCCGATGCCGAAGTCGGAGTAGATCGTGGTGTAGCTGGTGGCGGCCGCGATCGCGGCCGCCACGATGAGGGTCGCGTCTCCGCCGCGCCCGGAGGCACGCGCGAGTGGGCTTGGCATCTCGACGCCGCATGCTAACAGCGCCGCTGCGTGACACCTCGGGGGCCCTGTGCGAGCATGCAGGATCGCATTGACCAGCCAGCCACAGCTCCTGCATCCGGCCGCCCCGCCCGAACCGCCTGCGACGTCACACCCGAGCGGTCGGTGGTGGCTGCTGGCCGTGGCCGCCGCGGCGGCGGTCAGCCTCGCGCTGACCTGGCCGCTGGTGCTGCACCCGGAGCAACGCTGGTCGGTGCGGCTCCCCGGGCCGCGGCCAGGTGTGTTCGGCGCACCTCCCGCCAGCGCCTTCGCCGGCAACGACAGCCTGCAGACGATGCACGTCAACCGGGTCGTGATCGACAACGTGCGGCAGCTCCGCGAGCCCTACCTGGACCTGGTGAGCGGCGCGGCCGGCCCCGAGCCGCTGCGGACGACCTCGCTCGACCTGCCGTGGACGGCGGTGGAGGCGCTGCTGCTGCCGCTGGCCGGGCTGGTCGCGGCGTACAACTCGACCCTGGTGCTCTCCTCGGTCCTGACCGTGCTGTGCGCCTTCGGCCTGCTGCGCCGACACACCCGCTACCCGCTGCTGGCGCTGGCGGGAGCGCTGCTCTACGCGTTCGTACCAGGCCGGATGTTCCAGCTCTCGCTGCACTTCAACGCGGTGATGTGGTGGGCGTTCCCGGCGGCGGCGTGGTCGCTGGAGGCGATGCTGGAGCGTCACCGGTCCGGGCGGCGCTGGCTGGCGCCGGGGCTGTGGCTGGCGGGCGTGACGCTGACGGTGGGGCTCTCCGGCGAATACCACCACAGCCTCTACCTGAGCGGCATGATCGGCTTCCTGGTGGCGTGGCGACTGGCGGCGGCGGCGCTGCGGCGCGTGTCCCTGCCGCTCGGGCCGGCGGTGCTCGCGGTCGGCGCGGTCGCGGTGACCGACGCCTACGTGCTCGGCTCGTTCCGCTGGGTGTTCGGCGGCAGCGTCGCCGGCACCAACGGCCGCTACGAGGAGGTGGTCCGCTACGCGCCGCGCGGGCTCCTGACCCTTGTCCACAAGAACCTCGGCGAGCTCGGCGAGGGGCTGGTGTACGTGGGATGGCCGCTGGCGATCCTGGCGCTGGCCGGCGGGGTCGCGGTGCTCGTGCGCCGTCGCGCCGGCCTGGCTCCCTATGCCGTGCTCACCGTCCCGGTCCTGTTCCTCACCTTCGGGCCGGCCGCCGACCGCGCGCTGCAACGGGCCCTGGAGCGGGTCGGGCTGCCGCACGACCTCGAGCCCTACCGCCTGCTCTTCGACGCGGTCTCGTTCCTGCAGCTCCAGCGGGTCACGGCCCGCATGCTGGTGCTGGCCGCGCTGCTGCTGGTGCTGCTCTCGGTGGTCGCGGTCGACGGCGCGGCAGGGTGGGTGGCGCGGCGCTGGGGGCCGCGGCTCGGTCCGGCGCTGCCGGCGGCCGCCGCGCTCCTGCTGGTCCTCGCCACCGCCTTGCTGCTGAGCGACTACCGCATGTTCCGCGCGGTGCTGCGCCCGGCCGAGACGGGCAACCGGGTGACGGTCGCGTTGCGGACCGCCGGCGACCAGGCCGGGCCGTTCCTCGGGCTGCCCGTGGAGGGGCCGACCGTCCCATGGAACGCGGCGTCGACCTACCTCGCCTCGCAGGCCCGGCGGCGCACCCTCAACGCCTACAACCAGTCGCCGGCGCCCTGGCTGGAAGCGCGCGCGGCAGCGCTCGACCCGCTGAACCGGGGCCGGATGGACGACGCCGCGCTCGCCGTGCTCCGCGCGACCGGGACCCGCCAGGTGGTGGTGATCGACGAGCCGCACGTCTACTGCTGCGACGAGTGGCGCGAGGTCGTCGACGGCCTGGTCGCCTCCGGCCACTTCCGGCTGGTCGTGGACGACCCGCCCTTCGCCCTGCTCGAGCTGGTGGGTCCCGCATGATGGCGCCCCGACTGTCTCGCACGATCCTGTGGGCCCTGTTCGCGACGCTGGCGCTGACCGGCGGCTGGGCGCTCGGCGCGCCCCGCTCCTTCTATGACGGCTTCCCCGGCGCCGGCCACGCCTGGGTGGCGCTGCTGCCGCCCTACAACGAGCACCTGGTCCGGGACGTCGGCGGCCTCTCGCTCAGCCTGGCGGTCCTCACCGCCGCCGCGGCGCTGACGCTGCAGCGCCTGCTGGTGATCGTCACGGCGCTGGCGGTCCTGGTCTGGTCGACGCCGCACCTGATCTTCCACCTCGGGCACCTGGAGGGCCTCGGCACCGCCGACAAGGTCGGGCAGGTCGTCGTGCTCGTCCTCGGGGTCGCGGCACCGCTGGCGCTGCTCGGCCTGGCGGCGGCCGCCGGCCGCGGGGCGCGCCCCACGCCAACGCCGTAGCGCCCCGTCCGGCGTGTTACCGTCCGGCCATGCGAACCGGGGCGCGGCGGCGCATCGACGCGATCGTGCTGGCCGTGGCCGTGCTGCTGGTGGGCGGCGCGGCGGCGGTCGGGGCGGCGCTCGGGGACGGCGAGCGGATCACCGCCATGTGGGTCGGCGCCGAGATCGGCGGCGACGGCGACGCCCGCATCGTCGAGGCGATCGACTGGGACTTCGGCCCAACGGCCCACCACGGGATCTTCCGCGACGTCCCCGGCCTGCAACCCGACGCCCCGGTCAGCGTCTCGTCGGCCACCGCCCCCGACGACGTCCAGCTCAGCGGCTCGTCGCTGCAGACGCGCATCCGCATCGGCGACCCGGCGCGCACCATCCGCGGGCGGCACCGCTACATCATCGGCTACCCCCTCGGCGGCGTCGCCCCCGACGGCCGGCTCGCCTGGGACGCGGTGGGCACCTCCTGGCCGGTGTCGGTCGCCGAGGTCGAGATCCACGCGGTGGCGCCGTTCCAGCTCCTGGACGTCCGCTGCGTGCAGGGCGCCGCCGGGGCCGACAACCCCTGCGACGTCAGCCAGCCGGAGCCCGGCCACCTCGTCGCCAGGGCCGACGCGCTCTCGTCGGCAGAGGGCGTGACGCTGTACGGCACCGCCGGCCGCCGGCTGGCCGCCGCCCCCGGCCTGTCGGCGCCGCCGTCCGGCCTGCCCGACGACCCGGGCACCGGCGTGCTCCTCCCCGGGCTGCTGGCCACCGCGGTCGCGCTGGCCGGCGCGGCGCCGGCGTCGCGGCTGGTGCGGCTCGCCGGCCGCGAGCGGGTGGCCACCGGCGGGTCGGCCGACGCCGCCTGGGGCGGCACGGGCGGCGAGGTCCGCATCGACGCCGACAAGCTGGCGTCGCTGGCCACCATCGAGTTCGTGCCGCCGTCGGAGCTGACGCCGGCGCAGGGCGGCGTGGTGCTCGCCGAGGCGGTCCACAGGGAGCACCAGGTGGCGTGGCTGATCGGCGCCGCCATCGACGGCTACGTCGAGCTCGAGGGCGACGGGTCGCACCTGACCCTGGTGCGCCTCCCCCGCCGCGACGGGTCGGCCGCGTACACCCTGGACACGGCCTTCGCCGGCCGCGAGCGGCTGCGGCTGGGCACCTACGACGAGCGCTTCGCCAGGGCCTGGGAGGCCGTCGGCGGCGAGCTGGCGGCGTGGCAGCGGTCGTGCGGCCTGTGGGACCCCGCCGGCGAGCGCCGCCGCATCCTGGTGCGGGTGCTCGGCTGCGTGGCGGCGCTGGCCGGCCTGGTGGTCGCCGGCGTGGGCGGCGCCAGCGCCAACCGCTGGGGCGCGGCGTGGCTGGCACTGGTGCCGTTCGGCGCGCTGCCGGCCGGCGCCGGCCTGGCCGCGGCCGTGCGAGCCTGGGAGCTGCGGGTCCGCACGGCGGCGGGCTCCGGGCTGTGGCTGCGGGTGGAGTCGTTCCGGCGCTTCCTGGCCGGGTCGGAGGCCCACCATGCCGACGAGGCGGCCAAGCGGGGGGTCCTGCGCGAGTACACCGCCTGGGCGGTGGCGGTCGGCGAGATCGACCGCTGGTCCCGGGTCGTGGCCGCGTCGGGCGCGGCCCGGGACCCCGCGGCGGTCCATTACGCGACCATCGCCCCGTCGCTGTACACCGCCACCTCGGCGACCAGCACCGAGCCGTCCTCCAGCAACGGTGGCGGTGGCGGCGGCGGGAGCGTCGGCGGCGGCGCCGGCGGCGGTGGCGGCGGGTCCTGGTAACAGGGCACGTCAGGGCCTATCTTGGTCGGCATGGCTGCCCGCAAGGAGGTCCTGGAGGTCGCCGGCCGGGAGGTCACCGTCACCAACCCGGACAAGGTGTTCTTCCCGCGGACCGGGCACACCAAGCTCGACCTCGTCCGCTACTACCTCGCCGTGGCCGACGGCGCGCTCCGCGGGGTGACGGCCCGCCCGATGGCCCTGAAGCGGTTCGTGAACGGCGCCGAGGGCGAGGCGTTCTTCCAGAAGCGCGCGCCCGAGTCCAGGCCCGAGTGGGTCGAGACGGTCGAGCTGAGCTTCCCGTCGGGCAGGACCGCGCACGAGGTCGTCGTCAGCGACGCCGCCCAGCTCGCCTGGGTGGTCAACCTCGGCTGCATCGACCTGAACCCCCATCCGGTGCGGGCCGACGACCTGGACCATCCCGACGAGCTGCGGGTCGACCTCGACCCCGTGCGCGGGGTGCCGTGGCCGCAGGTCCGCGACGTCGCGCTGGTCACCAGGGAGGTGCTCGAGGACTTCGGGCTGGTGGGGTGGCCGAAGACCTCCGGCTCCCGCGGGTTCCACGTCTATGCCCGGATCGAGCGGCGCTGGCCGTTCGGCGACGTCCGCCGGGCCGCGGTCGCGCTGGCCCGCGAGGTCGAGCGGCGGGCGCCGGACATCGCCACCAGCAAGTGGTGGAAGGAGGAACGCCACGGCGTCTTCCTCGACTACAACCAGAACGCCAAGGACCGGACGGTCGCCTCCGCGTACTCCGTGCGGCCCCTCCCCGACGCGCGGGTGTCCACGCCGCTTCGGTGGGAGGAGGTGGCCGGCTGCGACCCGGCGGCGTTCACCGTCGAGACCGTCCCGGAGCGGCTGGCGCGGATGGGCGACCCGTCCGAGGGGATCGACCAGGCCGTGGGCTCGCTCGAGCCGCTGCTGGAGCTGGCCGAGCAGCACGAGGCCGCCGGGTTCGCGGACGCCCCGTGGCCCCCTCACTACGAGAAGCAGGCCGGTGAGCCGCCCCGGGCTCGACCCTCCATCCGGCGCGGCGACGCCGGAGAGGCCACCCCAGAGGGGATCGTCCCGCCCCCGGCCCCCGGCAAGACCAGCGGGCCGACGGGACGGCGCCGCACCACCATGCCCCTGATCGAGGTCGCCAGGGCGGCCACCGAGGCCGAGGCGCTGGCGGGGCTGGAGCGGTGGAAGGCGCGGCACCCCGACGTGTGGCCGCTGCTGGCGCCCAACGACGTGCTGGTGGACGGGATGCGGGGACGCAGCTCGCTCTGGTACCGGATCCGCCTGAACCTCCGCAACGTCCCCGAGGCCGAGCGCCCGCCCCAGGAGGCGCTGGAGGTCGACTACGACCCCTAACGAAGTCCGCGCGTTACCGTGATGTCCGACCTGATCGCCGTCAGGGATCCCGTGGTCTTGGTAACGCGCGGACTTCGTTAGAGCTCCTGAGCGGCCGCCGCCGGGCGCGCGCCGACCGTGACGCGGTCGCGGCCGGCCGCCTTGGCGGCGTACAGGGCACGGTCGGCGCGGGCGACCAGCTCGTCGGAGATCTCCTGCCGGTCCCAGCAGGCCACCCCGGCGGAGAAGGTCTGCGACCGGGGCGTCACTCCGCGCAGCCGTTCGAGCACCTCGGCGGCCTGCTCGGCGGTGGCGTTGGGCATCAGCACGCCGAACTCCTCGCCGCCGTAGCGGCACAGCAGGTCGGTGCTGCGAAGCGCGGCGCTCCACGCGGCGGTGGCGTCCTTGAGCAGCCGGTCGCCGGCCTGGTGGCCATGCTCGTCGTTGAATCGCTTGAAGCGGTCGAGGTCGATCAGCGCCACCGTGAGCGGCGCGCCGTCGCGCCGGGCGCGGTCCATCGCCACCGGCAGCTCGCCGTCCCAGGTGCGGCGGTTGGGGATGCCGGTCAGCCCGTCGTCCCGGGCCAGGGCGGCGAGCTGCTCGGCCTGCTCCTCCACCTGCCGGACCAGCCCGACGATCCGCAGGACCACCAGCAGGAACAGCAGCATCGAGGCGGCGCCGATGGCGATCCCGTCCACCCGGCCGTGCGCCAGCAAGGTCTGGGACAGCAGCAGCAGCGGGGCGATCAGGGAAGCGGCGGTGAGGAGCGCCAGCCGCCGCCACGACAGCCGCCGGTTCGGCTCGACCACGGGTTCGGTCAGCTCCCTCATGGACGGGTGCAGCCCGGTGGCGCCGAACAGGACGAACCCCAGCAGCCAGGGCACGTCGATGAGGAGTCCCTGGTCGTAGCTGCCGTACTGGAGCATCAGGGCGTAGACCGTGTCGTAGCCGAGCCACAGCGCCGCCGCGCCGGCCAGCAGGCGCAGGGCTGGCAGGCGCGCGCCCAGCCCGGCCAGCAGCCGTACCAGCAACGCCAGGAAGAGCACGTCCCACACCGGGTAGGCCAGCGCGACCAGCCGACCCAGCCAGCTGAGGTCGTTGCTGCTGGCGGTCGGCGCCATCAGGAACGTCCACGACAACAGGCCGAAGCCGCTGGCCACGATGGTCGCGTCGATCCAGCTCACGCGGTCCCTGCCCGCCGTGCGCATGCGCACCAGCAGCACCATGCCGACGCCGATCAGCGGGCAGCCGGCGAGGTAGAGGGCGTCGGCCAGCGACGGGAACGGGGCCGAGCCCTGCCCCAGCCGTTCGTACAGCGAGTAGGCGAAGTCGCCGGCGGCGATGCAGGACAGCCCGCCGGCCAGCAGCCACCACGGCCCCGCGTGGCGTGGCCTGTGCAGCTTGACCCCGACGAGCAGCCCGGCAACGCCGGCCAGGCCGATGCCGGCGTTCACGCCCGTCTGCCACCAGCTGTCGGGCAGGAAGAAGTAGCCGGCGACCGCCGCCGTCCCGGCGGCCAGGCAGATCCGCCACGCGCTCGCTCGCATGCCTCCCTTATCGGCAGGTCACGCTCGTGGTTGACAGCGCGGGAGCGGCTACCCGGCCGTGGCCAGCGCCGCGGCGAGGACCTCGATCCCTTCGTCGGCTTCCGCCTCGGTCACCACCAGCGGCGGGGCGATCCGCAGCACGTTGCCGTACAGGCCGCCCTTGCCGACCAGCAGGCCGCCCCGCCTGGCCGCCTCCTGCGCCCGCGCCGCGGCGCGGGCGTCCGGCGCGCCGGTGCCCGGCTCGACCAGCTCGACGGCGAGCATCAGGCCCTTGCCGCGGACGTCGCCGATGGCCGGGTTGCCGGCGGCCAGGCCGCGGAGCCCGGCGGCAAGCCGCGCGCCGACCGTGCGGGCGTTGCGTTGCAGGTCGTGCTCCTGCAGGTAGTCGAGGACGGCGAGCGCGGCCCTGGCCGCCAGCGGGTTGCCGCCGAAGGTCGAGATCGAGTTGGCCCCGATCGCGTCCATCAGCTCGGCGCGGGCGACCACACCGCCGATCGCGAGGCCGTTGCCGAGGCCCTTGGCGAAGGTGATCGCGTCGGGCACCAGGCCGTGCGCCTGGTAGCCCCAGAAGTGCTCGCCGGTCCGGCCCCAGCCGGTCTGCACCTCGTCGGAGACGAACAGGATGCCGTGCCGGTCGAGGACCTCCTTCATGGCGCCGAACAGGCCGTCCGGCGGCGTGGCGAAGCCACCCACGCCCTGGATCGGCTCGGCGACCATGCACGCGACCGTGCCGGCGGTGGTCGTCTCGATCACGTCGCGCAGGTCGTCCACGCAGGCGCGGATGTACTCGTCGTCGGGGAGGTGGCGGAAGGGGCCGCGGTAGCGGTAGCCGCCGTGGACGTAGCTCACGTTCACCGGCGTGAGGCTGGACGCCGACCAGCCGCGGTTGCCGGTGACGGCCATGGCCGCGAACGAGCGGCCGTGGTAGCTGTTGCGCAGCGCGAGCACCTGGTTGCTGCGCCGCGCCGTGGTCGCCAGCAGCAGCGCCGCCTCGTTCGCCTCGGTCCCCGAGCTGGTGAAGAACACCTTGGCGTCGGGGATGCCGGACAGCGCCGCGACCCGCTCGGCGAGCTCGACCTGCTGGCGGATCAGGTACAGCGTGGAGGTGTGGACCATCCTGCCGGCCTGGTCCCGCACCGCCTCGACGACCTCCGGCAGGTTGTACCCGACCATGGTGACCAGGATCCCGCCGAAGAAGTCCAGGTAGGTGTTGCCCTCGCCGTCGACCACCCGGCAGCCCTTGCCGTCCACCAGCTCGATCGGCTGGTCGTAGTAGAGCGTCAGCCACGCCGGCATGACCTTGCGGTGGCGGGCGAGCAGCTCCTCGTGCGACATGGCTCCTCCGATTCCTCAGGTGCCTGAGGGTCGAGTCTCCCGGGCGGCGGCACCCGCGGCAAGCGCCGCCGGCGGCGGCCGCGCATCTGGGTGGCGGACCGGCAGGACCACCGTGAAGCGGCTGCCGGCGCCGGGCCGGGTCTGGACCTCGATGGTGCCCCCGAGGACGCCCACCAGCTCCCTGACCAGGTGGAGGCCGAGCCCGATGCCGGTCACCGGCCGCGTGTCCGAGTCGTCGACCTGGTAGAAGCGGTCGAAGATGCGCTCCAGCTCGGACCGGGGGATGCCGGCGCCATGGTCGCGGACCCACAGCACCAGCCGGTCCCCGTCCGGACGCACGCCGAGCTCGCAGGGCTGCTGCCGCGGCGAGTACTTGACGGCGTTCTCCAGCAGGTTGCCGAGCACCTGCCCGAGGCAGCGCCGGTCGGTGAGCAGCCGCGGCAGGGCCGGCGGGAGGTCGAGCCGGACACGGCCCCGGTCGTCCCCGAGCCCCTCCACGACCTCCTGGCAGACATCCTCGACCGAGGCCCAGTCGAACCTGGCGGCGAGCCGGCCATGCTCGAGGTTCGACGCGGTGAGCAGGGTCTCGACCAGGCCGAGGAGACGCTGGGCCTGGCGCTCGACGATCTCCAGGAACCGGTCGCGGGCGGCCGGGTCGTCGATCGGCTGGCGGCGCAGGGTGGTGACGTACCCGAGGATCGCGGTGAGCGGGGTCCGCATCTCGTGGGAGGCGACAGCGACGAACTGCTCCTTGCCGCGGTTGACCTCGCGCAGCTCAGCGACCACCCGCCGCTCGCGTTCCAGCAGGTCAACCAGCCTGCCGCGCTGGCTCCACGCCTTGAGGCACATCGTGCGGGCGTACAGCAGCAACCCGAGCAGCAGCAGCACCGGCCAGAACCCTTCGGCGAGGTACAGGCGGGCGACCGGCAGGCCGAACCAGCCCATGCCCGGGAAGGTGGCGGGGAACCGGTAGGGGGAGGCGGCATTCATGCGGGCCAACACCTGCCGCGGCGGGGTCCCGTGCTCGAACCTCGCGGCGGCCACCATCGCCGCGACCCCGGCCAGCCACATGAGCACCGCACAGGCGACGAAGGCCGGCAGCAGCCGGGCCAGCGGCTCGTCCTGGCCGGCGACGAGGTGGAACACCGCGCCGCCAGCGGTCACCGTGACCAGCGCGAGCCCGCAGCCCCACCACACCGTCAGCGGCCGCCTGCGCAGCCGGTGTAGGTCGAGCGCACCCAGGAAGGCGATCACGCCGGCGGCCACCGGGTGGTAGAGCATCGCCAGGGCGACCTGGACCGCGAAGGCGACCGAAAGGCCGGGACCGGCCACGGCCGCCTGGGGCAGCAGCCCGAGCGCGAGCAGCACCGCCACCCAGCCGAGCGCCTGCGGGTGGGCCAGCAGCTCCATCGCCCCCCCTTCCGATCCGACCGGCAAACTCTACAACGTCGCGAGAGTCCCGAGATGGGAGGCCAACCCGTGAGCACCGCGCGCATCCTGCTGCGTGACGTCGCCGTCCTGGACCCCGACGCCGGTGAGCTGGTCGAGGGGCAGGCGGTGGTGGTGGAGGGCGACCGGATCGCCGAGACAGGCCCGGCCGGGTCGGTCCGCGCCGGCGACGCCGTCGCCCTCGACGGCCGCGGGATGACCTTGATGCCGGGGCTGATCGACGCGCACGTGCACGTCACCGCCGTGACCGCCGACCTCGCGACGCTGGAGGGATGGTCGCCGGCCTACGTCACCGCCCGGGCCGCCGGCGTCCTGCGCGGCATGCTCGACCGCGGCTTCACCACCGTCCGGGACGTCGCCGGGGCCGACTTCGGCCTCGCCGCCGCGGTGGAGGAAGGCCTGCTGCCGGGCCCCCGGCTGGTCTTCGGCGGCAAGGCGCTGTCGCAGACCGGCGGGCACGGCGACCCGCGCCCGGCCGGCCGGGTGGCGCTCGACCAGCACCCCTGCTGCCCCGCGTTGACGGTGGTCGCCGACGGCGTGCCCGAGGTGCGCCGCGCCGCCCGCGAGCAGCTCCGCCGCGGCGCCCATCACCTCAAGGTGATGCTGTCGGGCGGCATCGCCTCCCCCACCGACCGGATCGACTCCGTGCAGTTCTCGATGGAGGAGCTGCGGGCGGTCGTGGAGGAGGCGGCGGCGGCCAACCGCTACGTCACCGGGCACGCCTACACCGCGGAGGCGGTCAACCGGGGCCTGGAGGCGGGGGTGCGCTGCATCGAGCACGGCAACCTGATGGACGACTCGTCGGTGGCCAGGCTCCGCGAGACGGGGGCGTTCTACGTGCCGACGCTGGCGACCTACGCGGCGCTGGCCGAAGAGGGACGCGAGCACGGCTTCCCGGCCGACCAGCACCGCAAGGTGTTCGAGGTGCTGGACGCCGGCCTGCGGGCGCTGGAGCTGGCGCACCGCGCCGGCCTGCCGATCGCGTACGGGACCGACCTGCTCGGCGGCATGCACCGCCGCCAGCTCACCGAGCTGACCCTCCGCGCCGAGGTGCAGCCGGCGGCCGAGGTGCTCCGCTCCGCCACCACCGTCGCCGCGCGGCTGCTCGGGCTCCAGGGACGGGTCGGCGTGGTCGCGCCCGGCGCCTTCGCCGACCTGCTGCTGGTCGACGGCAACCCGCTGGAGCGGCTCGCGCTGCTCACCGAGCCGGAGCGGCACCTGCGGCTGGTCATGAAGGCAGGCGCCATCCACCACCAGGAGCTGGGCTGAGCGCGGCGCGGCGCTAGCCGTCGAACAGGGACGGCTGCCGCGGGTCCTCGTCGCCCGGGGCGGCCTCCCAGCGCGCGTGGGCCAGGTCGACGGCGGCGCCGTAGGGGGCCATCGGCGTGCCCTCGGCACGGAGCAGGGCGAGCTGGCGCTCCCGCAGATGCGCCGGCGGGGTCCCGTCGGCGCGGAGCACCCGCCACCACGGCACCCCCTCGCCGTGCCGCAGCAGCACCTGCCCGACGTCGCGCGGCGTCGGCGCGGACGCGAGCGCGGCCACGTCGCCGTAGCTCAGCACCCGGCCGGGCGGAATCCGGTCCACCACCGCCAGCACGCGCGCGACCAGCTCGTCCATGCCGCTCAGCCGCCCCGGGCGGCCTGCTTGGCCGCCTGCTTGAAGGCCCGCACCTCGGCCAGGCTGTCGGCGTCGGTGACGTCGGCGGCCGACCGGCGCGCGCCCTCCTCGCCGTAGGGCCCGGCCGCCTCCCGCCAGCCCGGCGGGCACACCCCGAGCTGCTTGCCGAGCAGGGCGACGAAGATCCGCGCCTTCTGCTCGCCGAACCCCGGCAGGGCGCGCAGCCGCCGCAGCAGCTCCTGGCCGGTCTGCGCGTCCCGCCACACCGCCTCCGCGTCGCCGCCGTACGCCTCGGTGAGGTGGCGGCAGAGCGCCTGCACCCGCCCGGCCATCACCGCCGGGTAGCGGTGCAGCGCCGGCGGCCCGACCA
>WNFU01007192.1_pt1 | contig 13241 bp, 12 predicted proteins | sample 5400121 | NCBI WGS metagenome assembly WNFU01 (sample SAMN13153360, study PRJNA577476) | soil metagenome | isolation source: 100 cm soil or saprolite under grassland replicate 1 | place: USA:California | collected 2016-06-15 | reverse complement strand
GAGTGTGCCGTCGTCGCGCGCCCGTCCGAGAAGGTGCTCGAGCTCCTCGACTGAACCGATGAACCTCGATTGCATCAACACAAGGGGGAACTGGTCGTGGCGGTGATCACCGACGAGCTCGTGCGCGACGAGGTGCGCGGGTGGCTGGCCGACAACTGGGACCCGGATCTCACGCTTGCCGAATGGTGGGCCCGGCTGTGCGATTCCGGTTGGGGCGTTCCCACCTGGCCCGAGGAGTGGTTCGGCAAGGGCCTTCCTCGCGACCTCGCCGGTGTCGTCACCGAAGAGCTCCGCGCCGCCGGCGCGATCGGGCCGCCGTCGGGCCTCGGCGTGCTCCTGGCGGGGCCGACGATCCTCGTGCACGGCAGCGACGAGCAGCGTGCGCGGTACCTGCGGCCGATCCTCAACGGCCAGGAAGCCTGGTGCCAGCTGTTCAGCGAACCCGGCGCCGGGTCCGACCTCGCCAGCCTCCAGTGCCGGGCGGAGCGCGACGGCGACGAGTGGATCATCAACGGTCAGAAGGTGTGGACGTCGGGCGGCCAGACCGCCGATCTCGGCATGCTGCTCGCCCGTACCGATCCCGACGCACCCAAGCACAAAGGCATCTCGTACTTCGCCATCAACATGGAGCAGCCGGGCGTCGAGGTACGGCCGCTCCGCGAGATGACGGGCCGCTCGCTGTTCAGCGAGGTGTTCTTCTCGGACGCGCGCGCACATGAGTCGGAGGTGATCGGCGAGCTGAACGGTGGCTGGGCTGCCGCCAACACGACGCTTGCGAACGAGCGCGCCGGCCTCGGCAGCGGCGGCAGCGGCGCCCTCGGCGGCGCGATGCCGGGCAAGAGGGCGGGCCAGCTCGAGCGGCGTGTCGGCGACCTCGCATCCGGGAAGGGACGCGACCGCGCGCAACGCGCGGTTGCGGGCCGCCAGTCGAACGTTCTCGAGCGGCTCGCGAAGGAGGTGGGTCGCAACGAGGACCCGACCGTGCGGCAGCGCCTCGCCGAGCTGCACATCCTCAACGAGGTCGGCCGCTACACCGCGCTGCGCGTGAAGGCGGCGAAGGCGTCGGGACGTGGTCCCGGCCCCGAGGCCAACACGGCGAAGCTGCTCATGAGCCGAATCACGCGCCTGTCCCGCGACCTCGGGCTGGAGATCCTCGGGCCGAACGGGATGCTCACCGGGCCCGACACGCCCGGCGGCGGCGTGGCCCAGGAGATGGCGCTGTTCGCCCCGGCCGTCTCGATCTACGGCGGCAGCGACGAGGTCCAGAAGAACATCATCGGCGAGCGTATCCTCGGGCTGCCCAAGGAGCCGGACGCCGACAAGACCAAGACGCTGCCGTTCCGCGAGCTCAAGGTCGGAACGCAACGCGCCGCGGGCTGAGCCTTTCGGGCAGGTGAGGCTGCGCCTGGCGCTCACGGTTTCGGGCGCGGTCGCGCTCGGAGCGTATGAAGGCGGCGCGCTCGCGGCGCTCCTCCACGCGATCGGCCCGTTGTGTGAGGGGGATGACCCGCCGGTACGCGTCGACGCCATCGGCGGGGCATCGGCCGGGTCGCTCACCGGGATGCTCGCCGCCCGGTGCCTTCTCGACGGCATCGACCCCGTCTACGTGATGCGTGAAGCCTGGGTCACGCGGGATTCGCTGTCGGTGATGCGCACCGATGCGCCGGACGCGCCACTCTCGCTCGAAGCGCTCCGGCGGGCGTCGGTCGACCTGCTCGATCCCCGCGATGCCGGCGGCGCGCCGGTGCACCGCGTGGGCACCTGCCAGCGCCTTCCGATCCGCATGGCCATGGCCCTCGCGTCGCTGCGGGGCCTCGAGTACCGCGTCCCGAGCCTGTCGGCGCGTCAGCCGGTGCGTGCCACCACGTCGCTCGACTGGGCGACGTTCACGTTCTCGTCCGGGCAGCCGATGCGCGAGTTGGTCGAGCCGCCGCGCGCCTCACCAGTCGACGTCGCGCTTGCGTCGGCCGCGAACGCGCTGGCGTTCAAACCCATCCTCCTCGATCGCGGCGGCGACGAAGGCGGCTACCGCGCCCGCGGCATCGTCAACTTCCCGCCGTCGAGGCACCTCTGGTACACGGACGGCGGCATCCTCGACAGCGAGCCACTCACCCGCACGCTCGACCTCGTCCGCGAAGTCGACCAGGACACGCCGTCCGACACCCGGCGCGTCCAGCTGCTCGTCCACCCGCACCCGACGGGCGCCCCGACCGGGAGTGCCTGGGCCGACGAGCGGAACCCGCCGACCTGGCTGGCCACGCTCCTGCGGGCGCGCGACCTGCAGCGGACACAGTCGATCTACGACGACCTGCTGCACCTCGAGCGTGTGAATACCCGGCTCGAGTGGACCAGCCGGCTGTTCGACGAGATCGGGCCGGTCGTCGACGACCTCGACGGGGAGAGCGCCGACCGGCTGCGAGCCGCGCTCGTGCGGGCCATCGGCGTCATCGAGGGGCAGCGACGCGCCCTGCGCGCCCACGAGGAGGACCCGGCCGCCGCCACACCCCAACCGGTCGCGGACAAGCCGCTGGCAGAGCTGCTGCGCGACGCCGTCGCCCGCATCGCCGGCGTGACCGGCAAGGAGCGCATCGCGCTCGAGGTCGTCTCGCCTTTGTCGCTGCCCGAAGCGGCGACGACGGCCGTGTCCCACATGCTGGCGGGGGAGTTCCTGTTCCACTTCGGCGGGTTCCTCGCCGAAGGGCTGCGCCAGAGCGACTTCGACCTCGGCTACCGCAGCACCGTCGAGTGGCTACGCGCCGGCGGGTTGCGCGACCACGGCCTGCCCGAAGACGTCGACGAGCAGGCGCTCGGCCGGGCCGAGGGGGCATACCGCCCGCGGCAGGACTGGCGGGCGTACGGGCCCATGGCGTTCGACGACCTCCCGATCGCCGAGCGCCTCGCGCTGGCACCGGTGTTCGCGCACATCGCGCGCGTCATCGTCCACGACCTCCGGCACCGTCGCCCGCAGTAGCGCCAGTCACACGATGCGTCCCTCGTGCGCACATAGTGCGCACGAGGGACGCATCAACGACCGCTGACGGGGGTCGGCGCGGCGGCCGGCTTCGGTGTCGGTGTGCCCTCCTCGATGCGGATCTGGGGGAGGATGCGTCCGAGCCACTTCGGCAGCCACCAGTTGGCCGGGCCGAGCAGCTCCATCGTTGCCGGCACGAGGACCAGCCGCACGAGCGTCGCATCGACGAACACCGCAACGGCAAGCCCGACGCCGAACATCTTGACCGTCGGGTCGGGGTCGCCCAGGAAGCTCAAGAAGACGCTGATCATGATCAGGGCCGCCGACGTGATCACCCGTGCAGTGTTGGCAAGGCCGTCGACCACGCTGCGCAGGTTGTCGTGGCTCTCGTAGTACTCCTCGCGAATGCGCGACAGCAGGAACACCTCGTAGTCCATCGACAGGCCGAACAGGATGGCGAACATCATCATCGGCACGAAGGACACGATCGGTAGCGTTTGATCGATGCCGACGAGGCCCTTGAGCCATCCCCACTGGAACACGGCGACGATCACGCCGTACGCCGCGCCGATGGAGAGCAGGTTCATGATCGCGGCCTTGAGCGGCACGAGCACCGACCGGAACACCATCATCAGCAGGATGAACGACAACGCGATGACGGCACCGATGAACAAGAGGAGCCGGTCCTGGATCCGCTCACCGAGGTCGATGAACCCCGCGGTCTGGCCTCCGACGTAGACGGTCGCTCCGGTCCCTTGCACCGCCTTCGGCAACACCGTGCTCCGCAGATTGTTCACGAGGTTCTCGGTGTGCTCCGACTGCGGTGACGAATTCGGGATCGCGATGACGACTGCCGCAGTCTGATCCGGGCTGATCTGCGGCGGGGTGACCGTCACACCCGGGACGTTGCCGACCGCCGTCTCGATGGCATCCGCCGGCGCGGTGTCGCCCGGCCGCGGCAGCGACACCGCCAGGAGCAGCGGGCCGTTGACGCCGGGACCGAAGCCCTTCGTGATCAGGTCGTACGCCTGGCGCTGCGTCGTGCTCGTGGGCTGGGTGCCGTCGTCGGTCTGGCCCAGCCGCATGGAGACGAGTGGGGTGGCGAGCGTCAGGAGAATCGCCAGGCTGATGATCACGGCCGCCCAGCGGTGGCGCGACATGAGCATCGCCCATCGCTCCCAGCCGCTCGGGCGCGCACCGGTGAGCGAGTGGTGCTGGTCGCCACGAGCCTTGCGACGGAGCCGGGGCGCGTGGACGCGGTTGATGTGCTTCCCGGCCAGGCCGAGCAGCGCGGGAACGAGCGTCACGGCCGCCGTCATCATCACGAGCACGACGATCGCGGACATGAAGCCCAACAACGTCACGTACGGGATGCCGGCGAGCGTGAGGCCCGTGATCGCGATCACAACAGTGCCGCCGGCGAACAAGACCGCCTGACCCGCGGTGCCGTTGGCGAGCCCAATCGACTCGTTCATGTCCATGCCGGCGTCGAGGTTCTGGCGATGTCGCGTGACGATGAACAGCGAGTAGTCGATCCCGACGCCGAGCCCGATCATCGTGGCCAACGTGGGCGCGACCGTGCCGATGTCCGTGACCGCGGCGATCAGCGTGATGATCGACAATCCGATCGCGAGCCCGCCCAGTGCCGTTCCGATCGGAAGGCTCATCGCGACGACCGAGCCGAACGCGATCAGCAGGATGATCACGGCGAAGATGAGGCCGATGACGTCGGCGTTCCCGCCCTCGTTGCGGTTGAAGTAGTCGGTCACCGGGCCGCCGAACTCGACTCGGAGACCCGCCTGTTTGGCCGGTTGGGTTGCGGCTTCCAGTCGGTCGAACGAGTCGGAGGGCAGGCTCGAGGCCCGCTGGTCGTACTGCACGCGCACGTAGCCGATCGTGCCGTCCTTCGAGACGAACGCCGCCCCCGCGATCGGCGTGGCCGGCCCGATCACCTGCGTGATGTCAGCGATCTTGCCGGGTTGGAGGTTCGCTTCCGTCTCGGCGATGGCGGCTTGGTTGGCCGGGTCGGTGATCGTCCCGTTGCGCGCCTGGAACGCGACGTCGGCGGTGTCGCCGGACTGCGCCGGGAACCGCTGTTGGAGGAGGTCCCTCGCCTTCTCGGACTGCGCACCGGGGATCTTGAACACGTCGACGGTCGTGCCGCCGGAGGCCTCCGCCGCCACCACGAGCAGAACCGCGACCAGCAACCAGACGCCGATGGTGGCCCACTTGTGCCGCGCGGCACCCCGGCCGAGCCGGTCGAGGAAACCTGCCATGTCTTGCTCCCTGCCGTGCTACCCGCCGTTCTGTTTGCAGTTCGCTCTGCCCTTCGCCGAAAGGCCGAGCAAACGCGGCCACGCTACGCGCGCGCGAGAGTGTCCGCACGGATGCTTCGGCACGTGGAGGCGCGCCGTGAAACTCGAGTTCCTCCCGCCGCCCGAGCGGGGCCGTCGGTTCGTTCGGCAGCGACGTGTTCGACTCGGCGACGTGAACTTGGCGAACCGCCTCCGCCTCGATGCGGTCGCGCGGTACCTCCAGGACGTCGCCGGCGACGACGTCGACGACCTCGACGTGAACCTGGACGGCGCGTGGGTGACGCGGCGAACAGGGCTCCTCGTCACGCGGTTCCCGCGTTACGGCGAGAGCGTCGAGCTCACGACGTTCTGCAGCGGCACCGGCGGCCGGTGGGCCGAGCGGCGCACCAGTCTTGCCGTGGACGGAGCGCCGGTCGTCGACGCGGTCGCGATCTGGGTATACGTCGGCCGAGCAGGCCGTCCCGCCCGCCTGGGGGACTGGTTCTTCGACCACTACGGCGAGGCCGCCGACGGCCGCAAGGTGAGCGGCCGCCTCCTGCTCCCGCCGCCACCCGAGGAGGCGCAGGTCCGGCTGTGGCCGGTGCGCGCGACGGACTTCGATCCACTCGGTCACATGAACAACGCCGCGCACTGGAACGCGATCGAAGACGAGCTGACGCGCCTCGCGCCCGATCGCGCTCCCGCGAGCGCCGAGCTCGAGTACCGGGCTGCGATCGAGCCCGGCGACCCTGTAGAGACGCGGTCGATGCTCGACGACGATCTGCTGCGCGTGTGGCTCACGGTGCGCAGCGAGACGCGCTCGGCGGCCGAGGTCCGCCTCCAGGCGGTGGCGGGCGACGGGCGCACCCGCCGGTAAGCTGAGCAGGCGCTGGACGACTCCTTGCTCCCTTCGTTTGCCGGCCGTCGGTGCCTCGTCACGGGCGGGCTGGGCTTCATCGGCTCGAACGTCGCGCTGACCCTCGCCACGGCGGGCGCCGAGGTGACCGTCGTCGACGCGCTCGTGCCGACCCATGGCGGCGATCGGCGCAACCTGGACGGCGCCGAGCGGCCGATCGCCGTGATCGAAGCCGATGTTGGTGACGTCGGCGCCGTTCGCGACGCCGCCGCCGAAGCGGAGATTGTGTTCAACCTCGCCGGTCAGGTGAGCCACGTCGACTCGATGGCGCGCCCGCGCTTCGACTTGGAAGTCAACGCTGCCAGCCAGCTCGGCTTCCTGGAGATCCTGCGCGAGCTCGGTTCGGAGGCCGTCGTCGTGTACACGTCGACCCGGCAGATCTTCGGGCATCCCCGCTACCTCCCGGTCGACGAGGACCACCCCGTCTCACCCGTCGACGTCAACGGGATCAGCAAGTGGGCGGCCGAGCAGCTGCACCTTCTCTACGCGGAGCTGTACGGGATCCGGGGCAGCTCCGTCCGGCTCACCAACGTGTACGGGCCCCGCCAGCGGCTGCGCGACGACCTCCAAGGCTTCCTCCCGATCTTCGTGAGGCGCGCGTTGTCCGGGGAACCGATCACGGTCTTCGGCGACGGCGCCCAGGAGCGCGACTGCCTCTACGTCGACGACGTGGTCGAGTGCCTGCTGCTGACGGCCCGGTCGGCCGACGCGCCGGGCGAGGTCTTCAACGTGGGCAACGACGAGCACCTGTCGCTGCGCACGATCGCCGAGGCGATCGTGGCCGCCGCGGGCTCGGGGTCCGTCGAATCGGTGCCGTGGCCGCACGACCGGGACGCGATCGACATCGGCTCCTACTTCGGCGACTCCTCGAAGGCGAAGCGCCTTCTCGGGTGGGAGCCGCGCACGTCCTTCGACGAGGGGATCGCACAGACGATCGAGTTCTACCGCTCGAATCGCTCGCGATACCTGTGACGACGATGACAGCCCGGCCCCCGGTGGTCGACCTCGCGCGCCGGGTCGCCTCCCTGCAGCCCGAGCTCGGTGAAGCCGTCGAGCGTGTCCTGCAGTCGGGGTGGTTCCTGCTCGGCCCCGAGACCGAAGCGTTCGAGGCGGAATTCGCCGCGTTCTGCGGGCGGCGCCACGCGGTCGCCGTCGCGTCCGGAACGGAGGCACTGAGGCTCGTCCTGCGCGTGCTCGACGTCGGCCCTGGCGACGAGGTGGTGGTGCCGGCCATGACGGCTGTCCCGACGGCGGCGGCGGTCTGTGCAACAGGCGCCGCGCCCGTCTTCGCCGACGTGGACCGAGATACCGCCACGCTCGACCTCGATCAGGTCGCGGCGGCGGCGGGCGACCGGACGCGTGCCGTGGTTCCCGTGCACCTGTACGGCCGGCCCGCGGCAATCCCGGACCTTGGGATCCCGGTGCTCGAGGACGCCGCCCAGGCCCACGGCGCGCTCGACCCGTCCGCGGGGTCGGCAGCGGCCGCGTACAGCTTCTACCCGACGAAGAACCTGGGCGGCATCGGCGACGGCGGGGCCGTCGTCACCGACGACGGCGATCTCGCGGCGCAGGTTCGGCTGCTCCGCGCCCACGGGGTCACCGAGGGCTACGAGCACACGGCGGTGAGCGGCAACTCGCGTCTCTCCGAGCTCGAGGCCGCCGCGCTACGGATCGAGCTCCGCCGCCTTCCTGAGTGGAACGCGCGCCGGCGGGAGATCACGCGGGCCTACCGCGATGCCGCGCCCGACCTCCGCTGGCAGGCGCCGCACGAACGTCACGTGTACCACCTGTGCGTGGCGCGGGTCGTGGACCGCGACGAGTTCCGGAGCCGCATGCCGTTCGGGACCGCCGTGCACTATCGGCGCGCCCTGACCCAACAGCCCGCATATCGGCAGTTCGTGCGCGATGCCTGCCCGGAGGCCGAATCGTGGGCGGCGGAGTGCGTCTCGATACCCTGCTTCCCCGAGATGACCGACGACGAGATCGAGGGCGTGTGTCGCGCACTCCGGTGAACGGGGCGGTGGAGTCCGTCTCGGCCTTCTTTCCCTGCTACAACGACGAGGCGACGATCGGCCGCATGGTCGAGACGGCCGCCGCCTCCCTCGACAACATAAGGGCCGACGCAGAGATCATCGTCGTCAACGACGGCTCGAGCGACGGCTCCGAGCGGGTGCTCAAGCACCTCACCGAGACCGAGCCGCGCCTTCGCGTTGTCACCCACGAGCACAACCGCGGCTACGGCGGCGCGCTGCTCTCCGGCTTCGGCTCTGCGACCAGGCAATGGGTCTTCTACACCGACGGTGACGGCCAGTTCGATCCCTCCGAGCTCGAGCTGCTCGTGGCCCAGGCGGGGGCCGGCGTCGACGTCGTGCAGGGTTACAAGCTCAGTCGGGCTGACAACGTGGCGCGTCGTGCGATCGGCCGGGTGTACCACCGGTTCGTGGCGTTCGCCTTCGGGCTGCACGTTCGCGACACCGACTGCGACTTCCGGCTGATGCGACGGTCGATGCTCGACCGCGTGCGGCTCGAGAAGACCACCGGCGTGATCTGCGTCGAGCTCGTGCGGACCCTTCAAGATGCGGGCGCCAACTTCGTCGAGGTCGGCGTCCATCACTACCCGCGCACGCACGGACGGTCGCAGTTCTTCAAGCTGTCGAGTGTGGCGCGCACGCTGTGGGACCTGGCCAAGTTGTGGTTCCAGCTCGTGGTCCTCCGCCGCGGGAAGCCGGCGCCCCCGAGCAGCTAGTCGCGCGTCGCGACGACGACCACCGACGTCCCGAAGGGGAGCGAGTGGCGGACGAGCCACCGCCGCTCCGCCTCGGCCAGCGGCGCGAACACGCGGTCGAGGGTCCGGCGCTCGACATCCGAGCCGGTGTCCTCTCCCTGATCGGTCTTGCGCCGCTCGAGAATGGCCAGCGCCGCCGCCGGGGGAGCGAGGAACGAGTACGCGTACGTGGCTCGCCGCACCCGGAAGCCGGCGCGTGCGGCCAGGTCCGCGAGCTCGTCGCGGCGGTATCGCCGCAAGCCGTGCACGGTGGCGTCGTGGGCACGACGGAGGAGCCGGAAGGCAGGTTCGAACAACAGCACCGCGCCGCGCGGGCGCACCACGCGCGCCAGCTCGCCGAGGGCGGCGACGTCATCGCGCACCGTGTAGAGCACCGTGACCGCCACCGCCACGTCGAAGACGTCATCGGCGAAGGGCATGCGCTCGGCGCTTGCCAGCACGGGAGCCGTCGTGGGCCGGCGTTCCCGTACGAACTCGAGCGCCTCGCGCGCCAGGTCGATCCCGATCACTCGACCGTGGCTCGCGAGCCATGCGCCGTTCCCGCCGGGACCGCACCCGGCGTCGAGGATGCGCAGCCCGGACCCGAGCCACGGTCCGAGCATCTCGGCCATGAGCGCGCGTGTGTTGCGGTACCACCAGTGGTCGTCTTCGGCTGCCGCGATCCGCGCGTACTCCTCGACCTCCATCGGCGCGGGACGCTACCCGCGGCACGCAGCCGTCAGCCGATGATCGTCTCCTCGTTCTCGGTGAGGAGCCAGACGAGGCCGTCGCGGTCGAGGAAGCGCTCCTCGTCGGGGAAGATCACGTCGCGGTACGCAGGCTCTCGGATCATGTCGTAGAACGCCTTCGTCGACGGGTACCACTCGACGGCGGCACCGTCCAGATCGGGGCCTTCGCGCTCGTAGTCGCGCCGGGCCCGGTGGTTCCGCTCGTACCGCACGAAGTACTGGGCGATCGACGGCGTCTCGCAGTTCAGCGGGCTGTGCACCTCACGCCAGTGCCGGTGGAACTCGTCGATCGTCATCCCCGGTCGCCGCTTCACCATGCACACGAGCTTCGTCGAGCCGTCGCGCCGCTCAGGACCGGGGATCACGACCTCCTCCTCATCGGTGAGGATCCAGATGAGCCCGTCGCGGTCGAGGAGCACGTCCTCGTCGGCGGCGACCCGCGCCTGATACTCGGGGTCGCGGATCATCGCGACGAAGTCGTCCATCGAGTCGAACCATTGGATCGCGACGCCGTCGAACTCGCCGCCACGTTGGTAGTCCTCGCCGAGGCGGTGGTTCTGCTCGTACCGGACGATCCGGTCCGCCACGCCCGATGTCTCGCGGATGAGTCGGGCGTGGTGCTCGCGCCAATGATCGTGGAATTCGTCGACGGACAGTGCCGGGTTGCGCTTCACGAAGCAGATGAGCTTGATCACCGGTACTTACTTTCACCCCTTGTGCTATATTCACTACTGCTATGAAAGAGGGGGGAATTGTGAAAGTAGAGGGCCGCCTCGAGGCGGAGGCCGCCCGGATCCTACGTGACGTCCCCGGCGTCACGGTCGAGGCGCTTCGCCCTTCTGACGGGCGCCGGCGGGGCGACGCCGTTCTCCGGTTCGCCGGGGTCGCCGAGCCCATCGCAGTCGAGGTCAAGCAGCACGCCAACACGGCGACCGCCTGGCAACTCGTGCATCAGGCCCAAGCCCACCCTGACAGCCATTTGCTCCTCGTTGCGGGAGCGACAACGGCGGAGGCGCGCGAGATCCTCCGGCACCACGGTGTCGCCGTCGTCGACGGTCTCGGCAACGCCCACGTCGAGCTCCCGGGCCTGCTCCTGCATCTCGAGCCACCCCGGCACCGACGGCGTGATGCGCAACGCGTGCAGGCACCGGCCCGACTCGCGGGCAAAGCCGGCGTCGCAGCACAAGCGCTGCTCCTCCGACCCGACCACGAATGGCAGGTCCAAGGACTCGCCGAGGAGGCGCACATCTCGGTCGGTCTGGCGCACCGCGTCCTTGCCCGCCTCGAGGCGGAAGGACTCGTTGCGGCCGAGGGCGCCGGTCCCAGACGGGTGCGCCATGTCGCAGACCCCACCGGGCTCCTCGACCTCTGGGCCGAAGAGAACCGGGATCGTTCGGCGCGACGCGTCCGCGCCTACCGCCTCGCCCGAGAGCCGCGCGAGCTCGCGGCCGCGGTGAGCGCCGGCTTGGACGCCGCCGGCATCGAGCATGCCGTGACGGGGGCCGCTGCTGCGGCGCGGATCGCGGAGCTCGTCACCGCGGTTCCCGTGGCCGAGATCTGGCTGAGCTCTCTCGCTTCGCCCGAGGACGTTGTCGCAACCACCGACGCCGAGGTGGTGGAGTCCGGGCACAACCTCGTCTTTGCCCAGACGGACACCGACGAGCCACTGGCGTTCCGCCGCGAGGTAGAGGGGATCTGGACCGTCAACCCGTTTCGGCTGTTCTACGACCTCCGGAACGACCCGCGCCGAGGACGGGAGCAGGCGGAGCGTGTCCGCCGGGAGGTAATCGGATTTTGAGCCGCGACCACTTCACCGACTACGACGAGGCGACGAGCGCGCGCTGTGAGCGCGCGCTCGTCACGCTGCTCGGAGACCTCGGACCGTGGCGGGAGCGCATCTATCTGGTCGGTGGTCTTGCCCCCCGGTACATCGTCGGGCAGCTTCCGGAAGGCGCGCGGGCTCACGTCGGAACCACCGACGTCGACCTTGTCATCGGCCTCGCCCTCGGCGATGAGACCCCGGAGACCTACCGAACGCTCCAGAACAACCTGGAGAAGGCGCACTTCGACCGGAAGGAGCCGGACTTTCGGTGGGCGCGCGAGGTCGAGGGTGTCACCGTGGTCGTGGAGTTCCTGTGCGAGACGAAAGCCGTGCCGCCGGGCAGCATCTTCCGGCCGAAGGCGGGGTCGACCGGGTCGAACGTCGGAGCGTTCAACGTTCGCGGCGCCAATCTCGTGCGCTACGACTTCATCGAGCGCGTGCTCGAGGGCGAGCGCCTCGATGGCGGAGGCGCGTCGAAGGTCACCGTCCGGGTCGCGAACTTGCTGCCGTACACCGTGCTCAAGATTCTCGCGTTCCAAGATCGTCACGAGAACAAGGACTCGTACGACCTCGTCTTCTGTCTCTTGCACTTCGGCAATGGCCCGGACGCCGCCGGAAGGGAAGCCGCCCGGAGCGCCATCGCGCACGATGCGCGTGTGACCGACGGGCTCGAGTTGCTGGGCGAGCGCTTCAGGGATGTCGACCAAGATGGGCCGACAGCGTACGGAGCGTTCCTCGCCGAACCCGGCGAGTCCGAGGACGCGGCGCGGTTGCGACGCGAGGCCGTCGCGACCGTTCGCGCCTTCCTCGCTGCATTCCACGCGGCGCTCGACTAGGGGTACCGTGCGCACCGCATGGAGAAGCTCGTCTACGCGCTGTGGGGCGTTCGAGAGGGTCTGGTCGACCAGGCCGGGCCCCGCCTGCTGGAGCTCGAGCCGCGGGCGCTGACCGTCAACGTCGTCGACCCGGGCGTCGACATGAGCGCCACGATGGCGGTGCGCGACGACGGCGTCGGCGCCACGATCGGCGTCTGGCTCGACAGCCTGGACGACCGCACCCCGTTCGAAGCCGAGCTCGCGTCGGCGGCCGACCGGATGGCCGGCTACCTCGTCACCGAATCGGTCCCCCTCGCGTACGAGCAACGGACTTGGCGCGACGGTGAGCGCTCCCCCGGCATCAAGCAGCTCACGATGTTCGACCGGCGCGCCGACATCGACGACGCGCAGTTCTTCTCCCGCTGGCACGGCTCCCACACCCCGCTTACGTTCGAGGTGCACCCGGTGTGCCTGTACGTGCGGCACGCCGTCGCGCGGCCCGTCACCGAGGGCGCGCCGCCCTGGCGCGGCATCGTCGAGGAAGGTTTCCGCACGGTCGAAGACCTCACCGACCCGATGCGGTACTTCAGCGCCGACTCGAAGGACGAGCTCGAGCACAACGTGCACCGCGTCCTGGACGATGTGAGCACGTTCCTCGACCTCGAGTCGGTCGAGTCGTACGCCATGGCCGAATACATCCTGCGCGACGTCCACGGCTGAGGAGGAGCGGTGCTGCTCGACGGGAGAGTGGCGGTCGTGTCCGGCGTGGGACCGGGCCTGGGTCGCGCGACCGCGCTCGCTCTGGCGCGCGAAGGCGCCGCCGTCGGGCTGGCGGCGCGCACCGAGGCCACGCTCGAGAAGATCGCGGGCGAGATCGTCGCCGCCGGTGGGCGTGCTCTCCCGGTGCCGA
>WNFU01014774.1_pt1 | contig 13242 bp, 12 predicted proteins | sample 5400121 | NCBI WGS metagenome assembly WNFU01 (sample SAMN13153360, study PRJNA577476) | soil metagenome | isolation source: 100 cm soil or saprolite under grassland replicate 1 | place: USA:California | collected 2016-06-15 | reverse complement strand
GCCGACCTCGCAACTTCGCTGATAGCGAGGTTGGCGGCCACCGAGCCGACAACGACCAAGGGGCCCAGCCACAACAGACGCCCGAGAGCGACTCGCTCGGTGGAAGCAGGCTGCTCAGCTTCTGACACCATGCTCTCCTGAGCTGTTTGCGGAGAGCATACAGCGCGACGGCCTCTAGCAGCGGGGAATCACGTGCCCTAACAGAGCTCGCGGCTGGTGCTAGGGCGAGTTCAGATCGAGCGAACTGAAGGTCTCCGAGCTCGTGGACCTGGGCGTTGAGCTCGGGGCAGCGGCCGCGACGCCCGGCAGCCGTGCGTCAGACGCGGGTAGCGGAACTGAGCTTCGAGCAGCCGCACCGTGAGGTGGCCGAGCAGGTGCCTCTGAAATATCGATGTGACTAATGTCCCATCCACATCGAGACAATCGTCAGGTCCGCGGCGAGGGGGGCAGCGATTAGGCTGCAGTGCTGAGGAGTTCGAGCGAGCAGGTCGCTATTTACGGTTCGGTTGTGGCGCTGCCCGCTCACGCTTCGCCGTCCTCGCGCCGCGAGGTGTCGAGTTGTAGATCAGCTGTGGTGAAGGGAGCAACCTGATGCGGAAGCGAAATCGGCTCGTCTTAGGGATCGGCCTTGGCCTGGCTGTCCTCGCGCTGGCAGCCTGTTCGCAGGGTCGCGGAGCTGGCCAAGCGGTGGCTTCTGGTGAGATCGTCGTCAAGAGAAGCCGATCAAGCTGGTGCTGAATAACGCCGGCATGATCGAGCACGACCTCGCCATCGCGGGCTTCACGCCCGGGGGCACAGAGGTCCAGGTCGCGGCCAGACCCGGCGAGAAGGCCAGCGTCGAGTTCACGCCGGACAAGCCGGGAGTCTACGAGGTCGTGTGTACCCTGCCGGGCCACAAGAGCGCTGGGATGGTGGGGAAGATCGAGGTGATCGCGGCCCGCTAGGCCCTGAAGGACGTGGAGCCATGAAGGTCAAAACTCATGGCATGATCGTTGCGCTGATCTGGGCCGCGGCGACGGCCGTGGGGGTGGTGCTGGCTCGCTCCGTCGGCATCCTCCCCTCCCCGGCCTCCTACGAGGCCCACGTTATAGACAGCGCCATGACCCTGCTGACGGTGCTGTCCGTCCCGGTCTTCATGCTGGTGGTCGTTCTCGTACCGTACAGCATGTTGATGTTTGGCCGGAGCGGGGAGCCTGAAGAGGATGGTCCGCCGATCGAAGGCCACCACACGATCGAGGTCCTCTGGATAGGCATAACGTCGGCGCTCGTCCTTTTCCTGGCTGGCTACGGTGCCGTGGGGCTGACCGAGATCAGAACCCACGCCGCCGGCGAGCAGCAGCTGGTGGTGCAAGCCCAGGGGAGCCGGTGGTTCTGGGAGTTTACCTACCCGGAGCAGAGCATCCGAACGAAGGAAGAGCTGGTCCTCCCGGTCGGGCGGCCGGTGCGCTTCGAGGTGACTGCGACTGACGTGGTGCACTCCTTCTGGGTGCCCGCGTTTCGGATGAAGATCGACGCCGTGCCCGGGATGGTCACCACCGTCCACGTGACGCCCGATCAGACTGGAACCTATCGCGATGACTTCCACTTCCGTGTCCAGTGCGCCGAGCTGTGCGGCCTGGCGCATGCCAACATGACGGTGCCGGTGACCGTAATGGAGCAGCGCCAGTTCGACGCCTGGGTTGCCCAGAAGATCGCTAGCAGGTAGGAGACGAGCGATGGCTCTAGCACTGATGCCCTTGATCAGGGGTGTGGTATTCGCCGCCGCCGGGTTCGCGATCGGGGGCGTCTTGGCCGCCCTGATCAGCATGCTGGCGGGAGTACCGCCCTCAATAGAGCCTTTGTTTGCCATGGGCTACCTCCTGGCGCTCATAGGCTGGCTCCTGGGCGTCGGCCTGTGGGAGACCTGGGGCAGGGAGTGGTTTGGGCTGCCGGTCAAGCACGAGGCGGTCGACGACTGGCGGCGCTATTTTCGCTTCACCACCGACCACAAAGTGATCGGCGTGCAGTATCTGGTGACGTTCATCGTCCTTTTCCTGCTGGCTGGTCTTCTGGCCGTGCTGATGCGGCTGCAGCTCATGGCTCCCGGGCAGACTATCTTGGGGCCGAATGAATACAACATCGTGATGAGCCTGCACGGGATCATCATGATCGCCGTAGCCGTCGCGACGATCATCGGCGGCTTTGCCAACTTCGCTCTGCCGCTGCTCATCGGCGCGGAGGATGTCGCGTTCCCGCGCGTGAACGCCCTGAGTTACTGGGTCGTTCCACCGGTGGCGGTGCTGCTCATCGCCAGCCTCTTCTTCGGAGGCTTCGATTCCGGGTGGACTGCCTACCCGCCGCTGAGTGTCCTCAACGCGAGCGGCCAACTGCTGTTCCTGCTGGCGTTCATCACGTTTGGGCTCTCATCCATCCTTGGCGGGCTGAACTTCCTGGCAACTGTGATCCTGCTGCGCGCACCGGGCATGACCTGGGGCCGATTGCCCATCTTCGTGTGGTCGATTTTCTGCGCTGCCCTGATCAGCTTGACCGCCACCCAGTTCGTGGCCACCGCGCTGCTTACCGTCGTGCTGGACCGGGTGCTAGGGATGTCCTTCTACAACGCGGCCCAAGGGGGGGCGCCCCTGCTGTACCAGCACCTATTCTGGTTCTATTCCCATCCCGCGGTCTACATCATGATCCTCCCCGGGTTTGGCCTGGTGCTGGAGGTCATGACCCATTTCTCCCGCAAACCCTTGTTCGCCTACAAGTTGGTGGTGGCGGGATTTCTGTCGGTTGTCGGCCTGAGCTTCATCGTCTGGGCGCACCACCTGTTCACAAGCGGAATGCAGGATTTCCTCCACATTCCCTTCATGGTTGTCACCGAGCTGATATCCGTCCCGACGGGCCTGGTTTTTCTTTCCGCTCTGGGCACTATCTGGCTGGGCCGGTTGTGGCTGACCACCCCGATGCTGTTTGCCCTCGGGTTCGTCTTCAACTTTCTGATCGGCGGCATTACCGGGATCTTCCTAGCGGATGTCATGACCGACATCCACTTCCAGGACACGTACTTCGTCGTGGCCCACTTCCACTACACGATCGTCGGGGGCGAGGTCTTCGCCATCATGGCCGGGATCTACTACTGGTTTCCAAAGATCACCGGACGCATGTACCACGAAAAGCTGGGTCAGATTCACTTCTGGTGGATGTTCCTGGGCTTCAACATAACAACCCTCGCCATGTTCTGGGTCGGGCTGCAAGGGATGAACCGACGTGTTGCCGACTATCCGGCCCCCTTGGGCGGCGCCAATATGTTCATCAGCATCGTCGCCTTCGTGCTGGCCGGCAGCTTCGTGATCTTCGTCTACAACATGGTGAATTCGTGGGTCCGCGGGCCGCGCGCAGCGGCCAATCCCTGGCGAGCCCGCACTCTCGAGTGGCAGATCTCTTCTCCGCCGCCAGTGGAGAATTTCCCCCAGCCACCACGCGTGGTGGGCCATCCTTACCACTATGGTGTCCCGGGATCGGTACACGCGGTCGCCGGCGTCGCTGGTGGTAGCGGCGATGGTGGGTAAGCCGAGCCAGCGCTCTTCGTAACGCGACTCATCAAGGAGGTGCTCGAGTGCAGGAATCCCGGCAGCGACTCCTGTTTCGGCTAGGATTGATCGTGTTCATCTGCGGCACCATATCGAACATCGTGGAGTTCACGCTGGCAAATACCGTGCAGCAGGGCGTGCTAGTGCCTATCGCCGTCCTGGCGTTGATTGATGCTGCGATGATCGCCTACGTGTTCATGCACGTCACGCAGCTCTGGCGCCCGGAGGAGTAACGGCCATGGCCACCGCTGCCTTGGCCCGTCCTCACGCGAGCCGTCTTCGGCTGCACCGCCTCGGCCTCTGGCTGTTCATCATCTCCGAGACGTTCCTCTTTTCGGCGCTGCTCTCGAGCCGTTACTTCGTCCTCGGTCTGTCCAGACCACGGGAGCTGAACCAGGCCCTGGGGCTGGGTATAACCACGGTCCTGCTCTTGAGCAGCCTGACGGCCTACAGCGCGGAGATGGCCGCCGCCTTCGGCCGACAGCCGGCTTTCCGGCGCAATCTGCTGGCCACCATGGCGCTGGGCGCCCTATTCCTGGTGGGCGTGGGCAAGGAGTGGAGCGAGGCGTTCCACTATTTCGCCCCGAAGACCGCCTACGGGACGCTGTTCTTCACCTTGACCGGGGTGCACGCCTTCCACGTCGTGAGCGGCCTAGTGGTGCTAGCTCTCGTCTACTTCAACGGGCGCAGCGGCCGCTACACCCCGGATGACTACTGGCCGGTTGAGGGTGGCATCAAATACTGGCACTTCGTGGACCTCGCCTGGGTATTCATCTATCCCACGCTATATCTGGTAGGCTAGAAAAGGGAATCAAATCATGACCCTCGCATCCACCGCCGTGCAGTTCCCCGCCGAGACCGCCGCCGGCGGCACCTTCGTGCGCCAGAAGATCGTCTTCCGGGATCGGATCACAGCCGACGGCTCGAGCGGGTTCAAGGCCGAGCCGGGTCGCTACCACCTCTACGTGTCGCTGGCCTGTCCCTGGGCGCATCGGGCGATCATCGTCCGCAAGCTGAAGAAGCTCGAGGCCGTCATTACGCTGTCGGTCGTCGACCCGATTCGCGACGAGCGGGGCTGGGCGTTCCGGGACGGGCCGGGCCACACCCGGGACCCCGTCAACGGCTTCGCCTTCCTGCGTGAGGCGTACCTGGCGACAGACCCGAATTACGTCGGGCGCCACACCGTGCCGGCGGTCTGGGACCGCGTGACGCAGCGGATCGTGACCAACGACTATCACACCATCACGCTCCAGCTCGAGACCGAGTTCGAGGCCTTCGCCGACACGAGCGTCGACCTGTACCCGCGGCACCTGCGGGCGGAAATCGACCGCCTCAACGCCGAGGTCTACGAGCGCGTGAACAACGGCGTGTACAAGGCGGGATCCGCCAGCTCCCAGGCGGCCTATGATGAGGCCTTCGAAGCGTTGTTCGCCGAGCTCGACGCTCTCGATCGCCGCCTCGCCCGGCAGCGCTACCTGGTCGGCCGGCACCTCACCGACGCCGACATACGACTCTTCACCACCCTCGTGCGCTTTGACACGGTGTACCACACCCACTTTAAATGCAACCTGCGTCGCCTGGTCGACTACGAGCACCTCTGGGCGTACACGCGGGACCTCTACCAGCGGCCGGGCTTCGGCGAGACGGTCAACTTCGAACACATCAAACGCCACTACTACTGCACCCACGACAAGCTCAACCCGAGCCAAGGGCCCGGCCGTCGACTGGCTGGCGCCACACGGCCGCGAGCACCTTGGCTGATCCCTCGCTCCGGCTGCCGGAGGGCCGCTCGGGCCTCTAGTCCGGGGCACCAGCGCCCGGCCTCGTCTGGAGGCGGATCGCCACCGGGTACAAGATGACTTGAAGCAGTGGGGCCCGTGCCCGATGACGCCCTTAGAGTCGGTCTAGATCGCCCAACCCTTCGATGAAGGCCCGCAGGGGACCTGGCGGCTCGCTCGCAGCCGCCGCCCCGAGCGGGCCTGCCAGCCATCGGGGCTCACCGGGAGGGGGCCGAAGTGCCTCGAGGATCCGCTCGTCGACACGAATACCCGCTCCCTGCCGAAGCACTGCTTTGAGGACCCCGAACAAGCACGAGGACTGCTCCATGGTCTGTCCATCTCGGTCGAGAATGAGGGAGAACCCGATCTGAGGCCCCAGCGGCCCTTCGGCCTGCCATGCCAGGTGGGCGCCCACCACTCGATCGATTCGGCGACCGCGCGGCCCGCCGCAGGTCGGCGCGTTGCTGCCGCGCCCGCCGCTTTCTACCACGTCTGCGGCGGCCCTCGCGTGACGGTCACAGACACCAAGGCAGAGACGCCGCGTACCGCGCTCTGCACGAAACACCACCACGACCACGCCCTCGAACGTGCCGGGGTACCGTGCGACCCCCTCAACCGTCATCTCGAGCATGGCGGCCTTCGGGCAGGGAGACACCTAATGGGGCGCAGACATCTAAGGGACAACAGCCCGGGGTGGTGAGGGACACACACGCCTCCCGCGTAAGCACGCTCCTCTTTCCAAGCGCGGGAGGCGGGGTCGTTTCCTTCCCCACCCTGTCGGCCGGATCGCCTTAGCCATGCCGTAGGCGGTACGGCTCGAGGAGTGCTGCATTAGTGTATCGCGCGACCGAGCGCCAACGCCAGTTGGGCGAGCAAAGCCGGGCTCATCCCCATCCGAAACAGCTGGCGGTACGAGTAGGCGCCGGTGAACATCCCCCACAGGATCCGCGTGTGGAGCTCGCTCACCGCGCGGTGCCGCCGGGCGCCAGAGGCGATTCGGTCGTGCGCGATCGGGATCGGCCCAAAGCGCTTCAGCAGCGGCACCTGAAGAAACAACAGTCTGCCGATCCGATTGTCCTGATCGATTGCTCGGCAGAGCGGCAGGTAGCTCACCGCGAAGTCGTCTTTGGTGCACCCGCGGTAGATGGCCGTCCGAGCGGCGCGTTCAGCCGTCACCAGCGCCGAGCCGATACCATTCTTGTACAGTCGGGTCGCACCAGCATCGCCCACCGCGACGAAACCATCGTCGACAAGCTCCTGGGCCAGCCCAACTGAGATCTTGGGCAGGCAGCCGCACGACCAACGGACCTGGGTGCCCAGCACGCTCTTCACCTCGTCCAACCCCAGGAACTGGCCCATGCTCCGCATCTGGCTTCGGGCGTTGAGCAGAGACGCGGAGATAAAGGAGCCCTTGGGTATGAGGATCCCGTAGGTGGCGATCTCCTCGGGAGGCAAGAAGATGTGGACCGACGAGCCCAGCCGGCGCTGGACCTCCTGCTCCCCGAGATACAGCTCGGTCTGGCACATTGAGCCCGCTGGTGGCGGTCGGTAGCTGAAGCCTGGCAGCGACACCGGGCGCCCGTTCAGCCCACTCGCCAGCACGGCCAGATCGAATCGCTCGGTCTCACCTCCGCTGACGATCTCGACTGGCCGGTCGCGTCGAATCGCCTCCACGTACGAGCGGCGCAGCCGCGCCCCTCGGGATACCGCCTCCTCGAGTAACAGCGCGTCGAAGGACGCCTGGCCGAGGAGACGTCCGTGCCATGGGCCGGCGCCGCGGTAGACGCTGACGATCTCCGCGTGGGCATCCGGTTGGGTCGCGTTGAGCACCCCGGCCGATGTGTGCAGCGAGTATGCGTTGATGTGGCCGAGGATCACCTCGGGCGGGATAGCGAGACCCAACTCGCGGAATCGATACAAGACGGTGACTGGGATCAGGCCGGCGCACATGTTGCAGCCAGGCTGCCCGAACCGGCGGAAGTCCTTGGCTTCGTAGATCGTCACGGAGATGTCGCGACCGACCGCCTGGGCATACTTGAGCGCGTAGAGCGCGAAGAAGCTGCCGGCGGGCCCGCCGCCGACGACCGCGATGCGGAGCGACCTCTCGTTTGCCCCGCGCACTGCAGCCTCTTCCCCCCACCGTTACCCAGGCTCGCCTGTGTTCGGCCCGACCATACCAGGTATACTCTCGCCGATCGTCAGACCACTGCGGCGGACGCTCGGGAAGCGCTCGTGTCTCGCATCGCGGCCGGCCGCAGCAGGAGCATCGGCAGACCAGCCCGCTGAAGCGTCGCGGTCGCCACGCTGCCAAGCACCAGCCGCGCCAGGCCGCCGCGACCGTGGGTCGCCATGGCGATCATGTCGGCCCGCTGGGCATGCGCTTCGGAGACGATCGTCGGCGCGGCCTTGCCGGCCACGACCTCGATCTCGACCGTCCGGCGGCCGGCCCGCAGCTCGGCGGCGAGTCGCTCGAGGTGGCCCTCGACCTGGTCGCGCGCCGAGGACAGCCGGCCGGTCTCATCCCGCCGGGGCCCCAGCGGAAGCGCTGGAAGCAGGTCGGTGACCTCCAACAGAAGCAGGCTGGCCCCGAGAGCGTCGGCCATCTGTCCGGCCGCTGGCAGCACCTCTTCGCTGCGAGTGGAGCCGTCGAGCGTGACCAGGATCCGCGGCTGGCGGTCGGTCGGCAGAAAGTGGTCGCAGTTGGCCGGAGTCAACAGCATGGGTAAGCTACCGCGCCGGACGATTTCGTCAGCCACGCTGCCGAACAGGAACCGGCCCAGCCCCGACCGCCCATGGGTCGCCATGACGATCAGGTCGACGCCCTGGATCTCCGCCTCGCTCAGGAGCATCCCAGCTGGCTGGCCGTAGGACGCAGCAATCTCGGCCGCTACACCTCGCCTGGCCAGGGCGTCCGCGACGCCCTGCAGATAGGCCTCCGCGTCGCGTAGGACCTTGAACTGGTCCTCCTCGCCCAGGTCGACGCCGGGCAGGCCGTGATCCAACGCCACACGTGCCAGTACGATCCGCGCGGCGCTTGCGCGGGCGATAGCCTCCGCGTAGGGCAGGGCGCTCTCCGACAAGGCCGAGCCGTCGAGTGGGATCAGGATCCTCTTATACATCGTGCCCTCCGGGTAGTGTGACGTCTCGGTCGGTGCGCTAACGGACCTACAAGTAAGCGCGGTCTTTCTCGGGGTCGGGCAGGTCCAGGCCCAGCTCCGCCAGAACCGGCGTCACCTCGGCAACATAGGCCTCGCGCGCCTCAGCGTTGGGCCGCCGTTTCAAGCCCCAGTAGAGGTAACGTTCGCTGCGCCGCGAGGCAGAGCGGCCAAACATGTCCAGGCCTCGGGGCAGCCAGCGGTCCACCGCGTCCTGGGCCTGAGCTTTGCCCTCCTCCGTCTGGCAGAGCTGCTTGAGCTTTTCCACGCCGAACGCGATGTGGCCGATCTCCTCCCGCATGATCGGCTGGAGGATGCGGTCGAGGGGGAGGAAGCTGCTATCGGCGAACTCCTCCACCTGGTAGCGGCCCACTCGGTCGATGAACGCGCAGAAGGCGGCGACATCGGCCCAGGTTGGCGGGTCTTTCTCGCGGAAGGCGGCTACGAGCCGCTCGGAGCTCGCCTTGCGCAAGAGGGGAGAGATGTCGAGGCCCACCAGCGCCAGGACCCGGGCGAACTTGCGGAAGTGGTCGACCTCCTCCGCGACGATACGGGTGACGCGCCAGATGTCGTCGGCGCTTGGCCCGTGAAGCATCCACTTCTCGGCGTACACCATCGGGCCGCCGATCTCGCAGTCAGCCTGAATGGTGAGCACCCGAGTCAGTAGCTCCTGGTACTCGCGGGGCATCTTTACGAAGTCTTCGGCTTGAATGCGGTCGGTGAAGGCCATCTGCGCTCCTTTCGGATCTGCTCGTCACCTCACGTCGGTCCCCGAGGAGCCGATACTGAGGCGCCACTCGCCTCAGTATCGTGAGGCGATGTCATCCCTGCACGGGTGACACGACCCCCAAGCGACGGGGCAAATGTCCCGGATGCGCTCAGAAGCCCTTGTCCTTAGCTCCCGCGGGCCGGCGCGCGACGGCGCGGCCGTGCGGGCGGGGCTAGACCGGCGCCACGCGGAGACGTCACCAGCCAGTGAGGAAAGATCCCACCGAAGTCGGGACATTTGCCCGAGCCCGGCGTTGGGCCTGGCGCTGCACACTCTGACCCAGAGGATCGCTTCCGGGCCAGCCGCCGGGCTGCGTCTGACGGCATGACGGGGAAGATCACCCAAGCGTGCGTGACCTGAGGTTGATTGAGCGAGGTCTCGAGGGAGTGTTCCTCCAGACCGCCGGTCTTCGGCCGGGAATGTGGCGCTAGCGCCCGCCGTCCCACCTCTCTTTCGGCGCCTGCTGCTCGTGGCAGGCGGGCTCTCGCTGGTGGCCGGAGTAGGGGCCAGCCTGGTCCGGATAGGGTGGGCTCTCCCCCCGATCCAGCCGTCCCTGGTAGCCGCCCACGGGCCGTTGACGGCGTCTGGTTTCCTGGGTGTAGTCATCGGTCTGGAACGCGCCGTGGCGCTGGGCCGGCGCGCGGCATTCGCCGCGCCGGCGCTGGCGGGCCTGGGTGGGCTGACGATCGTGACTACGCTGCCGATAACTCTGGCAGCGTGGCTGTTCGCCGCGAGCGGGCTGGTGCTGGTCGCCGTCTTCGCACGGACCTACTGCGTGCGCCCCGACTGGGCGGGCGGACTGCCCGCGCTCGGAGCAGCGTCCTGGCTGGCCGGGAACAGCCTCTGGCTGATGGGATACCCACTCCCGCAGATCGTACCCTGGTGGGCCGGCTTCCTGGTCTTCACGATCGCCGGTGAGCGTCTCGAACTAGCTCAACTGCTTCTCCGCCCCGGGGCGCGCCGTAGCCTGCTGCTGGCCACGAGCGCGGTCCTGGCCGGTCTACTGACCTCCGTGGTGTCGTTTGAACCGGGCGCGCGGCTGGCTGGCCTCGGTCTGGTGGCGATTGCCGGATTGGGGATCTGCTGTGACGTGGCCCGCCGCGGCCTTCGCCAACCGGGGCTGCCACGCTTCATAGCCAGCTGCGTGCTGGGGGGTTACCTCTGGCTGGGTGTGGCCGGTCTGCTCTGGCTGCTGGGGGCAGAGATGCTCGGCGGCCGGTACGACGCCACGGTGCACAGCGTGTTCCTCGGATTCGCGTTCTCGATGATCTTCGGCCACGCTCCGATGATCATTCCGGCCGTGGCCGGTCTGGCGGTCCCCTTCCAGCGCGGATTCTATCTGCACCTCGGACTGCTCCACGGCTCGCTGCTCCTGCGGATCGTGAGTGACCTCGCAGCCTGGCCGGAGGGACGACGATGGGGTGGGCTGTTCAACGCCGCCGCGATTCTGCTCTTCGCCTTGGTGACCGCCCGCGCCGCTCGCCAGGCGAGTCAGCGGGCCTCCGCCGGGCGCTGAGGAACCCGACCGCGGCCCAGGCTTGTAGGCATGCGCGAAGGAAGGTAGGTACCGCTACGCCCGCTGGCGTACTTGACCAGCGCAGCTCGCTCGATAGAGCTGGTTCACGTGGGCCATTGGCGTCGGGGCAAACGTCACACAGGAGTCGGGACATTTGCCCGCTCCAGATCGAGCGCGGGGCGTATACAGTCAAAACGAGAGATCCAGGGGCTAGGCGAATCGAGCCAGCCTTAGTGTGTGGAGAGGTCACATGTTCCGAGTTACTCGTGTTGCGGACGAGAAAGGAAATGTACTTATCCAGGATCCGCCCATCGCGCGCTTCCTGTTCCAGAGCAGCGCGGCCGCCTGGTTGTGGCTGGTGGTCCGCGTCTACGTGGGCTACGAGTGGCTCAGCTCCGGTCTGCACAAGCTGGGCGACCCGGCCTGGTTCGGTGACGGCCAGGCGATCCTGGTGTACTGGAAGCGGGCCGTGGCCATTCCCGAGCCGCCAGCCAGGCCACTGATCACCTATGACTGGTTCCGCGCCTTCTTGCAGCTGCTGATCGACACCAGCTCGCAAGGGTGGTTCGCCAAGTTGGTCGTGGCCGGCGAGATCCTGATCGGACTGGGACTGATCGTCGGAGCGCTGGTGGGCATCGCGGCGTTCTTCGGCGCCCTGATGAACGTCAACTTCATGCTAGCGGGCACGACATCGATCAATACGACCATGCTGCTGTTGTCGATGCTTCTGCTGCTGGCCTGGAAGAACGCCGGCTACATCGGACTGGACCGCCTGCTTCTGCCAGCCCTGGGCACGCCCTGGGGCCAGCCGGCTCTGCGACCTGCGGCCAAGCCCCGGGCTGGCGAAGACATGCCGGCAGCCCGTGCAGCCTGATCATGTCTACCACCGGAGCCCGGTGATGCACGCATGGAGGATTGAGCGATGCTGAAGACTTTCCTGGTCCCCCTCGACGGGTCGGCCCTAGCCGACCGCGCGCTGCCCTTCGCCACGACCCTGGCGCGGGCGGACGGCGGCAAGCTGGTCCTGCTGCGCGTCGTCCAGGCGCACACCTTCCCGGATGTCGAACCCAACCCGGAGCACCTCGCGGCGATTCGCGATGCTGAGCTCGAGCTTGCCGGCATGGCCGACAGAGTGCGTGCCGAGGGCGTCGACGTCGAGACGCGCCTCGTGCGCATGAATTACGCCGAGGCAGCCACCGCCATCCTGGACGCCGCCCAGCGCGAGCAGGCCGACCTGATCGTCATGTCCACGCATGGACGCGGCGGTCTGCGACGCTGGATCTATGGCAGCGTGGCCGACGAGGTACTGCGCGGCAGCGAGGTACCGGTCCTCCTGGTCCCATCCATATGTGAGCGCGGCTGGACGCCTGGACGGGCGCTGCGGATTCTCGTGCCACTGGACGGCTCGGACTTCGCGGAGGAGGCGCTCGTGCCGGCGAGTCTGCTGGCCAAGCTGCTCGGCGCCGAGCTGCACATGCTTCGGGTCGCCGAGCCGCCCCCATACCCACTCTATGGCGAGGGCTATGCATACATCCCCTTCGACGAGCACGCCGCGCGGGCAGAGGCCCAGAGCTATCTCAAGCAGGTCGCCAACCTGTTCCCCCCCACCAAGCGGATGGTGAAGGTGCGGGCCGAGGTGGGCCCGGCCGCGCTAGAGATCAGCAGGGTAGCGCGGGAAGAGGAGATAGACCTGATCGCCATGGCGACGCATGGACATGGCGGCGTAGCCAGACTCGTACTCGGGAGCGTCGCGACGAGCGTGCTTCAGCGAGCGAGCGTGCCAGTCTTCCTGATCCGCCCGGCGGCGGTACGCAGACAGGCGCCTGCGCCTTTTGCGCCGGGCTCTGAACGAGCCTCGGAGCTGAGGCCAGCTGGCCCACTGATAACCCTCGCTTTCAGCCTCGACGACCTCGACCTGCTCGAGCGTGGGTTGGGGGAGCTGCTTTATGAACCGGGCCGCGACGGGGCCGAGGCCCAGGCCATTCGGGAGCTTCTGGATCGTCTTAGGCACGCGGAGTCGATTGAGCGGTCGTCGACGCCTGAAACGGTCGCGGTCGGCTAACGCTCTCCGACCGTAACAGAGAATCGAGATGTGGCTCTGGCTGTGTCAGTCGGACGCCTCGAGGAGGTCATGGATGAACATGAAAGCTCGTGACATTGCCAAGGAGGCCGAGGCCACCCAGTGGCTGATGCCGGGTGCCGAGATGTGGACCCGGCTCCTGGTGCCTTCGTCCGAGTCGGAATGGCCTCTGTCCCGATCGCCGATCGAGCAGCTGCTGGACGCGTTCGAGATGCACGTCGCCTCGGAGGCCGAGTCGGTCGAGGAGTACCGCCGCCTGGCGGAGTACAGCTCGGATCCGACCGTCGCGCTCTTGATGGGAGTGGTGCTCGAGGACGAGAAGCGCCACCACAAGCTGCTGGAGCGAATGGCGGCCAGCATCCGTAACTCGCT